>WNFV01008819.1_pt1 | contig 11310 bp, 7 predicted proteins | sample 5400101 | NCBI WGS metagenome assembly WNFV01 (sample SAMN13153361, study PRJNA577476) | soil metagenome | isolation source: 115 cm soil or saprolite under grassland replicate 1 | place: USA:California | collected 2016-06-15
CGGCAAAGGTCAAGACGCGGCGCGTAGACCCGCCGGCGGGGTGCCGCCCTTGACAATCGAGATGAGGCGTGCATACGTCTTGGGCGGGTCTGGACTGCGGCGCAGGCCGGAAGCGGCAAGCGGGTGCCAATCATTGGGGGGTGTCGCAGATGACTGATCCAGGTGGCTCCGAGGCGAAGCTCCTGCTCGCGAAGGGAGCCCGTGGAGAGCTGGTTCGGCGAGCTCAGCTCGCTCTGTCCAACGCCGGCTTCGACCCGGGTCCGATCGACGGGGACTACGGCAACGGCACCGCGGGCGCCGTCGGCAAGTTCCGCCAGAAGAACGGACTCGGAACGCTCGGAGAGGTCGACGTGCCGACCTGGAAAGCGCTCACCGGCGCGCCGACGCCGTCGGTCCGCGAGCGAGCGCTCCAGCTGACGGCGGCGTTCGAGGGCCACGGCTTCGGTCTCGTGGCGGGCAACTACGACGACGCGTACGTCACCTGGGGGATCATCGGGTTCACGCTTCGGCACGGCGAGCTCTCGACGATCGTGCTCGAGGCCCACCGGCGCGATCCGCGGCTCGTCAGCGACGCGTTCGGCAAGCAGGCCGACGAGCTGATTGCGGTCATGAGCGCGCCGAAAGCGCGCCAGCTCGCGTGGGGGAACGCGATCAGCATCCTGCCGAGGAAGGTCAAGGTGAAGGAGCCGTGGCTGGCCAGCTTCCGGCGCTTCGGGGAGTCACCCGACGTGCAGGCGATCCAGCTCGAGCGCGTCGAGGCGCGCTTCGTCTCGGCCGAGGCCCTCGCGAAGGAGCTGGGCCTTTCGACCGAGCTCGGAGTTGCGCTCTGCTTCGACATCGTCGTCCAGAACGGCAGCGTGGTTCCGAGCGCGCGCCAGCAGATCGAGCGCGACGTGGCCGCGAATCCGATCCACAAGGAGCGAGAGCTCCGGGTCGTCATCGCGAACGCCGTCGCGGATGCTTCGCGAGCCCCGTACCGGGAGGACGTCCGCTCCCGCAAGCTCACGATCGCGACCGGCGCCGGCAAGGTGCACGGTGCGACGTATCTCGTCCGCAACTGGGGTCTCGACGCCTCCCCGCTGGGCGCCCATGACGAAGCGCCGGAGGAACCGACACCGACGCCCGAGCCGCCGCCGGAGGTCGTCCCCGGGACGCGTCGCCAGCTCGTGCTGAAGAGCGACTACCTGGAGGGGGAGGACATCAAAGACGTGCAGCGAGCGCTCGGGCTGACGGGCAAGGCGGTCGACGGCTTCTACGGGCCCGAAACGGCCGCCGCCGTGGAAGAGTGGAAGTGGCGGGTCGGCTATCCGAAGAACCAGATCAACAACCGGCTCGGGCTGGTGGGGCTCGCATGGCTGTTCGGAGAGCAGTCGTTGCCGCCCCATTTCGCGCGGAACGCAAAGGCGCGGGAGGGCAAGCCGTTCGGCTTCGAGAACGGGTTGATCCGGCCGCTCGCAACGTCCCCAGGCACGAGATCCGAGTTCTCGATGGTCGACGCCGAGGGGGCGCCCGATCGGAGCGGCGTCAAGCATCACGCAGGCAAGGACTGGTTCGCACCCGGGCGCACACCTGTTCGCGCGCCGTGCGCGGGGACGATCGTCGAGGCAAAGGTGCGTCCGACCACCAAGGGTCAGGTCTTCGGCGGCGTCGTGAAGATCGAGTCGAGCGCGGACAAGAAGGTCTGGGTCTTCCGCCACTGCGATCCGTTCAACGTGCGGGAAGGCGGCAAGGTGCAGGCCGGCCAGGTCGTCGCCAACGTCACGCCCTGGGAGGACGGAGCACCGCACGCCCACATCGAGCTCTGGAAGAGCCGGAGCGCGAACTACCAGTACGAGCAGATGGAAGATCCGATGACCTACTTGAAGATCTTCAAGTAGCCTGAAGATCTTCAAGTAGAGGGGGCGAGGCTCACTTCAGCGCCAGGTCGAAACTGCTCCGATCCTCGAGGAAGAACGAGCTCATTCGGCCTTCGCTTCGCCTCGTCCGGGCGGCGACGAGGCGCTCCACCTTCTTCATGTGGCGCTTGCCTCGCGGATCGGTGCTCGCCGCCGAGCCGCTGTTGAACCAGAGCTTGAACGGCCGGCTCGCCTTTGGATTCCGGCTCAGCTGCCGCGCCCGACCGAGCCGGGAGTCGACGATGGCGTCGATCACGCGGAGATCCGGGTTCTCGTGCTCGCCGTTCGCGCAGAAGACGTAGTGGTCGGCAGTCACCCGCTTGCAGAAGTCGGCGTTCAGGTTGTTCTCCGAGCCGTGGTGCTGAACCTTGAGAACGTCCACGTGGATCCCGACCCGCTCGTCCAGACGCCCCGCGTGGGCAAGCCCCCTGAGGATGTCGTTCCCGTGTCCGTCTCCGCCGAGAAGAATCGTCCTCTTGCCTTCGTCGACGAGGAGCATCAGCGAGGCGAGATTCGGAACGGTCACTCTGCTCCGGTCGCCCAGCTCGTGTGCTTGGAGCGCGATCGCCTCCCGAAATCGCTCGACCTCGCCCGTTCCTAGCTGATCGACGTCGGCGCGCGCCCGCCTGCGGATTCGCTGGAGCTCCTGTTGATTGGCCCGCAGCCACGTATTCCAGTCCCTGCGCAAGTCGATGAGCTCCTTCTCGAAAGGACCGATGACGGTGATCGTCAACGCGCCGAGCTCGATCGTGTCCTGGTCGTCGCGCACCAGCGCAAGACGACCGTTGAACGGCTCGTTGACGGGTATCCCCAGCTGCTCCGGCCCCACCCGCCGGGCGAGCTGCAGCGCCTCACTGACGCTCGTGGCGAGCTCGCGGTGCTCCGCCGCCTCGACGCGCTGCTTCGGCGCCGAGCCGGCCTCGAGGACGGCGGCGGTGGCGGCAAGCATCTCCTCGATCGCGCCGGCGTTGCCTCCCACCTGCTCGTGAAAGGCGTTGTGCCAGATCCCGCGAGCCGTCGGCGGCCGCAAGTTCCCCGGGACCGGATGGGTGCTGTTCCCGGACTTGACCTGGAAGTCGTGAACGCGCCACTCGACGAGATCGTCCATCAGCTGGAGCACGCCCGAGATGTGGTCCTGGTCGATGTGCGAGACGTAGACGAGATCGAGCTTGAACTCCTTCCCGTCCTTCTTCTCCTGAGACTCCCGGAGCCGCGCCAGAGCCGGCGCCACGTGCATGCTGTAGGAAGCGCGCATGCCTCCGTCGCTGAGGATGCGAGTGCCATCCGCGCCCGTCAGCAGGAGGCAGTCGCCCTTGTCGGCCTGAAAGACCGTGAGCCTCAAGTGACGTCCCTGCGCGTGAGCATCGTGCTCGCCTCCTCGAGACACCGAGTGGGGTCGATCTCGCCGGCGCCGGCAGCGTCGTGCCACGCGAAGTCGCTTCCCGGAAGCGGGCGCGCCGTTCGCCTGAGGATGCCGCCTATCTGAGCACCGGTGAGCCGCGCGTTCGTCGCCAGCATGAGTCCCACGACTCCACATACGTACGGGCTCGCCATGCTGGTGCCGCTCATCGCAACCCAGTCGTCTTTGCCGGTGAAGGCCTTCGCCGCGACGATGTCGGTGCCCGGGGCGGCGATGTCAGGCTTTTCGCGTCCGTCGCGCGTCGGCCCTTGGCTGCTCGTGATGCTGATTCGCCGGCTCTCCACGTCGAGATTCGCAACCGACACGATTCTCTGCCCGCACGCGAGTGAGCTGACGGTGGAGCTGTCGACGTAGGAGCGTTCCGAGAAGAACGAAGGGAACACCCAGGCCTCTCGTTCCCCGAGCTTGCCGATGCGACGGGGATCGTCGCGCTCGATCCAGCAGTGATAGCGCCCGTCGCGCACTTCCAGACCGATCAGGCGCACGAGCCACGTACCGGCGCGGACGCCGACCACAGCGGGTTCGCGCAGGAACGGACTGAGGTAGACGGCGATGTAGTTGCAGCCGTTCGCGGGGTGGTAGCGCTCGTTGTAGATGCTCAGGAAGGACTTGTCCGGCAGCTGGCGGTTCTCGATGAACTCGCCCGGCTCGACCGCGGTCGTCCAGGACTGGCCGGGCGGCTTCACCTGCACGGCGAAGCGATCTTGGGGCCCGTACCAGATCTCGAGCTCGTTCTCGGAGAGGTCGGCGATGCCGTTGCCGACCACGTTCCACTCGATGTCGCTCACGAGCTCCCGCGCCCGCACCTGCCCGCTCGAATGGACGCGGCCCACGACGTAGCCGAGGTCGCCCTCGTGCTCGGAGCGCTCCTGCCCGGCGTTCCCGGCAGCCACGCAGACGTTGCGTCCGGACCGGGCAAGCGACGCGTCGATCCAGCGGGCGACCGGGCTCGAATCGTCGTGGGCGTGCCCGTTCGTTCCGAGGCTGATGTTGATGGAAACTGGCAGATCGCCGAGCTCGTGCGCGACCTCGAGCAGGTAGTCGACCGCGTGCGCGAGCCGGCTCGAGTCGTAGAACGACATGCGACGTACCGCGTCCTCGTCGGGGATGGCGATCAGAACCCCAGCGATGTGGGCTCGCCGGCAGATGCCGCGGTTCCCGGCCGCGATGCTCGCCACATGCGTGCCGTGGGCGCCTTCGACCATCTGCGACTGCGGCTCGAGGAGATGGGGCGCGAGGCCTACCCGCGGCGCCTCGTCGATCGCCCGGTTCAGCTCGTCTCGGCGCACCTCGGACCCGTAGCGAAAGGTGCTCGTCCCACGCTCGGCCGGCGAGGGATGGGTCTTCCCTCCCTGGTCCCAGATCCGCTCGAATCTCGTCTTTCCCGCTCCGTCGAGGAAGTCCGGGTGGGCAAAGTCGAAGCCGCCGACGTCGATCAGGCCGATCAAGACGTCCTTGCCGAAACCGTGCCGCCTCCCGTTGCCGAAGCTCCGAAGAGCGGACGAAGGACGACCGACCGAACCCGGCGTCGCGACCGGGGCCGGCGCGGCGAGCGGCTGACCGAGCTCGACGTATGCAAGCCAGTCCTCGCTGCCCAGCGCGACGGCCTTGGCGACGGAGATCTCAGCGGTGGCCAGGTTCGCCTTGCGCGCGGTGACGCCGTCGATCGGCTCGGGAACGGTCGAATCCGCGTCGTCGGCGAAGTGCAGGAAGACGCTGACCGTCGCGTCGGCAGGCCTGCGGAGCCGCCCGGGCTTCACCGACTTCGGTATCGCCGTGTCCTTCACCGGAACCGAGGACTGGGTCCGGATCGCCGGAAGAGCGTCGGCGACAGCCTCGGGAACCGTGATCGCTGAGGCGTGCTCCGCGCGAACGGCATTCACCTCGGTGCTGCCGTTCCGGTACATCCGCAGCTTGGGCTGCACCTTCCGAGTGAGCGCAGCGTCGTGCTCGGTCAACGAGAGCCCCCTCCAGCGCCGGACGGGCCGGCTGCCCGCCGAGCTGGACATTACTACTGTCATGTACACGACGGAATGGCGCCGGAAAGCCCTCCGCCTTGACCTGGCGGAAGCCGAATGGAACGGTAAGAGCCGTTGCCGACCGAGGGGGGAGCGCTAGATGACCCGGATGCTGAAAGTGTTCGCGAGCGAGGGTGAGCGAGAGCAGCTGGCCGAGCAGCTCGACATCCTCGAGCGCTACGACGCCTTCGTCGTCGCGCAGGCTCCGCCCGCGACGGCGAAGCGGATCGCACGCGACCATCTGGTCGAGGACATCACCGACCAGTACGAGATCCCGGTCGGCGCGGGAACGATCGACACCTCGACGCCGCGCGTCGATGCCGAGGGCACGACTCGCCCGCACGCCGCGTACCGGCGCGGTGCCTCGCTCGCCCCCGGGCCTCATCACTACCTGGTGCAGTTCGTCGGCCCGATCAAGGACGAGTGGCTGCGGGGCGTGAAGCGCGCCGGCGGCGAGCCGCGGCAGCTCTGGGGGAACTTCGTCTTCGTCGTTCGCGCCGACGAGGACGCGATCGCGAAGATCGCGGCGCTCCCCTACGTGCGCTGGCTGGGGCATCTCCCGTACGAAGAGCGGCTCGCCGAGTCGGTGCGCAAGGAGGTCGAGGGCGACGACCCGGACGTCCTGCCGCGCACGCGCCTGCTCCCGCGCGTGTACACGGTCGAGTTCTTCGGCGCGAAGGACATCCCGCCGGCGCTGCGCAGCGTGAAGAAGCTCGGGGTCAAGCTCCTCGTCGAGGAGCCAAAGGGCAAGATCATCGTCGTCGAGACGAGCGACAAGAAGCCCGAGCGCCGGAAGCAGCTCAAAGGCTTGTCGGCGATCCATGGCGTCCGGAAGATCCGTCAGCGCGCCGTCAAGCGCCCGAGCAACAACGTCGCCGCCGGGCTGATGGGCACCGCGGCCTCGCTCGGGAGCTCGGGGAGCCCTGGCCTGGGGTTGAGCGGGAAAGGCGAGACGATCGCCGTCTGCGATACCGGCCTCGACACCGGCGACCCCGCGTCGATTCATCCTGACTTCGCCGGGCGGGTCGCCTGGATCAAGAGCTATCCGATGACGCGCGACCTCGACGCGCTCGTCACCAATCCGCGTGGCGACGACGGGCCCGCCGACCTCGACAGCGGCCACGGCACCCACACCTCCGGCTCGGTGCTCGGAAGCGGCGCAGGGTCGGCAGGCGTTCCCGGCCTGGGCTCGCCGATTCGGGGTCTCGCGCCCGCCGCGAAGCTCGTCTTCCAGGCCGTCGAGCAGGAGTGCAAGTGGAAGGACCCGACCTTGTTCCAGAAGTACGGGCGATACCTCCTCGTCGGCATCCCGGCGGATCTCAAGGTCCTCTTCTCCGACGCCTACTCGAGGGGCGCGCGCATCCACTCGAACTCCTGGGGCGGCGGCGACCCCGGCTCGTACGACGACCAGTGCCGGGCGCTCGACCAGTTCGTCTGGGAGCACAAGGACTTCTGCGTCGTCGCAGCCGCCGGAAACGACGGGACCGACTCGGACGGCGACGGTCGCATCAACCCGATGAGCGTGAGCTCACCCGCGACGGCGAAGAACTGCATCACCGTCGGCGCCTGCGAGAACGGACGGCCCGACTTCGACGCCGAGAAGTACGGCGACTGGTGGCCCGGCGACTTTCCAGTGCCGCCCTTCAACGCCAATCCGATGGCCAACGACCCGAACGAGGTCGTCGCCTTCTCGAGCCGCGGGCCGACGAAGGACAAGAGGTTCAGTCCCCAGGTCGTCGCGCCCGGCACGTTCGTCCTGTCGACGCGATCGACGATGATTGCGCCGAACGACACGGCCTGGGCGGCGTTCCCGGGTAGCAAGCTCTACTTCTTCATGGGCGGGACGAGCATGGCGACGCCGCTCGTCTCCGGGGCCGTCGCGCTACTCCGGGAGTACCTGCGAACGAAGAAGAAGATCTCCAAGCCGAGCGCGGCGCTGCTCAAGGCGGCCCTGATCGCCGGAGCCACGAGGCTCGCCGGCTACGGGCCCGCGGGCGCCGTCGTCGACAACCATCAGGGCTACGGCCGCGTGAACCTCGACAACGTCATCGCTCCGAAGGCGCCTGGCTCGAGTCGCTTCGAAGAGGTTCAGCCGGGCCTCAGGACGGGTCAGTCGAGCTCGCGCAAGCTGACGGTCAAGGCGAACGGCCGCCCGCTCCGCATCGTGCTCGCCTGGTCCGACGCGCCGGGACCCACGCTCGTGAACAACCTCAACCTGATCGTCACCTCGCCCGACGGGCGCAAGCTGGTCGGGAACCAGCGGCGAAACGGCCCGCCGACGCTCGACGGGACGAACAACGTCGAGCTCGTTCACGTCGAGAAGCCTGCCGCCGGGGTCTGGAAGGTCGACGTCGTCGGCTCGAACGTCGCCCGCGGGCCGCAGGACTTCGCGCTCGTCGCGATCGGCAACTTCTGAGCGGTGGCGGACGACGAGAGGCCTCTTCACCGAGCCGCCGCCGTCGCTGGTCGAGGCTCAGACGGGGACGGCCACGAGGAGGGCTGCTGACTGGGAGGCGGTCGAGCGGACTCGGGGATGGACGAGGGTGTCGGCGACGGCGATTTTCCTGCTCGCGGCCGCCGCGGCGCGACAGGCGCGGCGCTCGGAGGGTTGAGTGGATTTCGACCGGAGCGCACGAGCATCGCGCCCGTATGCGTGGACGTCTTCGGCCCGCTGCTCCCGCGACCGCGGCTCCCGGGTAGGAGCCCGAAATCGCTAAGAACTCGTTCGAAATGAAGCCTTGACCCGTCGGGGTGGCGTCATTTCGAAACGAGTTCTTACGCGGCGGGCGCCAGCAGCGCGGGCCGTGGACCTGCCTGATCCACGACCTCCACGAGCGCTTCGACCACGCGCGGGTCGAACTGTGCGCCGGCGCAACGGCGGAGCTCGTCGACCGCATCCTGGTGCGACATTGCCTGGCGATACGACCGGTTGGTCGTCATCGCGCTGAACGCGTCGCAGGCGCAAACGATCCGGGCGACGAGAGGAATCTGCTCTCCCGCGAGCCCGTCCGGATAGCCGCCGCCGTCCCAGTGCTCGTGGCAGGAGCGGACGAGGCGGCCCACGTCTCCGAGAAGGCCGCCGATCCGCTCGAGCATGAGCTCGCCCTCGATCGTGTGCGTGTTGATGATCGCGCGCTCCCCCGAGGTCAGCGCCCCGGGCTTGTTGATGATCTCCTTCGGGATCTTCACCTTCCCGACATCGTGCAGGAGCGCGGTGAACTCGGCCTCGCGCCGCACCTGCGCGTCGAGCCCGAGCCGCTCGGCGACTCCGAGAACGAGCGACACCACGTCCTGGCTGTGGAGCCCGGTGTACTCGTCGTCCGCCTCGACCACGTCGCCGAGGAGGAGCGCGGTGCCGCGGTAGGCGTGTGACAGCTCGAGCGCGTGGTCGATGCGCGCCTTCCGCTCCCGCGCGAAGTACGCGAGCAGCCCCATCAGCGGCAGTCCGAGGAGGAACGCGTAGGACTGGCTGAGCGAGGCGTAGGCGAGACCGAAGCCGAGGGGTGTGAGCGCGAGGTCGACGAGCCAGGCCGGACCCATGGCGCGGACCAGGGCGCGCGGGCCGATCCCCAGAGCGAAGCCGCGCGCCGCCGAGCTCGCGAAGTCGAGCGCGAACTGCGCCGCGACGGCGACCGCAACGAATGGGAGGTGGAGAAGCACCGGTATTGGAGATCCCGCGGCCGCGAGGACGAGCACCGGACCGACTGCGTGCCAGCTACTCACCAGGTGGAGGCCGGCGCGACCGAGGTGCCATTCCCCGCGAAGGTGCTCGGGAAGCTTGCTCAGGAAGAAGCCGAGCGCTACGAGCAGCGGCACAACCGCGAGTGGCGCCAAGAAGAGCATCGGCACGAAGACGAGCTGCGTCGGGACGGCGTACGCGAACGCGACTTCGAACTGGACGCGGGCCGCGACGGCGTAGCAGGCCACCAGAGCGAGCGTGACCCCGAGGCCGCTGTCCGGACGGCCGACGGGCAGCCAGACGAGAAGCGCGGCCGCCGCTCCGACGAATGCCGCCGCTGTGGTGACCGTCGGAAGGAACTCGCGAACGCCGAGCGCTCGGGCCACGCGGGCGCGTGATTGCTCGACGAGACCGTCGTGATCGGCATCGCTCGACCTCGACGCCGCCCGCTCGCGCTCCCGGACCGCAGAGTCCAACACATCCGCGTCTATCGGCACGCGCGCCCTTCGGCTTGAACCAGGGATTCTCGATCCCCTCGAAGGGGGAGGCGAAGCCCACCCGGACCGTGACACTGAGGACCGAGGTTCATACCTCTTTCTGTGGCCAATCCAAGGAGGATGACGGTGGCGGTGCGGTCCCCTCTCTTGCGCGTGTGCGCCTTCGGGCTCCTCGTGCTTTCGTCGAGCCTCGTCGCGCTCAGCGCGACCGCGGCGCCCGCGAGCGCCGGACTCGGCGTCGCATGCCCCAATCCGACTTCGCAGGTGTTCCTACCCTGGGGCGACGGTGCGTACTACTCGTATGTGCCGAACGGCGGCTTCGAAAGCGGCACTGGCGGCTGGGCCCTGTCAGGAGGTGCGAAGGTCGTCGCCGGCAACGAGTCGTTCTTCGCACACGGGTCCGGTGAGCGCTACTCGCTCTCGCTCCCCGCGGGGAGCAGCGCGACCTCGCCTCCAATCTGCATCAGCCTCTTGTCCAGCAAGATGCGGTTCTTCGCCGCCAACGGCGGCTCGTCGTCGTCGCGGCTCAAGGTGCAGGTGATCTACAACGGCGGCACGAGCGGACTGCTCTCGCTCGCCACCAACATTCTCGGGATCTCCGACTTCGGCTATGTCAGCGCGGGCGCCCGTTGGCAGCCGTCCGCGGCGATTGGCATGCTCAGCGGGACCCTGCCGGTGCTCACGCAATCGGTGCAGTTCCGCTTCACGCCGACCGACCGCAACGGCAGTTGGCTGATCGACGACATCTACCTCGATCCCCTGATGCACGGCTAGCGACGTCGGCCGAGACAGCTCGGGCCGGCCGGCTACATGGCGAGCCCGCCGTTGATCGAGTAGACGTCGCCGGTGACATAACCAGAAGCGGGATCGGCGAGGAACTCGACGACGCGGGCCACCTCGTTCGGCTCGCCGAGGCGGCCGACCGGGATCCGCTCGACAATCCGGTCGAGCACGTCGTCGGGAATCGCCCCGACCATGTCGGTGCGGATGAAGCCCGGAGCGACGGCGTTGACCGTGATGCCTTTGTTGGCGCACTCCCGGGCGAGGCTCATCGTCAGCCCGAACAGTCCGGACTTCGAGGCGGCGTAGTTGGCCTGACCGACGTTCCCGATCTCGCCGATCACCGAGCTGATGTTCACGATGCGCCCGTAGCCGCGCTCGATCATGTGCGAGAGCCCGGCGCGGCACATGTAGAAGGTGCCGTGGAGGTTCACCTGGAGGACGTGATCCCACTCCTCGGGCGCCATCTTGCGCACGGTGCGGTCGACGGTGATGCCGGCGTTGTTGACGAGGATGTCGAGGCCGCCGTGAACGTCGATCACCTCGCTCACGACCCGCTCGCAGTCCTCGACGCGGCCGATGTTTCCCTGATGGGTCGTGGCGCCGGCCGCGCCGTATTTCGCGGCGAACTCCTCGGAGGCCTGGGAAGGCCGGGAATAGCCGGCCGCGACGACGACCCCGCGCGCGATCAGGCGCTCGCAGATCGCGAGCCCGATCCCGCGCACGCCGCCCGTGACGAGCGCGACCTGTCCCGTCATGTCCTCGCTCATCGGCCCTCGGTCGAGCCTAGACGATTGATCCCTTAGTGGGGTGCCTTCGGGGAGGGCATGCACCAAGCAGCGGAGTCGACTCGATCGGCGCCAAGGCTGGTTGCCTTGGCGCCGATCGAGGCGGCTGCGATGCGCCGCGTGAAGGCCCCCATCCGGAGGTGCCCCACTAAGGGATCAATCGTCTAGCCCGACGCTTGCGCGGACGGAAGACCACCGGCCCGAGCACATGGCCTACGTCGTCCCTGACCGAG
>WNFV01008822.1_pt1 | contig 11307 bp, 11 predicted proteins | sample 5400101 | NCBI WGS metagenome assembly WNFV01 (sample SAMN13153361, study PRJNA577476) | soil metagenome | isolation source: 115 cm soil or saprolite under grassland replicate 1 | place: USA:California | collected 2016-06-15
CGCCGACGATTTTTCGATTGGGCTCGGGCTTCGCGAGCTGTGACTGGATTGTCTCGATGTCTGCCACTAACACCATCTTATCGGCTTCCGGCGCATCTGAATCCGTGATCGCATTGCGCAGTTCGGCCAGTGCTTCACCGAGTTCCTCGAACCGCGCATTGATCTGATTTCCATCACCGACCGTGATGATATTCTGACCAGTCGCCTCAATCTTTATTCCGTGGAACTTCGGGATTGTGAACTCTCCCGGTCCCTCAATCTTGTCGATTCCATCTGCGGTAATTACGTAGTACTTCGTAACCGCTTGAATCAAAGTGCCGCCCTTCGCGACGACTTGCTCCTCGACCGATTTCTCTCCCACCCACCCTTGACTGAGCAAGTACGTTAGATTGCTCTGAACTTCCTGCTGCGTTAAACTATGCGCAGCCTTCAAGTCCGCTTTGATGTCACTAATCTTGACGGCTGAGCCTTTCTTGCCCATGCTGCTCGTGGCGTTCCGGTTCCTTTCATAGAAGTACTGCAGCATGAGTCGACGAACCTCGTCGTTCGTCAGGGGTGCGTGGCTTGCTTTCGCTTTACCCATTTTCCAATCTTCCTGTGAATCGCACGGAGGTCCCTCATCTCATTCTCTGATGGATTAGTCTTTGTCAAGGGTGTGCATAAGTAAGCGGTGCAGCACCCATGAAGATTGGTCCTATACCTGAACATGCTGTCCTATGAAGTAGACCGCGTCGTCGACAAGCTCGTCGATTGCTTCCGATATGCCTAGCTTTCGGATGTCAAAGATAGTGAATCGATCGGGGTCGATTTTGGTCAGTTTAAGATACGCTTTCTGGACCTGCTTGAGGAAAGCTGGGGTTTCCCATTTTGAGCGCCGTTTGTTGGGAGCTCTCCGAACCGCTGCGTCTGGATCATCAACCAGGAGGTACGTCTTCGTAGGGTGGACTAGAAAGTTGAATCTACAGAGTGTTCGGTCAAGATCGGTAAGCCAAGCGAGAGATGCCGCAAGCGATCCAAAATTACTCGACAGTTTCGGAGCCCAATAGGCCACCCAACTGTCGCTAAATCGATCTGCGATTACGATTCGCCCCTCTCTGAGTGCAGGGCGAATCCGACGCATGGCATTGTCGACCCTCGCGGTCAGAAACAACAGGGCTTCGGCCGGCGCCGACACATGTGTCTTCCTGTCGAAAACCGTCTTCTTCAGCCCTAACCAGGGCTCGATATTCGGCGGGTCTCGCGTCAATAACGCGCGCACTCCGATTTGAGACAGTTCCCTTCCTAGTCTGCGCACGGCGGTAGACTTCCCAGTGAAATCAATTCCTTCAAGAGACACAAGAATATCGTCTGCATCGTTCATCATACATCGCATGCTCGATTAGGGACTTACATTGCCGAGACACACTCACTCTCTACATCATAGAACCGCAGGAGTTTCTTCTCCCATCCTGAAACCCCAATCCTCGGTGTGCATCCAATTTCATCTGGTTCAAGATCTAGGTCGAGGACCACCACGGGACCGTCGGCGAGGCTGGTGCCGTTATGAGAGATGTTAAGTCGAAGGTATCGACTGACTAGTCCTGGACCCGACGGAATCACACTAGACCTCTCTTTCCGTTTCTCTTTGACCAAATTCCATGGCTCAACTGCTCGGATCAGGACACACCCGAAAGGAGGGCGTTTTATTGTGATCGCATTTAGACAAAGATGTAGTCCATAAATGATGAAAACGTATGCCGTCCCTGGCCGCCCGAAAATTCCGCGAGTGCGTGGTGTTAAGCCATTGCCGATGTGGCATGCAGGGTCGCGCCGGCCAAGATATGCCTCAACTTCAACGATCCGTCCTGCTCTCTCGGAACCATTGGCGTTATAGATTACTGCTCCGAGTAGGTCCAGGGCGACATTTTCCGTCGGGCGGTCGTAGAACTGGATGGGTAGAACTAGATCGGCGAAACGTGAAGGCAAGGCGCGAGTCGTCGTCTGGGGAGGCTGCGACCCTGCGCCCGGCATGGCTGAGCCGTGAATAGTGTTTTGCCATAAGTTTGTTGTGGGGGGGCGTAGGAATGGAATTCTGTCCCGATCGTCTCAAAGCAAAAACGAGAAAGCAGGGAGCCTGTTTGGGCAAGCATGCAGACCTCGAACCGCGGTCGACCTGGCCGCCGTCCCTCTGGCCGATCGCTTAAGCTTGTCCGCGTTCACACGGGCACGGTTGGGACGGATCAGAGACTACTAGATGAACTCGAGTTCGTTCAAATTTGGAACGTATCCGGCAAACCAGCTCGCATTGCTTTTTGGACCATTGTCCATATGGACCCCCAATTGTTGCACCTTCATACATTCAAGTTTCCAGCGGCCTTCAAGGGCGATCTTGACTGGCAGTTGGAGCCAAATGCAACGGTCCTTGTCTTGAGCGGCGCCGAGTTGACCGAACCGACCAAGATGAAAGAGGCGGATCGTTCACCGAAGTACCTATTCGACTGGGGTCTTGGCGAACCGATCTGGATTAACTCGGCAGACCTCATCGCTCTGAGAGACGATTATGGCAACGTCGTCGAACACCACGTTTTGAGTTCGGTCCTCGACATCGAAGAAAAGATGGAGGGGAGTTGACTGGTGTCTGACCAAACAGAATCCACCAGAACCTGACACCCTCCGCCGAGAACCCAGCGTTGGGAATGATTCGGCGGTCCCAGGGTACCCCGCCCGAACATTTCAAGTACACATCTTATATGCTGCCTCCACATGATCGGGCGATGTCCCGCGCCGTGAAGCGACCTCGTGTCTTTTTGAACTCCACGCTTTACGAACTCGCGGCACAAGACCTGAACAAAAAGCTTCGCGACCTGGTAGAAGGAGAAGGCTTCAGTTGTTTGCTACCGCAAGAAATCCTTCCTCCTGGGCCGATGGCTGAGCCAGTGGCAGTTCTGCATCTCAATTGGAAGCTCGTTCGGTCGTGCGACGTTGTGCTATCAGTTCTTGACTCGCCAGGCGAGGGCGTTCTGTTTGAACTTGGTGTCGCATACGCTCTCCGGAAGCCCATCGTGGCTTTTCGTAGCGATAGTGCGTCCTACTTGGGCAAGGTGGTCGAAGGGCTTTGGCTCACTTTGCCGCCATCGCGGAAAGCCTCCAGCCTTGACGAACTCAGAATGGCGCTAAGGCGGTTCTCGATGAAGAGGAGCTATCGGAAGTGAGCGACCTGCGTCTGAAGCGAATAGGCGCTCTCTCTATCGATCAGTATGTCCAGAATGTGGGGAAGGTATGGAGAGATATTCATCCCCGCAGAACCGTGCTGGATTGTGCGCTCCACGTCTTGGATCACGCAAGTCGGCTCGGGGAGGCTGTCCGCAAAGACGACGCCAGCGACATACTCAAGGAGACGGCTCAGACCACGAATTGGTTATTCGGTTTCGTCGGAAGGCTCAACAGCAGGCCGAAAGTCTTTACATGGGAGAGTGTCTTCGACATACGGACGCCCTTTTCGCGAATGATATGGGACAAGTTCCCACGGTTGTGCCCGCATTGTTTCGAGAGACTCTGCATGGCCCCAGGTGGGAAGAGGGCTGCGATGGAGATCGCTTCCGAAATCTCTGGAAAATGCAAGTATTGCCTCACGCAGTATCCAGCCGTCGAGAGGAGATCGGAACTCAAAACCGAAGAGCAGAGGCAGCAATATCACAGGCGCAAGAGGGAGGCGGAAGCATTGAGGAGGGAGGTTGCGGACAAGACAAGCGCGAACCGACCTCGTTCCCTTCAGAAACTAGAAGAGATGTTTCACCAATTGTACAAATCCACCGTAGCAGTCCTTACGATTGAAAGTATCGGTTTCCACTTGTTGGAAGAGGCTGGGGAGATGGCGAGGGCCGTAATCGATCTGTATACGATTGCTGAGGATTCCGCGGAGGAACTCAAGCAAAGACAGCTCGATCTGTGTGACGAGACGGCCGAAATGTTCGCATGGATGTGTTCCTTGACTCTCAAGGTGCAGGAAGGGGCGAAAGCTTTTGACAAATTCCGGGACAAGCTGGTGGTCGATGTTGTTCCATCGGCTGGGGAAGCCGGTCGTCTCGCAGACTTCACGAGTCTAGAGAAGATTCTGTGGGTCGAGTATAAAGAGAAGGACGGAGATCGATACCGGTGCCCCTATTGCAGCCAGGTCCTCTGTGTATGCAAAATCAAGTTTCGATGGGAACCGGAGTAATCGATATCGAGCTAGAATTGCAGTAGGCTAAGAATTAAGGCGCCTAGTGGCTGATTTGCAAGTTTAGCGTTGGTCCGACGCTCCATCTCCTCTCGTTTTCATCAGAGTAGCTCAATCAACAGCCGTTGCCGCGGAAGATGAGTTCATGCTGACAGAATCGAAGTCCATCGGGGTGCTCTGCTTCCTCCCGCACACGCCGGCGAACGATCTCGAAGAAACACGCGCGTGAGTTAGTGAAACACCATGTGTGACGCCGCACAGCTAGTGCCACCCATTTCGGAGGGAAGTGGCGAACACTTCTCTGAGAGGTAAATGCGGAGCGTCGTTGAACTGATTCACCCAGGCCCCGGAACTCATTCTCAGCGAGAGTCGTCATTTTGCAGGAAATTCGCTGTGTTCACTCAAGTCCGTGTTACGCTTATATAGTGGCAAGTTAAGCCGTTAGCAAGGGGGAAAGTCAGTTGCGACCGAAGAACATCGCTGTCGGAGAGCTTGTCGTGAGCCCGTTGAACGTGAGAGAAGACATCGGAGACATTCAATCCTTGGCGGAATCGATCCGGGACGATGGTCTCCTGCATCCGTTAACAGTTCGGCCCTACGGAGATCAGTACGAGATCGTCGCAGGCCGCCGACGGTACGAAGCTTGCAAGCTGATTGGAATGAAGCTGATTCCATGCAACGTGGCAGAAGAAATGGACGATCGCCGCGCAGTCCTCACGAGCCTCAAGGAAAACATGCGTCGAGGTGATCTCACCGCGGCGGAGAAGAAGCGCGGCATCGAGAAGTTACTTCAGATGAACGGAGGCGACACACCGACTAACCGACGCAGAGTCGCGACATCGCTGAATGTCTCCATGGCCCAGATCAAGGAGGCGATGGAAGTAGGCGAGTGGGCGGAAACCTTTGAACCGCACAACATCGCGGTTAAGGCGCCACGCCGGGGAGAAGCCATCGGGAGAACCGTGGTGCCGACGTCCGCGGACAGGACCCTGATGAAAACGCTCAAATCGTCTAAAGTGAAGGATGCCCTAGGTGAGATTCCGAAAGACGATCGTAAGAAACTTGAAGCGGAGGTCATAAGAGAGGCGGTCGCCTTGAAAGGACCCAAGCGTAAGGAGTTCCTCAAAGAGTTCGAGAAGGATCCACTCCGACCTGCTGCTGAAATCAAAAGAGACGTTCTGGCTCCGGGTGTTTCGCAGCCGCTCTTGATGACAATTCCGGTTCGCGTCGAGAATGCGATATATGCGCCCTTGAGACAGTTCGCACTAGACAACAATCTTGGCGACAGGGTCGGCCTTGCGGCGAAGAACCTGATTTCCGAAGGTCTCGCGAGTAGGGGCTATATCAAGCCAGGCACCGAGGGGTCGAGTGCATAGTTCGATTCGCAATCGCATCCCGGCTCGTTTCCTCTCGTCGCCCTAGCCAGTGGATGAGACCGAAATTATGGTACTTTCGCCGATACCTCTCTGCTGGCGAGTTTAAGAGCCCAGCACCTATTAGGTTCAATCTGAAGGCTTGGAGGAGCTCCATTTGGAACAGTACGCGAAGCTACTTGCAGTCTTCGAGCAATCTGCAAAAGTTCATTCCCGCATCAAAGCTCAAAAGATGTTCTACATCCTGAAGAGCCTTGGATATCCTGTCTCGGAGAAGTTCGAGTATAGAAACTACGGACCGTACTCTGAGGAGCTGGCCTCGGAGTTGAGGTCGTCTGTGAATGCTGACTTCCTCTCTGAAGAAAAGACCGAGCGGGAAGAGGAGTGGACTGACGAGACAATCGTTTACCAGCGATATGACTACTCGATTACTCCGAAAGGAAAGGAGTTCCTTCGTGCTTATCTAAACCGACTCCCACAGCTGTCGCCCGTGACCCAGACAATGGCGAATGTAGCGGCGGAACTGAATGGGTACACTCCCAAGCAGCTTCAATTGATTTCAACGATTATGTTTCTGGAGGATCAACCAGTTCGAAGTGATTTGATTCTTTCCATGGTGCAGAGCCTCAAGCCCCAGTTCACTATGCACGAGATCCAGGAGGCAACGGAGATCGTCAAAAGTCTGCGGGCCTCTCGTGGCGCGGCCTCCCTACTCAAGTCCCTGTCTTAATTACTGTTGCTACCTCTGCGATCCCCCTTGCCGTAGAGTGAATCCGGAACTCGGTCCTCTTCTCATTCCGTAGAAGGCGCACGACCGAAGAATAGTTTGTAATTTCGGATACCTCTTCGACGCTTCCATCCTTGCGTAGGTCCAGCACGGCGATTTCGGTCCCTTCGTCCGACGGGAACCCCGATGGGTAAGGGACTAGTGAGGGGTCATCGATCGCGTAGTAATACGTGGGATCAAGCCCGGCGTTCCGCAGCACGTTGCCAATCTTGTCGGCTCGCTCCACTAAGACCGACACTACTTTCGTTACGTCTTTGGACTTCAGGAGGTCCCTTTGGAAGTATCGCCTAGACAGATCTGATAGAATGCCGTCCTTAGAACGTCTCCAACGCCTGATATGGTGCTCCAAGGCTAGGTCGTCGAATTCCTCCATCTCTTCCGGACCTACGAGGCCAATTCTCAATAGAGGATCCATCGCTCCCTCGGTCTCGACTTCCGAGCCGGCTGCTATCAAGTCCTTCGCGCGTTTCAGAATGGCTAGTAGCAGTTTCTCTACTCCGCGGGTGGTTTTGTGGAAGTATACCGACCAGAACATCCTGTCGCGGGCAAGTATGAGGGCTTCCGCGACTCGGATTCCTTTGTCTAGGATGCCTATGTGTCGACTACCGTTGTTCTCATACACGGCCAGCGAATGGGAAAACCTCTGGAAGTCGTAAAGTCCGTACTCGGTTCCGGTGTAGTGGGAATCTCGCAAGAGATAATCCATCTTGTCGGCGTCCAGCGGTCCGCTTAGAAGTTCACTCACCCACCGATACTCCCCTGTCGCCAGTCCTTCAAGCAGTTTGGTGACTCCGGATGGATTTGAAAGGCGATCCCTGAGCGCCGTCTCGAGGATCAAACGCTTGGTCATGCCTTCGTGGTCGAACTTTCGTTCCGTTAGCTGCTCGAACACGTGAGAAAAAGGACCATGACCGATGTCGTGGAGCAGTGCGGCAGCGATTGCATCTCGCTCGATGTCGGTGGAAATCTCCAGGCCATCCTCACGGAACCGCAAAATGAGGTTGCGCATGATCCACATCGTGCCCATGCAGTGACCAAATCGAGAGTGCTCGGCGCCATGATAAGTAAACCGCGTCGTTCCCAGCTGCAAGATTCTCCTGAGTCGCTGGAATTCAGGAGAGTCAATCAGGGGTCCAAGGAATTCCCACTCTCGCGGACTGATTACAATGTATCCGTGAATCGGATCCCGAAAGATTCTGCGTCTCGGTCCCCAAGCTTTGACTTGTGAAGGCATCGCCGTTCGTCCCGTGGAGGCTGCCGGGAAGTATATCCCCATTAGGCTTCCACTTCCGTTGGGATTCGACGTTATGGGGAGACCTATGTAAGACCGTTTCCACTGGAAACCGGCTCAATTCAGGTGCGAGGGGACGCAACGGGCGGGCTTGCCTCCGGAACCAAGGAAAGAATCACACAGTAGACGGTCTGCTCGGGCCTACGTAAGTTGAGGAAGGTGATATGGCGCAATTGCAACCCCCAATTCAAATATAGATTGAAGTCCGTCCTGCGCGTCTCCTCGGTGAGAGAAGTCGACAACGTCTTATTTGCCCAAGGAATTCCATACAAGCAGTGAAACTCGTTCATAGGATCCGCAAGGCAACCACACGCGCAGCATTTCTCCAGCCGCGATTGTCGAAACGTGGAAAGGCGGTACTCACGACCGCACTGGGCTCGGTTCTCGTCTTGGTCACGCTCGTCGGCGCGCCTATTGTAGCCACGCAGACTTACCGGGGCGAGATAGACTTTGACTATCAAAACCAGTTCTTCGGGGGGAATACTTCGACGACGGAGGCGTTCGTCGAGAATCTGGGGTATCCATTCCCCTATGTCAACTTCACGGCGGAGCCGACTACCGATTCGGTTTGGGGATTCTCAGTCACGTCAAGATTCCCTGCGGCGATGCGTATCGAAAACAGCTCTGGTGTCGTCAGCGAGAACTTCACGCGGGTATCGACAATAGGGATACGGAATTGGGAATATTTTGAGGTTCAGGACTCAGTTTATTGGTTGAACACGACAGATCATGCGAATCCTGCAGATCTTCGGATCTCTTCGGACCTCAGGCACGCATTTCCGGTGCTAACAATTACAGGAAGCGAATCTTCCGCGTCCGTCTTCACGTTCGCAACCTTTCGCGCTGCTGCTCCGGGAAGCAGGATCGCGGTCGCCGGGAGCGACTTTGAAATCGAGCGGGAAACCAGTTCGGCCGTAAACATATCCGGACGTGCGAGGCTCAGTTTTGAGGCCTTTGACTTTGCCTATTTCTGGTTAACAACGAGCAGGCACGCCTTCTTGCTCCAGCCTGGTGCTCGGCTGCTCTGGTTTGACTCGCAACTAACTTTCAAGGACGCGTCGGGGTCGGTCACATCGAGCAACGGGGATGAAGCAAGGTTCTTTAACGCCACCATAAGCACACGCGACACTCCCAGAAGGGGTGTTCTGGAAGTGATTGCTTTCCCCGGCAACGCCCTCCGGATTGTCGTCCAATTTGAACTGGAGGCAACTGTTCTCGCCGTTATGACGCCGCAAGGAGGTTCGATTGTCGGGTCAAGAAGCGATGACATATTCCCGATATCTTGGTGGCCCGGAAAATGGCTCAACGCGATTGTGGTCATCGCTATCACCATCGCTTTGATGTTTCTCTCTTGGGTAAAGCCCGAGTCAAATACGTGAAATTTGGCGACGTTATCGTGACGTTATGATGCGATCGTGACATTAGGAGCCGCTGGGACAGTTTGCCGTCGAAACCTCTCACATCTCACGTGAGGACGGTGACATATTGTTCGAAATTCCAGTTCAGGCGGATAGTCTTCAAGACGGGTTGATACACCAGTCCGATGGCGAGCTCCTTGCTTACGAAGTCAGTGATCAGAGGCGGGTTTGCAGCCGGATGAAGAAGGATTTCCTTGGGTAGGTCGACGAACGGATCGGGGAGTTCCAGCGGCGTTAATTCGGTGACGGCTAGGTAGCACCACTCATGACCTGTTGCAGCGAGCCGGTATGCCCGATGGATTCCATTCGCCAATATCAGGCGGTTGTTTCCTGGCGCGATCTGAATCCGATAAGCCGCTGCGAAAGGTAACCCGCCGCCGATTGGGATGCACACACTCTCGAGCTTGGGAGCTGCCAGGTCTGTTTCATTGACGGGAAGCTGTCTGATGATCGGTGGATGGTGCGCGCGAATATCCTCGTCATAGCTCGTGAACAATAGTGCTCCCCCGTTCGGCGCCATCCCTAGCGTCTGCCTCCGGATTGCCTGCGGCTTGCCGCCTGCCTCGAACGAAAGGTCGAAGAGCTCCTCCTCCGTCATGTTTTCCTTCACGCTTCCGCGTCTCTCCGCCCTTGAAACGTTCACTATAATCTGCGGTGTGACAAGCTTGGAGATTCGTACCTTGCGGATGTCTGAAGGATGCGTGTCATACGGGGCGTACTTCCTGACCCTGGCCCTCATGGCCTCGAGCTTGGTTGCTGTGACCCCTTCGACCTCCTTCACATCTTCGGCGGAAACATTTGACCGGTCCAGCGGGAGTTTTGCGTAGGCCTGGCGAGCCCTCTGCCATTCGGCCTGAAGGGTAGCTCGATCCATGGGATGTGAAAGGAACCCAGCCTCTAGCTGGCTCATAACCGCCTGGACCGGTAGCACACCGTACAGCGTCAGCTTTCGAACTGTTTTGTCAGATGCTTCGGTCAAGTTGTCATCCATCCACGGTGGGACACAAAGGTTTCAGAGATAAACGTAAGGACCAGGGATCAGTGAAAGTATTTGGGGCCTTTACTACGGACAGGATCCGAAAGTGTGGCGTTCCCGCGTCAAAGAGTCCTGCGACGGCATGTCGATATTCTCATTCGTAGTCACTCGTGCCTCCATGGTGGCCCTTGGCTTTCGATTGAGGACCGCGTTTCATCGCCACTCACCTTTCCGCTGAAGGATCCACACCATTGTGTCTTCCGTCACTCGGACCGCGAAGTAGAAGTCGTCATGAAGCGGTTGGTCACTGGCGTGGGTGCCTTCGACACTCAGAAAGTCCCTCAAGCTCTTTAGGAGCCGGAGCCGCTTCGAGTCATCCGTTGAGAGGTCTTCGAGCCCGGAGCCCAGGTCTTTTCCCGTGTAGTCGCGCACAAGATTCTCAAGAGCGTTCCGGAGCGAGTCCATGGCCTGTCGCTTACTGTCTGGCCCTCCGTGTAGGTAGGCATCATACGCCCCATCGAGGGCGAGGAGGGCCTGGTTGTGACCAATAGCCAGAGACTCTCTTAGTCGGCCCTGCTGGACATTTCGTTCAGGCTCGCTAAGAATGGACCGCAAGACAAAACTCTCGTCCCCGAGGGAGCTTTTTCCGATTTGAAGATCATAGCCTAGCAGCTGAATGGCCCTGACGCCCAAGTCCCACCCCCAGCTCCCCTGCAGGATCAGTTTGCGGCATTCCTGCCGAGAAGGCCGTACTAGGAGAGGTAACCCCGTCGGGCTCATGCTTGATCGCGTACTGGAGTAGACGCCGACGATCACCTCTAGCAGGTCGACCAGCCACGCATTGAAACCGGGATGAGGAACCAGAGCCGATAGTAGCAGAAAGTACTCGTCCCGTGAAACTCTGCCGCGAGGGGACCTTACGAATTCCGGGGGGCATTGCGTGCCATTTATTTGGCTAATCCAGACAATTCTGCTGTGAAGAATCTGCTCCTTTGCGAAGAGTTCGGAGAGCTTCCCAAGGGCATGTCTTCGTGCTACGCTAAGCCCGGATCCTTCAGTAGCCATCGGCCCACACGAAATCATCCGTCGCCATAAGAACCTGGCCTGACTAGCCCTGCGCTAGAAGTGGCATTATGTATGGATTGTCTCGTCGCCAGATTCTCCGGCGGTCGGTTCTTCTCCTTCGATTACAATCCGCCTTCTGCCAACCGGGTACAGCTGGACGTAGTCGCTCCGGGAGAGGTCGATGTTGCGAAGAAGATCC
>WNFV01014394.1_pt1 | contig 11307 bp, 8 predicted proteins | sample 5400101 | NCBI WGS metagenome assembly WNFV01 (sample SAMN13153361, study PRJNA577476) | soil metagenome | isolation source: 115 cm soil or saprolite under grassland replicate 1 | place: USA:California | collected 2016-06-15
AAAAGACAGCCGGGAAAACATCCGCACAAGGCTTTCGGGGCGGCGTACGAAAAGCGCTTCGAGCGATTCCGGCGTGATCAGGAGAATGCCGGCAGGCTTTTCCCGGGCACGTTGCTTGATCGATACGGACACATCGCCATGCCATTTGGCCACGGGCATTTTCAGGGAGAGGCATAAGTCGTCCAGCCGCAGGAACTGATCGTTGATCAGTGCCTTGAGCGGGCCAACATACATCACACGGAAACCGTCCGCGTGATCATCAATCGTTTGCGTCAGGATGGGAAAGAATGCGGCTTCGGTCTTGCCGGACGCGGTCGCGGAGGAAATCACAACGTCATCCTCGTGGCCAAGGATAGCGTTGATGGCCTGCGCCTGCACGTCGCGAAGCTCCGACCAGCCCTTCTGGTAAATCCAGCGGCGGATTTCCGGATGAAGACGGTCGAAGACAGCGGCGGGCGGCTCAGATTCTGAATGTGGCGAGTTCTCCATCGTCTTCCTGATCGACGATCTCTGCAGGACCCTGGGGACCGTCGCGCTCGGGCTCCAATGCGCCGATGAGAGCGCGCCAGTCCGTACCGGGATTTTGCTCAACGACATTCAGTAGGTCGACAAACTGCTTGATGGTCGTGCGCGGCGTGCGGAAATACGCCTCCCCGATCTTTTTCTCACAATGGGTCATGAACTGTTCCAGTGCCTCGTCCGGAACGAGGTGCTTGGCGGCAACACCGCCAGCGAACACGTGACGAACGTTTCCCAACAGAACGTAGAGATCCTCCGGTGTCAGGCTTTGTAGATGAATGACCGGTCCCGAGGTGTCCAGGAGTCCGTTTCGGGCGAAACTGTTTTCCGCAAGTCGGGATTGGAGCGCCGGGTAGCTGTAGAGGCCCCGCCGCGAATCGAGCAGGAACTCCGGCGTTCCTCCAAGAATGAAGCCGAGGCCCTCGACCTGGCCCTGTAGCACATCGTTGAGGATGCGAAGGATTTGCTCGTAGTTCGACTCGCGCCCTTTCGCATTCTGTAGTTTGTAGAGATTGACAAGTTCGTCCAGCACCACAAGTAGACCAGCGTATCCCGCGAGCCGGACAAACCGGCCGACAAGTTTCCAATGGTCGTAAATCGATGCATCATCGACAAGCGTGCGGATTCCGAGAGCGGCCCTTACATCCGTCTTGGTCGTGAATTCGCCGCGCAGCCAGCGAATGGCGGCATCCTTGCGCGCGTCATCGCCGCTTTCGGACGCCTGCCAGTAGACGGCGAGGACTTCCGCGAAATCATACCCGCCGACGAGCTCCTTTAGATCGGCGAGCTTGGTGCGGATCTCGTCCGCGGGAGAGCGGCCCGTCTTTTGCGCATCGTCTTTGGCCTTCGTGACGAACACCTCGACGACGCTCGGGAAGGCGCCCCCGTCAGCCTTGCTTCGGGTTGCCATGTTGCGTGCTGCTTCGGCGTAGAGGCCGCGCGCCTGCCCACCCGTGGCATGCAATCGGCGGTCCGGTCCGAGATCGGCATGCATGGTCACGAGCCGCTTTTCGAGCGCAATGATGCGGACCAGGTTCAGGAAAAACGTCTTGCCGGCGCCATACTCGCCAATGACAAAGCGGATGGCCGCTCCACCATCCGCAATCCGGTCGATGTCGCGCACGAAAGCTGCAACCTCATTCGCGCGGCCAACCTGGATATGCCGCAGTCCCGTGCGTGGAACGACGCCAGCGGCAAGCGATTGAAGGATGGTGTCGCGTTCGCGCGGCCGGATCGGCTGCATTTGTGCTGTCATGAAGCGGTCTCGCTGACGGAGTTTTGGTTGGTCATGCGGATGAGATGGCGGGCGATTTCGATGGGCTCGCCGTCATCCAGAAGCGCTTCCTCGAAGCGCTGGAAGGACCATTCGTTGATGGCCTCGATCGCGCCGGCCGCGAATAGACCGTGCTTGCGGGCTAGTTCCGAGAACGCCGCGTTATCGATGGCATCCAGCGACACGATCTCATGGAGAAGCGACGCGTGCCGGTCATCCAGCCCGCTGAATGTTTCCTTGGATTCCGCAATTGGTGCTGGCGCGGGTGGGATAGACTCCTGCTCGTTCAACGCTACGCCCTCGTTGAAGACTTGGTCCAAGATCGATTTCACGGCGCTGGTCTCAGCCTGAATCTTTGCGACCCGCCTCTTGTCGAGCGTTATGCCAGCGCGCGCCGGCGATGGTGATTTCTGGGGTGGGATCGGTACGCCGCGCGCGGGGCTGCCCCGCGCGACCGTCGGGGGCTCATCGTCTTGAGCGCCCAACTGATGGAGATTGCGGTACAGATCGTCTTTAGAAAGGCCAAGGGTCTTGTAGGTCTTTTCGAGAATCTTGATTTCGGTGACATCAAGGTGGCCATCCGCCGCCGCGGAGGTGACCGCGATATCGGCCAGTTTCCTTCGTTCGGCGAGGCTGCGGTCCTTAAACCGGCCAACGGCACGAACATCTGGCGGATTGCGCACGAGGTAACCGAGGTAGCCAATCAGGCGGGCGCGCTGAAATTCAGACAGCCCGGGTATGGCTCTGATTTGGCTCATCACCATGCGCGCTTCATCTGCGTCCAGGTCACCGTCCGCCGCGGCCACCAAAACGGCGATTTCCACGTGCGAGCGCGCCGAGAAGAATTCCGGCGATGGTTTTCCGGGATCGGTGGCGTGTCCGTGGTGACGGAAGACCATTACTTCGGCTTCGCGCGACGGGACAGGTCCGCCATGGCGCGGGTCGGGTTCCATCGCAAAGCCAAGATTCTCAAGGGCGGCGGCAGCGGCCACGGTTTCTGATTTGGAATTCTTCTCGTCGGATTTGGCGTCGACTTGAAGCACGCTCATCAGGTCGCCGAGCGACACCATGGCCGACGCCTTTGGCACCAGCGCCTCGAGACGCGCGCGCGCGGCGGCGAGCGGACCGCCCGGCTGCGGGCGCTGCAACAACTCCTTCGGCAGGCTGAGTTCAGCGGCAAGCGTCCCGCGCGCGGACGGATTACGGCCGATCAGGCGGCTATAGGGATCGAGCGCCTCGGTACAGTCGGTGACAACGCGATCGACCTCCGCAAGGGGCGCGGTTAGCGAAACAATATCCGGCACGGTTTCGAAGTCGCCCCGGAGCGTCGCAGTGAACGTGCCGCTGGCGGCGCGATAGCGCATTCAGAGGTGACGACGCGGCGCGTGAAACGAAAGTCCGCGCGGGAATTTGGCGCTGAAACGCCGGTGATACAGCGAGATGACGCAGGCGGAGCGGAATTTCGGGCGGCTTCGAGGCGGGATCAATCGACGGAGCCATCGGCCAGTCATTGGCCACCGCCGCCGCGGCGTCGAGAAGTGCTGATGCATACATCTGAAAGGATCGGTTGCCGCCGTAGACCTCCAGAAGGCGCTGCACCTCGGCGACGATGATCCCATAGTCGCCAGCGGCGTGATCCACAAAAAGACGACGCTCCAAACCGTAGAAATAGAGGAATACGTAGCCGATATAGGCTTGTGGATTGTCGCGGGCGCTTGCGAGCCATTCCACGTACGCCCGGCGGCTGCCAGGATCGAGCGTGGCGTAACTCGGATAATACGGAACTCCCTGCCCCGACACGTTTCCGGGATGCCGGCCTATGGGGAGGGCGGGATTCACCAGGGCGTTTTCGGTCCCATAACCGGCATGGGTCGGAAGCGACCGGCCAAGGTAGAACAGGCCGCGTTCGATCTTGATGCCGCCAATGGTGACGCTTTGCCGGGGCGCAATCCATTGGGCGTCGCCCGCAGCTTTTGCCGGTGCGGCTTGCGAAAAGGCCTTGTCAGACGTCTCGCCCGTACCGCTTGGCGGCCGGCTGAGGCTTTTGAGCGACGCGAGGGACGAGCGCTCCTGGGGGCCCGGCTTACGCCTTCGGCGTTTTCGCCACCTCCCAATTAACCAACAGACAGTCAACAACATCAGTCCCGCCACCGTGACGGCGAGACCTGCGCTACCTTCCATCGGATGCCCCAATGCACGCGGGCTTCGGCGGGGGATATTTTCCACAACCAATGGCCGCGGACAATGCCAATATCGAAGAAAAGGGTAGCACTTGCGGGAGCGGATCGTCACCGCAGGACGAGACCCAGAAGCCAAGGCGCAGCAGGGTGCGGTGAGCGCAGCGGCGCAGGCCGCACAATCGCGGCGTTTACAGCGCTCTTGCAGAGCTGCGGTCGTGGCGGAAGTCGCGCCGGCAGGACGACCGAGACCCTTGATCGTCGGCGAATCAGTGGCGCACGAGCCCCGAAACTATTTTGGTGCCGGAGGTGGTTGAATTCGGCTGCATTCACTTTTGGCCCAGCTTGGCCGCCCGCTCGGGAGACGTTCTTCCGATTAGCAGCACAGTAATCTACTACTGAGTCGAGACACGGCTGAACTGTGCGGCCCAACTTAAATCACCGTTTGGACCATTGCTAGCGCGAGATTGTACGGCGCGGTCTTCGCCTGTGGCGAACGCGCTCAAAACGCCGGTCCTTCGTTTGATCATGCAGCTGATCGATTGCTCGTATCACGGTGTCTGGACTTACACGTTGCTTTCCAGCGCGGTTGACCTCTCTGGTCAACGCCTTCATTCCCATTGTGGGATTCCACTTTCGCCGAGCGACTAGATCACTGATCACAAGTTGAACGATCGATATCAGGGCGGGTCGACCGCGTCGGCTTTGTTGGCCGTCTGGCTTTTGAGCAATGCGCCGTGCTCGCATCAGTCTGCGCGCCAGCTTCTGAACCTCCGTTTCCCGGAACGCCAAAGCGGCCGTATGAAGCAACGGACCGAACCAAGAAGCCAGCTGGTGGTAGGCCGGATTTGACTGGCGCAACGAGGTGAACCCTCTGCCGCGGGGACTGCGTAAAGTGGGAATACTCTTTGTCAGCTCAGGACTGAGCGTAACTATCCGACGAGGTCGTCCGCCGATTGCCTGGACTCGCAACGTGCCTGCATCGACCGCCTTCCAGATTTCTGCAATAGCTCGGTCCCTGGCCTGTCCGTCCCTAACGTCAAGGCCCACTTTCCGGAGCTGACTCACGACAGGAAGGTCCGGCACGCCCGCGTACATCGCCGGTAACAGCAGCTCAGCAGCTTCCAGGATCGTCAGGTAGCCGATGGGCAGTACAGCGGTCATGCGACGATTTTAGCTCGATTCGGGAGGGTAAGGCGGCGCTACCTCGGATCATCAAGAACGCCGCGATGGGCACTTTTGAGTACGGCAAGACGAACGTCGCGCGCGAGATTGCCACTAGCTAATGCGCCTGCGAATCCGGCCGACATGCTGCGGCCGATCGACATCCCGGCCGCTGCCATCGCAGACTCCAGATCGCGCAGATCACGACCGCGTATGTAATAACACATGGGCTTCAATGGCATGTCATTCTCCGGTGTGGTCAGTTTCATGCTGGTACGATGTGCCGTCGTGAACAACAGTGGAGTCGGCATCATTGCACGGGTTCGGCCGCCCCGCTGCGGTCAGTCAATCGACCATCACCGGGTTTGGTTTGGGGTGGGGAGGCAAAAATCCATTCGCGCACAGCCAAACGGTTGCCTCTGATGGTGGATCTCTACACGAAATATTTCCACCAAATTAGTATCGCGATTGCGGGTAGTAAATTGGCGATGATAACAGGCAGGAAGTGCCAGAAGGACATTGATTGAGTAGTCAGAAGTTTTTCAATTTCGTTATCCTTGCCGAGTGCCTCTCGCAGTTCACGTCTCGCTTGAAACCAACGATCCAACGTGATTCGATGCATCTTCCACAGCTTCCTCAAATTGAGGACATTGAAGCCTATTGCTATGGTAAAATTCAGGCCCAGCACGATGATAGCTGCAGCAGCCGGAACGATCGGTATTTTCTCGGTGAAATAGGCCAGAAATACAGCGCCAGCCGCTGCATAATTTTGCAAGGCGAATTTTTGAATCCTATCCTGGAGGCGGTTTATTTGTTCGAGCAAGCGCCCGTCATAATTAAATGCGTCGCGAGCATCTGCCGATCCACCCATGGCGTCGTTCGGTAAGCCTTCGGAGGTCATGCTCGATCCTTTACTCTTGCGGTTCGGCGCCGCATCCGCCGCCCTATGCCTTTGGCGGCTTTAGCTTTGCCTCTCGTTCCTTTGCAGCGATTTTGGCTTTTACGTCGGTCTGATCAAGGCAGTCAGTGAATGCCTTCAAATCCTTCTCACATTCGGCGGGGTCGGCCAACGCGCCACCTTTGCCAGCCGGCCGATCATGCCCCGTGTAGGATGAAACCGCTGTCATCCCGAAATGGACTCGAATGACGATATCGTCATCAACGAAGGCCTCCTTCAAGCGCAACGTCTGCACCTGCGGCTGGAACCGGGCGATTACCTGGGCGAACAGCTTCTCTTCGATGAACTTCTCCCAGCTTTCGCGGAGCCTGTCGTAGAAAAATCGGAGCTGTACTTCGTAATCTTCGCTCGCTGCCGCGTGCAACTTTTTCAACCGACCCAGTTGTTCGGTCAGCCACTGCCGGCGGCCGGGAAGATGCTTCGTCAGCCACGGCTCGCCGTCCGGATCGAGGGAGCCGAACCCGTATGCGCCGCGCCGAATGCCAAGCACGCGAAGCGGCGTCTGGTCCTTGGCCGCGTAAAAGCGAACTTCAGAAAGAAACACGAGGTCGTGCGTGAAGACGATTACCTGCCGATCCTTCGCTTCGGCGACGAGCCGCTCTGCGACTTTGGCGCGGCGAAGATGGTCAAGCGACGAGACTGGATCGTCAACAATGATCCCATCCTTGCCTGGGTACATCTTCAGTTCAGACATGAACGCGGCGAGCGCGACGGCGCGGTGCTCGCCTTCACTCAGAACGGCAGATGTGTCAGCGGCGAGCGTAGCGCCGTTCAGCCTGAGCCGGTGTTGGATGACCCCTTTGGGCGTGCGGTCGCTGAGGCTGAGCGGGATCGACATGATACCGAGGGCCTTCTGCTCATCGGCGAGTGCGGACGCAAGCGCTTTGGTGACGTGCGTTTTGAGAAGCTTGCTGCCTTGATCCGAGATATCCTTGGTGGCGCACGCCTTTATGGCGCTGTTTATCTTCGCAATCTTGTGATGGATGTCGATCCGGCGCTTCAGTTCGGCCTGATGGTCATGAAGGATTTTCCTACCGAAGAGTTCAGCGTGTTCCTTGCGAAAGGCTTCCGCACTTGTGGTGCTGGCACTCGCCAACGCGCGGGCTTCCTTCGCGGTCGCGGTAAGTGACGTAATCTCCGCGCGCAAGCCAGCGTCGGGATTTGCCGGCAGAGCGCCCGATGCATCATTGTCCGTGAGTACGGCGGTCCGACGTCTCAGGAGCGCGCTTCGATACGCCGCGCTCTGATCGTTCAACTCTTGGGCTCCGGCTGCCAGGTAATCGCGCGCCTCCTTAGATAGGTCACTGATCGGAAGAACGTCTGGGCGTATGGTGAGGAGGGCAGCATCGCGAGCTGCCTCTGCCGCGCTCGCTTTCGCGTTCATCGCCCCGGTGATGAAGCTCGCGAACCGGGCAAAGCGATCTTGTGCAGCGGCGTCAAGCGTCTGCTGGCAAAGCACGCACTCAGCGCCAGTCTTTGTGACTGGAAACGTTTCGCCAGGAAACGCATGCTGCTCGGAATACGCCCTCGCTGCGTCGAACATGGCGCGCCATGACTCTTCCCCCACCCCCCGCCGAGGTTCGTCCGCAAATGCGGCGCCTGCGCTCGCGTTGGATTGAGCCCGGAGGTCGTTCGCAGATTTCTTGAGGCCTGCTATTTCCGCAATTTTTTGAGTGGAGAGAGCGGCCGAAGCCACCGCCAAGCCATTTGCATATTCCTGCAACGCGGCCGCAAGCCGCTCACACCGCCGCGCCTCGGCAATCGGATCCTTGAGCATGCCGGCGAGTTCGGCCAGCCGTTTCTGGTCGGCGGCCTTCCATGTTGAGGCAGCCGTCAAGTCCTTCTCGCTCTTCTTACTTAGGTCGGTGACAAACTTTTCTGCAGACGTACCTTTCGGCAGTTCAGGCAGCGCGCCCGCTAGCTGCTTGTCCAGCGAGTCGCCCTCGGCCTTGAGACACGCGCGCAATCGGTCGCTGACCTGCGCAAGCTTTTCGAAGCAATCCAGGTTGTGCGGCACGATTTCGAGGCGGTTTTCCCCGTCGACGTGCACGCTGGCGCATTTGCTGTCGAATATGGCCAGGCGCCCCAATACATCGGCGGATGGCTTACCGTCGTCGAACCACGCGATCGGCGCCAACTTCGTTGTTCCCTCCTCGACAGTGAAGCGGGCGCTCGCGGGTGAATTCGCCCTTTTCGTTGCGTAGACATCTGGCAGGATGGCCTCATCGTCGCGGGCGCGGCAGGCCTTCTTAAGAATGCGAATGAAGCCCGACTTTCCGCTACCGTTGTCGCCATAAATAAGTGTCAGGCCACCTGAAGCGAGCGAAAGCGCGGCGTCTTTCGCCAGCCGGTTCACGTTGGCGATGTCATCGAGCGCGACGAGCCGAAGGTTTGTAGCAGACGCTGACCGTACGGGCAGGTGCTTTGCGTCTAGTGGATCGGATTTCAGCTTGGATTGGATTATCCCGTGCTCGGCCTTCAGCAATTCAAGACATTCGTCCTCATCCGTCTTGGTGAATGACTTCGTGAGGATGCGGCGAAGCACATCCTGGCGCCAAGCTGGTTGTTTCTTGGCCCAGGCGAGGATGTCTGCGGATGGTTGCGGCGCCGACATGCGCGCAGCATACCTCCAAACTGACGATTTATACTAGTGGTTGTGGTGAATCCTGCGGACATCTAGGGTCTCGACGCTATCCGTCTAGTCCTTTGTAGAATCAGAGGTATCGCCCCTAGCGGTCAGGGCGGTGATGTTTTGCAGCGACGAGCCGATGAGGCCTTGGAGATCGCCGTACATGCCCGAGGTGTTCGAGATCACTTTCTGGATTTGCTTCTCGCGCCTGGACCATCGGCGTTCTGCAACGCGGCGCTCTTCGAGCAAGTCGTCCTGCAAGTCGATGAATGCCTCGACGATGGCTTCGACGCGCTGCCTGAATTCCGCACCCGAGAGATATTGGTAGATCACCTCCATCTTCTCGTTCTTCCCGATCGCAGCGAGGCGCGTCATAGCGACTTGTTCGAGCTGCAGCCGGAGTGCGATCGCGAGATTGATGGCGCATTGCGGATTTGAGACCCACACACCGTTGATCTGCTTAAAGTTGGTGCATTCCTTCGGGAGTGCTTCGCTGACGATGATTGCCAGATCGGCTTTCACCAGACGCAGATCATCCTTCACCTTTGAAAGCCATGCATCGCTCCATGCCTTTGTGCGCTTCAATTCCCAAAGAATGGTGCCGCAATGGTGGCCGCTCTTACTAATAACCTTCTGAATGACGTCCGCGCCGCCGACCCCCTTCGGAATGGCCTCGATTTCGTCGATCGGGAACGCGGTTCGAAGCAGGGCTTCGAACTCTAGCTCCAGCACCTCGCCTTGGGTCTGCTGAGAGCCTTGCTCAAGCTTCCTTCTTAGCTCGTCATTTGCCTTCAAGGCATCGCCGAGCTTCTTGTCTTTCTCGGCGTCGCGGAGCCGATGCTCCTCTTGGAGACGCTTCGCCGTTTCGTCCCGAATTCTTTGACTTTCGGCATCGATGCGCCGCGCCATCTCTAGTTCAAGCGCCTTTTCCCGGTCTTCCAGCTCCCGTTTCTGCTTGCGAAGTTCGAGCTCGGCGTTTCGGGCGGTCTCTAGCTGCCGGTGCTTCTCGGCGGCCTGTTCTCTCAGGTCCGCAATCTCAACAGCGAGAGCATCCCGGGCTCTCCTGTCCGCATCTTTCTGAAGCTGCATCTTTGCGAGAGTCAATTGCTCCGCGACCGTTTGTTCGATCGCGCTCTCCCGCTCGCGTAGCTCCTTCTCCTTCAGTGTGATGGCCTTTCGCTGGTCCAGCGTCTCGGCTTTGATCTGTTCACGCGCCCGATCTGCGATCTGGTGATAGATCGTTTCGCTGATCGGGATGAGTTCACCGCAATTTGGACACTTGATATCATCGAGGGGAATGTCGTGTGCCATTCGCTGAATACCTTACTGCGCGCGGCCTTACGCGGCGCGCGGGGAATCCCGGCGCACCATATCACCTGAGGCGACCTGTGTATGGCGTGGACAAGCGAGGATTAGCATGTTGGAACGTGCGAGGGGCAGCTAGGGTCGCTTGTCGCAAGTGGGAATTCTCCGATCCTGATGCCACCTTCATCAGCATGGCCTTCCACCATTTAGGGACGCCCCTCCAACTCCCGAGAGTGAGACTCGCCACCGCGGCAGCGGATCAGTTCGACGTGCCAGCACGGCCGTCCGAGCCCAAGCACGTTGAGCGCGGGGATGCGCAGCAGGGGACACCCACCAGCGCGTCATCGAAGAAGTGGGCTGATCCGTCAGGCCGCTCGTTCGCGCTGCGCCAGCGGCGGGCGACCAAAGCCGCCAGCGGCCCGCACCGATACCGTCCAGCGCATCGGAGGGGCGGAGGCGTTTTGCCGCAACGAAGGCCGCATCTGGATGCAGAACTTATTGTGAAACACACACTAACAGGTAGGCGCTAGCAGCTGCCACAGAAACCACCCATTTTATCGCCGCTCCGACCATCCGATCAGAGCGTCATGCGACTCTTCGGACTTTGCCATGTAACTCACCGCAGGCTTTGGCCACAATGTGGGCAACGTGAGCACCCCATTGATCGAGCGCTTCCTTTCGCTCCGCGAGAAACTCGTGGCGCTGGTAGACAGCCGCAACCCCTGAGATCGTGCCTGCCTGGTGGTTGAGAATCTTATCAGCTACATGCGGTGCGACGCCTAGCCGAGCCATTCCCGATACGCAGGTCCGACGCAGATCGTGAAGTCGCCACCCGGTAACTCCCGAAAGCTGGTCAAGTTGGCGCTTTGCACGACTACACACGCTAAATGGTTTTGCCCCGTCGGAAGAGAAGACGAATCCTGCCCGCCGCTCGGTGCTTTTCAACACGGTGAGCGACTGCTGGCAAAGGTGGATGACGTGTGCCTTGGCATTTTTTGTTCTCGATTTCGGCAGCGTCCAGATTCGTTCAACTATGCCGAGCTCTTCCCACTGCAGACGGGCGACTTCCTCGCGGCGCTGGCCGGTGAGCGCCAAGAGCTCAACGATGCCACCATACGGTCCGCCAATCTTTCGGGCGGCGACGATGACCTGAGCGAGCTCCTCGTCGCTCAACACGCGATCTCGGGGAACTTCCTTGCTCGGGAGGGGCACGCCTTCGGCTGGAGATTGCTCGAGCACAGCTCGACCCACGCACCAGCGCAGGAATGTCTTGACCGACTTC
>WNFV01019869.1_pt1 | contig 11307 bp, 12 predicted proteins | sample 5400101 | NCBI WGS metagenome assembly WNFV01 (sample SAMN13153361, study PRJNA577476) | soil metagenome | isolation source: 115 cm soil or saprolite under grassland replicate 1 | place: USA:California | collected 2016-06-15
TCGCCAGGAGGCCGATCGGTATTACAGCGGCAAAAAGAAGCAGCATACCCTCAAGAGTCAGATTGCGGTCAACGAGGAGAATGGCGAGATTTGCGATCTGGCCGACAGCCAGCCTGGTCCGACCGCCGATCTGAGTATGCTGCGGCAATCGGGCCTGATGAGCCGCTTGCCCGAAGGTGTTGGGGGTATCGGTGATCTGGCCTACATCGGTATTGCTGAGCAACATCCGCAGGAATTGGGCGCGACCCCGCGCCGCAAACCGCGCGGGAAAGAGCGCCCACCCGAGGACATCGCCGCAGGTAGCGCGTTTGCGAAGCGACGAATCAAGGTCGAACACACGATTGATCGGATGCGACGGTATCAATGCTTGAATCAAACAGATCGGCATCATCGCTGCAATCACTCCGCACGCACGCGTGCCGTGGCGGGGTTGGTCAACCGGCAGCTTCGGAGTCGTCTCCCATGCTAGCCGATTCTGGGGTAGGGGCCGTCCAGCCTCCGCTGCTATTCTGAATGTTATCTACTGGGCATATGTCGCGATCTTGCGGGACGGCTCGATCAGGTGTGCCTGCTCAAAGCCCAATCTCAGGGCCATGAGCGCAAGAATTCCGGTGCCTGCTCCAACGTCGACAACGGCGCCGCCGGGCCGCGCCTTGGCGATGGCGTTGTAATAATGGCCAAGCCGCACCGTATCTTCGAGTAGGACCAGGTGTTGCTGAAATCGGCCGTACTCTTCGTAGCTATCCTGGCCTGAACCACGCAGGCCGGAGAAGTCCGGAGTAAATTCGCTAGTTGCCACGATCAATCCTCCTCATCTAGCCAACAGGGCATATGCCGAGTAACGATCTGCGACCTGTTACACCCACATGATCGGCAGTGATTTCAGACCGCGCGACGAGAGACCTACTTCCCACTCGGGTGGGGTCGCCGCATGGCGCAGGGTTTGAAACCGGCGAAGTATCGTACTCAGCGCAATCTGCGCCTGAAGGCGGGCGAGCGGCGCCCCCAAGCAGATATGAATGCCATGGCCAAAAGCAAGCGGTCGATTCTCTGGCCGGTGCAGATCGAAGCGGTTGGGTTCGGCAAATTGCGCAGGATCGCGGTTTGCCGCGCCCAGACACATGAAGATGGCTTGACCTGCCCTGATTCGCTCGCTCCCGATCTCAAGATCCTGCTTCGCGAGACGTGCCGCAGCCTGAACCGGGCTATCATAGCGCAGTGTTTCCGTGACCGCCGCCGCGATCAGGCTAGGGTCGTCCCGCAGCGCCTGGAGCTGGTCGGGATGCTGAAGAAGCGCCAACACACCGTTCCCAATCAGATGCGCTGTCGACTCATGACCGGCAACGAGCAAGAGGATGCAGTTCGCTAGCAATTCCTCTTCGCTGAGGATCGCGCCCTGCTCCTCGACCGTGATGAGCGCCTGCAGCAGATCGTCTCTTGGCGCGATCCGCCGCTGTGCGATCAGCATGCGAAAGTAGCCCATCAGCTCTGACACGCTGCGGAGCACCCTGGCGATGCCTTTCCGCGTACGAACTTTGCCGTCAAGGAGATCTGCGTAATCGGCCGTCCACGCGGCGAAATGCCCGTGATCCTCAGCCGGAACCCCGAGCATTTCGACGATAACTATAGCGTGCAGCGGGATGGCGAGATCGCACATGACATCCAGCTGCCCGCTCGCCCCAACACCACTCAGCAGCTGATCGGTAAGCTGCTGGATACGCGCGCGCACGGCTTCGACTTGCCGTGGTGTGAAGGCCTTGACCCATAACCCGCGCAAGCGCGTATGGTCAGGCGGGTCGCTAAAGATCATCTGCTGCGCGAGCGTGCGGATCGGCGGGCCGACTAACTCCCGCATCTCCGTCGGGAACCAGGCCGCGTCCAGGAGCACCCGTTCCGCGGAAAGTCGCGGATCGCGAAACGCCGCGCTCACATCGGCATAGCGTGTCAAAACCCATGCGCCAACGCTTTCATCCCAGTACACTGGATGCTCAGATCGGAGTTGATCATACAGCGGGTAGGGATCTGCGAGATACTCAGGTTCAAGAACACTGGTCAAACTAAGTGCCGTACTGCTGTTGCTTGGCACCGGGGTCCTCCTTCTGGCATCCGCACGCGCGGCGGGCGGCCGCTGGTCGGCGTTCGTCAGGCAAGCAGCGCGATCTGGTTCACCTCGACCTTGCGCCCTGGTTCTTGGAGCCGTTCGGCAATAAACTTATTCAACAAACGCTGCTCACGCTTCGGGGTCAGGTAGTACATCACATTGACATACCAGTACCAGCCCACCTGGGTCAGCTCATAGCGATCCGGCGTCTCGGTAATCAATTTCGCATCGGTCAGTTCGCCCAGGGCGCTCATGGTATCCGGATGCACCTCGTCCCAGCGGATCTTCGATTTTTCTACGAACCCGTGGTACGGCAGGTGTAAGATCACCCCTCTACTCGCGTCCGCCACTGGATGGTGTTTGCTTAGTGTGACATCCCAAATACCATCTTCGAGGACTTGTTTCATGTACTTTTCACGACTTGAGAGGTTGGTGATCGTGCAGCCATTCATGGATGAGATCGCGCTCACCCCAAAGCCGATCAATTCCCGGTCATCATGCCCATAGACATGTTCGTGATATTGGAACGAATAGTGATCCGTGACGATTGGTTGTTTGCGCAGCTCCTCCTGCGGGGCGCGAACATACCCATGCCCATTATGCGGTAAGAAACCCATTGTTCGCATGTACGCATTTAACAAGACATTCATGGAAAAGCGACTGAGCGCGGATTGCGGCGCTAAACCCGCTTCCTCCGAGGCCCGATGCAGCTTGATCTGTGTCGCGATATTATCGATTGGATAGACATCGATCGTCGGCGTACCTAATGCGACAGCTTGTTGCAGGTCTTTGACGAAATCTTCCTCCGTTTGTCCATTCATGCCATACAAAATGTCAAAAGATGTGTAGGGCATGAATTCGCATAGCAACTCCGCTGCTGCGTATATCTGATCCAGCGTAGCTGTTAGCGCGAATAAGTCGCGATAAAATGAGTTGAACGTCTGCAAACCAAATCGGGCATGTGTGACACCGATCTCGCGCATCGCGGCTACTTTCTCCCGTGTCACACTCTTGACCTCCATCTCAAACGAAAACTCTTTGATTTGACGGAGATCATAGTGTTTATGAATCGCCGCCCCGATGCGGAGGATTTGTTCCGCACTGAGCACTGACGGAGTCCCGCCGCCAAAGAAGATTGCCTCGACTGGCACTTCGCACAGCGACGGAAAGCGGGCTTTCCACTCGATTTCGCGAATCAGCGCCTGTGTGTAGCGTTCGACGATCTCATTCCCGTGATAGGTGCCACGGATGAAGGGGCAGAATGAACAAATGGTCTCGCAGAAGGGAATATGAAAGTAGAAAGCTCGACTGCGCACTTTCGAACTATCCAATGTGCCGTACATGGCGAGCTTCTGCTCGGCTGGAATATTGGTCACATGCTCAAATTGCAGTGGATAGAACCAGTTGAATATGGGCAGTTGTCGGTCGAACTTGATCAGACCGTCGTTGAGCAGCTTCATCTTCGGCTCCTTTGGTTCCAATGCAAAGTACCATACTGATCGCGATCGAGCGATCCCATGGATGCCCACACCATTGGATAGGCAACCAGGAGACTAGCTGGCGGCGTAGGCCAGCTGGTGATCGAACGGCGCTGTCATTTGCGGCCGGCAATTCTTGCCCCGGCGCTCGATTGTGGTTGTCAGCATCTGTGGCTGGAGTACCTTGGTCATGTGGGCGAGGGCCACTTCCGGATCAGCTGTGCCGCACGAGAAAATATCCAAAGCCATGTAAGGGATCTCCGGGTAGGTGTGAAATGCGGCGTGGGATTCGGAGAGCAAAAAGACACCGGTGACGCCTGCGCCCCCACCGGGAAAGGTGAAACTCAGCTGGTCGACGATCGTGAACTGGGCGCGCACGAGGGCCGACCACACCAGGTTCATGAGCGCCTGCTCATTCGCCAGGATCGCCGGGTCAACTCCGTGGAGATCTGCCAGAACGTGCTTGCCAATATCATTCATCGATCTTTCCACCTTTCTGAAGGTGTATGTGCGCATGATTGATTCATGCAGCTGGGTGGAGCGACAGCATGAAATCGTTGGGGCAAGAGGCGCCCACGGCAGGGTGCGATCGATCCAATTAGGGTGAGCGAAGCCGCCGGCGCCTCTTTTCCGTGGGGCGAGATCTTACCAGACCAAGACGCTGCACGCGCCCTTGGGCAGAACCTCAGCCTCCTCGTCCTCGCTGTCCTCCATGAACAGATCCCACGCTGCCGTCGTCGCGGTTTCCATGTGCTCCTCCTTATGAGAATTACATTGACGGCCACATGCTCGTCAGCAGTACTGTAGCAGCCGCCTATTTCGCAGATCGTCTCTTCGGCGTCTATGGGACTGTCTTCTTTTGGGGGGATTTTGGGGAGGTTCAGTCGAACTCATTAAACAGCCGCAGCAAGGCCTCACCGATTGGGCTCAATCGGTAATACACCCGGCTGCCCCTGCGCGTCGACTCCACCAGCCCGGCCCGTCGCAAGCCGGCCAGGTGCTGAGATATCGCCCCAGGCGTCATGCCTAGGATGCGCGCGAGATCACTCGTAGCACATGGAACAGTAAGGCGCTTTAGCACCATGGAGCGACCCCGGCCAATCAGAGTGCGCATGGCCTCGCCGGTAGGCGGCGGGGAGCTTATCCAGAGATCGGCCACGCCGCGTGGGCTATACGCGAGAGTTGGCTGCCAAGGCATATCGGTAGTCACATATAGATCCGGCCAGGCGAAAGCCAGCGGGATCAGGAGCATCCCACGGCCAGCTGGGATCACCTCTTGCTGGTTGGGGTTCTCTATCTCGATCGGACCAGTGGTCGGCTAGGCATCGTTCCCAGTAGCGGCTCAACAGTTCCGTCAGTTGGGCCAAGGCTTCATGTGGGTGGTCCATGTAGGACTGAATCGCTCCGAGCGGAGTGGGATGATTCTCATAGACCCACCACACCTCGCGCCGAACGATCTCCGGGGGGGTCTGTTTGATATGCTCGATCTCGAGAGCAAACTCCGGCAGCGGTGTCGTGGGCGGTGGAAGCAGAAAGTCGGGCATATACCCTTGCGGCCGAATCAGCAGGCCGAGCGGTCGCAGATCTAATCCCTGCAGCGCTTTGCGGGCTTCGACCACCCAGGGCAGATGCAGCGTATGTCTGGCCGGGTCGATCAGTACACGATAGCTCGCGACCAGCTCCCAAATCGGGCTAAAGGCGAAGCGAGTCTGAATCAGATCTTCAGTACTGAGCTGAATGCGGATCATCACATGAAGCCGATTGATACCAGAAATTTGGCAAGTGCATGATACCACATGTTTTAGTAAAATCTAAATCACTTCTCTTTTTTCAGCGGTCAATGTATTGTGGGCAGGCACAGAATAAGGTGGTGTCCCTCAACTGACGTGATGGGCTAACATACCGAACGCCATACGCTGTATCCTCGTAGACCTAACCGATGGTCTGTTGATCGAGGATACATATGGACTGGGAAACACTTTACTGTCCGAATCGGCACTGTCGCTACTACGGCTTGCCCTTTCGGCAGGCGATGCTGGTGAAGAATGGCAGCAGTCATAGTCATCCACAAGCCTGGTGTCGCGCCTGTGGCAAGAGGACCGCGCTGACCTACGGCACGGCCTACTTCGATCTGAATGCCGATCCAGCCATTTTCGAGCTTGCGATCCGCGCACTCGCGGAAGGAAATTCGATCCGCAGCAGCGCGCGGATTGTCCAAATCGATAAAGATACGGTCTGTAGCTGGCTTTCGCGTGCGGCACACCAATGCTGGAGAGTGACCTTGTACCATTGGCACCAGCTGCATGTGAGCGAATGTCAACTGGACGAATTGTGGAGCTTTGTGCATACCAAGGAGCAAAACCTGAGTGTGGCCAAGCACTGGTGCGAAACCTACGGCGATGCCTGGGTCTGGCTGGCCTTTGCGCCAATCTGGCGGCTGGTCGTGGCGTTTGTGGTTGGCAAACGCACGCAAGAGAATGCCAACCTGTTGCTGGAGCGGGTCAGCTCGGTGACTGATGAGCATATTCCCTTCTTGGAGAGTGATCAATTGCCGGCCTACACCAGTGCGCTGTTGCATACCTACGGCGAATGGTATCAACCTGAGCGCAATGGCGATCGTGGGCGATTTCCAGCCAGGCGTCGCAAGCCGCGCTCTGATCTGTTGTATGCCCAAGTGGTGAAGCGGCGCCTGAAAGGACGGGTCGGACAGGTGACACGTCATATTGTGTTTGGTGATGCTGATGCGATTGAGAACCAGCTGGCGGTGTCGAGTACCAGCAGCACGATAAACACCAGTTTTGTCGAGCGCGACAATCTGACCTGGCGAGAACACAATCGGCGCTTGACGCGCAAAACGACGGCGTTTTCCAAAGAGATGCGGTGGATGGAAAAGCAATTGTGGCTGACGTTGGCCTACTACCATTTCTGTTTGCCGCATGACAGTCTGCGCACGGAATTGGCACGACCGCAAGGAACGCGCGGGAACGGCTCGCCGCGCAAGTGGCGCCTGGTCACGCCAGCGATGGCGGCAGGGATGACCGATCATATCTGGAGCACCAGCGAACTGCTCGGCTATCGGGTGCCCGCGACGTTTTTGGATACTTTGGATGCAATCGAACATGTGTTCCCGCCACTCGATCTAACCCATCACGTCAGTTGAGGGACACCGCCTGGTAGGAGAAGGAAGACGACTATGGATGCAGGCTATCGTGCGCTGGCACGTAACCCCAATTTCGCGCTGATCTGGTTGGGCCAGACGACATCACGCTTCGGCGACACGTTTTACGAACTCACATTGATCTGGCTGGCGCTCCGAATATCCCATCAGAATTATTGGAGCATTGGGCTTATTATTTTCGTTGAATGCGCGCCATATCTGTTTTTTGGCGTGCTTGGTGGTGTGTACAGTGATCGTTGGAACCGAAAGCGGCTTATGATTGTCTGTGACGTGTTGCGCGGCCTGGTTGTTCTGCTCCTACCACTGCTGGATCTGTTGGGGATACTATCCCTGTGGCATCTGGCCGTTGTCGCATTTATCTTGACCACCTTGCGAACCTTCTTCCAGCCATCCTTACAAGCCTCCGTCCCCCAGCTTGTGGAAGATCAGCAGATGGTTGCCGCCAACGGCGTGCTGTTTGCCTCATACCAGGCAGCGGCGGTACTTGGGCCGATCGCCGCAGGCTTCTTGTTCGTGACCTTGCCCATACGTACCTTGTTCGTCCTTGACAGTATGACGTTCTTCGTCTCGGCGCTGACTATCTGCTTCATCAGGTTGCTCCACACCAGGTCCGACGAACAGGCTGCACAACCAAGCGTACGGCAAGATATCACCGAGGCGATTCAGACGCTCCGCGGTGCGCCGATCGTGCTATGGTCGATCCTGCTATCCGCTCTGGCGATCCTCTTGATGGCCGGCATCATGCGGTTAGGCCTGCCTGCCTTCACTACCCAGGTGTTAGGGAGTGGCCCGCAGGTATATGGGATATTGATGAGTGGTATGGCGTTCGGGACAGTGATCGGGGCGCTGCTGGTCGGCCGAGTCCGCAGCACACGTTTTGGGGTGTTGCTCTTCCTGGGCTGGATCTTCTACGGGCTGTTCCTGGCCCTGATCGGCTTGAGCGCCTGGGCGCCACTTGCACTTCTGATGGCCACCTTGACGGGCGGCGCCGGCGCAGTCATCGACGTCATGATCATCTCGGTGATCCAGCTCAATATCCCAGAGCAGCAGCTGGGCAAAGTGTTGAGCTTCTTTGGGACGCTCGCGAATCTCGGCGAGTCGGTGTCGGCGCCACTGATAGGCGCCTTATTAGGTTTCTTTGCCGTCGTACCCGTCCTGATTGGCAGCGGTCTTGCCGCCGGCTTGGTCGGCGTTGTCGGCCTCATCCTGGTGTGGCATACCACGACTCAGCAGGATCTGGACTCAAACCGCGTCGAGGTTCCAGAGTTCGTGGAGTCGCAAGCCTTATAGTTCTCCGGGTCACTGTCAGCATCCTGCGGCAGCAGACTGCTCCCACAACACATACTCATTGCTACTCCTGTGCAGCCTGGAGGCCCATTTAAGGAGAATCGCATGATGAGTTAGTGATGCTCAACCAATGGCCCAACGGGGTCTGGCGCGGAGTGGCGTCGCCGCCACCGAGACCAGCGCGATTCGGGTTTAATGCGGAGCGTCAAGAGTGCCTGAGGGGAGCAAAGTATGGCCAAGGTATACATCCACCTGTTTGGGAAATTCTGTGTGCAATGTAATGATCAGGTCGTCGATGGGCTGGAAGCGCACAAGGTGCAGGCGCTATTCTGCTATCTGCTCATTCATCCCAATCAGCAGCGTTCCCGTGAGACACTCGCCGGCCTATTATGGGGCGATAGCTCTATTGCACAGTCCAAGAAGAACCTTCGGCAAACGTTATGGTATCTCCAATCCGCTCTGGCGCGGATGGGCGCGACTGATGAGCCGATCTTGATGATCGACTCCGAGTGGATCCAGGTCAATCCAAAGGCAGATTGCTGGGTGGATGTGGTGAGATTCGAACGGGCCTGGATGTCCGTTCAGGATGTGCCTGGCGCAGCCCTGGATCAGCAGCAGGTCGAGCTGCTTCGGGATACGGTCGGCTTCTACCAGGGCGACCTGTTGGAAGGCAACTATGAAGACTGGTGTGTCTACGCGCGCGAGCGGCTGCAGAATTTGTATCTGGCGATACTGGATAAACTGATGGTGTATTGCCAGGCACATAACGAATACGAGACTGGATTGCTCTATGGAGCGGAGATCCTGAAGTACGACCGCGCTCGCGAACGAACCCACCGCCAGTTGATGCGCCTCTACTATCTCGCTGGCGATCGGGCGGCGGCACTGCGGCAGTACGAGCGTTGTGTTGCCGCGTTGGAAGAGGAACTCTGCATCACGCCGGACAATCGCACCGGCAAACTCTATGAGCAGATCCGGTCGGACCAACTGGGGCACGCCGTTCAGATCCCGGCGCTGCACGAGGCGCCACCTGAGACAGTAACTCTCTTGCTATCCGCCGTACTGAGCCAACTCCAGCATCTCCAGGCGGCCCAGGCGGTGCTCCAGCGAGATCTTCAACAGGCCCTTGATGCGGTTGGGCGCATGATGGACTGCCAACCCGGTCGGCCTGGGGCGCGCGGAGGCGAGGATTTCTACGAATCATTGGTTGGCTGCACACCTGAACCAATCTCAAGGTTGACACGGCCGCTGGAACGCGCGCTTGGGGACAACGGGCATCACAACTTGCCGCTGTAGTATACGAGACCCTCTATGTCAATAGGCAATTGGCCACAAACACCCGCTTGGGTCAGAAAGCGCTGTATGTATGGCGCCGATAGCGGCGGAGCGGGCCACAGGAGCAGCCAAACTGCGCCTCCGGTGCGGGCCGTTCGATTGTCCCACACCGCTCAAGGCCACCGCAAGCGCGCGCTGGGCCTTCCTAAGGAGGCGCTGCGCGCAGCTATTCAGCATGGCCCCCGCGCGGCCTTGACTCGGCGTGGGGGGCGGCGGCATCCCGCACCGGAGGGGGACGCGGTCGCGGGGCGCGGCGAACGTCAGGCAGCAGCAGACGCCAGCACCCGACTTCTGGTCGGCGCTCTCCAGGATGGGGACCGAGAAGGCAGCACCGTCAGGCAAGCGCCACGAAGCTCAGGCCGCTTTGCGCATGTGCTGCTGCCTTGCGGCTTCAAACACGGCCGTCTGATACGGCCGCTCGCTCTGCCACAACGCAAAGATGATGCGCACCCACACATTCGCCAGCGCCCGCAGCGCCATACTATGGCTCTTGCCCTCGGAGCGCTTGCGACTGTAGTAGGCGCGTGCCCAGCCTTCGAGCTTGGTCGACTGCCAGGCAAACTGCTGCAAGGCATTCCGCAGCGGCTTGAGACAGGCAGAGCGCGTATGGGCTTTGGCATACGTGCCGCTTTGGTAGGCGACCGGCGCGGTCCCTGCCAGCGCTTGCACACTCCCGCAGTCGGTGTAGCGGGTCCGATCATCCCCCCATTCCGCCAACAGCCGGGGGGCCAGTCGCTTCGCCGCGCCCGGCAGGCTGGTAAAGATCTGGCTGTCAGCATGCATCAAAAAAAGGCGCTGGATCTCGGCGTCATAGGCGGCAATCTGGCCCAGCAGCGGCTGGAGCTGGGCGACCAAGGCCAGCATCAGACGTGCTTTGGTGCGTGTCGTGACCGGATCGGCGGTGAGGTGCGGCTGCTGCAGTCGTTGCCGGATCGCGCGCGCCACCGCCTCCGCGCGACTATGCCCAACCGTCTTCAAGGTCTGGGTCAGCTGTTCGAGCGAGGCCTCTCGTGCCGCCTCAGGTGTTGGGTAGGTCTGCAAGAAGTGCAGCGTCGAGGGTTGCTGGAGCTTGGTAAAGAACTCCAACGCGACCGGATAGTAGGCCTTCAAACAGGCGGTGAGCTGATTGACAAGGCGGGTTTGGCTCTCAATCAAGGCGGCCTGATCGCGCGTGAGGGTCTTGAGCTCCTGGATGAGCGCGCTATCGGGCCTCAGGCGGCGCAGGTCAACCAGATCGCTGCGCCCGGTTTTGGCCAAGAGGTAGGCGTCAATCGGGTCAGATTTAGCGCCCGAGGCGCTGCGGCGGCGGTCCACAGTTTTGGGATTGACCGGATAGACGGCCAGTCCGGCGTCCAGCAAGGCGGCAATCAGCAGCCCATGCGTGGTCTCGATGATACAGGCCAGTTGGTCCAGTGCTGGCACTACTCCGCCCAGGAAGGCGGTCAGATCGGCCAAGCCTTCGACCGAGTGCGCGAAGCGGCGAGCAGCGACTTTGCGGCCATCCGCATCTATGACGACGACATCGTGATGCTGATCGGACCAATCAATACCGGCATACCACATAACCATCTCCTTCTCTCTAAGGAGCAAGTTCCTGGACAGTCGGGTCCTTATACAGAGGTGCTCGCGGCACGTCCCTCTAATCGTCGATCAAGTCCAGGAAGCGACCGGGGAAGTGCGCTCTCGTATAAACGGTCGAGCCGTGAGGAGGAAAGGGCCTTTCCCCGGTCATTTCAATGCCAGCCCTTCATCGGGGCTGAGTCTATATTAACGTATAAGGAGTACGACCATGACACAGAGAGCATCGCGAAACAACCGCACGAGCATGACCGCCGCCGACATCGCGGCGGCCAGCCGGGCCTACCCCATCCTGGGGTTTGTCATTTCCTGGTACGCGCGGGGAATTCAGGTTGACTACGCCGACCTGG
>WNFV01008823.1_pt1 | contig 11306 bp, 16 predicted proteins | sample 5400101 | NCBI WGS metagenome assembly WNFV01 (sample SAMN13153361, study PRJNA577476) | soil metagenome | isolation source: 115 cm soil or saprolite under grassland replicate 1 | place: USA:California | collected 2016-06-15
TGGTCAGCTACAGCATCCAGGATCAGTTCGGCACCACCTTGCCTCGGAGCGTCCCGCTGCACGAGTTCTGGTTCGACAAGCCGCCGATCCCAGACTTCGCGGGAACGAACTGGCCGAGCTTCCCGCCCACGGAGGGATCGGCGACCGTAAATCCCGCAGGGTGGAACGACCAACTTGCCATGGCCGACGGCGTGCCTTCGATCCTCGTCCCCACACCGCTCGCACCGGGCGGTGGCGGGCCCCTCATCCAGCACTTCAGCGGAGGCTGGAGGGTGGGGAGCCTGACCCGCGGCAAGGGGCGGATCGCGCTGCTCAACACGTGGCGCTTCTTCCAGGATCACGGGGATCACCTCAGATGACGTGGTAGGTCTGTGGCATGAACGCTCGGCCGGTACCTGCGGACGCCCTCCTCAAAGACATCCGCGGCTCAGACCTGGTGGTCGCCGGAACGGTGCGGCACGTGCGCCACGCGGACGGAGACCCGTCTGTGGTGAGTCCGGCCGCCCGACCTGACAGGGATCGCCTCCGGTCGGCCATCATCGAGATCCTCCGGGTCCTTGCCGGCGATGTTCACGGTCCGACGCTCGAGGCCCTGTTTCTCGAAGGACGAGTACCGTCGAGGCCCTGGGTTCCGCTCTGGGTCGCACAACCCTTCCTGTTGCTCCTCCGCTCGACGGCTCGGGGCCACGTAGTCGCTGATCCCACGCGGAGACCGATCCGCACGCTCGCCCGGATCTCCTCGCCCGAGGTCGGCGCTTCCGCCGAGCGAGCGATTGCCCACGAGCTGGAGCAGGTGATCCTCCTGGCCGACGCGTCTCGCGAACCCGACCTCCTGGCCGAAGCGACCGCTGCGCGCCTGGACATCCACGTGCCACTCGATGAGGCATGGCTGCTCGGCCCGGTCGGTTCCGAGCCCCTCCGGCGGACGGCATGGGTCGCCGTTTCCCTAGCCGAGGGTCATGTCGACGCTCTGCGTGAGGTGTCGGTGCTGTTCGCCGGGCACGGCTCGGCAGAGATGGAAGCTGTTCGCAGGCTCGTGATCTGGAAGGCCGCCGAGATACGTGATCCCCGTGCCCGCGTCGAGCTCGCCGAGCTACTCACAGCTCCTCGCGTGGAGCTGGCGAGATCGGCTGCCCGGGCGCTGCGGGGTCTTCGCGATCCGCAGACGGCTGCGGATCTAGCCGAGGCACTCGACCATCCCGACCAGGAGGTTCGCTACCAAGCTCTCATGGGGCTGGCGGAGCTCTACCCGGGGGCAGGGCCTGCTCCATCGCTCGAACGGTTCCGGGCTGGGGAATCGCAGTACCTGGACCAGTGGAGGGCGTGGTGGCGGCGCAGAGCCGAGTGACCTGGGCTCTCCAAGCGTAATCCAGCCTCTCCAGGACCCGCTTCGCGCCCGCTTGCTCAAAGGACCCGATCGATGCTCCGAGGATGGCTCAGGGCACGGAGCGGCTCCGGCTGCGTTTCGAGCGCCTGAGCGGTCAGGCGGCCGCTTCCCCGCACGGAGGGCGAGTCGCGTCGATTCGAGTTCAAACGCAACGCCGACGCGGAACCGTCGCGTCGCTCGCCCGGCATCCATGCGGTGACCTCTGGCAGCTCGTGGTCGGCGCCTGGGTCACCCGCCCCGAGCGCAAGCTCCAGCCGCCCGTTCGATACCGCGTGAACGGAGACGCAGCATTCACGACCGCGGCCGGATCGCGGAAGATGATCGAAGTGACCAGCGGCCCAATGCGCGGGTGGTCCGTGACCTGACCCAGGGTCGCAAGACAGACCCAAGCATCGAACCAGCGCTGCGATGCATCGCGCGGATGGGCGAGCGCGTCGGCCACGTAGATCGCGTCGAAGCCGAGCTCCTCAAGATACCGCCATTGTTCGACCAAGTCGCCCCACGCGACCATGGGCAGCGTCAGGACACCGAACCTCATCGGGCGCCTCCATTCACTCGCTCAAGGAATGAACATGTCGAGGACAGCCACAAACATCCGACGAGTAGACAACCATCTTTCGCGCCTGTTGCCGACGATGTTCTGCCCTCGGTGCAGACGCAACGCCTGAGCCGGTGGCCGGGCCACTGCGATCGGCCTGGACGGGGTCGAACGCGGATCTGGCCGCAGGTGCCATCCGGTCCCACGGTCTCTGTTTGTGCCGGCCCATCGCTCGATGTACGGTCGATCGAATGGGTTCGAGGTGGCGGGCGGAAAGAGGTGAGCGAGCATGGCGAGAGAGCAGGGACATCATCAGCACGAGGCCCTGAAGCATCGCCACAAGCACTATCACGTCACGCACTATCTTCATCAGGGAGAGAACTGGGGACACCTGCTGTCCACCCACGCGCACGAGCACAACCACCCCGCACTGGAGCATGTCCATATCCCGCACCGGGACGTGGAGAAGGAGCATCGGCGGGAGGCACACGTCCACGACCACGCGCGTCCCGCCGAGTCGCCCGCGTAAGTCGCTCTCATCTCCGGGAGGGCGATGGCTTTCCTTCTGTGAAGCGGCCCCCTCACATCTCGTGCGGGAGGGAGCCGAAACATTCAGTTAGCGGAGGTCAATGTTGCAGCGTGCGAACCCGGGAGCTTTTGGGCTTGGGGGGCGCGACCAGTCGCGATTCGTAGGCGGCGACGACCGGCTTGCCCGGTAGTGCAGCCGGCCTTCCCACTGGCGGTCAGCGGCTAGCTTCGACGTGGGCGGAATCGCCGGTTGCCCCGTCGATGAGCTCTCGCACGATGTCCATATGCCCCGCGTGGCGGGCGGTCTCCTCGAGCATGTGAATGAGCACCCAGCGCATCGATTCGGACTCGCCGAACGATGCCGTGCCGACGTCATCCAGGTCGAGTTCGTCGATTACCCGGTCGGCCGCGGCTCTGGCCCGACCGTAGTACTCCAGGATTTCGGCAGTCCTCTCATCTGGCTTGGCGCGCATGTCGGCGTCCGGGTGCCCGCGTCGAACGGAATCGACTCGCTCTCCCGACCGAATGTCTCGCAGAACCAGCCATATTCCACGCTCCCCAGATGTTTCACCAGACCGAGCAGGTTGGTCCCTGACGGAGTCATCGGCCGCCGTAGCTGCTCGTCTGGGAGCCCGTCGACCTTCCACACCACCACGTGGCGATGCCGGTCAAGGCTGACGTGCAGGCTCTCTTTCTCCCCGCCGGTGAATGGCACTCGTCGTCCCACCCGCGGACCCTAGCACCTCAATTCCACAACCGCGCCGAGGGCGAGCAGGCTGACCAGGAGCTCGTTCTAATTGGTGGCGAACGGGGGCTAGGGGCTCGCGGGCGGCGCGGGGACCCCTCTGATCCCACCGCGGAAGGACGCAGGCGATCTGCTCACGGCGATACCGGATCGGTATCGTACGTCTCCGTGGTCATCAGAGGCTCGAAGGGTGACACGCTCGATCCGAGCGGGACTCTCCTCGAGCACTTCACCCTCACCGCCGGGTCCGTCTACTGGTACGGCGACGAGGACCTCCCGGAAACCCATGCTCTTCGCAATGCCGGGGATGACGAGATCCTCATCGTGACCACCGAGCTCCTGTAGGAAGCCTCGGCGCGCTCCAGAACATCGGCCTCTGCCACATTGCCCACAGCTTTCTCATCCGCCCTGTCAGAGGGTGACAGCCGAGGGTCTCACTGGTCCGGTGCTCGCGTTCGCCGGAGGGCCCGCGGAGGCGTGGGCTCTGAGCCGGCTCCGGTTCAGCTTCCCCAAGAAGACGAAGAACCCGGCGACACCGAGTCATAGCCCCTTCCAATGTGAGCGTCCCCTGTGCGGGTGGGCTGCGCCAGGCCAGCCTGCCTGCCGAGCCTACCGGACAGGTACACCAGCGGTCACACTCCGCTTGCTCCTCGTGGCGAAGACGCCCACAGGGGTCAGCTGCGCAAAGTAGCTCTTGTACGGCCCCTCCGCGAATACTGATAGCGGCGAGGCGGGTTCCGGGGGCCGACGCCGCCAAGCCGTTCGGGCGTGATCCGTGTGACGAACCCCGGCGGCGGATCAGGCATGTTCGGGAACACCACTTCAGGCCCGACATAGGTGTACGCGAGCCGCTGGAGCATCTCGGCGGCACCGCCCTCCGTCACCCGCGCCGTCCCGTATACGACGAGGTACTCGAGCAAACCCCACTCGTTCCTGGTGGTCGACGGGACCGAGAGCGCGATGCGAGGGTCGCGGCGGAGGTTCCTCAGCTTCTGCTGATCCGGTAGCGTCGCCAGGACGATCTCGTCCCCCTCGATCCCGACCCAGGCTGCTGTGACCTGCGGCCCGCCGTCCTCGTCGATCGTGACCACGTGGGCTACGGCGTCGCTGTGGAGAAGCTCTCGAGCCGCCTCGGGAGTGGGATCCCTGCCACCAGCGGATGCTATCCCGTTCGGGTGGGGAGAAATCGACGTACAAGGATGATCTCGAGCGACGGTACGCCCATCGACGACCGATCCGGTACGGGACCGATTTCTGGAGTGCGCCTCACTTCTTCCGGAGGGTCCGGGTTCGGCCGCGATGGGAGTGAAGCGTGGGGCTTGTCATGGGGACGATGCTGATGGTGCCGTCCGTCGCTTGATTGTGAACGTCCAGTTCTTCGGGAATGATCACGGCGCCGTCGACGGAGCGCCGGCTACCGGAGCTACAGGAGCATGCTTGGACCCGACAATCGACAGGCCGGCCAGCGCCCCCCACCGGAACAGGCGAGCCTCCCTCGCCCGGGTGGGCCCCCATCGGCACCGGATCCGCGTCCCGTTCGGAGGGCGCCTGCTGCATTACTGGCGTGGTCTTGGCCCCGGCCTGGTCACCGGCGCCTCCGACAACGATCCCTCAGGGATCACCACGTACTCCGTGGCCGGGGCGACCACGCGCTACGGGCTGTTGTGGATGGCGGTCTTCACCATGCCCCTTCTGGTAGCGGTCCAATCGATGGCCGCCCGGATCGGCGCCTGCAAAGAGGAGGGACTGGGCGAGGTGATCAAGGCTCGGTTCGGGCGGAAGGTCCTAATCGGGTCGGTGGTCATTCTGCTCATCGCGAACACGGCCACGATCGCCGCCGACCTAGGCGGGGTCGCCGCAGGGGTCCATCTGCTCGCCCCCATCCCCATGGCGGTCGTGATCCCCACGGTGGGCTTGGCCCTCCTCGCCGTGGAGGTGTTCTGGTCCTATCGGCGCTTCGCCAGCTTGATCAAGTGGCTCACCCTGGTCCTATTCCTGTACTTCGTGTCAGGTTCGTGGCCAGGCCGGACTGGCGACAGGTGGTCAAGAGCACCTTCATCCCTCACCTCGCCTTTTCGTCGGACTTCCTCGGCCCGGCCGTGGCGATCCTGGGGACCACCATCAGCCCCTACATGTTCTTCTGGATCACCTCCCAGGAGGTTCAGGAGGAAGAGGAGCGTGCGGGTCCTGACCTCGATGACGACCCGGTCACCGCTCCAAGGGCCGAGCACCATCGCCGGGTGGATGTAATCACCGGAATGGGCTACGCGAACGTTGTCTTCTACTTCATCGTGCTGGCCAACGCCGCTACCCTTGGCGCACGGGGCATCAAGGTCCGGACCGCGGCGCAGGCGGCCCAAGCTCTCTCCCCGATCGTGGGACGGTTCGACACTGTGATCTTCGCGGTGGGCCTGATCGGCGCGGGCCTCATCGCCATCCCGGTCCTGGCTGGATCTGCGGCCTATCCACTGGCCGAGCTGTTTGGGTGGAGGGAGGGACTGGAGAACCCGCTGCACCGGGCCCCCGGGTTTTACGCTGCCCTGTGCGTGGCCATCCTGGTGGGCATCGCATTGAATTTCTTCGGTATCGACCCTGTGAAGGCGCTTGTCTACGCGGCCGTTCTGCAGGGATTCTTGGCACCGATCCTTCTGGTCCTTCTTACGCTGGTCGCCCGCGACGAGGGAGTGATGGGTCCGCACAGCAATGGCTGGTACGACAGCACCTTCGGCTTCCTCGCGGCCGGGGTCATGGCCGCCGCTGCCATCGCCCTCGTGGTCGTCACCTTCGCGGGCTAAGTCTGAGGCACGCTAGGACGCACAAAACGAGCCGTGTGAATGAAGTCACGAGACCAGACCACCTCGGCTCGCCACCATCGGACTTCGGGTCGCCTGTCGTGGCGGGCGGTGGGGCCTGATTGCTGCCTCAGCCTGATGGCGCTGATACTCGGTCGTTGTGCGTGCGAGGCTGCGCGAGGACTTCGGAGAGGCTTCCACCGGCGTCGTGAGAGCCGGCCGCCCCTATCTGCGATGGCGTCGCCTCTGGTCGCTGCGTAAGCGACGGATCCGATGGGACAAAGTTCGGTCCTGCACCGCCGAGCGCGACACCCGGCCGGGGGCGTGGAGGACTGTCCTTATAGGCGATCCCATGACCAGGATGCTCCGAAAGGGGGTTCTTGAGGCCGAGGGGTTCCCGGTCGCTGACGTCTCCGAGCGCCTCGAGCAGGCCGACACCGTCGTCTGGGTGGATTTCTGCGGGCCCTCGAAGGAACAGCTTCACGAGCTGGCGGGGGAGCTCGGCCTGCACGAGCTCGCCGTGGAGGACGCGCTCGGCCCTCACCAGCCTAGGTGCTCGAGCCGGTCGCGAGCGAGTTGATCTCGGTCCTCCAGGCCGCAGCTTGCACCGGGACGCCTGTAACGAAATTACGGACCGTGTGGGATGGCGGGGATCGCGTTGTCTTCGCCTACCTATGGCCGCAATCACTGCGGCTGCCCTGCGTCCACTAAAACTCGTGTACCTTCATCTGAACCACTGGATGGCGCTCGCCAAAGGCCCTTGCCGGCCATCGCGATGCCGGGCATGGGGCTGGCGATCGCTGGCTGGAGGAGCGCCAGGGCCTTTGATGTCACGCCCCGAACCTATGGTCTCCTCGAGTCAGTGATGAGGTGGAGCCGCTTACGGTCGCCTCGGGCCCTACTGCACCCTCGCCTCGGGCGTTGTGTGTGACACCGTGATCGTACCCGCGCGGGTCTTCATACGGCGCGCTGTGATCGAGTAGTCGCACACGAAAGACGGAAGGCGGCACGCTGGCGCACTCCGAGGAGTCGTGGGAGGGCCCCCGTCGCGAGCCTGCTCAGGGGCTACTGCCGCAGGACGCTCGACCGGGGGATCCGAAACATCCTGTCGGCCCTCAAGACCGAGTCTGAGCGACGAGCAGCCGCGTCGTGAGGGTCCTCCGCTGGGTCACCGATGACCGTCCGGTCTTCCCGCGAGTTCGAGATGCCGGGTCGCGGTGGCGTGCTGTGAGGGATCTTCCCCGCTGGAGTCGAACCAGCCACTCGCAGTAGGGCGCGCACGCCCGGAGGATCGGGCGTGTGACTAATTGTCGCGACCGATCACGGTAGCGGGGTCTGTGGACTGGTACCCCAAGTGGTACCCCTGGAGGATGGAAGCTGGCGAGCAACAACGAGAATCGCGGCACCCTGCCGGGCGACGGGATCTTGCCCAAGGCGTCCTTCAGCGCAACCCGCGCCATCACCATCGACGCTTCGCCGGAGATGGTGTGGCCGTGGATCGTGCAGATTGGATACTGCCGAGCCGGCTTCTACACGTTTCCCCTGCTCGACAACGCCGGGTACGAGAGCGCCGGCCACATCCTCGAGGAGTACCTAGCACCCGATCCCGATGGCGCTGTTCAGCGGACGAACAGGATGCGGAGAGAGCAGAGCACTAAGAGCGCTGAATCGACTTGCCCGGTCTCGGTGGCGAGAGTAGCGAGCTGCAACCGGTACGGGGCTGGGAATGAGTTGCACCCTCCCCACACTTGATCTTGTATTTGGTCGAGACCGCTTGCGGGTTGGAGGCCTAGCCGGCGGGAGTGAAGCTCTCACCATGTTGGGGCCGCTGGACGACCTTGGCAGGCACGCCGCGGACCCCCCGAGTCAGAGGAGGTGTCGGGATGGAACCCACCAAGCCCACCGAGCTTACTGACGAAGACATCGAGACGATCCGTCCAGGGGTGGCCGGGACGTCCGCCCGAGTCCTCGATCGGGCGGAGGATGCCGACGAGACCGATACAGCGGACAGCGACGACGTCGACACCGACGGCGAGGACACGGCCGACACCACGGATGGTACCGACACCGAAGATGCTGCCGACACCGCAGACACCACGGACAGCAAGGACACGGCCGACGGCGTCGACACCACGGACTCCGCGTCGTAGGAGGGCGTTCACCGCGGCTGTGGCCAGGCCGCGCCCTATGGCTCTCGAACGCTGCGTCGGAGACGCGGGGACCTTCCTGGCAGGCACGTGGGGACGCCGCCCCTACTATCGTGCGACCGGCGACGGGTTCGACGACTTGCTGACCTTCGACGACGTGGACCGGATGGTCTCCTCGTTCGGGCTCCGGACCCCGGCGTTTCGTCTGGTCAAGGACGGGGCAAGCCTGCCCGCTTCCTCGTACACCAGGTCCGGACGGATCGGCTCGACCCATGTAACAGGCATCGCCGACCCCGCCCGGGTCTTCCCCCTTTTCGCCGACGGGGCGACCATCGTCCTGCAGGGGATGCATCGGTTCTGGGAGCCCGTCGCTCACTTCTGCCGGGATCTGGAGACGGAACTGGGCCACCCAACCCAAGTGAACGCGTACGTCACCCCGCCCGGCTCGCAGGGGTTCGCCGCGCACGAGGACTCCCATGACGTGTTCGTGCTCCAGGCATTCGGCCGCAAGTACTGGGAAGTATGGGAACGAGGAGTTCGTCCCGACCCCAGGGAGGGAGAGCCCGTGGCCCCGGCGCTTTCCATCGAGTTGCGGCCGGGCGACTGTCTGTACATCCCGGAGGGCGCCGCCCATGCCGCCCGGACCCAGGAGACCGTCTCTGGGCATCTCACCATCGGGATCCACGTCCAGACGTGGGTGGATCTCGTTCGAGACGCCTTCGCCCGGGCGGAAGGGGAAGGCGCCTTCCGGGAGCGGATGCCCGCGGGCTGGCATCGGAGCCTGGATTCCCTTTCCCCTCAGGTGGCCGATCGCCTGGCCGAGCTCAGGCGGTGGCTGGAGAAGCTGGACGCGGCCGAGATGGCCGGCGAGATGATCGAGCGATTCCTGACCACGCGGCCCCCGTTGCTGGCTGGCTCCTTGCGAGGGTTGCTGGAGGCAGGCTCGGTGACGGACCAGACTCGAGTGTCCCGGGTCCCCGGCTCCCTCTGCGACCTGGCGGAAAGGGATGGGCGGCTGTTCGTGTATCTGGGGGATAGAGAGCTCCGCATGCCGGCGCGGGCCGTCCCCGCCATGCGGTTCGTGGCGCTGCGGGCGGCCTTCACCGTCGGCGATCTGAGTCCCTTCCTGGACGGGTCCAGCCGCCTGGTCCTAGTGCGCCGACTGATCCGCGAGGGGCTTCTCACGGTCGAGCCAGACCTTGAGGGCTGATCCTCCTCGCTGCTCGGCGCGATCGCTCGCTCTCGCCGAGCCGATGCACGGCACCGCCTCCACGGTCGCCAACTGGATCCTCCTGGAGCAGCCGGGGCCCTGGGGACACACGGCGCTGCTGGACAGCAGGATCCCCGCGGAGCAGGCCCGGGCATTGTGGCGCCGATATCGCGACCTCCGGATCCGCGTCGTACTCATCCGCAGGCCGAGCGGCCCCCGCCAGCCGCGTCAGCACCACTGCTACCTGGCTCACACGGGACCGGACCGTCCGTGGATGGAGAGCCTCATGCTCACCAGCCCGGGAGACCTGTTGGATCTGGGCCTCGAACCCATGGCGGACGGGCACGCGCCGGACATCGGGCGGATCAACGATGGTCCCCTGTTCCTCGCCTGCACGAACGGTCGGCGCGATCCGTGCTGTGCCGAGCGAGGCCGGCCTCTCGCTGCCGCGCTCACGCGGGCCTTCAGCCGAACCGTGTGGGAGTGCTCCCACATCGGCGGCGATCGCTTTGCCGGGAACCTGGTCTGCTTTCCCCATGGCATCTACTTCGGGCGAGTGGGGCGAGAGGAGGCCGAGGCCGTGGGCCGAGGCTACGTGGAAGGTCGGCTATCCCTGGACCACTATCGGGGGCGGTCCTGCTATCCGTTTGATGTGCAAGCCGCGGAGCGCTTCGTCCGTCGAAGGTTCGACCTTGTAGGGATCGACGCGATCTCGCTCGTGGACCGACAGAAGGAGGCTGATGGCCGGGTTCGTATCACGTTCCTGGCCAGCGGCCGGTCGGTGGCGATAGTCGTGCGGGCACGGCCGGCTCCCGAGCCCCGGCACCTGACCTGTCACGCGACTCGCTTGTCTCGTCCCCCCATGTACGAAGTCCTCGAGGCGCCATGGGCCCCCTGAAGGGCCCCCATGGCGACGAAAGGAAACAGAACGTCGATCGCCTTTCAATTACAGCCACTGCCTCAGACATTTCGGTCAGGAACCGGAAGAGGACCTCGGCCGTCCGCCCTGAGTACGAGGAGGAGCGGCTTCGGGCCATCCGTCACATCGCGCTCATCCTGCGGGAATCGCTCACCCCACGAGGCGTGGGACAGTTCTAGGATTCGGCCGTCATGAGGATGGAACGCGTCTACGTCGTGCGCCGGCGATGGGCCCTCGTAATCCTTCTTCCAATCCTCGTCGCTGCTGGCTCCGCGGCGGCCTTCATCGCGGATCGCGATGCTCAGAGTGTGCGGACTCCGCCTGGAAGCTCGTCAGCTCGGTCCGGAAGAACGCAGTCGCTGCGGGCGCCTCCCTCTACTTCGGCTCCGCCCGTGCCGAGGCCCATCCCCGGGTATCTGCTCATTGCGGACCGCGGGAACAACCGGATGCTGCTGGTTGACAGCCGCGGGCACGTGCTGTGGAAGTATCCACCGCCGGGACTCAAACCGTCCTTCCCCTTCTACTTCGATGACGACACGTTCTTCTCGAAGTCCTACCACACGATCATTAGCCAGCAGGAGGATGAACAGACGATCCAGATCATCTCGTTTCCCGGCGACAAGGTGCTGTGGAAGTACGGCCATCCGTTCGTCCGGGGCTCGGCGGCCGGGTACCTCAGCACGCCTGACGATGCCTATCTTCTCCCGGACGGCACCGTGACCGTGGCCGACGTGCGCAACTGCAGAATCCTTTTCATTGCCCACGACCGCAAGATTCGCCGCCAGCTCGGGACGACGGGTGTATGCACCCACGATCCCCCCCGGAGCTTGGCCTCGCCAAATGGCGATACGCCGCTCCCGGACGGTGGGACTGTCGTGACCGAGATCAACGGGTCGTGGGTGGATGCCATCGCTCCGTCGGGAAGGCTCGAGTGGAGCGTGCACGCGCCAGTGCGTTACCCGTCCGATGCCCAGTGGCTGGGTCACGGGATGTTCATGCTTGCCGATTACTCCTTCCCTGGCCACGTCTTGATCATGAAC
>WNFV01010143.1_pt1 | contig 11306 bp, 9 predicted proteins | sample 5400101 | NCBI WGS metagenome assembly WNFV01 (sample SAMN13153361, study PRJNA577476) | soil metagenome | isolation source: 115 cm soil or saprolite under grassland replicate 1 | place: USA:California | collected 2016-06-15
GCGGGCGTCGCTGGTCCCGCTCGTGGTGCCGGTGGTGATCGTGCTCGGGTTCTACTTCGGCGTGTTCACGGCCACTGAGGCCGGCGCCCTGGTGGCCGCCTACGCGGTGGCCGCCGCCGCCCTCTACTACCGGAACGTGACCGTGCGGGAGATGGTGACGCTGCTCCACGAGACCGCGCTCCTCACCGCGGCCGTGATCTTCCTGCTCGCCGTGGCCAGCATCTATCAGTTCCTGATGGGCATGCTGGGAGTGCCGGCGCTGCTCGGCGAGGCGCTGCGGCCGCTCCACGCCACGCCGTGGCTGTTCCTGCTCGCCGTGTCCATACTCGTCATGCTCTTCGGCATGGTGCTCGAGGGGCTCCCGGCCGCCGTCGTGCTCATCCCCGTCGTGTTCCCCATCTCCAAGCAGATCGGCATTCACCCCGTCCACTTCGCCACCGTGCTCACCGCCGCGGTCGGCATCGGTCTGTTCCTGCCCCCGATCGGCGTCGGTTTGCTCATGGCGCTGCGATTTGCCGACGTTTCGGTCGGCCGCCACTTCCGGGCGTACTGGCCGTATCTGCTCTCGCTCTTCGTCGGCCTGTTGTTCCTCATTCTCTTGCCGGAGCTGACCCTCTTCCTGCCTCGACGCGCCGGCCTCATCCGCTGAGCGAGAAAGGCGAACGATGCTCTACATGCTCATCGAGAGCTTCAGGAACCGCGACCCGGTGCCGGTGTATCGGCGGTTTCGAGACCAGGGAAGGCTTGCACCGGAGGCCCTGAAATACATATCGAGTTGGGTGACATCTGACATGACCAGGTGCTATCAGCTCATGGAGTGCGAGGATCGCCATCTCCTGGAGCAATGGATCGCCCGCTGGAGCGATCTCGTTGACTTCGAGGTGATGCCGGTCATCACATCGGCTCAAGCGGTCGAGCGGATCGCGCCGCGGCTGTAGCTGCCGGGCCATTTGGTCTCGACCCGGCCGATGCGCTTGACGACGGCGGCGAGCCGCCGCGCGTCCTCGGCCCAGCACGCGTTGAACTCGTCGGCGTCCTGGTAGGCGATGGGCGTCTGGATCTTCTCCATCGCGTTGCGGAACTCCGGATCCTGGAGGGCCTGGCGGGTCGCGTCGCGCAGCACGCGTAGCCCAGCTCTTTCATGGTCGGAACGCCGGGGAACGCGGTTCCATGCTAGGGTTCTAGCCCGTGTCCGCCGCCGGCCAACCCTCGGGACTCGACCGGTTCCTCACGACGATCGACCGTCTGAGCGAAGTGTCCGGCCGCGCCTCTGCCTGGTTCGTCGCCCCACTGATTCTGGCCGTCACCTACGAGGTCGGCGCCCGCTATCTCTTCCGCGCGCCGACGGTCTGGGCCTACGACCTCTCCTACATGCTCTACGCCTCGATCTTCATGCTGGGCGCGGCATACACGCTTCGCCACGGTGCTCACGTAAGGACCGACTTCCTCTACAACGACTTCTCCGACCGGCGGAAGGCCCAGATCGACGCCGTCGGCTACGCGCTCTTCCTGGCCACACTGGCCTTCCTGCTCTTCTCGATCACGCGCGAGGCCTACCACTCCTGGGACATCGACGAGCGGTCCGGGGAGAGCCCCTGGCGGCCGCCCCTCTATCCGCTGAAGTGGATGCTGGTGGTCGCCCTGGTCCTGCTCTTCCTCCAGTCCGTCGCGGAGTTCGTCCGCGCTCTCGTCGCCGCCCGGCGGCGCCCGACCGCGTGAGCCCCGAGCTCCTCGGCACCCTGATGCTGGTCGCGCTGATCGTGGCGATCTGCATCGGTTTCCCCATCGCCTTCACGCTGCTGGTGGTCGTGGCCGTCTTCGGCTATCTCGGCCTGGGCACGATGGTCTTCGACCTCATGATGTTCCAGATGATCGGCTTGGCGAAGGAGGAGGTCTTTGCCGCCGTGCCGCTCTTCATCTTCATGGGCTACATGACGGAGCAGGCCGGCCTCATGGAGCGCCTCTTCCTCGCCTTCCGCCTGCTGATGGCCCCAGTGCGCGGCTCGCTCTACCTCGCCGTCATCCTGACGTCGACCGTCTTCGCCATGGCGACGGGTATCGTCGGCGCCGCCGTCACCGTGCTGGGCATCATGGCGGGTCCTACCATGATCCGCGCGAAGTACGACATCCGGCTCTCGGCCGGGGTCATCACTGCCGGAGGCACGCTCGGCATCCTCATCCCCCCGAGCGTGATGCTCCTCGTCATGGGACCCGTCATGGGGGTCTCGGTGGTCAAGCTCTACGCCGCCGCCTTCGGCCCGGGCTTCCTGCTCGCCGCGCTGTACATCACCTACGCGATGGTGATGAGCTATTTCTGGCCGGAGCTCGGGCCGCCGCTGCCGCCCGAGGAGCGGGCTTCGTCCGCGGCCGTGGTCGTGCGGGAAGTCGTCGTCGGCATCGTGCCGCTCGGCTTCCTGATCTCCGCGACGCTGGGGTCGATCCTGGCCGGCCTGGCGACGCCGACGGAGGCGGCCGCCACCGGCGCCTTCGGCGCGGTCCTGCTGGCGCTAGGCTACCGGAAGCTCAGCTGGGCCCGGCTGCGGGACGCGATGGTCAAGACGATGGAGACGACGAGCATGATCGTGCTCCTGGCGCTCGCCTCGAACATGTTCGGCGCGGTCTTCTCGCGCCTCGGGACGGCGACGGTCGTCACCGACTGGCTGCTCGACATGCACCCGCCGTCGTTCGCCATGCTCCTGATCCTGAACGTCATCTTCTTCCTGCTCGGCTGGCCCTTCGAGTGGCCGACGATCGTCCTCGTGTTCCTGCCCATCCTGCTGCCGATCGTGCAGGCGATGCAGTATGACCTGGTCTGGTTCGGGATCCTCATCGCCGTGAATCTCCAGACGACGTTCCTGTCGCCGCCGGTGGCGATGGCGGCCTACTACCTGAAAGCGGTCGTGCCCGAGTGGGAGCTCCGAGACATCATGTGGGGGATGATGGCCTTCATGGTGCTGCAGGTGATCGGGCTGCTGGTCGTGATGCTCTACCCGCCGATCGCCCTCTGGCTGCCCAACCGTCTCTTCCCCTAGAAAATGGGGGCCCCGACATGGCCCCCAACCCCCCCAACGCTCGGAGCACCCCGGCGAAGCCGTGGCGCTCCGCGATACTGCGACAGGCTCCCAGTCTGGGCCGCCTCATTTCCCGAACAGCCAGTTCGGGAACCACAGCGCGATCTGCGGGAAGACTATCACCAGCAGCAGGCAGATGACCTGGATGACCATGAAGTCCAGCATGCCCTTGTAGATCGTGCTCAGCTCCCATTGCGGAACGACGGAGCGGAGGTAGTACGCTGACATGGCGACGGGCGGCGACAGGAACGCGGTCTGGAGGTTCACGGCGATCAGAGCGCCGAACCAGATCGGATCGTAGTTCAGGGCGGCGATGACGGGGTAGAGGATCGGCAGGAAGACCAGGACGATGGCGGGCCACTCGAAGGGCCAACCGAGCAGGAAGATGAGGGCCATCACGATCAGCAGCATGACGAACGGCGGCAGGGGCAGCGCGAGGAGCGCGTTGGTGACGACGGTCGCCGTGCCCAGGCGGGCGAAGACCGCTCCGAACACGTTGGAGGCCACGGCGAGGAACAAGACCATGCTGGACGTGGTCAGCGTGGAGATCGCCGCCGACTTGACCCCGCTGAACGTCAGCCGCCGGTAGCCGATCCCCAGGACCATGGCGCCGGAGGCGCCGATCGAGGCGGCTTCGGTGGGGGTGGCCAAGCCCGCGAGGATGCTGCCGAGGGTGCAGCTGATCAGCAAGGCCAGGGGCACGACGCCGACCACGAAGGCCCGTCCTAGCTCGGCGACCGACTTCGCCCGCTCTTCCAGCGGCACCGCCGGGCCTACCTTGGGGTTGAGGTAGCTCCGCCCGAGCGTGTAGATGATGTAGAGGCCTGCCAGCAGGAAACCCGGTCCGAACGCTGCCGCGTAGAGCTTGACCACCGACACGCCCAGGACCGGTGCCATGACGATGATCATGACGCTGGGCGGGATGAGGATTCCGAGCGTGCCGCCGGCGGCGATCGCGCCGGCGGAGAGGCTGGGGCTGTAGCCGCTCTTGATCATGATCGGCGCGGCCATGATCCCCAGGACTGTCACGGCCGCCCCCACGATGCCCGTGGCCATGGCGAAGACCGTGGCCGTGAGGATGACGGCGACGTAGAGCGCGCCGCGGAGCGGGGCCATCATGAGCTGCACCACGCGGAACAGCCGCTCCATGAGCCCGGCCTGCTCGGTGATGTAGCCCATGAAGATGAACAGCGGCACCGCCGCCAGGACCTCTTCCTTCATCAGCCCGATGGTCTGGAACACCATCAGGTAGAAGACCGTGTTGCCCAGCCCGAAGTAGCCGAAGACCAGGGCCAGCAACAGGAGCGTGAAGGCGATCGGGAAGCCGACGAAGATGACAAAGATCATCAGGGCGAGCATGACGGCGCCCAGAACCTCCGGGCTCATATCTCGATCACCTCGCGCTTAGCGTAGAGCCGCCCGCTCCGGACGGCGTACACGCTCTTGAGGAACTCGGACACCCCCTGGATGAGCAGCAAGAGCGCGGTCATCGGGATGACGGTCTTGAACGGGTAGAGCGGAGGATGCCAGGGGCTCTGGTCCGACGTCTCGAGGATCTGCCAGGAGTGCAAGGCCTCGTGACCACCCATCCAGAGGAGGAAGAAGATCCCGGGGAAGAAGAAGAAGAGATAGCAGACGGCGTCGATGGCGCCCTGCGCCCGCGGCGACCAGTTCTGGTAGAGCATGTCCGTCCGGATGTGGCCGCCCCGGTAGAGGGCATAGCCGGCACCGAGCATGAACATGCTCCCATAGAGCATGTAGCTGACGTCGAAGGCCCACACGGTGGGGGCGCCGAAAACGTAGCGGGCGATCACCTCGTAGGTGAGCGAGCCCACCAGCGGGATGATCAACCAGCAGACGATCCTTCCAGACCAGTCAGAAACGGTATCGATCCCCCGCACCACCGACAGGAGCGCCGGTGGGAGCCCGTCCGCCCTCACCTCACTGCGAGCAGGGTTCGCCAAGGCGTTCTCCTCCTCCTGTCCCTCGGAGCTCATACACACGTCCGAACCGCTGGCGGGACGCGCGCTGATGCTGCGCAAGCGGCAACGGGGCCGGCGGATCGCCGGCCCCATCGCCGCGCTCGGCGAGTGTTCCGAAACTGCCGCCCTACTCGGGCGGCGCCTTCAGGTCGCCGAGCCCTACTTCAGCCAGATCTTGTCCTTGTAGTAGTGCTCAGCAATGAAATTGTAGTTTGGCCAGTACGAGAGGCGGTAGGGCACCAGCAGCCCCGAGTACTTCTTCTGCGAGTCAATCACCTTCCTGTAGAGATCGTCCTTGGCCGCGTCCGCCTGCCAGAGCTCGTCGTACGCCTTCAGGAAGCGCTTGTTGAGATCGTCCGTCGTCTTGATGATCTTGACGCCTGCCGCGAGCAACTCCTGACAGGCCTTCGCCGTCTTTTCCTGGAACCTGACGAAGTGGTTCCAGTACGAGGCCTGGACGGAGGTCTTGACGATCTCCTTCAGGTCAGCCGGCAGCGCGTCCCACTTCGCCTTGTTGATGATGAACTCGCCGACCGTCGTGGGCTCGTGCATCCCGGGGGCGTAGTGGTACTTGGCCACTTTGTCGATTCCGAGGATCTTGTCGTCGTAGCAGTTGATCCACTCGGCGCCATCGATCACGCCCCGTTCCAGGGCCGGCACGATCTCGCCTCCGGGGAGCACCACGGAGCTGATGCCCAGCTTGTTGTACACCTCGGCCCCTGCGGCGTAGATGCGGTACTTCATCCCCTTGATGTCCTCGAACTTGCGGATCTCCTTCTTGAACCACCCCATGGCCTGGGGCCCCTCGGGGTGGACCTGGAAGCTGACCACGTTCATCTTCAGGCGCTGCTGGTACGCCTCATTGAGCAACTCATGCCCGCCCCCCTCCCAGTACCACCCGTAATAGTCGATGAAGTCCATTCCGAAGAGGGGGCCGTGGGTCAGGGGGATGAAGGCTCTCAACTTCCCGATGATGTAGCCGGGGGTGGTATGTCCCGCGTCCAGCACGCCCCTGTTCACCGCGTCCTGGATCTCGAAGGCCGGAACGATGGCGCCTGCTGGCAACAATTCGAGCTTGAACCGCCCACCGGTATTCTTCTCGATCGTGTCGATCAGCAGCTTCGCAGCGTCCTGGACGATGGAGGTCGGCGGCCAGGCGCTTTGCACTTTCCACCGGATCGGCGCCTGTGCCGTGGCCGGCGTTGGCGCGCTGTACGAGCCGGCGAGGAACGCCAGCACACCGACGACGACGGCGAGCACGATCGCGGATTGGATGGGAACGAGCCTGCGCATGTCGGTCCCTCCTGCGAGACGAGTTTTTAGCACCGAGCGTGAAACGGCGCGAGTCTAGTCGGGCCGCTCCAGCGTGTCAAGGCGCATCCCGCTCGCTGTCGGCCGCTTGCTCGGCGCCGGGAGCCGCGATAAGGTCCTGGCACGGAGGAAAAGCGTAATGCCGGACACGGACGGCAACATCTTCCAGATCGGCCTCGGTCGCGCCCCCGCGAACTTCGCGCCGCTCACGCCTCTTGGGTTCCTCCCGCGCACCGCCTCGATCCATCCGGAGCGGGTGGCAGTGATCCACGGGGAGCGGCGCATCGTCTATCGCGAGCTCGACGCTCGGGCGCGGCGCCTAGCCTCCGCCCTCGTCCGGCGCGGCATCGTGCCGGGCGACACCGTGTCGGCTGTTCTTCCCAACGTGCCGGCGATGCTCGAGGCGCACTTCGGCGTGCCGATGACCGGGGCCGTGCTCAACACCATCAACACGCGGCTCGACGCCCGCACGATCGCCTACATCCTGGAGCACGGCGAAGCAAAGGTTCTCCTGACCGACCGGGAGTACGCGGGAACGGTCGGACCTGCGCTCGAGAAGCTCGGCAGGAAACTCCTGGTCATCGAGGTGGAGGATGCGTTCTACCAGGGGCCGGGCGAGCGGTTGGGCGAGATCGAGTATGAAGCGTTCCTCGCGACGGGCGCGGCGGATGTCGCGTGGACGCCGCCGGCCGACGAGAGCGCGCCGATCGCTCTCAACTACACCTCGGGGACTACCGGCAACCCGAAGGGTGTCGTCTACCATCATCGCGGCGCGTTCCTGGAGTCCGTCGGCAACATCATGATGTGGCCGCTGCCGCCGCGCGCGGTCTACCTCTGGACGCTGCCGATGTTCCATTGCAACGGCTGGTGCTACACCTGGGCGGTGACGGCGATGGGCGGTACGCACGTCTGCCTCCGCCGCGTCGACCCGCCGCTCGTGTTCGAGCTGATCACGCGGCACCGCGTCACTCACATGTGCGGCGCGCCGACGGTGCTCACGCTGCTGATCCAGACGCCGTCCGAGCAGCGGACCGCCTTCGACCACGTGGTCGAGATCGAGACCGGCGGCTCCTCGCCGCCCGCCAAGGTCATCCGCGCCATGAGCGAGATGGGCTTCAACGTCACGCATCTCTACGGGCTCACCGAGGTCCACGGCCCTTCGACCCTCTGCGCTCCGCAGGAGGCGTGGGAGGCGCTCGAGATCGGCGAGCGGGCCGAGAAGATCGCGCGCCAGGGAGTCCGCTACCCGACGCTCGACGGCCAGATGGTGGCCGACCCCAAGACGCTGCGGCCGGTGCCGGCGGACGGGCGCACGATCGGCGAGGTCATGCTGCGAGGCAACACCGTGATGCTCGGCTATTTGAAAGACAGGGCGGCGACCGAAGCGGCGCTCCACGGCGGCTGGTTCCACACCGGTGATCTCGCCGTTCAGCACCCCGATGGCTACATCGAGATCAAGGACCGCGCCAAGGACATCATCATCTCCGGCGGCGAGAACATCTCCTCGATCGAGGTCGAGATCGCGCTCAACCGGCACCCCGCTGTGCTCATGTCGGCGGTGGTGGCCCGGCCCGACGAGAAGTGGGGCGAAACGCCGTGCGCATTCGTCCAGCTCCGCCCGGACGCGGTCGCCACGGCCGAGGAGCTGATCCACTTCTGCCGCGACAACCTGCCGCACTTCGCGGTGCCCAAGACGGTCGTATTCGAGATGCTGCCGACCACTTCGACGGGGAAGGTACAGAAGTACACGCTGCGCGAGCGAGCGCGGGCCCTGTGAGCACGGCGTTCTTTCGACCGTCCCTCGACTATCCGCGCGTCCCGTACGACCGGTTGCTGTCGCACGGCGCCGAGCGCCACCCCGAGAACGTCGCGGTCGTCTTCCGCGACGCGAGCCTCACCTACCGTGAGCTGGACGCGCTGACGAATCGGTTCACCCGCGCGCTCTCGAGGCTGGGAGTGGGTAGGGGTGACCGCGTCTGCCTGCTGACGACCAATTGCCCGGAATACATCATCGCGTTCTATGCGATCGCCCGGGTGGGCGCGGTCGCGAGCCCGATGAACCCGTCCTACCGCGAGCGTGAGGTCGAATACCAGCTCAACGACACGGAGGCCGTGGCCGTCGTCGTGCACGCGGACCTGGTGCCGCTCGTGGAGGCGGTGCGTGCCCGCACGCGGCACCTCCGGCACGTCGTCGCGATCGGGTCCGGCCCGTCGCCGGCGCCGACGGTGCGAAGCTTCGCCGAGTTGATCGCGGATGAGTCGCCGGTGCCGCCGGCTCGGGTAGACATCCACGACGACGAGCTCGTGGTGCTGCCCTACTCGAGCGGGACGACCGGGCTCCCCAAGGGCGTGATGATCAGCCACCGGAACCTCGTCACCAACAACATCCAGTTCGTCGCGTGCATCCGCATGCGCGAGAGCGATCGGCTGATGCTGTTCCTGCCCTTCTATCACATCTACGGCACGATGCTGATGGGCGCCGCGGTCCACACGGGCGCGACGTGCGTGCTGATGGAGCGTTTCGAGCCGGTCGAGTGCATGCAGCTCATGGAACGCCATCGGGTCACGCTCTTCTTCGTGGTGCCGCCGGTCATCCTCATGCTCTCGAACTGGCCGGATCTGGCGAAGTACGATCTGTCGAGCCTGCGGCTGACGATGGTGGGAGCCGCGCCGGTCGCGCCGGAGCTGTCGCGGCGCTTCCGCCAGCTCACCGGCGTCCCGGTGCTCCAGGGTTACGGCATGACCGAGGCATCGCCGCTCACGCACGTGAACCCCGTCCACGACGAGCGCCTCAACGTCGTCGACTCGGCCGGCCTCGTGGCCCACGATACCCAGCACCGGGTGGTCGACATCGAGACCGGCGAGCGCGTGCTCGGGCCCGGCGAGATCGGCGAGATCTGCATCCGGGGTCCGCAGATCATGCAGGGCTACTGGAAGGCCCCCGAGGCGACGGCGGCGGCGCTTCGCGAGGGCTGGTACTACAGCGGTGACATCGGGTGCGTCGACGAGCGCGGCTATCTCTACATCCGCGACCGCAAGAAGGAGATGATCAAGTTCAAGGGCTTCGGCATCGCCCCGGCCGAGATCGAGGCACTCCTGCTCGAGCATCCGGCGGTCGCCGATGCCGCGGTGATCGGCAAGCCGCATCCCGAGGCGGGCGAGATCCCCAAGGCGTTCGTCGTCAGGAAGCCGGGCCAGCCGCTGACCGCCGCCGACGTGGTCGCCTTCGTCAAGGGCCGCCTCGCCAACTACAAGGTCCCGGGCGAGGTCGAGTTCGTCGACGCGATCCCGAAGACGCCCTCGGGCAAGATCCTGCGTCGCGTCCTCAAGGAGCGGGAACTCGGGGCGAGCTCCGCGTAGCGGTCCGGCCGACGGGCGCGTGCGGTGGGGGAGGGGTCGCCGGACCACGCGGCACGCGTTCGCTGCTCCGCGGCTGGGCTCCATCCGGGCGCGCGGACGTCCGTCGCCGCGCTGGCGGGAACGGATCCGGTCGCCCCTCCCCCACCGCACGCGCCCGTCGGCCGGCTCTGCGTGGATCTCCCCAAATCGGTTCGGTGGCTCCGTGAGTTCCTAGGGCAGGACGGTCACTCCAGGCCGAAGACGGTCGAGCTTCGCTTGGCGGGGCTCTACTCCGGGAGCAGCGTGCCTGCTCGAGCGTGGCCGCTCCCTACCGGGAATACGAGATCCAGTTCGACGCGCCGGCACCGCCATCGCTCGACCAGAGCCCGAGCGACAGCGAACTCATCGACGCCATCGCCTGGCTGACGCGCCACCGGCTCGATCTGCTGTTTCCCGCGGACATCAAGACGTCCGTCTACGTCAACCCGGCTCGGCTCCCCGGCGACGTATGGGCAGGCGTTCCTGGCGGTCGACTGGCTCGTCGAGCAGTATGGCAGCGCGAAGCTCACGGAATTCCTCGGGCGCTTCGCGCTCGACGCCGATCCGCGGGCGGCTGGATGGCCTGGGCCGGCCTACGCCGCCGGCAGGAGCGGGCAGCTCGCCGGCATCGCCGCCTTCTTCTTCTCGATGATCGTGCTCGCATACTTCTCGAGATAGTGCGTGATCGTCTCGACCCGGATCTTCACCGACCCGGAGGGCTTGGTGGAGTCGAGGTCCTGGAAGGAAAAGAAGAGCGTGCCCGAACGCTCGACGATCTGCTGCACCGGCGTGTACGTCGGCTGGTCCATCCCGCACTCGTAGGACGACATGCGAACCACGCAGGCGATCCACGGGATCCGGGCCGCCACCTTGGCGCCCCAGAGAATCTCGTTGGTGTTGGAGCTGTAGGACGAGGGCCACACGTCGCGGATGTCGAACGCGGACTTGATGTGGCCGGCGCGGATGTCCTCGCCGAACGCCCACTGCATCAGATCGTCGTCGATCGGGAAATACTGCATCCAGAGGATCGGGTAGCCGTAGGCCTGCAAATCGACCTCGATCTCGTGGCCGATGCCCGGGTCCATGTGGTACGGCCGCGCGATCACCATCAGGCACGCCCGGTGCTCCCGCGCGCACCACTCCAGTACTTCGCGCGACTTTTTCCTGAGACGGTGGCTGAAGTCGCGCAGGGCGCGGAAGCCCGCCTCCACCGCCCGCCCGGTTTCCTCGTAGGTGAGCCCCGGCAGCGCCTCGCGCATCGTCTCGAACAGCTGCTTGGGCACCAGCAACGGCTCGTCGAGCGAGACGAACGGCGTGACGTACTGGATGCCCGCCTCGGCGAAGGCGTCCTGCTCCTTGATGAAGCCGGCCTTGATGTTCTCGGGGGCGGCCATGACCCGCGGGCACGTGAGCGACTTGGCCACATGGCCGGAGAGGAACGAGGGCAGGTTGTAGATCATCGGCGAGAGCAGGATGTCCAGCTTCTGCTTCTGGCCGAAGACGAGCTCGCCGTAGTGGCCGGAGATGCACTTGACCGGATAGCAGCAGTCCACCGTGCCCCGGC
>WNFV01011706.1_pt1 | contig 11305 bp, 10 predicted proteins | sample 5400101 | NCBI WGS metagenome assembly WNFV01 (sample SAMN13153361, study PRJNA577476) | soil metagenome | isolation source: 115 cm soil or saprolite under grassland replicate 1 | place: USA:California | collected 2016-06-15
GCCAGTACGAGTGGGACAGCGCCGCCCCCGTCGCCGTCGCAGCCGCCTCCGGCCTCCACACCTCTCGCCTCGACGGCAGCCCCCTCCGCTACAACCAACCGAACCCCTGGCTCCCCGATCTCCTCGTGTGTCGGCCCGACCTCGCCGACGACGTGCTCGCCGCCCTGGCGACGATCAGCTGAGGTCCAGCGACCTACGGAGCAAGGCATGCAGGACCGGACGTTCGTCGACCGGTCGAAGATGCTCCTCAGGCGCAGCTCAGGTAGCGGGCAAGGACGTCGTCGGCGAGCTCGGCGGGTTCGCCGACGAAGGCGACCCGTCCCCGATCCACGAGGTAGGCGTAGTCGGACTGGGGAAGGCCCGGTGCACGTACTGCTCCACCAGCAGCAGGGAGACGCCGCGGGCGGAGCGTCGGCGGAGGAACTCGAAGATCTCCTCGACGACCAGGGGGACGAGCCCATCGAGACCTCGTCGAGGAGGACGATCCTCGGCTCGGTGGGTAGGCCCGTGGGACCGCCTGCATCAGCTACTCGCCGCCACTCATGGTTCCGGCGGTCTGACCGAGGCGCTGACCCAGCTTCGGGACGGCGTCGACGGCCCGGTCGATGGCGACCCCCTCCGGCACGCCGCGCGCTTTCATGGCGAGGTTCTCCCGGACGGTGAGGTTCTGGAAGATGCCGTGGCCCTCCGGAATGTGCGCCACCCCACGGTCGACGAGCTCGCGGGGCGTGCGACCGGTCACGTCCTCACTGTCGAGCACCAGCCGCCCGGCGGTCGGGCGCAAGCGGGCGCTAATCGGTGCTTAGCCATGGCGCCGAGGAAGCCATCAGCTGCCGTGCGTACCAGGAATTGATCTCGATGCTCGTAGCTGCCGTCGACGATGGCGCGTCGGCGAGGGCGGCGACGTTGCGCACGACGATGCCCCCGAGTGGCGCCTCATGGCGCCATCACGACCCGTCCGATTCGGCCGCGTTCTTCAGCTCGGCGATGGGCGGCGGCGGCATCGTCGAGCGGGAAGACCCGATCGACGACCACCTCGAGGTCCCCCTGGGCGAGCTGACGAAGCAGATCAGCGATGTAGGCGCGCACCCGAGGTGTGTGGATGAGTGTGCTGAGCATGAACCCGCACATCGTGCGATTCCCGACGATGAGCGACATCGCATCGATCATGGTGCGCTCCCGGGCCGAGCCGCCGACGAGGATCACCTTGCCGCCCGGACGTGTTGCGAGGATCACCTCCTGGGTCATCGGTCCGCCGACGGGGTCGAGCGTGACGTCGACGCCGACGCCGCCGGTGAGCTCGAGGACACGCTGGCGCACGTTCTCGGTGCGGTGGTCGATCGCCTCGGCCAGCCCGAGTCTGCGGAGGGACTCGAGCTGTTCGTGGCTGGAGCCCGTTCCGATCACCCGGGCGCCGGCACGGGCAGCGAGCTGCAACGCGGCCAGGCACACACCCCCCGCCGCGCCCTGGAGAAGCAGCGTCGTCCCCCTCGTCACGCCCCCCAGTTCGAACAGTGCCTCGTTGGCGGTGCCGAACGCCACGGGCACGCATGCGGCCGAAACTGCGTCGACGCTGTCCTCAAGTACCCAGCAGTGGTCGGCGCGCACTGCTCGCATCTGGGCGTGCGAACCGCTCTCGCCGAACGCCGTCACGCGTTGACCGATCTGCAGGTCCGTCACCTGTTGCCCGACTGCCACGACCCTGCCAGCACTGGCGTAGCCGACCACGTGGGGTAGCCGAGGTAGCGGACGCATCTGCCGCGTCAACAGGTCGCCGCCCTCGATGCTGATGGCTTCCATCTCGATCAGGACCTCGTGCACGTCGGGCACGGGATCTGCCACGTCTTCGACGGTGAGCACTTCTGGCCCGCCGTTCTGGCGGTACACGGCTGCCTTCATGGATGTCGTTCTCCATTGACTGGGATCAAGCGAGCAGCATCCCGCCGTCGACCATGGGGACACCGAATGCGGCGCCCTCTCCTGGGGCCGGGTTCACCGCCCAGGGGCTTAGCCGAAGTAGAGGATACTCATTGTCTAGGGTGTCCGCATGGCTGAAACTGTGATCCGGACCGAGCCACGCCCGGGCGTCGCGCTCCTCACCATGAACCGGCCCGACCGGCTGAACGCCATGAGCTACGAGCTGGTGCGCGACCTGCACGAGGTCCTGGACGAGATCAGCGTCGACCGGACGACGCGAGTCGTCGTCATCACCGGCGCCGGTCGTGGGTTCTGCGCCGGCCTCGACCTGGTCGCGGGTGCCAGCGTGCCTGGTACCGAGGATCTCGGTCGGCACCAAGCCACGCTGGCGGTCCAGAAGCACATCGCGTCGCTCGTACCGAAGCTGCGGAACCTGCCCCAGCCGGTGATCGCCGCTATCAACGGACCGGCGGCCGGGGGCGGCTTCGCCCTTTCGCTCGCCAGCGATGTCCGCATTGCCGGGCAGTCCGCTCGATTCGCTGTCGCGTTCGTCCGGATCGGTTACTCGGGATGCGACATCGGCGTCAGCTGGCTGCTCCCACGGCTCATCGGCGCGGGTCGTGCCTGGGAGCTGATGCTGACCGGCCGCATCATCGACAGCGATGAGGCCCACCGCCTCGGACTGCTCTCCGCCGTGGTGCCCGACGACGAGCTCCTCGACTGCGCGCTTGCGAAGGCGGAGGAGATCGCCCGCAACAGCCCGTTCGGCGTCTCGATGACGAAGGAGGTGATGTGGAGCCAGCTCGAGATCCCCAGCCTGCAAGCCGGCATCGACCTGGAAAACCGCACCCAACTCCTCACCGGCTCCACCGAGGACGCGCGCGAAGCGAGGGCGGCGTTCCTCGAGAAGCGGGATCCGGTCTTCCACAACCGTTGATCAGGCCCGGTCGTTCGAACCAGCCTCACCGACCTGAGCTCGGAGCGAACGGGACGAGCCCTGCCCTCACGGAGACATGCGCGAACGGGGGACGTCCCGCCAAGGGACATCCTTGTCGACACGGATATCGCTGGGCAGGCCGAGCACCCGCTCGCCGAGGATGTTCTTGGCGATCTCCGAGGTGCCGCCTTCGATCGAGTTGGCGCGGGCGCGTAGGAACGCCTGTTGCGGGCTCGATGATGTCCCGCTGCGCTCGGGGCGTGCCATCGTGTAACCGTCGGGCTTCAACATCCCCTGGGCGCCGAGCAACGTGACCGTGAACTCCGTGATCGCCTTGTTGAGGCTGGCGGACAAAGCCTTGCCGATCGAGCCCTCCGGACCCGGGGTGCCGACCGTTCGCAGCTGACCGGCACGAATGTTGGTGAGGCGGAGCACCTCGGCATCGACCCACAGCTTCATCAGCTGGTCGCGCTTCGCCAAGTCGGTCCCGCCCACGTCCTGCCACGCTTTCACGCACGCACCGATGGGGCCTCCACCCCGGCGTGGCACACCGCCGCCGATGGCCACCCGCTCGTTCATCAACGTGGTCAGCACTCCCCGCCAGCCGTCGCCGGGCTCCGTGAGCCGCTCGGCGTGGGGGATGCGCACGTCGGTGAAGAACACCTCGTTGAACTCCGCCTCACCGGTGATCTGGTACAGCGGTTTGACCTCGACGCCCGGTGCCTGCATGTCGACCACGAAGTAGGTCAGGCCCTTGTGCTTCGGGGCGTCCGGATCGGTGCGAGCGATGAGCGTTCCGAACCTGGCCACGTGCGCCAAGCTGGTCCACACCTTCTGGCCCGTGACGACCCACTCGTCGCCGTCCCTCACGGCGCGGGTCGACAGGCCGGCGACGTCGGAGCCGGCGTCCGGCTCGCTGAAGAGTTGACACCAGATCTCCTCGCAAGTGAAGAGCGGCCGCAGGTAGCGCTGCTTCTGCTCCTCGGACCCGTGCGTCACGATTGTCGGCGCGCTCATGCCGTAGCCGATCGGATTGGACGCCGCCGACATCGGCGCGCCGGCTCCCCCGAGTGTCTCGTCAATCATTCGCTGCAACTTCGGTGAGGCTCCGAGGCCGCCGTTGCCTTCCGGGAAGTGCACCCAGGCCAAGCCGAGGTCGTACTGTCGACCGAGGAACTCCACGGCGTCGACCTGCTTCGGGTCGAGCTCGGATAACAGCTGGTCACAGAGGCCAAGCACGTGCGCTTCGACGTGTTCGACCGTGGTCGTGTTCATTTCCAGACACTCCCTGAACTGGCGGAGCCCTGTGGCCACGCGTCGGATCAGTCTACTCAACTATGGTGGCCGCAGACGGCCATAGAGTATCCTCTATCTGTCATGGAGGACCTCGCAGGCAAGGTCGCCGTCGTGACCGGCGGCGCCAGTGGAATCGGTCTCGGTATCGCGCGAGCGCTTGCCGCACGCGGCGTCGACATCGTCGTCGCCGACATCGACCTCGCTGCTGCACATCGTGCGGCGAGTGAAGTCCGGACCGGTTCGGTCCGGACCTGGGCCGTCGGCTGCGACGTCTCCGATCGTGCTGCGGTGGAGAACCTCGCCGAGCGCGCGTGGGCGGAGTTCGGCCACGTCGACATCGTGGTGAACAACGCCGGCGTGATGGCGCCCGGGGCCCGGCTCGTGGATGTGCGTGACGAGGACGCTCGATGGGTGCTCGACGTGAACGTCATGGGAGTCGTGAACGGCTGTGCGGTCTTCGGCCAGCGCCTCGCGGCCCAGGGAACGCCCGCGCACATCGTCAACACCGGATCCGAGCACAGTCTCGGCATGCCCCACACGCACGCTGCGATCTACACGGCAAGCAAGCATGCCGTGCTCGGGCTGAGTGACGTCCTGCGCCACGAGTTGCCCGACTTCATCGGCGTCAGCGTGGTCTGTCCGGGCGTCGTCGCGAGCGACCTCGCGCGGGCGCTCCGCAACCGCCCTGTTCGGTATGGCGGGCCCGTCGCGCAGGCGGCGCGTCCTCTGCCCCCAGGCATCGGACTGCAACCAGATGAGGTGGGCACTCGCGTCGTCGAAGCTGTCGAGCGCGGCGACTTCTACGTCGTGACGCACCCGCCGGTACGCGCCCTCGTCGAGGAGCGTGCCAACGAGCTGTTCGCTGCGTTCGACGCACAGGCCCCTCGCTTCGACGGTGACGACCATCTCGACACGAGGTGGGTCGTGCGCGCCATGCGGCCGGGATGAGACAGCGGCCTCATGTCCATCGTCGTAGAACCGACGTTCCGCAACGAACGCGGCTGCCACGGCGGGTGAGCAACGGAATCAGAGTGTGCTCTCTTCTCCTACGGCGCCTGCCTGACGCCGGAGGATGACAATGGCGAAGACCGGTCAGGATGGTCGCCGAGATCGTGCTGGACCGCTGCACCGGGTGCGCCCTGTCGCCACCACCGCCCTCTCCGCCCGAAGCTTCCACCCGCCGGGACCCGACGGGCACGAGCCCGCTCCCGCTCGACGGCCTCCCGGTCGACTTCATCGCCCAGTCCATCTCCACCGTCGGCGCCAACCACTACCGGACCTACCACGTCGTCAACCACCACGACGACGGCATCGAGCTCGGCGAGTACGTCGACTGGATCGCCGAAGCCGGACGCGCGATCGATCGCATCGACGACCACAACACCTTGTACCACCGCTTCGAATCGGCGCGGCGCAAGCTCAACGAACGGCTTCGCTGCTCCCGATCATCGAGACCGTCCGGCACCCCCCACCGATGGTCGGGCCTTCGCCCCATCGATCCGGTTCCAGGCCGCCGTCGCCTCAGCTGGTATCGGCGACGGCGGCATCCCCCGCATCGGACGTGGCTGCTGGTTCCGGGGATCAGGATCCCGGGGTCGGACTCGGCAGGCCTCATATCGGTCACACGAGCGGCGCGGATGGGGCCAGTGCGAGGTCGGCGTCGGGTTCGAAGGACTCGGCGGCGTCGAGGAGTGGATGGGCCGGGAGGAGCACAGCGGCGACGATGGCGCCGGCGAGGGCGACGCCGGCGGCGACGAGGCAGCCGACGGCGAACCCGTCGAAGAACGCGAGGGAGGCAGCGTCTCGTAGTTGGGTGGCAGCGGGGACGAAGCCGGCGTCAGCGACCCGCTGGGCGGCGATGAACGCGCCGCCGACGGACTCGCGTGCCGCGTCGGCGGCCTCCGAGGGCAGGCCGCCGGGAAGGGCGAGGCGAGCCGTGTAGAGCGACGCAAAAACGCTTCCGATGACGGCGACGCCGAGGGTGCCGCCGAGCTCTCGCGTGGCGTCGTTGACCGCGGATCCGATCCCGGCCTTCTCCTTGGGTACCACGCCCATAATCGCCTCGGTCGCCGGGGCGCTGGTGAAGCCCATGCCGATGCCGAGGACGATCATCTGGCCGGCGAGCTCCAGGTACGGGGTGGCGGTCGACGCGGTCGAGATCCAGAGGAACGCGACGCCCATCGATGCGAGCCCAGCGGCGACGACGGCCTTGTTGCCGAGGCGCACGGCGAACTTCGTGCCGAGGATCGATGCTGCCCCGACCGTGAGGGCGACGGGCAGCAGGCGCAGGCCGGTGCTGAAGGGGCTGTAGCCCTTGAGGAACTGGAAGTACTGGGTGACCATGAAGATGAAGCCGAAGAGCGCGAAGAAGGCGATGGTCACCGATCCGCTGGCGGCAGTGAAGCGCAGGTTGCGGAACAGGTCGACGTCGAGCATCGGCTCGGCGACACGTCGTTCCCAGCGCACGAACCCGGCGAGGAGCCCCGCCACGACAGCGAAGCTGGCGAGGGTGCGGGCGGTGAGCCACCCGACCTCGGGTGCTTCGATGATCGTGAAGACCAGCGTGCCGATCACCGCCGTGGACAGGGCGAGGCCCAGGAGATCGACCCGCGGGGTGCTCGGATCCCGGGAGGTCGGCACCCACAGCACGGCGGTTCTCGGTGAGGTCGCTCGCCCCGAGGCGGCGGCGGAGGCCGACGAAGGCGCCGCCGGCTTCGATCTCGGGCAAGTGGCACGGGTCACCGACCAACACGACTTTGACCCCGGTGCGCTCGGCGCGGGCGAGGAGCCGTTCGAGTTGGCGGGTGCTGACCATGGCCGCCTCGTCCACGACCACCACCTGGCCGGCGGATAGGCCGCCCCGTTCGATGTCGGCGAGGAGACGGTCCAGGGTGGTCGACGCGATCCCGGCCCCGGCCTCGAGCCGTCTGGCGGTCCGAGCCGCCAGCGCCGCGCCCCGGACGTGGTACCCGGCGGCCGCCCACGCCTGGCGGGCGGCGGCGAGCGCGAACGTCTTGCCGGCCCCGGCGACACCGTCGACCACCTCCACCCCAGCGCCCGACGAGCACAGGGACCGGACCATCGCCGCCTGCTCGCCCGAGAGCGGCGCCGCCGCGTCGATCACCGCATCGATAAGCTCGGCGCGAGCGACACCGACCCCGGCCTGGCGGCACCGCACCGCGGCGGCGACGAGACGAGCCTCGATGGCCAGCATCTCCGGGGTCGTCCCGCGCAGCTCGTCGGTGCGGGCCGCCACCGTGCGGCCATCGGCGAGCCGGATCCCCGCCGAGCGGTCCGGCCCGGCCAACGCGACGACACGATCGGACTCGAGGAACCCGTCCACCAAGCCGAGCACGTCGTCGACCCGGCCACCGTACGGGAGGGCGTTGCACACGGCCTTGATCACGTCGCGCTGTCCGAACGTCGACCGTCGTTTGGTCAACCCTTCGGCACCGGCCAACGCCGCAAACAGGCTCTCCGCCCCGGGCGTGCCGGGTGTGGGCGGATCGATCGACGCTGACCGGCCCACCACCCGGCTGAGCGCGTCAGCGTCGAAGCCGAGCCCGTCCGCCCGGGCCCGCCATCCCGGCAGAAGACCCTCGGACGTGACCGTCGCGTCCTTCGGTCGGCGGGTGGCGTACGTCGCGACCTGCGCGGCCCGCGCCGACGACTGGCCGTGCTCATCGAGATGGGCTTCGATCTCCCGCCGGCGAGTCGAGAACTCCCGCAACACCAGCTTCGAGATACCGGCGACGTCAGCGATGCCGTTGCGGACCGGCCCCCACGCCACCCCGAGGCGGCGAGTCAGCTCCAACCGCAGCTGCGCCTCATACAGATGCCCGACCGGCGAGCACCACGCGTACAACGGCCGGCCGTCCAGCGCCGTCCACCGGTGATCGTCGGGCGCGTGGACCAGGTTGGCGATCACGACATGGGTGTGCAGATGCGGATCCCCAGCGCGGGAGGTCCGGTGCCGGAACCCGGCGGCCACGAACCCGTCGCCGTCGATCACCCGCGCCCCGCCCGCCCCCCGCCGAGCCCGGCACGCCACCCCCTCGAACACCGCCAACGCCCCTCGCATGGCGGCGTCATGGGCGTTGCGGACCTCATTCGAGGTCTCCGGGTCGCCCAGCGCGAACAACAACGACACCGACTTGGGCGCGCAGAACGTGGCATCGAACCCGGCGATCACCGGCACCGACCGGGCACCGGTGAGCCGGTAGCGGCCCGACGGATCCACATGCGCCAACAACCGCCCCAGCGCCTCGGCGTCGACCGCGCCCTCCAGCCCGAACCGTCCCGCGGCCGCGCCCACCCACACACCGGGCGCCTCCTTGGCGCCCGTGTAGTAGTCCTCGAGCCCCCGAGCGACCGTCTCGAGGTAGTACTGCTGCTGGCCGTGCGCCAACTTCCCCAAGCTCAGCACGGTCGGCTGCCCTCGACGAGCCGGCGGACGAGACGGCAGGGCACGGCACGTGCAAGTGCGTCAGAGTTCTTGGGCAGGGTGCTGCTCAGGCGCGTGACTGAGCGCACGACGGTCAGCCGGTGAAGGGCAGGGTCGGCGTCGCGGGAGGATGACGACGGGCGCGGGAGACGCTGGTACGCGCGGCCGGGTCGGAGCGGTGCTCGTCGAGCTCGACAACCACTGGTTCCTCGGCCGGGGACAGCGGGCCGCCCACCCACGCCTCGAGCCGGCCGCGGGGCACCCGCAGCTGGCGCCCGACCCGGATCACCGGCAACCCCTCGCGGCCCTCGGTGCGCAGAAACAGCGTCGCCAACTGATAGGCCGACGTGCGCCCGATGCGCAGCACCCGCGCCGCCTCCTCAACCGTCAGGAAGTCAGGAGCGGCCATGCACACCCTCCATCCGGTGATCTGACGATGAGCAGACCATCCGGAACACATCAGATTACGCCGATGCCATCATTCGTCAAGTGCAGACCCGACCGGTGGTGCTATAGTTGATCCATGGCCACGAAGCGAACCAGCCAGCGAGACGAGGTCCCGCTCTACTTCGGGCTCACCCCCAACCAAGTCATCGCCTACAACCTCGCCCAAGCCCGGCTCCTCAAAGGCTGGACCCAAGACCAAGCCTGCGAGGCATTGGCACCCCACCTCGGCTCCCGGTGGTCGAAGGCCAACTACTCCGCCGCCGAACGTTCCGTCGACGGCATCCGCATCCGCCAGTTCGACGCCGACGAGATCGTCGCCTTCGCCCGCGCCTTCGACCTCCCCGTCACCTGGCTTCGGCACCCCGCTCGCCGTGCTTGCCGACTTGGTCTTCGGCGACGACTACCAGCGGGCCACCATGGCGCTGCGGTTCCAGGCCTTCCTCGACGAACTCGGACCCAACCCGCTCAGCGACGCGCAAAGCCGCGTGACCCAACTCGTCGATGCCAAGAAGGACCAACTCGTCCGCCACGCCATCAGCGACCTCGGCCAGTGGCAGACCCAACTGCGAGCCCTCGCCAACCACCTCGAAGACCTCGAGCGGCGAGCCGATGATGCCGCCCGAGCGGACCTCGCCGACGCAAAGGATCGGCGTAGGCAAGAAGACGAGAAGGAGGATTAGTCATGGCGGTGAAGCGACTCGCGACCGGTCGGTGGGAGGCGTCGTACCGCGACGCAATGGGGCGGGAACGCGTCAAACACTGCCGGACCCGCTCCGAGGCAGAGCGCTGGCTGGCGGCGGTCCGCACCGACATCGCGCGCGGCGATTACGTCGACCCGCGGCTTGCCCGAGCGCGGTTCCGTGAGTGGGCGGACGAGTGGGCCGCGACCACCTCGCACCTCAAGCCGAAGACTCGAGCGAACTACGAGGGATCGTTGCGCCGCTACGTCCTTCCCGCATTCGCCGATCGTCCGGTGGCATCGATCCAACAAGTCGATGTGCGTCGGTTCGTCGCCGATCTCGTCGCGGCCGGTGCCGGACCCGCGACGATCGAGGTCGCCCGGAAGGTCCTCCGACTCGTGCTCGGTACCGCGCAAGGCTCGGGCGCGATCAAGGGCAACCCGTGCGACGGCGTCAAGATCCCTCGGGCGGCCAAGGCGGAGATGCTGTTCCTAACGGCCGAGGAGGTCGAAGCGTTGGCGGCGACGATCGACGCGCCGTATGGAATTCTCGTGCGCTTCGCGGCCTACACCGGGATGCGCGCCGGCGAGATCGGGGCGCTGCGCGTCGGACGGCTCGACCTCGTCCGCGGTCGAGTCGAGGTAGCCGAGTCGGTGACCGAGGTCGAGGGCCAAGGCTTGGTGTATGGCTCGACGAAGACATACGAGCGGCGGGCCGTGCCCTTGCTGCCGTCCATTCGGGACGAGTTGGCGATCCACGTCGCACCGCGCGCCCGCGACGCCGACGCCTTCGTGTTCGCGGCCCCGAACGGAGGGCCGCTGCGTCACCGGAACTTCTATCGGCGGCAGTTCAAGCCAGCGCTCAAGGCGGCCGGACTGCCGGCGGCGCTGCGCTTTCACGACTTGCGCCACACATGCGCGTCGTTGCTCATCGCCCTCGGCGCGCATCCCAAAGCGATCCAGGAGCGCCTCGGTCACTCGTCGATCACCGTGACGCTCGACCGCTACGGCCACCTCTTCCCTCAGCTCGATGAGGCGCTCACCGGTCGGCTCGATGAGCTCCGCCTTGCCGCGCTCCGGTCGGTTCCAGCGACCTCGCCCCCAACCGCGGACGTCGTCCGGTTTCCCCGCTGACCGTCGACGCAGCCGGCTGCCACGTGTCGCTGAGCGGCCGTTCGTGCCGCCGAATGACGACCGGTGACGCGGAGTCTCGCGGAGTTTTCGCGGAGTGCCTGCTCGGCCTGGAGCTGACAATCACGACAGTACACCCCTGACCAGCGGAAACCTGGTGGGCGTGGAGGGACTCGAACCCCCGACCCCCTCCTTGTAAGGGAGGTGCTCTAGCCAGCTGAGCTACGCGCCCCGGGTTGCCGGGACGTTGAGCCTACGTCGTTACCTTGGCCCCTGGTTCGGGGGCCGCAGTAGTCGTACAGTGACCTTTGTGACATTGTCGGAGCGCCTTGAGGCCGCGAGGAGGGCTCGGCTCGCAGCAGCAGGTCAGCTCTTGCCTGAGTCGTCGGCCCGTGAAGCCGTTCGGCCCCAACCGGAGCCGTTCCCGTCCTTCCCCGAAGAAGACGCCGGCACC
>WNFV01008826.1_pt1 | contig 11301 bp, 6 predicted proteins | sample 5400101 | NCBI WGS metagenome assembly WNFV01 (sample SAMN13153361, study PRJNA577476) | soil metagenome | isolation source: 115 cm soil or saprolite under grassland replicate 1 | place: USA:California | collected 2016-06-15
GATCCCGAACGCTCCTCGTCTCGGCCGGTTTGCTCCTCGTCTCCCTCGCCGCCAGCCACTTCACGGCGTTTCGAACGCACGTTCGGCTGACCTCCGGATCACGGGGACTGACGCTGACCGTCAACGGAAGAACGATCCGAGGAGCGGTGAGACTCGGTCCAATCCGGGGGATACGGATCCAGGCGCTCAATTCGGTTTACCCGATGGGGGGTGAAAGGCTCACGGTGCGGCAGAACGGCAGGCTCCTGTTCGACGATCGCCTGCCGCGGCGGTTTCCCGTGACGCAGAGCCGCTACGCTCCGTTGGGCGACTGGTATCTCGATCCGAACACCGGCGGCGGGATCGTTTACGAACGTCGGATCGACCCGGCGGCTCGAGACGTCACGATCGAGGCGACGTTGACCGGTCGCTGCCTGGAGTACACGTCGATCATCCTGATGGGCGAGCCGCCCGTGTACGCTCAGTTTCGCCGCGGTCTGCTCAACAACGACTTCCTCTTGAACGTCGGCGGCCAGGTCATCGCGGTTGACGCCCTGGTTTCGCCTCTTCCCCAGATGGCTCTAGACGCACTGGATCTCCTTCTGCGCAGTCTCCTGGCGGGATGTCTTCTCGTCCTGTCCTTCGCATTCGTTCGATGGCTCCTCTCTCCGCGGGAGCACCGCTCTCGCGCGTTCGTTCGCCGGTCGTGGTCGGGGGTGCAGCGGCATTGGCCGGCCCTGGTGGCCGGCGGTCTGGCTCTCATCGCACTTGCGATCCGCCTGTGGGTGTCCGGGCGAGTTCTCGAGGCGCTCGCGCACACTCCCGACGAAGTCGCATACATGCTGCAGTCGAAGTGGATCGTTTCCAACAACGTGTACGAGGTCACATCGCCGATCCAGGAGCACCTCTCGGTCCCTTTCACCTACGTCCGGGACGGGAAGTGGTTCAGCATGTATCCGATCGGGTGGTCACTGCTCCTGGCGATCGGACAGCTCGTCGGCCTTTCCTGGATCGTCTCCCCGGTCTGTGGCGCCATCTACGTGCTCCTTCTTTTCTTGATCGGAAGAGAGCTGTACGGCGACCTCGTGGGGTTGGCGGCGGCAGCTCTCGGAGCGTTGTCCCCGATGGCGATTCTGATGTCCGCGAGCTATCTCTCGCACGCTTCCGCGGCGATGATGATCGCGCTCTTTCTCTGGCTGTATCTCGTCGGGCGACGTCGTAACAGTTTCTGGCTCTGTGGCCTTTCGGGAGCGTCGCTCGGTTTCGCATTCGCGATTCGTCCGATGACCGCGTTGACCGTCGCCCTTCCTTTCGCGTTCATCGTCCTCTGGGAGTTCTCGAGGAGCAAAGAGAAACGAGAGATGCTGCGACAGTCCGCAGCGTTCCTCGTCGGCGGCGTTCTGGGCTCTGCCCCCGTCTTCATCTCGAACCAGATGATCACCGGCCACGCGTTTTCGTTCACCTACGCCTACGGAGCGAACGTCTCCTTCTCGGCTCAGAATCTTCCGGCAGGACTTATGTATCTCGACGCAACCGCCGCCTCCGTCCTGCCAGCGGTCTTCGGCTGGGGGTGGGGGACACTTTCGGGTTGGCCGATCCTCTCTTTGACCCTCGCGTTCGCATACGTGCCGTTTCTGGTCGGTCGCGCGCGACGGATCGACGGGCTGCTCGCCGCTTTCCTGATCGCTCTTCCGCTGTCGTTTCTGACGTGGGGGTTCCATGGGCTCCACGGCTACGGCCCGAGGTTCTACTTCGAGGCGTTTCTCGGCATCTACCTGCTGACGAGTCAGGGATTCTTCCTGCTGGCGGGGGTCGAGGCCGAGAGAACTCCCGTTGAATTTCGTCGGGGGAAGACGGTTGCCTTTGCGGCTATCGGCCTCCTCGGCTTGCTGGTCTTCTCGGGCGCGTCGACATTGCGGTCGCGAATGCAGCTGTATCGCGGCTACAACGACGTGGACGGATCTCTGGAGAGAGCGATTGCGAGTGAGGCGGTCAAGAAGGCGCTGATTCTCTTCCCGGGCGACGATTGGTACGCCTGGGGTGCGGCGAGCAATCTCCTGAAAGCCGACCTCCATGCCGACATCGCTTTCGCCGTCTCGCGAGGGGACAACTCGACGCTTTTCGCCTTCTATAAGGACCGTCCGGTCTACCGGTGGACGGCAAACCACCTCGTCCGCATCCGAGCGGCGATGCCTTCCGAAGGCCGCCCGCCCCCGGCATCTCCGCCGTCGCCCGGCCGCGCGACGACCTTGTTCGGCTGGTGGCTCGTTCTCTCCGCGGTCGGCATCGGCGGTTCGGTCCTGCTGCGGCGCGCGACGCTTTCCGGACCAGCTCTCCCGGCCGCGGCTTCGTCGGAAGTCCCGGCGTTCGAAGGAGCCAGCCCCCGGGGACGTCCGCTCGTCCGATCGAAACTCGGTCTTCCACCGGTTCGTCCCCTCAAGGCCGCGATCGGGGTTCTCTCCGCTTACGTCGGGCAGATTTTCCTCGCACCGGGCGGGCTCGCGCATCGGTTTCCCCTGTTCGGGTTGCTCGAGAGGCAGCTTTTCCACGCCGGGTGGCTCCTGCTCCTTTTCGGAGCGTTTCTCTTCGGCTCGGCGTGGCGGGGGTTCCGTCCGAGTGGCGGTTTTCCGACGTGGAAGGCTCGTCGAGGATCCGAACCGAGCGAGCAACTGTCGGAGTGGGACGGAGTCGCGTGACCAAGAAAGGAGATTGGACGCGAACGCGCGGGTCTGTAGAGCTCGCGGCACGCCTGCGCCCCGTTCTCCGCTCTGCCGCGGGCGGTCTCTATGTTTTCAACAGCCTGGATTGGCTCCGCCGCGGAGAGACTTCGCTGACCCGATGGATCTGGATTTCGTCGGTGTTCCTCTTTCTGCTCTCCCTGATTCCTCTTCGACTCGAGCGCGAGCGGAAGACCGATCGTCCCGGTGACCTTCCTCGACTTCCGGCAGGCTTTCTTCTTCTCCTGGTTGCCGCGATCGCCTTCCTACTGCGGCTCTTCCATTTGGCCAGCATTCCGCTCGACGTTCACGGCGATTTCGCAAGCATTGGATTAGGCGCTCGCGAAATCCTGGAAGGGCACGTCTCCGCCTTCTTCGCCACCGGATGGGTGGACCTGCCGTGGGCGGCGTTTCTCCAGCCGGCGCTGACCATGAGGATCTTCGGCGACGATCTCTTCGGGATGAACATGGAGGCGGTGATCGCCGGAACGGCGACCGTCATCGGTATCTATCTACTCGCGAAAACGCTGTTCGAGGAGCGTTCCGTCGCGCTCGTCGCCGCGGCGATCAGCGCCATCGGTTACGCCGACATCCACTTCAGCCGGGTGGTCGCCTATATCGATCCCGTGCCATGGATCGTCTTCGGTTTCTACTTCCTCTTCGAGGGGCTCAAATCCGCCAGAGGAGCGATGTTCGGCCTTTCGGGCGTCTCGCTCGCGATCGGATTCGAGATGTACTACTCGGGCCGGCTCGCCGTCGTCGTGATCGTCCTGTTTCTCGCCTATCTCGGTGTCTTCCACACGCGCCTGCTTCTCCGACGATGGAGGGGATTTCTCCTCTTCCTCGCCGCGGCGGTCCTGACCACCGGACCTCTTCTTCTCTTCCATCTGCGCCACTTCGACAGCTTCATGGACCGGACCCGGCAGGTCTACGTGCTGACGCCGGGGAACGTGACCCATCTCCTTCACAAGTACAATACGACGTCGGTCGCTCGGATGATGCTCGAGCAGTCGTGGAGGTCGCTGCTCACTTTCGGCTACACGAGCGACAGCAGCACGCAGTTCGGTTTCGCCCATCCAATGGTGAACCCCGCGCTGGCCCCTCTGGTCGTCCTCGGCCTGGCCGTCGGCGCTCGGCGCTTTCGGCACCCCGGGTACGCGCTGCTGGTCATTTGGTTCGTGACAGCGCTCGTCCTGGGTTCGATCCTGACGATCGATGCGCCGTTCTGGCCCCGCCTCGTCATTCTTCTCCCCGCCGCCGCGATCGTCATGGCGGCGGCGCTCCACATGGTTTTGCGCACCATTCTCGAACTGACGAAATGGAGAGCGTCGCACGCGACGATTTTGCTCCTCGCCGCCGTGATTCTCGGGGCAGTCGGATACGAGAACTGGCGCTGGTATTTCGAGAGCTCCATGAGCACGTTCGTCGCTCCGATCGCCTGGGTCGGCAGACTCATCGGGAAATCCCCACCCGGCACGGCATACTGCATGCTTCGCGAACCTCTGGACCTCGCGGACCGGGTTCCGCAGTTCCTCGGGAAGGGCCACGACATGTTGAGCGTTCCCTCCGAACGGCTCGAGGAGTACAAAGCCCGCTGCATCGCCGAACGTCGCGTCTGGGTGATTCTTCGTCCGGCCCACGACGAATTGCTGGCCTCGCTCGATCGCGAATGGCCGGGTGCCCGAGAGGAGCGGCATGATTTCCCTTCCGGCGAGCCTGGCCCGATCTTCTGGTATCCGCCAGCCGTGCCGCACGGGAACGCCTCCCGCGCGGGTCCGTAGAGGATCACCACTTCGGAACGCGGGTTCTGTTTACAGACGAGTTTTCTTGAACACCCGTTCCGGAATCGCGCGGATCCCGAGCATGACGAAGCGCCAGAACCCGGGCACGTAACTCACTTCCTTCCCCTCCAGGATGGCTCGAACGATCCGGCGGGCGGCCGCAGCCGGAGACGCGACGAGAAACATCCCCGGCCGGCCGAACGTCATATCCGTGTCGACGAAGCCCGGCTTGATCGTGACGACCCGGACTCCGGCGCGCGAAAGACGATTGCGCAGACCCTGAAGGTAAACGGTCAGGCCCGCTTTCGCCGCTCCATAGATGTAGTTGCTCTGCCGGCCGCGGTCGCCCGCCACCGACGAGATCGCGCAGATGAAACCTTCTCGCTTTGCTTCGAGATCCCGTGCGAGGATGTTCAGCACGGAGACGGCCGCGAGCAGGTTCGTGTCCAGGATTCGTCGCGCTTCCGCGAAATTCACTTCGGCCTCGGATTGATCGCCGAGGTAGCCGAAACACAGCACGACGCCGAACAGGCCGTTCGGGGACGCCGAGCGGCAATCCTCCACGAATCGGGAATGCGCGTCGAACGAGAGAGCGTCGAACGTGCGCACCGCGACCGCGACCTCGTGACGCAGCCGCAGATCCGCGGCGAGAACGTCGAGCTCCTCTCGATCGCGGCCGGACAGTACGAGGTCGAAGCTTCGGGCGGCGAGCTCCCCGGCGACCGCACGAGCGATGGCGGAGGTCGCGCCGAGGACGAGAACGGGCCGCTTGCGGCCGTTCACGAGCGCGGCACGTTTCGGCACGGCGTCAGGAGAGGACGATCCCCACGCGCCGTGCGAGGGAAGAAGCGAGACGGTTACCGGGGTCGACGCGCTCCCGGACCTTTCGAAACTCTTTCAGATGCGGGTACATCGCGGCAAAACTCTCCGCCGTCGTGACCGCATCCTTTGCCAGATAAATCCGGCCTCCGTGGAGGATGACGACCTGGTCCATTTCTCTCAGGAAGGAGAGGAGACCCTCCTGGACGGGAACGTCCAGAGTGAGCGTGTATCCGTTCAGGGGAAACGAGAGCAGGCCCTCGTCCGGATCGCCGAAGCGCTTCAGGACGGCGAGGAACGAAACCCGTCCCGACGAACGAAACCTTTCCAGGAGCTCGATCAACCCGGCGCGGCTCGAGCTCATGGGAAGGACGACCTGGTATTGGATGAATCCGCGACGCCCGTACATTCGATTCCAGTCGCGAATCGAGTCGAGAGGGTAGAAGTAGGTTTCGAAGTCGACGAGCCGGTCGGTTTGATCCGAGTGCTTGCGATAAAAGGCCGCATTGAAGGCCTTGACCGTCGCCCGACTCAAGGCCCACGATGGAAAGTCGAGCGGAACGGGAACCCGGAAAGGCCGCGGCATCGCCAGCGGATCGAGGATTCGCGCCGGCAGATCGCTCTCGAGCGCCGGGTTTCCGCGCATCAGGACCGAGCGGCCGAGCGATCGGCCACCGGCCAGGCAATCGATCCATGCAACGGAGTAGTCGTATCGATGATCCGACTCCTCCATTCGCGCGAGCGCCTCGTCGACGTTCCGCGCTTTGCTGTAGTCGACGAGAACGTAGGCTGTCTCGACCGGCTGGAGCCGAATCCGGGCGCTCAGAATGAGCCCGGTCAGGCCCATGCCACCGAGAGTCGCGCGGAACACGTCGGGATAATCGTCGCGCGAGCAGGTCAGGACTTCTCCGCCGGCGGTGAGAAGCTGCAGATCGAGAACGAACCGAGAGATCGTTCCGACACGGTGGTGGTTCTTTCCGTGCACGTCGCTCGCGATCGCTCCTCCGACGGTGACGAACTTGGTCCCGGGTGTGACGGGAAGAAAGTACCCGCGCGGAAGGAAGTAGCGCAGGATTTCCTTGAAACTGACGCCGGCCTCGCACTCCAGGATTCCCGACTCCGGATCGAAGGCGAGGAATCGGTTCAGCCGGAGGAAGGAGATGACGGCGCCGTCGCGATTCAGCGCCGCATCCCCGTAGCTGCGTCCGAGGCCTCTCGCGATGTACGAGCCGCTCTCCGGCGAGTCGAGAATCGAAGGGAGGCGGGACTGCTTCTCCGGACGGAAGAGGCGGCAGCTCTGCACGGGAAACCGTCCCCATCCCGACAAGCTGGCGACGACCGACCCCTCTCTCCTTCCTTCGGTCACTTCGAGACCCGATAGACGTTGTTCGGCGCATTCAGGACGCGCTCGAGAAACGGGAAGGACGGGACGTGGGACGCGCCCGCATACGCAGTTCGCTCGAGGTCGCCGACCACGACATAAGTGACGCCGTAACGGCGGAGAATTCCGTTTGCGATCCCGGGGTCCGGCGTCGAGTAGAAACGTCGGATCTGCTCCAGTCGATCGAGGACCTCCTTGTCATTCGAGCGCCAGAGCCCCTCGTGGTTCGCCCAGCCGAGAACGCTCGGAACTCCGGTGTGCGAGGAGATCCGGGCGAACTCGGTGTAAGGATTCCCTGCGGCCTCCATCACGACCGAGCCCCGGGGCGCGTTGCTGGAGAGCCATTCGATCGCTTCGAGGTCCTCCCGGTTGCGCCGCTCGAGCGCGGTGCGAGCATCGAGACTGAACGGCCCCCCGTTTTGCCGGAGACGCGACGCGATCGCCGTCGCGGGGTAGAGCGACGCCGCGAAGATCGCGACCGCCAGGCCCAGGGCGAGCGGCCGGCGCGGCTCCTTCGTCGCGCGCCAGGCCCGGTCCGCGAACGCCACGGCGCCGATTCCGAGCAAAGGCCACGCCTGGTGGTAGAACTTGAAGATCGTGTTCATCCGGTGGAGCTGCTCGCCGTACGAGTCCTTGAAGTAGACGACCTCGCAGCCGGCGATGATCCCGAGCGCGAGAAGACAGAGAAAGGACGCGAAGAGGGCTCCGCGGTCCTTGTCGCGCGAGAGCGAACGCCAAGCTGACCGCCCCGCGAGAAAGGCCAGGAAGAGGATCGGCGCGAGCGCGGGTGTCTTCTTGGCGAATGCGAGCAGGACCGCTGCCGCTGCCGCCACCGCCACGAGGAAGCCCCGCCGTCGACGGCCCTCCTCGGTCTCCTCCAACCGTTCCATCAACAGTCCGGCCGCCATCACCGCGAACAGGATTCCCCACACTCCGAAGAACTCGAACAGACCGGACACGGCTTTTGTCCTGCCGATTCCGTTGTATGGGAGGGCATAGGACTGCCGGTAGGGCTGCGTGACCACCAGCGCGGCGATGAACACGCCGAGCCCCGTGAATGCGCCGCCGAGCGCCGCCCCCGCTCGCGGAAAACCTTCGCCTCTCGTCGTCCGGGCGACCCCGGAGAAGACGAGCAGGGTCGCGATCGCCGGGGCATTCCAGAGATTCGCGGCGATCGCCGTCGCTCCGACGAGCGCCAGGAGGAAAGGTGGCCCCGCCTTCACCAGGAAACTCCACCCCGGGATCTTGGCTTTCGGGCTCTGGACTTTGGACTCCGGAATTCCGATTTCGATCCATCGATCCGCCACGGCGAACGTCGCGAGGAAGAAAGGAAACGCGAGCAAGTGCGGATGCAGATCGGCATGGAAGAAGGTGAAAAACGGAAACTCGTTGATCGTGTCGCCGGATCCGATCACCCGCGATGCGTGCCAATAGTCGAAATCTTTCGCGAAGGGGTGGCTCCACGCGTCGAGAGCGCCCGTCAGGTTTCCCGCGAAGACGCTCACGAAACCGGCGCCCATCGCCGCTCCTGTCCGTCCGCCCGAGAGGCGGAAACCCAGACACGCCGCGGCCGCGAACGAGAATCCGGCGAAGGTCGCGATGGCGAGGTTATAGGCGACGAAAGGTGTGACTCCGGCTGCTTTCGCGACCGTTGCCGCGAGGAGATAGCCCCAGTAGTAGTAGTTGATCGTCCGGCCCGCCATCCACGGATCCGCGGGAGGCATATCCGGCCAGTGCGTCAGGGAATTGAAGAACGCGAGGTCCATGAACTTCTCGGCACCGAGAATTTCCGGGACCGCCGCGCGCACGATCAGGAATATGGCCGCGGGGATCCAGAAGAAGAGTGCACCGCGGTTCTCGTCGGACGACCAGAACCGGCCCTTCTCCGGGCCGGTGCCGCGCCTCGCCGCGAGCGAGACGCCGACGAGGATCGCGGCGGAGAAGAGAATGGTTCCCCGGGAAAAGCCGAGCGGGGTCGCGAGCGAGAGCGCCCAGGCGAGCCAGCCGGTCAGCGCCAGGCCGAGCGGGCGGCAGAGAAGGGCCGCGTCGCGCCGGTTCCCGAAGAACGCGCGTAACGCCGGCAGGACCGCGAGACCGAGGATCTCGACGGCCAGGATCCAGGCCACGATGTTGCGCACTGAGAAGAGTTTATAGTCAACGACGGCGGTGCGCGGGGGCACCGCCTTTGCACCAAATCCGACGCGTGGGACTCACCGAGTATCGAAAAAAGCGCCGCTTCCACGTCACGGCCGAGCCGGCGGGCGAAAAGGCGCCGCGCCGCCCGAAGGCGAAGAAGCTGTCCTACGTCATCCAGAAACACCGCGCCACCGCACTTCACTACGACTTCCGCCTGGAGTGGAAGGGCGTACTCCTCTCGTGGGCGGTTCCGAAGGGGCCTTCGCTCGATCCCTCGGTCAAGCGGATGGCGATGCAGACGGAAGATCACCCGATCGAGTACGCGAAGTTCGAAGGGATCATCCCGGAAGGAGAGTACGGCGGCGGGACGGTGATGATCTGGGACCAGGGCACGTGGGTCCCGGAAGTGCCCGACGTCGACGCCGCGCTGAAGAAGGGGGACCTGAAGTTCACGCTCGAGGGCAAAAAGCTCCACGGCTCATGGGTTCTCGTCCGCATTCGGCCAAGGGAGGGCGGCCGGCCACCGTGGCTCTTGATCAAGCACCGCGACGAGTTCGCGAGCAAAGACGACCTTGCCGAGAAGGAGCCGCGCTCGGTCGTCTCGAAGAGGATCCTCGCCGAGATCGCGCGCGACGAAGGCGGGGACATCGTGAAGGCGGCGACCGGGGATCCACCCGCTCTCATCAAGAAGCTCCTGAAGCAACCGGAGCTTCTTGCGCCACCCCGACGCGGCCGGCGCAAATCGGTCTGGAAGTCCAACCGGGCAGGCTCGTGAGCGCGCGCGGTCGAACGGCGCGCGCGGTCTCTGATCGCATTCCGTTCCGCGTGCGGCCGATGCTCGCGACCCTCGTGGCCGAACCCTTCCATTACCCGGGCTGGGTCTACGAGGAGAAGTACGATGGCTACCGCATCCTCGCCTACAAGGAGGGACGGGAAGTCACACTCCTCTCCCGCAACGCGAAGGATCGGACGGAGACATTCCGGGAAATTGCACGAGCGCTCGAGCGGCTTTCGGATCGCTCGCTCCTCTTTGACGGCGAAGCCGTCGCGTTCGACCGAAAGCTCGTCTCGCGCTTTCAGCTGCTCCAGCGCGGCGACGTACCGTACGTCTACGCGGTCTTCGACTGCCTCTATCGAAATGGACGCGACCTGCGGAACGAGAGGCTGCCGGTCCGGCGCGCCGAGCTCGAGCGGGCGATCGGCGACACCGACCATCTCATTCCTTCACGGCGTCTCGACGCCAATGGGAAGAAGGCTTACGAGCAGGCGAAGAAGCGCGGATACGAGGGCATCGTCGGCAAGGACTCTTCGGCGCCTTACATCGAGGGGCGGAGCACGAAGTGGCTCAAGGTCAAGGTGCACCAGGAGGAGGAGTTCGTGATCGGCGGTTACACGACGCCGGCCGGGTCGCGCACGCATTTCGGATCGCTGCTGCTCGGTGCTTATCGCGGTCGCGACCTCCACTACGTCGGCAAGGTGGGCACCGGCTTTTCGCAGAAGACGCTGGCATCGCTCTACCGGAGGTTCCAGCGTCTCGTCCGGAAACGGTCGCCGTTCGTCGAGCCGCCGCGGGAGAAAGGTGCGACCTGGATCGCGCCGGAACTCGTCGCACAGATCGCTTTTCAGGAGTGGACGGACGACCGGAAGCTTCGCCAGCCGGTGTTCTACGGCCTGCGCGACGACAAGAAGCCGCGGGAGTGCGTCCTGCCGGAGGAGCGGTGAAGCCGGCGCGGCGGGGGGCGCTCCCGGGGGATCGAATCGCGCCGGCGAGCCTGCCGATCAAGGTCTCGAATCCCGACAAGGTCTTCTGGCCCGATGAGGGTTACACGAAGCTCGATCTCGTGCGATTCTACGATTTCATATTTCCGAAATTGAAACCGTGGATGAAGGACCGCCTCATCTCGTTGAAGCGCTGCCCGAACGGCCTGTCGGGAAAATGCTTCTTTCAGAAGGAGAAGCCGGACTCGATGCCCGCGGACACGCCGACGAAGCGGATCGTCCACGAGAACGGCATCCGCAACTACGTCGTCGGCGGGAAGAAGGAAACGCAGCTCGCGCTCGCGAACCTCGGCTGCATCGCCGTGCACGTCTGGGGCGCGCGGGCGTCGACCCCACGGCAGCCGGACTGGTTGTGCTTCGACCTCGACCCCGACTCCGGTAAGTTCGCCGACGCGGCGCGCGCCGGCCTCAAGGTGAAAGAAGCTCTCGACGCCTTGCGCGTGGTCTCGTTCGCGAAGACCTCCGGCAAGAAGGGACTCCACGTCTTCGTGCCGATCCGGGTCGGCCCCGATGCCGACGAGGTCCGCGGGTTCGCGGAAGCTCTGGGGACGAAGCTCGCGGGGGCCTACTCCAAAGAGATGACCATGGAAGGCTCGATCGCGAAGCGAAAGGGGCGCGTCTATCTCGATCCGTTCCGCAACGGGTTCGCGCAGACGGTCGTGTCGCCGTTCTGCGTGCGGCGCTTCCCGCGTGCGCCGGTGTCGGCTCC
>WNFV01008827.1_pt1 | contig 11301 bp, 8 predicted proteins | sample 5400101 | NCBI WGS metagenome assembly WNFV01 (sample SAMN13153361, study PRJNA577476) | soil metagenome | isolation source: 115 cm soil or saprolite under grassland replicate 1 | place: USA:California | collected 2016-06-15
GACATGAACCTCGAATCGGCGGGCTCGCTCACGCTCAAGGGTGACGGCGGGGTCAAGCTCAACAGCAGCGGCACGGTCGAGGTCAAGGGTTCACAGGTGAAGCTGAATTGAGGCGGGCCGGATGAGCGAAGAGTTCATCGGCTCGGGTTGGGCCTTCCCGATGCGCACCGACGCCACAGGATCGATCGCGCTCGTATCACATGACCGCGAGATCGAAGAAGGCATCCGACTCGTCGTCGGCACCGCCCCCGGCGAGCGTCCGATGCGGCCGGAGTATGGCTGCGCCATCCACGACTACGTCTTCGCAAGTATCGATCCAGACACGACTGGCCGGATCTCGGGCGAGGTGAGGGCGGCGCTCGTGCGGTGGGAGCCGCGGATCGAGGTCCAAGGCGTCGACGTCACCGTCGACCCGAAGGACCAGACGCTGGTCTACATCGACATCCGGTACTCGGTCGGCGACACCAACGACCCACGCAACCTAGTGTTCCCGTTCTACACGATTCCGGCGGAGGAATAGGCATGGCGCTCCCGATTCCAAACCTCGATGACCGCCGATTCCAGGACCTCGTCAACGAGAGCAAGCGGATGGTCCAGCAGAAGTGCCCCGAGTGGACCGACCACAACGTCCACGACCCTGGCGTGACGCTGATCGAGCTCTTCGCGTGGATGACCGAGCAGGTGATCTTCCGCCTGAACCGCGTCCCCGACCGGAACTACATCAAGTTCCTCGAACTGATCGGCGTACGTCTGTTTCCGCCGACCGCCGCGCGCGCGCCAATCACGTTTTGGCTTTCGGGTCCGCTACCCGACACCGTGCGGATCCCCGCGGGAACGACGGTGGCGACGCTGCGAACAGAGACGGAGGACTCGATCAACTTCATGACGGCGGGTCCGCTCGAAATCATCCCGTGCTCGCTGCAGGACGTGGCGACGATCGGGACCGCTACCAGCGCGAGCCCGGTGTGGCGACGTGACGCGCTGGAACGCGGCGAGGGCTTCACTTGCTTCAGCCGCGTGCCTGTTCCTGGAGACGCGTTGCTCGTCGGCCTCTCAGAGGCGGTTCCCGCCTGTGCATTGTCGCTGCGCCTCTCGTGCCGGATCGAGGGCGTCGGCGTCGATCCGAACAACCCTCCGCTTGCGTGGGAGGCGTGGAGCGGCGACGGCTGGGAGCTGTGCGAGCTCGACTCCGACGGCACCGGAGGCCTCAACCGCGACGGAGAAATCGTGCTGCACGTCCCACGCTCCCACGCCGTTTCGGTCATCGAGGCGCAGCGCGCCGGATGGCTTCGCGCACGCGTCACTCAGTCGGCCCCCGATCAACCGGCTTACGGCGCATCGCCGATGATTCGATCCCTCGCCGCGGCCACAATCGGAGGCACCGTCGATGCGGTCAATGCGGACATCGTCCACAGCGAGTCCATCGGCAACTCGGAAGGTGTCGCCGGCCAGCGATTCCAGCTCAAGCGGCGTCCGGTGGTGCCAAGCGAGACGCCCTTTGTGCTCGAGGTCTCGAGCGCGGACGGCTGGCAGGAGTGGAAGCAGGTGTCCGACTTCAGCTCGAGCTCGCCGGACGGCAATCACTTCGTCTTCGATGCGGTCTCGGGCGAGGTCCAGTTGGGGCCAGCAGTCCGGGAGTCCGACGGCACGCTGCACAACTACGGCAGCATCCCGCCGAAGGGGACGCAGCTTCGGGTGCGTTCCTACGCGACTGGCGGCGGCAGTAGGGGCAATGTCGCCAGGGGGACGATCACAGTCCTGAAGTCGTCGATCCCGTTCGTGGCAAGAGTAATCAACCGGCGAGCCGCCGCCGGCGGGGTCGACGGCGAGGAGGTTGAGAACGCGAAGGTCCGCGGACCGATCCTCCTGCGGACGCTCGGTCGCGCGGTCACGAAGGAGGACTACGAGTTCCTTGCACGCGAGGCCGCGCCCGAGGTCGCGCGCGTGCACTGCGTCGCGGCTGGGGAAGGCGCCGACGCTGGATCGATCCGGGTCCTCGTTGTGCCCGCGGCTGCAGCCGGCGCCGTCCGGCTGCGCTTCGAGCAGCTCAAGCCAGCGGACGAAACGCTGGCGAAGATCTCGAGCCGGCTCGACGAATGCCGGGTGATTGGCACAAGGGTCGTTGTCGAACCACCCCGCTACAACGGCCTGACGATAGTCGCGAGGATCCAAGCCCATTCCAGGATCAGCCCGCAGCGGCTGCAGGAGGCAGTCCTCGAATCGCTCTACGCGTACTTCCACCCGATCAGTGGCGGCAACGAGGGTACGGGCTGGCCGTTCGGAAGGCCGGTGAACCTCGGCGAGGTCTACGCCGTCGTCCAGGCGGTGAAAGGGGTGGAGCTGATCCAGGACCTACGTCTGTTTGGCGCCGATCCCATTAGCGGGCAGCGGGGCCAGGCCGTGCAGGTCATGCCCCTCGATGCCCACTCGCTTGTCTTCTCGTACGACCACCAGGTCCTCATCGAGGGCGCGTGATCCAGGTCGCCAGTAACGGAGCGCTGAACGGTCGCGGCCGCGCGTCAGCGAGGTCGCTCGTCAGCCCGCACCCGCTTGGCGGATATCTCCCCGCGCTCTACCAGGAGGACGAGTTCGCACAGCGCTGGATGTCGGGCCTGGACGGCGTCCTGGCGCCCATCTTCAGCTCGATCGACAACTTCGACGCCTATCTCGACCCGAACCTGGCGCCTGCGGACTTTCTGGACTGGCTGGCGACGTGGATGGGTCTCGTCGCCGACGAGACCTGGCCGGTCGAACGCCGGCGCGCATTCGTTTCGAGTGCGAGCGAGCTGTACCGCATGCGTGGCACCGCCAGGGGGCTGGCTGCGCATGTGCAGATCTTCAGCGGAGGCGAGGTCGAGATCGTCGAGCATGGAGCCAGCGCGTGGTCGGCGACGAACGGCGCGCCGCTGCCAGGTTCCAGCGGCTTCGACATTGTGGTGCGGGTCGAGGTCGCCGATCCTTCGACAGTCGATGTGGCGAAGCTCGACGCGCTGGTCGCGGCGGCCAAGCCGGCGCACCTGACGCACAAGATCGAGGTGGTATCGTCCGCGCCGGCTCCGCGCAGGCGACGGGTCGCGCCCGCGACCGCCGAGGCGACGCCTCCGGTAGGAGAGCCGGCGGAAGAGCCACCCGCCGTTGACGGCGACTCACCGCCGGCTCCCGAGCCCACCTGATGGGCGACTTCGTCATCAAGACGGGCGACCAGATCCAGATCAACGTGCCGCCGCCGGCGATCGTGCCCCAGCTCCTGGCGCCGATCCCCCTGACCGGCTCGAGCACGGACGTGATGATCGCCGGCTCCGCCGCATGCCTGCAGGGAGACGAGCTTCCACCGTCGATTCAAGGCCCGCTGACGTACACATCGCCGCCGTACGTCACCCCGGGCACAGGCTCGATCCAGATCATCCTGGCGCCCTCGAACCTCACCGCGACAACTCCGAACGGCAAGCCGATTCTGCTGAAGGGCCAGACCTTCCAGGCGATCTTCCAGGTGCAGTCGGCGGCGATGATGCCGACGCCGGGTGGACCTCAGCCCGACCCGTTGATGGTGAAGACGTGTACAGCGCAGTTCATCACCACGAACACCACCGTGACCGCTTCGTAAACCAGCCGTACAACAACGCCGGCGGCAAGCGGCGGGATCTGGCGGTATTCGGCGGCGCTCCGCGAAGTCAGACCGCGATTTCTGATCCCGCTCCGCCGATCTGTTAACCGCAAGGTTCAGGGTTCGAGTCCCTGTCCCGGAGCCACTTTCGAATTCGTGAGGCGCAACCAGGACTTTACAGTTCAGGCCTTACTACAACCGCACTACAACCGCACCACAGCGACGCACCGATCTCGTGAATGGGCTTGGATCAAGACGAGCCGGCGAACCCGCGCATACACTGCGACCTCGATGGACGAGCTACAGGCTCTTGCGACGATGTGGATTGGTGTTGCAATCGCGGCTATCGGCGCTGTAGGTGGCACCATCTCCTTGGTACGAATGGCTCTTGCGCTAGACGCGACCAAGAGTCAACCAACTGAGCGCCGCGTCGCGGCAATTCATCACACCTCCTGGATGATGCTGTCCGCGGTGATTGCGGCAGTCGGCCTGAACCTGGTCATTCTCGGTGGGGTGATTGGCTTCGGCCTGCCAATATGGGCGCCGATACTGCCTGGCGTCCTCCTAATAGGCGCGGCTCTGATAGCCGGATACTTGCGCTGGCTGCTAAATCAAGAGCGCCGTCGGGCTACCGGACGCGGTGCGGGTGCCGATCAGCAAGGGAACTAAGTAAACGGCACGGACTGGAGGCGGCGCCGCAGAGGCTTCTCCAGTCCGAGGTAGCGGTTCTACCGCTCGTTGAGCAGATCGTCCATTCTGTCGGCCGCGTTTCGACGGAGTTCGGGAATGACATGCGAGTACAGCTCTATACAGCTCCGGCGCCGGCGCCCACCCTCCAGGCGCTCAACTTCAGCGATCCCGCGGGCGTCCTGAATGCGGTGACGTAGTCGCCGGACGAGCTGAACTGGTTCAGGAGGCAGCTATCGAGCTCGGTACCGTCACCTTCGACGTTGCCGCTGTCGCCGAGCAGGTTGTAGCCAGTGGGCGCCTCGAACGGAGCGACCGGGAACTCCCACGAGAAAAGCCGTACGTGATCGCTGAGACCTCCGCGGCCGGGGTCGGCGACGCGGGCGGCGACCACGAACGACGTCGCCGGGCCGCTTCCCATCGGGAGAAGGTTCGTCTCGAACGCCTTGGGGAAATCGACTGGCAGCGACGAATCGCTGCCACCGGTGAACGTACCGTCAGGGAACATCCCCCACGTGTCGAGCTGAAGGTGCCAGTCCGGCGCCACCGCCGCGGCTGTCACCGCCCGGGTGGCGCTCTCGAGCAGGACGCTGGGATGTGCGGCGTCGGGCAGTACGTTCAGCCCGTGAATGAAAGACGCGGCGCCGTTGGACGCGACCTGCCAGTTGTCGAGCCTCATGTACCCGTTCAAGGTCTCGGACGCGGTGGTCACGCGGTAACCGCCGCCGCGCCCTCCCAGCTGTGCGCTCGCAACCGAGAACTCGGTCACCTCCACGCCGCCGGCGCCGCTGTCGCCAAGCTGTGTGAATCCGCCGCTGAGGTCGATCGACCACGTAGTCAGACCGAGACGGCCGTCGGGCCTGTGGATTACGAGGAGGACCAGGTCGTTGTCGTTCAGGGCCAGCAGGCGCACGCCGTCGCCACCGCCCGCGCCTGTTGCCTGGAGGAGGTTGATCTTCGGCTGGTTGAAGATCGTCTTCGTGACATTCCAGCTCCGGAGCTTGATCGCGCTGCCCTCGACCGTCGCGGTGACGAAGAAGGCCGGACCGACGGAGGCGACGTCCACCTCCTTGATGAAGCCCTTCACGGACGCGCGGCCGCCTTTCGCGGGCGACTGCTGCACGTAGTTGACGACCGCGTTGACGGTTCCGGCATCGACGTCGATGTCCCAGAACATGACGCGAAGCGTGTCCGCGTTCGTGCGGATCGCGCTGAAGGCGGTGCCTGCCCAGGAGCAGGCGACGGCGTGGTCGGTGATCGCGCCGACCTGGCTGTCGCTGTCGCCGCGCCGGTCCGGCGTGAGAAGCCGCGCGAAACCGTAGCGGAAGAGCTCGGCGATGTCGCCGAACGCATACAGCTTGGTGACGTTGCCGTTGGCGTCGTAGTCGACCTGCGATTGCTGGACCACCGCGATCAGCGTCCGTCCTGCCCTTGTCGCCTGGGCGATCTGGGAGTTCTTGGACAGGCCGCTCAGCCCGTTCTTGTCGCCGTCGACTCCCGGGTAATAGCCGAAGCCTTTGGTGAGCGGGTAAGTGGCGAGGTTCGAGTTGATGGTGTAAGTCCGCGCGCCTGCAGCGGTCAGGAACAGCGGGTGCTCGGACGCTGCGTGGCGCCAGATCGCCGCCAGGTCGCGCGGAGTGGTCCCTCCGTCGCAGACCGAGCCCTGCGGGCAGTCGACCGGGCAGTTCGCCGAATCGCAGTTCGGATTGCAGCCGATGGAGAAGTCGCATACGTCACCGCCATGCACTGTCATGAAGACGGTGTTCTGGAGCCCCAGCGCCTGGACGTGGGCATTCATCAGGCCGAGAAAGACGTTCATCCGAGTCTCCGACTCGGTGATGCTCTGGGAGGGCTGCTTCGTTCCGAGCACGACTGCACCGCCGACGTACTCTGCCACGGCGTCAGTCGCTTCCCCCGCCGAGCGCATGAAGATCGCATAGATCAGGTCCCGCAGGGAGAACATTTCCCCGACCTGAACATCTGACACGCCGTCCTGGTCGGCGTCGCGCAGGCACGAGCAGGCCTGCATTTGGGCTCGCTGGCTGATCGCGACCTGGTCGTCGAGCGTGACGTAGCCCTGGTTGGCCGCCCAGAGGGCTACGTGCGCCGTCATGATCTTGGCCACGCTGCCCTGGAGGGCTTTCGAATCCGCCTGCATCGCGTACACGGCGGTGGCGGTCGCTGGGTCGAAGACGATGGCCCGCTCGGCCGTGATGTCAGGGGCGGCGATCGGCGGCTGGGTCGCCTGGACGCCAAGTGTCGACGTGGCGGCTCCCTGGAGCGCCAAGAACGCGGCCAGCACCCAGCCAAGCATCCTGTTCGTGAGGGTCATTGTGTGTCACGCGGGCTGGGCGATCAAGAGGAAAGTCCATGCCTCTACAGACCATATGGGCCGGCCAGAAGCTTGAGGTGAAGCAAAGACCGGCAGGAGGCGGGACAGTAGCCGGGCAGCGCTCTGAACTTCAACCCTGAGATCGTTGCCAACCAAACTGTCGCGGTGCGGAAATAGGGTCGATGACGCTGTTTCTGCGCATCTTGTCTTGACGGCTTTGCAGGGCGGCGTCACTATCGGGCGGTGAAACGAGCAGGCTGGGCTGCGGTGCTCGTTCTGCTCACGTGCAGCTCGTGGCATAGGCCATTCGTCGCACACGCCTCCGGTTCATTGACCGGGATTCGGATCGACAACCCGGTTCCAGCGGCCGACGCCCATTTCGGCTTCGCCGTGGCGGGTCTCGGCGATATCGACGGCGACGAGTCCGCGGACCTCGCGGTCGGCGCACCGACACAGGGCGCCGTCTACCTGATATCGGGCTCCACACACGCCTTGCTCCATGCGATCGGCGATCCGGACGATCTGGCCGGGACGCAGTGTGAGCCGACTCCGGACCAGCCTTCGCCCTGCGACTTCGGCCTGGCGGTCGCTCGGGTGGGCGACGTTAGCGGTGACGGCGTTGACGACGTCGCCGTCGGCGCGCCAGGCCTTTTTGGGGGGGTCGTAGGGCTCCCATGCCTCGATCCCAGCGACCCATGCCCACAGGACGGCCGCGCGTTCATCTTCTCGGGCAGAACCGGGCAGTTAATCCTGAGGCTGGCCCGCGACGGGCCCAACCAAGGCGCCGCCATCGCCGACCTGGGCAGCATCGACGGAGACTCAATTCCAGACGTGGCGGTGGTTGCTCCCGGGCACACGAGCAAGGGAGGCCTGGTCGCGGCGTTCGCCGGCTCCGACGGCCACGAGCTCTGGACGACATTTGCGCCTCCGGCGACCGAGGGCATCACCGGGCTCGCGTTCACGGGCTCCACTCTTGCGGCGCTGCCCGACATCAGCGGGGACGGGATCAAGGATCTTCTGGTCGGCGCGCCGGACTTTTCACAGGGACAGAACTTGTTGGTCGGGCGTGCTCACGTTCTTTCGGGTGCGACCGGCGCGGTGCTTCGCACACACGACAACCCATCTCCACTGGCAAATGACGCGTTTGGCGTCGGCGTCGGCGGAATTGGCGATCAGGATGGGGACGGGACGGCCGATTACGCAATCTCCGAACCAGGGGGCTCGCAGTCGCCGGGCAGCGTCATTCACCTCTACAGTGGCGCTACCGGGTCCTCGCTGGGAGCGCCGGTCGGCAGTCCCGCTGATGAACGGAACGGAGCCACCTCGACCCATCTCACGATGGCGCTCGCCGGCGTTGGCGACAAGAGCTCCGACGGCAAGGCGGATTTCTGGCTCGGTGCGAGTGCTGCCGCCGCTGCCTATTTGATGGATCGGGATGGTCACGTTATCGAGTCCGCCGCAGACGCACAGCCGGGGTCGAGCTTCGGCCTCGTGATCTCACCGATTGCGACCCCTCCTGGCGAACCTGGGTTGGACGTGATAGCAGGAGCACCGACACGAGCGGCCGGAGGCTTCGACGCGGCGGGCGCGGTTTTCATTCTTCGGTCGCAAGCCGATCTTCAGGTCACCAAGACTGCCACCCCATCCACCTTGACGCCGGGCGGCGAGGTGACCTACTCGGTCACCGTCTTCAACGCCGGACCAAGCCTTGCCTCTGGAGTCCGGGTCACGGATTCGATACAGCCGCCCCTGCAGCTGCTGCCGGCTTCCCTCGTGGACGATCCGGCGTGTAGCTTCGACGCCGCCGCGGCCATCTTGAAATGCGATGCGGGTTCGCTTCCCGCCGGCACCAGCTTCCAGGTCGACTTCGATGCCATGGTCGCTGACGACGTGGGGGTGCCGTCGACGGTCGTCAACACGGCGACCGCATCGGCTCTCACGTCGGATCCGATTGCAGGGAACAACACCGCTTCGACGAGTACGGCGGTCGCCTGTGACATCGTCGGAACATCAGGCAACGACGTGCTGGTCGCGACTGCGGCTGGTGAATCAGTCTGTGGGCTGGGTGGCGACGACATCTTGATTGGTAAGGCCGGCAACGACCTGCTCATCGGCGGCGCGGGTGATGACGTCCTGAACGCAGACGCGGGTGATGACACGGTGCTGGGTGGTTCAGGGAACGACGTGCTTTTCGGTCAGGGTGGGGATGACCGCCTGCTCGGTGGCGCCGGCGACGACCGTCTATACGCCGGTCCGGGTAGCGACTTACTCGATGGCGGTCCGGACACCGACTTCTGCGAGGCGCGGCCGGGCGGCGACATGGTCACGAACTGCGAGACTAACTAGAACGCTCAGCCTTACGGACACGGGTCGGCGTATGAGCTGAAGACGGCCGGCGGCGGACTGGGAAGTGTAGTGACGGCATGGGCGGCTGGGCTCTGAAGTGGTTGGGCCGCGCGGCCTACCGGTCCTGCGGTATAACTGCGTTATACTGGCCCCCGTGAAGACCGCGGTCTCGATTCCGACGCCTCTCTTTCAGAAGGCGGAGCGCCGGCGGCTCAGGTTAGGCGTCTCACGCAGCGCGCTGTACGCGACCGCCCTGGAGCATCTTCTCAGTGAGGAACCGGACGCGGAGGTGACCAAGGCACTGGAGCGCGTCTACGCCGCGGAGGAGTCAGCACTCGACCGCCGCCTCGCCGCCGCGCAGCGGAGAGCTACCGCTGAGAAGTGGTAGCGCGGGGTGAGGTCTGGTGGGCGGACTTGGGCCCGAGGCAAGGCTCCGCGCCGGCCTGGCGCCGTCCTGTTCTCGTCGTATCGGCGGACGCTTTCAACCGCTCCCGAATCAAGACAGTGACAGTAGTCGCGATCACTTCGAATCTCCGCCTCGCGGCAGCTCCAGGCAACGTCGCTCTTGCCGCCGGCACTGCTGGCTTGGACCGCGACTCGGTCGTGAATGTGAGCCAGGTCGTGACCCTCAACAAAAGCGAGCTCAGCAAGCGCGTGGGAAGCCTGGATCGCCTCAAGCTCGGCCAGGTGGACGCCGGGCTGAGGCTCGTGCTGGACCTGTAGCGGGCTGCATCGTGTACAGCAACGCTGGCGCTGAGCGGTGCCCTTTGGCGGCACTCGGCGTCATCTGGCGAATTCGGACTGCCATTTTTCAACGGGCCTCTGCGATCTGTTAACCGCAAGGTTCGGGGTTCGAGTCCCCGTCCCGGAGCCAAATTTCGAATACGAAATCGGCCTTTCGGGCCAGCGTGAGCTATGTCTCTCGGTGAGCTTACGGCGATCTTACGGCAGTTAATTGCCGTAAGCCGATGGGCTCGCTCTAGCGGTCGCGCTCTCCGAGAAGCTCTTCGAGGCGACGAGCTGCATCACGGCGCAGATCGGGGATGACGTGGCTGTAGGTGTTCATGGTCAGCCCGATCTGGGAGTGTCCCATCACGTCCATCACAACCCGCGGCGAAACCCCTTGCACGAGCAAGAGCGTTGCGCATGAGTGTCGGAGGTCATGAAAGCGGCGCTGCGGCAGGCCGGCCCTATCCAGCGCTTGATGGAAAGCCTTCGTGACCGCAGTGCCATCGAGAGGCGTGCCTATCGGTGTCGTGAAGACAAGGCCCGTCTCGTGCCAATGCGAGCCGGCGTGTGGGATGCACTTATCGCATCGAGTCGGCCTGGCACCGTGATCGGCTGATCGCTTACCATCCGCGGCGCTCATGGTCCTGGCCGGCCTCTACGCGTGTCTTCGCTTCTTCCTCGATGCCATTCTGATTCGGCTGCCTCAAGCCGAGCGCGAGGCAGAGCTGTTGTTGCTTCGCCACGAGTTGAGCGTGCTGCGGAGGTCGGTTAAGAGGCCGCGACTGCGAATGGCAGATCGCCTGATTCTGAGCGCGCTGGCGACGCGCCTGCCCCGTTCTGCTTGGAATGCGCTGATCGTGCGCCCACAGACGGTATTGGGATGGCATCGGGCGCTGATCCGGCGCAAGTGGGCGGCTTACGGCCGACGGGCAAGGTCGGGGAGGCCGCGCCTACCGGAGGAGTGCCGACAGCTCATCTTGCGCCTGGCGAAAGAGAACCCAGCCTGGGGCTACGTTCGGATTCGCGGCGAACTGCTCAAGCTCGGCTTTGCTGCCTCGCCGACGGCGATCCGAAACCTGCTTCGCCGCCATGGCATACCTGTGTCGCCTCACCGGTCCAGGCTCAGCTGGCGCCAGTTCCTGCGAGCACAGGCCTCATCAATTGTGGCCGCCGACTACTTCACGGTTGAAACCTGGAACCTAAAGCGCCTTCACGTCCTTTTCTTTATTGAGCTGGGTCGGCGGCGGATCCTGAGCTTCGGCGTCACCAGTAACCCGGACCAAGCTTGGGTGAGCCAACAGGTGCGGAATCTGAGCTGGCAGGTCCACGACCTGGGAGTACCCGTTCGGTATTTCATCTGCGACCGCGACAAGAAGTTCCCGTTCGCCGTCGAGCATATTCTTGCCGCCGAAGGTGTGAGGGTGATTCGGACACCGTTGCAGGTGCCGGTCGCGAACTGCTATGCCGAACGCTGGGTGGGGAGCGTGCGCCGCGAATGCCTCGACTGGCTGATCATTCTCGGCCGGCGCCACCTCGAGCGTGTCCTAGGCGAGTACGTCGCCCATTACGACTCTGCCCGGCCGCACCGCGGCCTCGATCTACA
>WNFV01015994.1_pt1 | contig 11301 bp, 15 predicted proteins | sample 5400101 | NCBI WGS metagenome assembly WNFV01 (sample SAMN13153361, study PRJNA577476) | soil metagenome | isolation source: 115 cm soil or saprolite under grassland replicate 1 | place: USA:California | collected 2016-06-15
CTCTGGCGGGGCAAGAACACCGACTCCTTCAAGCCGATGGGCCCGTGGATCGTCACCGGGCTGAACCCCGACGACCTCCGCGTCACGATCCGGCTCAACGGCAAGGAGATGTTCACCTACGCCGTCAAGGACGCGATCTTCGGCGTGCGCCAGTTCATCAGCCGCATGAGCCAGTACCTGACGCTCGACCCGGGCGACGTGCTGTGGATGGGCACGGACGGCGCGACGGAGAACATGAAGGACGGAGACGTGGTCGAGGTGGAGGTCCCGGAGATCGGTGTGCTGCGTAACCCGGTGGTGAGAGAACGCTAGGAGTCAGGGAGGCGACCGCGGAGCGATCGTTCCCGATCGTCAGACATCCCGCACCGGGGACGCGCACGCCGGTGCTGGTGAGCGTGCCCCACTACGGCACGCAGCCGTTGCCGCACATCACCCGCGACGATTACCGCGAGCCCTGGTTCGAGACCTTCGCCTACGGCTTCGCCGACACCTTCGTGGGCGATCTCTACGGCGATCTGCATGAGCACGGGGCCACCGTGCTCGCGACGCCGTTCTCACGCATGTTCGTCGACGTCAATCGCCGCCGCGACGACTTCGAGCACCAGGACGGCGAGGTACGGTCGCGACGCGGCGTGGTGCGCACCCATACCATGCGCGAGGCGCCCATTTTCGCGCGCCCACTGGGGCTCGCCGACCTCGAAGCGCGATTGCAGACGCACTACGATCCGTATTACTCGGCCCTGGAGCACCTGCTCGCCGAGCTCCGCCGGGCCTATGGGTACGCGATGCTCCTCGATGGCCACACCGGGAGCCCGCGCCGGATGAAAGATCACCAGGTGATCATCGGCACCCGTCACGATACGACCTGTGCCCCCGAGCTCGCGGCGATCGTGGCCGCGATCTTCACCCGGCACGGCTTCGAGGTGCACCTGAACGTCAGCGGCTATGCCGGGGGCAACATCGTGACCATGTACGGCCAACCCCAGAGCCGACGCGTCCACGCGATCCAGCTCGAGATCAACGCGTCGTTGCTGATGACGACCAGCCGCGAGGAATTCATCGCCCAGGTATCGCGCGGGGGAGTCCCCGAAAGGGCGGAAGTGAACATCGTCCGTGTTCGCGAGTGTCTCCGGGAGGTGCTGGCGGCCCTGCCGTCGGTTCTCGCGAGCCTCCACGCGTCATAACGCGGGGCCCGTCTTACTTCCTCTTGAGCCGCACCTCTTCGAGCGGCGCCGACCAGGGATACGGATTGATCAGCATCAGCGCCGGCTCGTCGACCCGTGGCCCCACGCCGCTCGGCCAGATATATTCCCAGATCGGCCCGAACCTCACCCGCTCGTGCACAAGCTGTTGGATCTGGTGCAGCAGCGCTTCGCGCTTGCGGCGATCGGTCACGAGGGCCTGCTCCCTGTACAGCGCGTCGATGTCAGGGTAGCCGCCATAGGCGTAGGCGCCGGTGCTCGGGACGTGCTCCGACATCCGCGAGGCGGCGTTGCCGTAGATCGCGGTGCCGCAGACACAGAGCCCGCGCAGCTTCTTTGCTTGCAGCGCCGCGGTGTAGGTCGCACGCTCCATCGGCCGCATCTTCAACCTGATCCCCGCGGCCCCGAGATAGCCCATGATCGTCTCGCCCATCGAGAAATAGGGGGGAAGCTGATGCAGATCCCCGGCATCGAACCCGTTGGGATAACCCGCCTCGGCCAGCAGCTGCTTCGCCTTCCCCGGATCGTAGGGATACGGCTCGATGGGCAGCGCGAACTCGAAGTTGCGCGGGACGATGCTCCCCGCGGGCTTGGAGGCGCCGAGCGTCTCAGCCTCGCTCAGCGCCCGGCGATCGATGGCATAGTTCGCGGCGAGCCGCACCCGCTGGTCGGCCCAGGGGGATTTCGGGTCCCACTGATCGAGGAAATCCAGAAAGAAGATCGCGATCCCCCCGGAGAAGGCCAGCTTCAGCGTGGGATCCCGCTTCACCTCCTGCGCCTGCGGGACGTCAAGCAGGTAGGCGATATCGACTTCTCCCCGCTTCAGCATGGCCGCGCGCGTGGTCGCCTCCGGGACGCTTTTGAAGACGAGCCGCTTCACCGAGGGCACCTTGCGCCAGTAACCCTCGAACGCCTCCATGACCAGCTCGATGCCCGGCGCGTGACTCACGAACTTGTAGGGGCCGAGCCCGATGGGTTGCTTCTTGAAGCCGTCATCGCCCACCCGTTCGACATACTGCTTCGGTACCACCCAGCTCGCCCCGCTCACGAGCGTTCCGTAGAAAGTCATGAAGTCGGGCCAGGCCTCGTGCAGGTGGAAGCGCACGCGGTAGGGATCGACGACCGCCACTTCCCGCACCTTGTCGTGCAGGACCTTGGATCCTTTCGCGCGATGGAAGCTGAACTTCACGTCCTCGGCGGTGAAGGCGTCGCCGTTGTGGAACCTGAGCCCCTCGCGCAGCTTGAATTCGTAGACCCGCTGATCCGCGCTCACCGTCCAGGACTCCGCCAGGCTGGGCGTCATGAGGTTACCGGGCATGGGCTTCACGAGCGCGTCGTGGATCGCGTAGAGCACCCAGAACGCGGTGAGACCCATGAACTCTCCTGGATCGAACCACACGGGCGACAGCGTCACGTACAGCGCCCAGCGCATCTCCCCTTCCGGCTTCGGCGGGGACGTCGGCCTGGGCTGCGCCAACGCGTCTCCGAAGGGGCTGACGGCGAGGAGAGCGCACAGCAAGCCAGCGGCGACCATCACGGACCACCGTGGGAATCTCCGTGCAGGGTTCATCTCGCCTCCACGCGGACCATGGCAACCTTCCGTGGGGATACTAGATCAAATCGAGGTTCCGGATCAGGCTTTCATCTTTGTACACTCTTCCGGTGGGCCGGCTCTTCCTGATTCGCCACGGCGAGACCGACGGGAACGCTCTCCGGATCGTCCAGCGGCCTGACATTCCGCTCTCCCCACGCGGCGTGACGCAGGCAGAGCGGCTGGCGCGCCGGCTCGCGCGCGAGGGCGTCGCGCGGATCGTGTCGAGCGACTTCGCCCGCGCCGCGAGCACGGCCGAGCACCTGCAGCGCGCGACCGGTGCTCCCCTCTCCTTCGAGCCTTTGCTCCAGGAGCGGAACTTCGGCGAGCTCCGCGGTACTCCGTACGCGGAGCTCGGGTTCGACATGTTCGCGCCGGACTACGCGCCCCCGAACGGCGAGACGTGGCCCCTGTTTCACGCGCGCGTCGATCAGGCATGGGCCCGGGTGCAGGAGCTGGCGGCGACGACCAGCGGCAGCCTCGCGGTGGTGACGCACGGCCTCGTGTGCCGTTCTCTCGCCGCCCGGCATCTCATCCTCGCCGACGGCGAGGCGGTGCCCGAGCGCTGGGAGAACACCTCGCTGACGATCGTCGACTGGCCGGCCCCGTGGCGCGTGCGCCTGCCCAACTGCGTCGCCCACCTCGAGGACCTCGACGCCGCGCCGCTCGCCGATTCCGGCGCCGCGTGACGTCCCTACGCCACCTGGACCTGCAGTGTGGTGGGCGCGTCTCCGGCGACGGTGGTGCGCCGCATGTCGCGCGGCTGGCTCTCGTCGTAGCGGCGGACGCGGTGCATCATCTGTCGGTTGTCCCACATCACGAGATCCCACGGGCGCCACGTGTGCACGTAGACGAACCTCGGCTGGGTCGCATGCTCGTTCAGGTCCCGTAGCAGGATGCGCGCCTCCGGCATCGGCATGCCGACGATGCCGCCGGCGTGGGACGAAAGGTACAGCGACTTGCGGCCCGTCACGGGATGGGTGCGCACGAGCCGCTGGCGCACCGGCCGGAACATCGCGCGCTCCTCCTCCGAGTAGTCGAGCATGCCGAGCGAGCCGCGCGAGTACATCAGCGAGTGCTCGCACAGTGACCGCGTCGAGCGGGTCGTAGGCCGCCCGCATGTCGGCGAACTCGGTGTTCCCGCCCGTCGGATTCACCATGCGTGCCGAGAGCAGCGAGTATTTGGCGGGGATCGCGCGGAACGAGCTGTCCGAGTGCCAGAGCATGTTACCAAGGTTGAACAAGCGCACGCGGGAGTCGCGATCGAGGGGCCGGCCGTCCCGGCCGAGATTGGAGACGTCGTTCATGCCCACCGGGAGGCGCTTGTCCTCCGGTTTGGTGATGTTGCCGCCCCGGGCGTCCTCCAAGGCGCCGAAGTTGCGGCTGAACACCATCTGCTGCTCGTCGGTAATCTTCTGATCGCGGAACACGAGCACGGCGTAGCGATCCATCCCCGCCTCGATGGCCGCCACTTCCTCGCGCGAGAGCGGTCTGGTGAGGTCGGTCCCGGACACCTCGCCCACGAACACGGGATGGATCTGCCGGATGGATAGGTTCATCGGAGCAAGCTTATCGTAACCCACGAACGCTCCAGACCGGTACCGGTCGGGCCAGCCCCTTCAGCGTGACCGGCCCCACGTCGTCGGCCTCGACGATGTCCTCCACGGCTCCGGCGACCCGCGCCGAGACGAGGATCTGGCCGCCGGCCGCCTCGCCGCAGAGGCGTGCCGCCAGGTTCGTGACCGTCCCGATCGCGCCGTAGTCCAGGCGACCCTCGAAGCCGATCGCACCGATGGTGGCGAAGCCCTGGGTGATCCCGACGCCGAGCGCCAGGTCCCAGCCGCGCTTGCGCCAGCGCGCAGCAAGGTCGCCGACGACGTCGCGCATGGCGACGGCCATGTGGATCGCGCGCTCAGCCGGGTTCGGGACCTCGACCGGGTCGTTGAAGAAGATCATCATCCCGTCGCCGGTGAAGCGCTCGAGCGTGCCCTCGTGCTCCATGATGAGACGGCCCATCTCCGCGTGGTACTCGCGGAGCACGCCCATCACCTCCTCGGGCTCGGCCGTCTCGGCGAACGCCGTGAAGCCACGCAGGTCGACGAACACCACGGTCACCTCGCGCCGGTGCGTCTTCAGCGGATCGTCGGTGCCGCCGGCCACGATCAGCTCGGCGAGCTGTGGAGAAAAGAAGCGCTTGAGCCGGCCGAGCCGCTACGCCATCGTCAGATCTCGGCCTTCAGGTACCGGCCCATACTCGTCAGGTATCGCTCCAGATCGCCCATGTCCTCGCGGATGACTCGGCGCACCTCGCCGTCGTTCACTCGCGCATAGAGATGGACCAGCAGATTCCGGAATCGCGACATCCGCATCAGTCGCGTCGCGAGGTCGTGGTCGATGACGCCGAGCTCCGCCATGATCGCCATGCAGTCGGCGTAGTCCTCCGGGCTTCGCGCGCCGCGCCGGGCCGCCAGGTGAGTGCAGATGTCCAGGGCCGACTCGGCGGCGACGATCAAAAGGTACTTCGCGCTGTTCGTCGCCCGTGGATCGCCCACGAACAGCTCACGCGGCGGCTGGCCGAGCTCGCGCAGTTGGCGGACAGCGTTGCGGAGGTGTCCGGCCTGCTCGTCGAGTCAATCGAGCCGCACGTCACACTCACTCAACGCCTCGCGCAGGTATTGCCGGGCGAACGGCTGGAAGTCGAGGTAGTCGTCCCAGGTCCGCGCGCGCAGCTCGTCCAGAAACTCCTCGTCGCGCGTGACAAGCGGGCGCCCCTGGAGCGCGTGGTAGCGCAACGCCAGCGGCGCGTCGTTGAGCGCGCGCACGTCGATCGGGCTCCTCAGCTGGAGCTGGAGGTGCACCGAGAGATCGAGGGCGTATCGGAAGCGCTCGTCCGGCGAAAGCCGCTCCGGGTCCAGCCAGACCGCCACGTCGATATCGTGGTACGCCCCGCCCTGCAAAAACGACCCGCGGAGCAAAGCCAGGATGATTTCGGGGCGCGCCTCGAGCTCGCGCCGCAAGCCTCCGACAATCTGCTCGCGATCCAGTCCCGGCCGAGCCATCGCCCGATCTTAGCACCGGCGCCGACCGTGGGAGCAGAAGCGCCGGTTTGTCGCCGGCTTGCCGTCGGCTCCATCGCCTCGGGCTGGTCGGCGGCGATCGCTATCAGCCCGGAGGACCTCGCTTACGGCAGGAGATCGGCGACGCGGATGCCCGGCGACGGCGCAGCGAGGGGCGTAATGGTGGCGTCGGCGCCGCGCGTCTCGATCGCTGCGTAGCCCCAGTGCCGCCGGGCCGGACCTGGCCTCGCCGGCTCGCGATGAACTTCGAGCACACGATCGATGAGGTTGACGATCCAGTAGTCTGCGATCCGCGCGCGGGCATAGACCAAGGCCTTCCGTCCCCGGGCTATACTCAAGCCCGACTGCGCGACCTCGACGATGAGCGCCGGGTGTGTTGGATGCGAATCGACGTAGTCACGTGGCGAGCCCCGGACGACGCACACGTCCGGCTCCGGCTCGGATCGGTCATCGAGGACGATCGGACTTTGCGTCTGAACGAACCATCCCTCGCCGAATCCCCGCTCCAGCGCCTTCGCCACGAGCAGCACCGCCGTCCGGTGCGGGCTGTGCTGCGGTTCCTTCACGAGCAACAACCCATCGAGCAGCTCGATCGGGTCATCCTCGTCGAGAAAACCGTAGTCGATCAACCGCTCGTACTCGTGGCGGGTCCAGCGACGCAGGCCGGGCCGCTCCGCTTGCTTCATGGCGGTCAGGGGAGAAGATGCGAGACGAGGATGCTCGCTCCGGGCGCTGTCAGCGGGGTGACGCGCGCCGAGGGGCCGAACACCTCGCTGTGAGCGTAACGCCAGCCAAACGGCGATGCGGAATCGGGGGCAGGCTCTCTGTACACCTCGAGAACGCGATCGATCAGATTGAGCACCCAGTAGTCCGACAGACCAGCCCGGGCGTAGAGACTGCCCTTGCGCTGCCGATCGAGGGCGAGGCTCGACTCGGCCACCTCGACGGTGAGGACCGGACGCGAGGGATGCGCGCGAGCATAGTCGTCCGGGCCCCCGGGGACAACCGCGATGTCGGGCTCGGGCTCGGAATCATCGTCGAGCCCGATGGGGCCCTGCGTCCGCACGACCCACCCTGGCCCGAACACCGCCTCCAGCGCCTTCGCTGTCTTCAAGATGGCCGTGTAGTGCGGGGCGCCTTGTGGCTCGGCGACCATGAGCTCGCCACCGATGAGCTCGATCGCCTCGCCCGGCTGGAACACGCCCAGATCGATGAGCCTCTCGTACTCCGCCCGGGTGAAACGACGAGTCCTGGTCCCGTAGCCAGCCACGGCGCGCATCGTATCGGCGGCATGGCGGGCACGTCAACGTCTTCAAACGGAGACACCAGAGTCCACGATGCTCGCGACTGGCCGGCGCCGCGACGCGTGCTCTCTGCGGCGCCCACCTCGAAGGCCTCGACGCCATGCCGCTTCGCGATTCCGCCAGCGTCTGACTCAGGGCTTTCCGTTGGATACGCTTGAATGGGTCTTGGACCTGAGTTAGAGAGGGATCGTGTCCTCGGCCGAATACGGGCAGCTCGTCGAAGCCTCCAGCACGGATCGGACTCTCGCCATTCCCACCTCGCCCTCGAGATAGGCCAAGAGTGCGAAGCTGTCCAGCACGTAGGCCGGGGGATTACCGACCACGCGCACGCTCTCTCCGGTGCTCCCTGACCAGCGCACGGGTGAGAGACGTCCGCCCCCTCAGCATGCCGACGGCCTGCCGGATGGGTTTCGGCATCGTCGGAACGAGCGCAAGAACGCCTCCGTAATCGACCACGGAGACCTCGGCGCCCGAATGCAGGTTGTACTTCCTCCGCAGATCGGCAGGAATGACCACCCAGCCCTTCTCGGACACGGTCACGGGCATACGACCTCCGATGCGTTGACGTTATACGATCAAGCTCAAGGGTATAACGCTGCGATCCCATCGCACAAGCGCCCGTCGGCGAAGCCGGGTCAGATCCGGAAGGCGGCGCTCACCGAGCGAGGCTTGCCATCAGCTCCATCGCCTCGGGCTGCTCGGTCGTGATCGTCAGCCCGGTGATTCCGGAGTCGGCCCAGGGGCGGTAGCGCTCGCGGATGCGCGCGACCGGACCCACCAGAGCCATCTCGTCGCAGAACTCGTCCGGCACGGCGGCGACTGCCTCGTCCTTCCGCTTGGCGAGGTAGAGCTCCTGGATCCGCTGCGCGGCGTCGCCGAAGCCGCGGCCGACCATCATCTCCTTGTGGAAGTTCTTGTCGCGGTGCCCCATGCCGCCGACGTAGAGTGCCACCCGCGGCTTCATGCGAGCGAGCGCTGCGCGCACGTCGTCGGTGATCGTCACCTCGGCGCGCGCCTGGATCTCGAAGTCGGCGAAGCCCTTGCCTCCGCCCGCGCGGCGAAAGCCTTCCTGGAGCCAGGGCCGCAGCATCGGCATGAGCCGCGGCACGAAGCCGAGCGGCAGCCACCCGTCGGCGATCTCCGCCGTGAGCTTCACGTTCGCTTCGGTGCCGGTGCCGAGCCAGATCGGCAGCCGCGGATTCATGTGCAGGATCGTCATGAGCGGCTTGCCGACGCCGAGCGCGCCGGGACCTATATAAGGAAGCGAGATCTCGCGTCCCGCGTGGGCCACGGGCTCCTTGCGCTCGAACACCTTGCGCATGATGGCGACGTAGTCGCGGATACGCCAGTATGGTTTGCCCCAGGGCTGGCCGTACCAGCCTTCCACGATCTGCGGGCCGGAGACGCCGAGCCCGGCGATGACGCGGCCGCCCCCCGCGAGCGCATCGAGCGTGCCCGCGGCCATCGCGGCCGAGGCCGGCGGGCGCGCGGCGAGCTGCATGATTCCGGTGCCGAGGCGGATGCGTTTCGTGAGGGCCGCCAGGTAGGCGAGCGGCGTGATCGCGTCCGAGCCGTACGCCTCGGCCGTCCACACCGAGTCGAACCCGAGGCGCTCCGCAAGCAGCACCTTGTCGACCGGCAAGCGCAGCTCTGCACCCGAATAGCCGATGCTCAGACCGAGCTTCATGACGCGCTCCTCCTGACGATGGCGGTCACTCCGCGCTCATCATAGCCGTTCGGCCGTGTGAGCGGCGGCGACATCCGGACGGCCGTGCCGAGCGTCGCGGCGAGCACGTTGCGACCGAGGCAAACCCGCGCTATGGTCCCCGGAGCACCCTCAGACAGGAGGACGCCATGCGTCGTCGATCGTCAGCCTCCGCCATCGCGAGCAAGCGCGCACCGGCGCCACCCGCGCGGCTCCATGCAACCGGGAACGGAGCCGGCGATCCGGCGTGGGCGTGGGAAGAGCGGCGATGGCGCGGCGCCGTGAACAGGGTGCGGGCCGGCCGCTCGCTGAAGCCGGCCCGCTGGAAGAACGGCGCCCGGATGTGCGTGGCCCTGTCCTTCGACTCGGACCACGAGACGAGCACGCTTCGCGAGGGCTCGACCTCGCCCGGCCGACTGGCCCAGGGTGAGTACGGTTCCCGCGTCGGCGTCCCGCGAATTCTGGAATTGCTGCGCCGCCACGATCTCCGCGCCTCGTTCTTCGTGCCGGGCGTGGTCGCCGCGCTCCACCCCGACGAGCAGCGCCGCGTGGTGGCCGAGGGTCACGAGGTGGCCATGCACGGCTGGATCCACGAAGGCACCAGCGAGCTGACCGAAGTCGTGGAACGCGATCTCATGCGGCGCGCCTTCGATACGCTGGCCAAGATCGCCGGCCGACCGCCGGTGGGCGTGCGGGTGCCGTCCTGGGACTTCAGCGCGACCACGCTGCCCCTCATCCGCGAGCTGGGCCTGCTGTACGACTCGTCGCTCATGGCCGACGACGAGCCCTACGAGCTGCTCGACGACGGCGTGCCCACCGGAATCGTGGAGCTGCCCGTGGAGTGGATCAAGGACGACGCGCCCTACCTCGGCATGAACCGCGCCACCGCGATCCGCCCATACACCGCGCCCTCCGCGGTGCTGGAGATCTTTCGCGCGGAGTTCGAGGGCGCGCTCGCCGAGGGCGGGCTGTTCGTGCTAACGATGCACCCCCACATCATCGGACACCGCTCGAGGATCGCAATCCTCGAGGAGCTGATCCGGTACATGAAGGGCATGCCCGGCGTCTGGTTCGCCACCCACGCAGAGGTCGCCCGCTACTGCAAGGCCACCGTGTAGCGCTTCAGGGGGTCCGTTCGCTGGCCGCCCTCAGCTCGTTGTACATCGCACGCAGTTCGGGCTTGCCTTCCGTGATGGCACCGTGTGCGGATCCTTGAGGACGACGAGCCGCTCGCGAGCCCGCTTGTGCGCGACGACGTGGCGCCGGCGTCCTTGAACGGCTTGCCGCCGGCGATGTGATCGAAGTGGTGGTGGCTGTAGATCAGGTACTTGATCGGCTGGCTCGAGACCTTCTTGATCTCGCCACCCACCGTCAAGAGCCACGCTGACCGGGCCGGCGCAACGGGATTGCTCACGACGGCTCCTTCGTGTACTGGTGTTCACACCATGGACTACAACATCATCCTCGGAACAGCTGGGTGGGGAGTGTGGCACAGTCCGGACGCGGGCAAGTCGTGGGTCCGTCATCGAAAGCCCTTTCCGCTGAATTCCAGAATCCAGTCGCTCGCCGTGCGGCCGGGCGAGCCCCGAGGCCTCCTGGCCGCCGGGGACACCGGTCTCTTCGCGAGCCACGACGGCGGCGCGTCCTGGGCGCGCATTGGCGCGGCCGGAGACCTGCCGACGATCTGGTCGCTGGCCGTCGATCCGGCCGATCCGAAGACGCTCTTCGCGGGGACACGTCCCGCGGCGGTCTATCGCTCGCGTGACGGCGGATGGACCTGGAAGCAGCTCGATCTCGCCGTCGCGACCGAGTGTTCCATCGGAAAACCGTTCGTGACCCGCGTGCTCGTCGACCCCGACGACCAGCGCACGGTGTGGGTTGGCGTGGAGATCGACGGCGTTTTCCGCAGCCTCGACGGCGGCGACAGCTGGACGAAGGTCGTCAGCGGGCTCAGCGATCTCGACGTCCACGACATGGCCATCGCCCGCAGCAGCCCTACCCGCGTGTTCGTGAGCACGAACGGCGAGCTGTTCTGGAGCGACGATCGGGGCGAGGCGTGGACGCCGGTCGGCGTGCGGGCGAAATGGCCCCTGCCCTACGCGCGGGGCGTCGCGGTGAAGGCCGACGACCCCCGCGTCCTGTTTGCCGGGTGCGGCGAGACCACGACTGGGGAGACGGGTGGCGTGCTCGGCTCGGACGACGGCGGGCAGACCTGGCGGAGCTTGCCGCTGCCCGGCCGGCCCAACGCCACCATGTGGGGCCTGGCCACGCATCCCGCCAATCCCGGGCGAATCGTGGCGTTCAGCTTGTTCGGTGAGGTCTACGTCAGCGAGGATGCCGGCGAGTCCTGGCGCAAGATCGCCCGCGAATTCGGCGAGATCCGCACCGCCGCCTGGTTGCCGGCGTGATCCGGCTGCGTCGG
>WNFV01008828.1_pt1 | contig 11300 bp, 10 predicted proteins | sample 5400101 | NCBI WGS metagenome assembly WNFV01 (sample SAMN13153361, study PRJNA577476) | soil metagenome | isolation source: 115 cm soil or saprolite under grassland replicate 1 | place: USA:California | collected 2016-06-15
AGTGCAGCGCGTAGGTGGCCGCCAGCCGCGGCAGCAGCCGGCGCTGGTGCATCCGGTAGTCCAGCAGCAATGACTCGTCGTCCGTGCCGGGTGCGCCGAACTGGCGCCGCCGCTCGCCGTACCGGATCGCGATCGTGAGCGCGACCTTGCTCGCGTTGATCGCCGCGCCGCCGACCGACACCCGGCCCTGCACGAGGGTGCCGAGCATGGTGAAGAACCGCCGGTCCGGGTTCTCGATCTCGGAGATGTAGTTGCCCTCGGCATCGACCTGGGCATACCGGTCCAGCAGCGCCTCGCGCGGAACCCGGACCTGGTCGAAGCTGAGCCGGCCGTTGTCGACGCCGTTCAGCCCCAGCTTCGGACCGCAGTCACCGATCGTCACACCGGACAGCGCCTGACCGAGGCCGTCGCGGATCGGCACCAGCAGGCAGTGCACACCGTGCGACTCGCCCCCCACGACGAGCTGCGCGAACACCGCCGCCATCCGCCCGTGCCGCGCCGCGTTGCCGATGTAGTCCTTGCGCGCGCCCGGGTCCGGTGTGTGGACCACGAACTCGTCCGCCGCCGCGTCGTACGTCGCCGTCGTGCGCAGCGCCTGGACGTTGGAGCCGTGCCCGGTCTCGGTCATCGCGAAGCAGCCGAGCAGCCGGCCGCTGATCGCGTCGGCGAGGTAGCGCTCGTGGTGGCGTTCGGTGCCCAGGTGCAGGATCGCGCCGCCGAACAGGCCGAACTGCACCCCGGCCTTGACCAGCAGCGACAGGTCGCCGTACGCGAGCGTCTCGAAGCCGGAGATGAACCCGCCGAGGTCGTCCTCGCCGCCGTACCGCTTCGGGAACCCGCGTCCGGTCAGCCCGCCCTCGGTTGCCTTGAGCAACAACTCCAGCACCCGGTCGCGGTAGGCGTTCGTGTCCAGCTCGAGCGCCTCGCGCAGGATGCCCGCGTGCTCGGCCAGGTGCCGGCGCACCACGTCGCGCGTCGCCCCGTACGGCCCGTCCAGGTAGCTGGTCAGTGCGGCGACATCGATCCCCGGGACAGCCATACCGGCCAATCTAGCCGGACGCCCAGCGAAAATCGGGTCGTCGCCGCCGCGGTGCCCGTGGTGGGATGGCGGTCGTGACCGACACGACCGTCTGCCCCGGCTGCCGGGTCGAGCTGCCGCGCAGCGACTGGCCGGGCGGCGACATCCGGTGGAACGCGTCCGCGGAGTGCGCCGAGGCGGCCGGCGAGCTGCTCGGGTTCGAGGTCACGCACACCGCCCGGCTCGGTCACCTGCACCAGCTGCGGATCGACGCGTACGGCGCCCAGCACACCGGCCCGCGGACCCAGCCGATCGGCACGATCTTCGCGCTGAACGGGCTCTACATGTGGTTCGAGCGCGGCAGCGGCAACCTCGACGTCCGCACCGCCCACGGCGTCATGGCCAACTCGTTCAGCGACTGGCCGCGTCTGACCCCGCCGCCTCGCGTCGGCGACCTGACCGCGTACGACGTGTTGTGCGCCGGCGACGTCGACCAGGTCGAGGCGGCCCTGATCGAGTGGGCCCGCCAGGTCTGGGAGGCCTGGCCCGAGCCGGACCGCGCGATCGTCCGCCGGCTCACCATCGACCTGGTCCCGGCCCGCTACCTGCCGAAACCCGCCTGAACAGCGGGGTCAGTGCTCGGCCGGGCGCTGGAAGATGCGGAACATCCAGAGCATCGACGGGACCAGCAGCAGCGCGCCGGCGCCGAGCGCGCCGAGCGAAGCGGCCAGTACGGCGTGCTGGGCGGCGGCGTCCGCGGCGGTCAGCCCGGGCAGCATCTCCGGATACTGCGCGGCCCCCCACCCCCACAGCAGAGCCGTCACGGCGAGCGCGGCAGTGCCCCGTACGACGAGATACCTCCGCAACGCGAGCAGGACCAGCGACACCGCACCCGCGACAACCGAGACGAGCACCAGGACCAGCCCGCGGCCGGACAGGAGCCGGTCGGCCAGGTCGGGCGTGTCCGCGCGTACGACGAACAGCGTCGCCACCGCGACCGCGCCCGTCACGACGCCCGCGCCCAGACCCCGGCGACGGAACGTCTCCGCCAACCCGGACTGCACCACCCGGCCGGCGGCGCCGTCCACGTCCGCCCGCTCGCCCGCACCGGCCTGACGTTCGGCCTCGCGGGTCAGGTAGACCGCGGCGAGATAGGCGGTCAGGCAGACCGTCAGCACACCGCACGCCAGCGAGGTCGGGTTGAGCCAGCTCGTGACCAGATCTCCCGTCGCCAGCCCCGGCGGCACCCGGCCGCCGGCGACCGCGCCGGCCGACACCCCGAGGAAGAACGGCGTCAGCAGTGACGACAGCGCGAACACCGCGCCGAACAGCCGCTGGTGCTCGACCCGCACACTCGCCTTGCGGAAGACGAACGCCGACCCGCGCCCGATGATGCCGAGGGCAACCAACGTGAACGGCACGTACAGCGTCGACGACACGGCCGCGAACACCGGCGGGAACCCCGTCCACCACAGCACGATCACGAAGATCAGCCAGACGTGGTTCGCCTCCCAGACCGGGCCGATCGTGTGCGCGATCAGGTCCCGCTGCCGCCTCCCACGCTCCGGCCCGCCGGCCACCAGGTCCCAGATCCCGGCCCCGAAGTCCGCGCCGCCCAGCAGCAGGTAGAGGGTCAGCCCGATCCACATCACCGCGAGGTACGCGGTCTCCAGGCTCATGCGTGCACCGCCTCGACGTCCGCGTCGGTGATCTCGTCCGGCACCGGCGTCGACCGGGTCATCCTTCGCAGGACGACGATCGTGATCGCGGTCAGCACGGCGTACACGAAGGTCACCAGGTAGAAGCCCCAGGTCAGTCCCGGGGCCGGGTTGACGGCGTCGGCGGTGCGGAGCACGCCGTACACGACCCAGGGCTGCCGGCCGACCTCGGTGGTCACCCAGCCCGCCTCGAGCGCGAAGGCCGCACCGACACCGGAGAGGGCGGCCGCGCGCCAGAACCACGGGGTCTCCGGCAGCCGCTGCCGGCGCCACCAGACCAGCGCGAACAGGCCGGACAGCGCCAGCAGCGCGAACCCGACCCCGACCATCGACTGGAAGGCCAGGTGCACGATGTTGACCGGCGGCCGGTCCTGAGGCGGCACGGTCTCCAGGCCGGTGATGACGGTGCTCGGCTTGTAGCCGCTGAGCAGCGACAGCCCGCTCGGGATCTCGATCGCGTACCGCATCTCGCCGTCGAGGTAGACCCCGCCGACGTGCAGCGGCACGTGCGAGCCGGTCCTGAACACGCCCTCGATCGCGGCGAGCTTGATCGGCTGCCGTTCGTGCAGGAACCGCGCCGCCCAGTCGCCGACCACGATCTGCACCGGCGTCAGCACGGCGGCCAGCGTGAACGGGATCGTGAAGCCGAACCGGTGGTAGCGGTCGCGGCGGCCCCGCAGCCACGCCACCGCATAGACGCTCGCCATCCCGAAGCCGGCGACCATGAACGCGGCGACGATCAGGTGCGTGGTCTGCGGCGGCGTCGCGGGGTTGAACATCGCCGCCCACGGGTCGACCGTGACGACCTTGCCCTCGGCGACCTCGAAGCCGGTCGGCTGGTTCATCCAGGCGTTCGCGGTGACGACGAAGAACGCCGACGCCACCCCGGCGAGCACGATCGGCACCGCGGTCAGCGCGTGCACCTTCGGTGGCAGCCGGTCCCAGCCGTAGAGATAGATCCCCACGAAGATCGCCTCGATGAAGAACGCGATCCCCTCCAGGCTGAACGGCAGCCCGATCACCTGGCCGTACACGCCCATCAGCCCGGGCCACAGGATGCCCATCTCGAACGACAGGATCGTGCCCGACACCGCGCCGACGGCGAACAGCACGCCCATCACCCTCGCCCAGCGGCGCGCCAGCAGCCGGTACACCGGGTCGCCGGTGCGGATGCCCAGCCACTCCGCGACCAGCGTGATCAGCGGCATCCCGACGCCGAAGCACGCGAACACGATGTGCCAGCCGAGCGACAGCGCCATCTGCTGCCGCGCGGCCAGCATGTCCGCCGGCGTCGCCGCCTCCAGCAGGACCATCGCCGATCATCCCCTCGAACTCGTCGATCGCTTGTGAAAGATTTCACGACCGACTCTGCGACACCGGGTTGGCAATCTCAAGCGAAGGTGACCAGCGACACGGCGACGCCGCGGACACCTGTCAGTACAGGTACGGATTGCCGCTGCTGTTCCACTTCAGCACGCCGACCCAGGTCACCCGGGTGTGCGACGCCGGCGTGCCGTTCTTCCAGGCGTGGAAGGCGATCCGGGTCGTCCGGCCGTCCTCGATCACCGTCGCGCCGCCCGGTCCGCACAGCCCGGTGGAGGAGGAGGTCATGATCGTGCGCACTCGCCGGAACGTCCCGTCCCAGAAGGTGTCGGCGCGCCACACGTCCGTGTAGTAGGTGCAGTCCGCCCAGTTCCCGCGCGAGGTGAACATCCACACCTTGCCGCCGTGCCGGATCACCACCGGCGCCTCCATCCGCGAGCCCGGCGTGATCTTCGCCTTGCTACCGCCGATCGGCCGGGACCCGGTGGCGGCGTCCATCGGGATCGCGCGGATCGACCAGCCGCTCGCGTTCCTGTGGCTGATCTTGTAGACGAGATACCGCTTGCCGTCGGCGGCCTGGTACGACGACGGGTCGATCGCCTCGTACCAGTTCGAGCCGGCGCAGATCGTCGTACTGGTGGCGACGAAGTCGCGGTCCGGCTTGCGGGAGCGGGCCACTCCGACGCAGTTGGCGCCGAAGGAGCGCTTGTAGCCGGTGAAGTACGTGCCAGGCACGTTATGACCTCGGCGGGGTCACCCCGCGCAGCACGAGCATCTCGTCGGCACCGCGCTGGAACTCGTACGGCACTTTGCCCACACGCGACACCACGCCTTCGGCCGCGAGCGAGCGTCGTACGTCTGCGAGGAAGTGCACCGGCGCACCGTTGCCCTGGACGACCAACGGGAACACCCGGACCTCGGCGGCCACCCGGCACAGCTCGCGCAGCGCGGCAAGGTGCCAGGCTTCGCCGAGCTGGTCGGACCAGGTGAACAGCAGGTGCGAGCACAGCGCCAGCTCGAACCGGCCGGCACCGAACGGCAGGTCCGGCAGCGCGGCCGCGACGTAGCGTTCCGGGTGCGCGGCCCGGTCGGCGAGGAACGCCTCGGCGGCACCGGACCGCAGCCGGTCCCGCTTCTCGCGGCTGCCGTACCAGGCCCAGGTGAACGCGTCCGGGCGCTGGTCGACGATCCCGGCGCCGCTGCTGGTGCTGCGCCGCACGACGTCGGCCAGGTCGGCATCGGACAGCTCGTACGACGGATCGGCGGCGACCGCGTCCACGCCCCGCGACGCCGCCTCGGCGGTGAAGCCGGACCCGCCCGCGCAGCAGTCGAGCACGGACGCCGGCAGCGGGTCGGGCAGGTCGAACATCGCCGCGTACTCGGCGAACGACCGCGACGTGACCAGCATCAACGCGGGCGGCGGGCGAGCGCCCGGTCGAGCCACGTCGCGCCGGCCGCCAGACCGAGGAACAGGACCGCGACCAGCAGGCAGTTGAGCAGCACCCGGCCGAGGCCGTGCGCCTCGACGTCGACGAACGGGGACGGATAGAAGTCCAGCCCGGCCAGCACGGAGTGGTAGACGATCCCGGTCACGGCGATCGCCACAACGCCGTCCAGCCGCAGCGCCCGGAACAGCGTCGACACCCGGTCGGTGCGCAGCGCCAGCAGCGCGCTGGTCACCCCGAGCAGGATGTTCGACTGGACCGTGAAGTAGGCGAAGACGTTGAGCACCGCCTGCCACCCGGTGAAGTGGCCGCCCTCGTGGCCGGCCGACGCGAACAGCTGGACGACGACGCCGGCGAGGACGGCGAGCGCGGTGACCGCGAACCAGGCGCGGCCCAGGCGTTCCGTCATGGCGACGAACCTACTGTGCCGAACCCCCTACCAACGGGTAAGTTCAGAGCACGGCGTCGATCGGAGGAGAGCCCCATGACCGAGACCACCGTGCGGCGCACCGCGTGCAACCTGTGCGAGGCGATCTGCGGCATCCTCGTCACCGTCGCCGACGGGCCGGAGGGCCCGACGGTGACCGACATCCGCGGCGACGAGGCCGACCCGCTGTCGAAGGGGCACATCTGCCCGAAGGCGGTCGCGCTGCGCGACCTGCAGACCGACCCGGACCGGCTGCGCAAGCCGGTACGACGCACCGCCGACGGGTGGGCCGAGCTGGAGTGGGACGAGGCGTACGACCTGGTCGCGCGGCGGCTGACCGAGGTCCAGGCCGAGCACGGCACGAACGCGGTCGGCGTCTACCTCGGCAACCCCAACGTGCACAGCCTCGGCTTCATGACCCACGGCCTGCCGGCGATCAAGCTGCTCGGTACCCGGGCCCGGTTCAGCGCCACCTCGGTGGACCAGCTGCCGCACCAGCTCGCCGTGCACCTGCTGTACGGGCACCAGCTGATGGTGCCGGTCGCCGACATCGACCGGACGTCGTACCTGCTGATGCTCGGCGCGAACCCGCTGGCGTCGAACGGGAGCATGATGACCGCGCCCGGGTTCGCACGGCGACTCAAGGCGGTGCAGGCGCGCGGCGGCAAGGTGGTCGTGATCGACCCGCGGCGGACCGAGACGGCGTCGGTCGCCGACGAGCACCACTTCATCCGGCCGGGCGCGGACGCGGCGTTCCTGCTCGCGCTGCTCCACCAGGTGCTGGCCGACGGCGTGCCGGAGCTCGCGTCGTACGTCGACGGCCTGGAGCAGGTCCGGGAGGCGGTCGCGGAGTGGACGCCGGAGCGCGCGGCGCCGGTGACCGGGATCGACGCGGACGTGATCCGCACGATCGCACGCGAGCTGGCGGCGGCCGACCGGGCCGCCGTCTACGGCCGGGTGGGCGTGTCGACGCAGCGGTTCGGCGCGGTGTGCCAGTGGGCGATCCAGGTGCTCAACATCGTCACCGGGAACCTCGACAAGCCCGGCGGCGTGATGTTCCCGCGGCCGGCCGTCGACATCCTGCGCAGGCTCGGCCGTGGTCACATCGGCCGGTGGAAGAGCCGGGTCCGCGGGCTGCCGGAGTTCGGCGGTGAGCTGCCGTCGGCAACGATGGCCGAGGAGATCCTGACGCCCGGCAAGGGACAGATCAGGGCGATGGTGACGGTGGCCGGCAACCCGGTGCTGTCGACCCCGAGCGGCGACAAGCTGGACAAGGCGCTGGAGTCGCTGGACTTCATGGTCGCGGTCGATCCGTACGTGAACGAGACCACCCGGCATGCCGACGTGATCCTGCCGCCGACTCCGCTGCTGGAGCGCGACCACTACGACCTGACCTTCCACCAGCTGGCGGTGCGGAACACGGCGCGCTGGAACCCGGCGGTGCTGCCGCGCCCGGACGGCGCGCGGCACGACTGGGAGATCTTCCGCGAGCTCGGCCTGCGGTTCGCCCGGCGCTCGATCAGCCTGAAGCGGGTGCGGCGGATGCTGCCGGTGCTGGCGATGCTGCGGCTGACGCCGGCCCGGATCGTCGACCTCGGGCTGCGGACCGGGCCGTACAAGCTCAGCCTGCGGCAGCTGCGACGCAGCCCCGGCGGGATCGACCTCGGCCCGCTGCAGCCCTGCCTGCCGGGTGCGCTGCGGACCCGCGACAAGCGCATCGACCTGATGCCGTCGCTGATCGCCGGCGACCTGCCGCGGGTGGCGGGAACCCTGCTGGACGCGGCGTACGCGGACGGGCTGCTACTGATCGGGCGGCGGCACCTGCGCAACAACAACTCCTGGATGCACAACTCCGCGCGGCTGGTGAAGGGCCGGCCGCGGCACCAGCTGCTGATGAACCCGGCCGACCTGAAGGAGCGGTCGCTGGCCGATGGCGACCGGGTCCGGGTGACGTCGGCGTCCGGTGCGGTCGAGGTCGAGGTCGCGGCCAGCGACGACATGATGCCGGGCGTGGTGAGCCTGCCGCACGGCTTCGGTCATGCCCGGCCGGGTGTGCGGCTGTCGGTCGCGACGACCGTCGACGGGGTGAGCGTCAACGACGTGACCGACGCCGGTCTGGTGGACGAGCTGGCAGGCACGGCCGCGGTCAACGGCGTACCGGTGACGGTCGAAAGCCTTCTCACCTAGGTCAACCCGGCCAGGAAGGCGTCGGCGAGGGCGGTCTGGCGTTTCCGCGGGAACGCGCGGGGGTCGAAGAGAGCCTGTACGACGAGTCCGTGGGTGAAGGCGGCGATCGTGGCGACCAGGTCGTCGGGGTCGCCGGCGCGCAGCTCGCCGCGCGCCTGGGCGTCGACCACGAGGGGCCGCAGCTTGGAGCGCCAGCGGCGGTAGCGGGCGCGTTCGCCGGAACCGCGCTCAGGGTCGGCGAGGGCGCCGTCCCAGGAGCTGACCCAGACCTTGTTCATCACCGCCTTGGCAGGCGTCAGCGGCAGCACGTCGAGCACGGCCACGCGTAGCGCGGGCATACCGGCCGTCACGTCGGGGCGGGGCGGGAGGGCCGTCCGCTCCTCGGCGACCTCGAGCGCGTGCCGCACCAGCGCTTCCTTGGACGGGAAGTAGTGCGTCAGCAGCCCCGTGCTCGCTCCCATCTCGGCCGCCACCGCGCGCAGCGTCAGACCGCCGAAGCCGTGCTCGGCGAGCACCCGCCAGACCGCCTCGGAGACGTCGCGGCGGCGGGCATCGTGGTCGGTCCTCGCGGGCATGTGCCTATAGTACGTACCGAACGTTTGTTATGTACTCGAAGGACGGAGGGGCGGAGATGTTCCGAGTACCGCTCGGCGACGGAGCCGAGATCAGGCCGCTGGAGCCGTGGCAGGCCGAGGCGTTCGCGTCGTACATCGCGGAGCACCGCGAGCACCTGGCGCCGTGGCTGCCGTGGGCGACCAGCATCACCGACGCCGACGGCGCGCGGGCGTTCCTGCAGCGGTACGCCGACGGCCAGGCCGCCGACGAGCGGCGGATGTACGCGTTGTGGCTGGACGGGAAGCTGGTGGGCGGCTGCATCTTCCGGATCTTCGACACGTACACACGGACCTGCGAGCTCGGCGTCTGGCTGTCGCCGGCGGGCGAGGGCCGGGGGCTGATGACCCGGGCCTGCCGGGAGCTGATCGCCTGGGCGATGGACGAGCGCGGTATGAACCGGGTCGAGTGGCGCTGCACACCGCGGAACGCGCGCAGCCGGGCGGTGGCGCAGCGGCTCGGCATGACGCTCGAAGGCGTCCTGCGCGAGTCCTCCCCGTTCAACGGCGAACTGCTCGACACCGAGGTCTGGGCCCTGCTCGCCCGCGAACGGAAGCCCTGATCAGTAGGTAGGGTCGCGGGGTGACAGCACTCCAGCGGATCGCGCTGATCTCCGACGTGCACGGCAACCTGACGGCGCTCGAGGCCGTGCTGGCCGACATCGACGCGCGCGGGATCGGCCGGATCTTCAACCTCGGCGACTACGTCGGCAAGGGCCCGCGCGGGCGCGAGGTGATCGACGTGTGCCGCGAGCGGTGCGAGGTCAACCTACTCGGCAACTGGGACGACTTCCTGCCCGACCCGGACCGGACGTTCGACGGCGAGGCGCTGCGCTGGTGGCTCGCCCAGCTCGGCGACGGCCAGGGTGCCTGGCTGCGCGGGCTGCCGTTCTCCCACGACTTCGTGATGAGCGGCCGGCGGATCCGGCTGTTCCACGCGTCCGAGGAGACCGTGCACCGCCGGGTTCGCTTCGACCACGACGAGGCGGAGTTCCTCGCGATGTTCACCAACACCCCGGCGACCGGCGACGGCCCGGCTCCGGACGTGGTGGGGTACGGCGATACGCACGACCCGTACCTGGAGTGCGACCGCGAGCGCCGCACGCTGTTCAACACCGGCAGCGTCGGCAACTGCATGGACGACCCGACGCCCGTCTACGTGATCCTCGAGGGCGTGCCGGACTCGCCCGATGAGACGCCGTTCTCGATCCAGTTCGTGCGGGTCCCGTACGACGTGGAGGCCGAGCTCGCCGTCGCGCGCGAGATGGGCATGCCGGACTACGACGAGTGGGAGTCCGAACTGCGGCACGGGATCTACCGCGGCGAGTACAGGTCCGGCCTCCCGCCGAGGTACCACCGCCGCGCCGTGGTTTCGACCTCGTCACCGTGACGCAGCTGCTGAGCTGACCGCGAGATCCAAGAGCTGCGCCAGGTGCAGCGACGAACGGCCGGCGCCGTCCGCGAGCTGGGTCCGGCAGCTGAAACCGTCGGCAAGCACGACCGTGTCCGGTGCCGCGTTCCTTGCCGCGGGCAACAGGTTCTGCTCCCCCACAGCCATCGACACGTCGTAGTGCCGGCGCTCGAAGCCGAAGTTCCCCGCCAGCCCGCAACACCCGGCCACCCGCTCCACCCGCACCCCGGCCGCCGCGAGCAGCGCCGCGTCCGGGTCGAACCCGAGCACCGCGTGCTGGTGGCAGTGCACCTGGACCAGCGCCTCGCGATCCAGCCGCGGCGGCTGCCAGCCGTGCTCGGCCAGCAGCTCGGCGAGCGTCCGGGTCCGCTCCGCGACCTCGCCGTACAACCCCGTCATCGGGCCCTTCTGACCCGGCGTGTCGCCATCCATCGGGCCCTTCTGACCGCCCAGAAGGTCGGGACCGTCCGCACGCAGCACCGCCGTGCAGCTCGGCTCCAGGCCCAGCACTGGTATGTCGCCGTACCGCTGGAGGACCCGCAGACTGCGGCGCAGCACCCGCTGGGCGACACCGAGCTGGCCGGTGGAGATCCACGGCAGGCCGCAGCACACCGGCTCGCGCGGCACGACCACCCTCAGGCCGGCGTGTTCCAGCACTCGGGCGGCGGCGAGTGCGATCTCGGGCTGGACGTGGTTGACCAGGGTGTCCGGCCACAGCAGCACGGCCGGCCGGTCCGGGTCGCCGGGCGGGCGTCGGCGCAGCTGCCGGACGGCGGTCCGGGTCGCGAACGACGGCATGGTGCGCTGTGGCGCGACGCCCGCGAGCCGTTTCGCGGCCGCCGTCCGTCCGACGGCATTGACCAGCCGTGCGGTGAGCGGGGTCGCGGTGGCGAGCCGGGCCCACAGCGGCAGCCAGCCCATCGAGTAGTGCGAGACAGGACGCAGGCGCCGCTTGTAGTGGTGGTGCAGGAACTCGGCCTTGTACGTCGCCATGTCCACGTTGACCGGGCAGTCGGTCAGGCAGCCCTTGCAGGCCAGGCACAGGTCCAGCGCGTCGCGCACCTCGGCCGACCGCCACCCGTCGGTCACCAGGTCGCCGCGGACCAGCTCCGCCAGCAGGTGCGCGCGGCCCCGGGTGGAGTGCCGCTCGTCGTGGGTGA
>WNFV01009420.1_pt1 | contig 11300 bp, 9 predicted proteins | sample 5400101 | NCBI WGS metagenome assembly WNFV01 (sample SAMN13153361, study PRJNA577476) | soil metagenome | isolation source: 115 cm soil or saprolite under grassland replicate 1 | place: USA:California | collected 2016-06-15
CGCGAATCGCTCACGGGCGTCGAGCTCCGGCTCCGGGAACTCCTGAAGGGTGCCTGAGCCCGAGGGCGCCCCCTCCCGGCGACGGGTGCTGGGCCTGGATCTCGGCGAGGCCCGGATCGGGGTGGCCATCTCGGATCCGGACCGCCGGTTGGCCGTTCCCATCGGGACGATCCGGACCGGCGCGCCGGCGGATATGAAGGCGATCGCCCGCCTCGTCGCGGAGAACGAGGTTGCGGAGGTCGTGGTGGGGCTCCCGCTCGGCATGTCGGGGGCCCGCGGCGCCGCTGCTGAGCACGCCGAACAGTTCGCCGGGGCACTCCGGGGATTCCTCGGCCTGCCCGTCTCCCTCCAGGACGAACGGCTGAGCACCGTCGAGGCCGATCGAGGCCTCCGCCGGGCCGGGCTCAAGGGGCCGGAACGGCGAGACGTGATCGATCAGCAGGCGGCCACGGTGATCCTGCAGGCCTTCCTCGACCGGACCCGCGCTCCGGGCTGACCTCGGCCCCGCGCGGACGTCCGGATTCCCCGGTCCCGCCCTCCGGCAGACCCGGAGGCGCGCGGGTTCCCGGTGCCCCCTTCCCGCGACGCCGGAATGTCACTGAGGTCCGGCCACGAACGCGCCGATATGGAGGGCGAGGCCTCCGACCAGGCCGGGCCCGATCGATCGAAGCGAGGACGAGACGTTGGCCGATATCGAAAAGCTCCTGAAGACCCTGGTCCAGCAGGGAGGCTCGGACCTGCATCTGGTTGCGGGCTCCGCTCCCTTGATCCGGGTGGACGGACAGCTCAAGCGGTTCGACGGTCCGCCTCTGACCGCGGACATCATGAAGGGGCTCGCGGCCGCCATCCTGCCCTCGGGCCGGATCGAAGACCTGGCGGGGTTGAACGAAGCGGATTTCGCCTACTCGATCCCGGGAGTGGGTCGTTTTCGGGTCAACCTGTTCCGCCAGCGTGGGGCCATCAGCGCCGTGATGCGCCGGGTCCAGGTGGGAAGCCCGAGTTTCGAGGAGCTCGAGCTCCCCTCCACCCTCCGCGACCTGGCCGCGATCCCGCGGGGCCTCATTCTGGTGACCGGGCCGACCGGCTCCGGAAAGACGACGACGCTGGCGGCAATGGTGGATTGGATCAACACGAACAAGCCGGTCCACATCCTGACCATCGAAGACCCGATCGAGGTGATGCACCCGCACAAGAGGGCCAGCATCAATCAGCGGGAGCTTCGAGTGGACACCGACAGCTACGCGGACGCGATGCGGGCGGCCATGCGCCAGGATCCGGACGTCATCCTCATCGGGGAGATGCGGGACACGGACACCGTCAGCGCGGCCCTGGCGGCGGCCGAGACCGGCCACCTGGTCCTCTCCACCCTCCACACGACCGACGCGGTCGAGACGGTGAACCGCGTGGTCGACTTCTTTCCGCCCTATCAACACCACCAGGTCCGGGTGACGCTCGCCAGCGTGCTGCGCGGAGTGGTGGGGCAGCGCCTGGTCCCGAAGACCACCCGCGGCCGAATGCCGATCCTGGAGATCATGCTGAACAATGGCCGCATCGCGGAGCGCATCATCGACTCGACGCGAACCAGCGAGATCACCGACATCATCGCCGAGGGGTCCTTCTACGGGATGACGACGTTCGACCAGTCGCTGGTTGCGGCGGTGGTGAAGGGGGCGGTCGACGTCAAGGTGGCCAAGGACACGGCCACCAAGCCCCACGATTTCGAGCTCATGCTGGAGCGGCTCATGTACTCCCCGGACCATGTCCAGGTGCGAGATGGGCAGGCAGCGGACGATGCCTCGGAGATGTCGGCCGGCGTCCGACGGCCGCGCTGAAGCCCCGCTCGCGCGGGCAGACGGCGCGGGCAGACGGGCTGATCCCCCTCCCTGAGGATCGACGCCCGGTATCCTTGACCGATGCTCGACACGCTTCCCCCCCGCACCAGGCGCCGGCAGCGAAAGCGGCACGATCGCGTGCGGGGTGTCGTGTGGTTCCTGATCTTCCTGGTCGTGCTCGGCGTGATCGCGGCGCCGCTCGGCTGGTTCTGGCGCTCGGTGGGAGCCTCGGGCACTCAGACCCCGGTGGAGTTCTCGATCCCCTCGGGCTCGACCGGCAATGAGGTCGCCGAGCTGCTGGAGGACCGAGGCATCATCCGTTCGGCGTTCGCGTTCCGGCTCCTGGCCCGACTCAGGGGGGTCTCGCTCGACTACGAGGCTGGTCAGTACGCGCTCAAGACGAACATGAGCGCGGGCGCGGCCCTCGACGCGCTGGAGGTCGGGCCCCTGGTGAAGCCCGGGATCTCGGTCGGTTTCCCCGAGGGCTACCGGATCGAACAGATCGCCGACCGGATACACGACGTCTTGGGCGTGGGGAGGAAGTCGTTCATCAAGGCCGCAGAGAGCGGGGACTACTCCCTCCCGCCCTGGTTACCCCAGGGGTCGACCACCGTCGAGGGCTTCCTGTTCCCGAGCACCTATGAGTTCCCGAAGGATGAGAAGGTCACTCCGGACGACCTGATCACCCGCCTCCTGGGGCAGTTCGAGGAGGAGGTCGAGCAACTCCAGTGGCAGCAGGCCGGCAAGCTGGGCCTCACCCCGTACCAGGTCGTGGTCGTGGCTTCGATGATCGAGCGAGAGGCGAAGTTCGCCCAGGACCGTCCCAAGATCGCGGCGGTCATCTACAACCGGCTGGAGAAGGGGATGGCGCTCGAGATCGACGCGACCGTGCAGTACGCATTGGGCGACTGGGATCCCATCCTCCTGGTCGACCGCGAGGTCGACAGCCCCTACAACACGTACCTTCATCCGGGGCTGCCTCCCACACCGATCGCCAGTCCCGGCCTCGACTCGATAAGGGCCGCTCTGGAACCGGCAGACGAGAACTACCTGTATTACGTCGTGATCGACTCCCAGGGCCATCACGCATTCACGGACTCCTACCAGGAATTTCTCAGGCTGAAGGACAAGTACCAGGGCTGAGACACCGCTGGGCGGTCAGCCGTTCGACCCCCCCGCCCCCACTCCTCCCCGTCCTAAAGGCACCTTTGCCCCGGACCGAGAACTCAGTTGAGACCATGAGGACTGATCTTGCCCTCTTGAACGAGGCCGTCCGGGCTACCCTTGCCGAGGTAAAGGCATGCCTTCTCGTCTCCTTCGATGGGCTGCCGCTCGGCATCTCCCCCCCAACGCACGAGGAGGACGCGCTCATGGCGTGGCGGAGACTTGCCGCGTTGAACGGCCTTCGGCGCGGTTGGCTCCAGTTCGGTGGGGAGGTGTGGGCGTTCACGCGTCGAGGTCAATACGAGGCGGTCGCCCTGCTGAACCCGACCCCACGGGTCGGATTGATCCTCCATCGACTCGACGCGATGCTGGAAGAGGCCGAGCGGACATTGGACGAGCTGACCGCCCCGGTGGAGGTGGTGTATCCGGATCCCCGGTCGGACCCCGCGGACCAGAGCGTCGACCCGGAGACGGATCTGGGTTCCCTGTGGCGGGAGTTCGCCGGTCTCGTCGAACCCTTCGGCGAGGACAGCGTGCGATGAGCCCCCAGGAGGATCTCCTGTGGGTCAGCCCAGGGGGGAAGCCGGCCACGGCGCTGACGGCGAGGACCAAACGCTTGGGGGAGATCCTCTTGGAGCGCAACCTGATCTCACCCGAGGATCTCGAGCGCGCGATGGTGGAACAGGCTCGGACCGAGGGGTTGCTGGGGCGCGTGATGCTCCAGATGGGGCTGGTCAAGGAATCGGACCTGATGGCCGCCCTCGCCGAGCAGGTGGGCTATCGATTCGTCGACATCTCCGAATACACCGTCGATGCATCGGCCGCCGGCCTGCTCTCCGAGCAGGTCGCTCGCCGCTATCGGGCCCTTCCGATCGGCTACGAGGACAACCGGCTTCTCGTCGCGATGGCGGATCCCGCGAATCTCTTCGCCCTCGACGACATCCGAACGATCACCGGCCTGGACGTTCAACCGGTCGTGGCGACCGCGGCGGACATCGAGACGGCCATCCGAAAGTTCAGCCATCTGGACGAGTCGGTGCAGAAGATGGCCTCCGAAGCATCCGAGGAGGCGGAGGCCGACAGGGGGGAGGCCCAACGGGCTATCGCGGCGGTCGAAGAAGGACCGATCGTGAAGCTGGTGAACCTGTTGATCAGCCAGGCACTGGCCGACCGCGCGTCCGACGTGCACGTGGAGCCGATGGAGCGCGACGTCCGGATCCGTTATCGGATCGACGGTGTCCTCCAGGAAGTGATGCGCTCCCCGAAGAACATCCAGGCCGGGCTGGTCAGCCGGCTGAAGGTCATGGCGGACATCAACATCGCGGAACGGCGCGTCCCACAAGACGGCCGGGTCGGACTGACCGTGGGGGGAAAGTCCATCGACCTTCGCGTGGCAACGCTCCCCACGGTGTACGGCGAGAAAGTCGTCATCCGGATCCTGGACAAGACGAGCGTGCTGTTGAAGCTGGAGGAGCTCGGGTTTCACGAGTCTTCCTACCATCGGTATCGGGCCGCGTACACCAAGCCGTACGGTGCGATCCTCGTGACCGGTCCCACCGGCTCCGGGAAATCGACCACCCTCTACGCGACGCTCAACATCGTCAACAAGCCGGACAAGAACATCATCACGGTCGAGGACCCGGTGGAGTACCGGCTCTCCGGGATCAGCCAGATGCAGATGAACGCCAGGGCCGGACTCACCTTCGCCTCCGCGCTCCGGTCGATCCTCCGCGCGGACCCGGACGTGGTCCTCGTCGGCGAGATCAGAGATCGGGAGACCGCACTGATCGCAGTGGAGGCTGCGCTGACCGGTCACCTGGTGCTGTCGACGCTGCACACGAACGACGCCCCGTCCTCGCTTCCCAGACTCGTCGAGATGGGAGTCGAGCCGTACCTGGTAGGCAGCGCCATCGATTGCATCGTCGCCCAGCGATTGGCCCGGAAGCTCTGCATTCGGTGCCGTCAGGGCTACCGCCCCGACCCCGCCGAGCTCCAGGAGGCCGGGTTCGACGTCGAAGCGATCGCCGACGTTCGCGAGCTGGCGCGGCCTGTGGGGTGCCAGGCCTGTGCGAAGACCGGATTCCGGGGCCGGATCGGCCTGTACGAGGTCATGCCGATGAGCGAGGAGATCGAGCGGCTGACGGTCGAACGCGCATCCAGCGAGGAGATCCGCCGTTCGGCCAGGCGAGACGGTATGACGACCCTCCGCCAGGACGGGTTGGAGAAGGTGCTGAGAGGGATCACATCGATCCAGGAAGTCCTACGGGTCGTGACCTGAGGTGCCGATGGTGTTGAGAGCAGCCGGAGCCAGAGAGGGATGAGCCCATGAACCTGGAGGTGGTGAACCGAGAGGGCGGGGCCCCGCCGGGCGATGCCAGGCCGGCCGAAACGAGCGTCCCGATCCAGGAACTGCTGCTCCGCGTTCTCGAGCACGACGCGAGCGACCTGCACCTGACCGTCGGTACCAAGCCGGTGATCCGACTCCACGGGGACCTCCTCGCCCTCGGGCAATACCCGGTGATGGAGGTGGAGCCGCTCCGGCGGATGATCTACACGATGCTGACCCAGCGCCAGCGAGAGCGGCTGGAAGAGGATCTGGAGCTGGACGTCTCGTACTCCCTGCCCGGCAAGGCCCGATTCAGGGTCAACGTGTACTTTCAGCGCGACGCGGTCGGGGCAGCCTTCCGGCTCATCCCGTTCAATATCCGAACGCTCGATGACCTGGGCCTCTCCAAGCACATCGCTGAGTTCGCACGGCTGCCCCGAGGCCTGGTCCTGGTCACCGGCCCCACCGGGTCTGGGAAGTCGACGACCCTGGCGGCGCTGATCGACATCGTGAACCGGGAGCGTCCGGTCCACATCATGACCGTCGAGGATCCCATCGAGTACCTGCATCGCCACAAGCGGGCCATCGTCAACCAGCGCGAGATCGGGGCGGATACGCACTCGTTCGCGGGCGCACTCAAGCACGTCCTCCGCCAGGACCCGGACGTGATCCTGGTGGGGGAGATGCGCGACCTGGAGACCATCGCCACGGCGATCACGGCTGCCGAAACCGGGCACCTGGTGTTCGGGACCCTGCACACGCAGGATGCCCCCCAGAGCATCGACCGGATGATCGACGCCTTTCCCCCTCACCAGCAACAGCAGATCCGGGTGCAGCTCAGCACGACACTGCAAGGGGTCGTCACCCAGCAGCTGCTTCAGACGATCGACGGAAAGGGGCGCGTCGTGGCCGAGGAGATCCTGGTGGTCACGCCCGCGGTCCGGAACCTGATCAGGGAGGCGAAGGTCCATCAGATCTACTCCGCCATGCAGGCGGGGGGCCGTTTCGGGATGCGGACGATGGACCACTCGCTGGCAGTTCTGGTGAGGGAAGGGAAGGTCAGTCGGGAGCTCGCGCTCCAGCGGTGCCACGATCAGGAGGAGCTCATTCGCCTCATGCTCCCCGCAGGAGCGTCCGGTGCGTGAGACCTATCAATATCGGGCCCGAGACCGGGGGGGGACGCTTCTCACGGGCACCTTGGCCGCGGACAGCGAGCAGCTGGTCCTGGCACGGCTCCGCGAGATGGGGTACGTGCCGCTCCACGTTGGGGTAGAGCGGAAGGGCGTTCGTCGAGAGTTCAACATCCGAACCCGGGTGAAATTGAAGGAGCTTGCGGTCGTCTCGCGCCAGCTCTCCACCATGGTCAATTCGGGCCTGCCGATACTGCGGGCGTTGTCGATCCTGGAGCAGCAGACGGACAGCAAGCTCCTTGCCAAGACCGTCGGTGAAGTCCGCCTGGAAGTCGAGCGAGGCTCGTCCCTTTCAGCGGCGCTGGCCAAGCACCCCAAGGTCTTCAACACCCTGTACGTCTCGATGGTGCGCTCCGGGGAGGCGGGAGGAGTCCTGGAGGCCGTCCTGATCCGTCTTGCACAAAACCTCGAACGAGAGGTGTCCCTGCGTCACCGGATCCGCTCGGCGATGACCTATCCGATCGTCGTGCTCGGGTTCGTGACGCTCATCATGGTTGCGATGCTCCTGTTCATCGTGCCGCAGTTCAAGGGCATCTACGCCACCCTCGGGGGGACGCTGCCACTTCCGACTCGGATCCTTCTCGCTGTCAGCGACCTGTTCAAGCAGAAGTTCTTCATCGTCGCTGCGGTCGCGGCGGCGGCGGTTTATGGCTTTCGCCGATTCAAGAAGACAGATCGAGGACGCGACTGGTGGGATCGCTTCAAGCTCCGCATCCCGATCTTCGGGCCGCTGTTCCAGAAGAGCGCCCTGGCCCGTTTCGCTCGCGTGCTCGGGGTGCTGAACAAGTCCGGGCTACCCATCCTCCAGAGCCTGGACGTGGTGGCGGAGACGGTGAACCATTCGTCAATGGGGAAGGCCATCAGCGAAGTCAAGGAGGCGGTGAAGCAGGGCGAAAGCCTGGCGAGGCCCCTCTCGAGGCATCCCATCTTTCCGCCCATGGTGGTGCAGATGCTGGCTGTGGGGGAAGAGACAGGGGCTCTGGACACCATGCTCGAGAAGATCGCCGAGTTCTACGACGACGAGGTGACGGCCACGGTCGACTCGCTCACGTCCATCATCGAGCCCGTGATGATCATGCTGGTCGGCGGGGCCGTCGGTCTGTCCGTGATCGCCCTCTACCTTCCGATGTTCAACATCATCAACCTCATCAAGTGAGCACCGGCCAGGCCTGATCCACCGGGGCCTACCGCTACCCGGTCCGCCTCTGCCACTCGAGATTCCGTCGCCGATCTGGGCATCCGAATCACCCCACGCGGGCCGGTCGTGGCACCCTCAGGAACACGAGTCTGGGCGGCGCGCCCGGACCTCCGACCACCGAACGACCTGCAAAATCCTCCGCCCGGAGCCTCAAGGCGACCAGGGGTTAAACCGAAGCTTGTGTCACGGAACGAGACATATCCACGAACTGTCTGCAGAGCGAGAGGAGGTGAATACGAACATGATGCGAATGATCGCTCGGAAGGTTCGGGATGAGGAGCGAGGGTTCACACTGATCGAGCTGATGGTGGTGGTTCTGATCATCGGCATCCTCATCGCCATCGCCCTGCCGACGTTCCTGGGAGCGCGTGAGCGCGCGCAGGACCGGGCATCGCAGTCCGACCTGCGCAACGGTCTGGTGGCGGCGAAGGTGTTCTTCACTGACAACGACACCTACACCGGGTTCGACGCGGCCGGGGTGCCGCAGAGCATCGAGCCGTCGCTGACCTGGGACCTGACGGGTGGCGCAGCCGCCGAGGGCGTCATCAGCCTGACCGTCGAGTCGGACAACATCGTTGTCATGAACACGCTCAGCGCGTCGGGGCAGGCGTTCTGTATCGCGGACCAGGCGACAGGCCCTGGCACGGTGAGAGGACGGGTGGACGCAGCCACGTTTGCTGCCTGCGACGCCGCGGCGGACTGGTAGAGGACCGTACTGGGAGAGGGAGCGGTCACCACTCGGGGACCGCTCCCTCTGTTCATTCGAGGAACGGGCACGGCCATGAGAGGTTCGAAGCGGGGTGAGGATCCCGAGGGGGCAGCCCTCACCGGCATGGGCGAGCGGGTTGGGCCCAACGGTGACGCGACGTGGCGTCGCTCCGACCAGGGGTTCACGCTCGTGGAGCTGATGATCGTGGTGCTGATCATCGGCATCCTCATCGCGATCGGCCTCCCAACCTTCGTGGGGGCCCGCCAGCGGGCATCCGACCGCAGCGCCCAGTCGGACCTCCGGACCGGCCTGGCTGCCGGCCTGAGCTACATGGTCGACCGGGGTTCGTTTGATGGGTTCGACGTGGTCGCGGCGGAGGCGGCCGAGCCGTCGCTGGAGTGGGTACCAACAGCTCCGGCAGGGCCCGCCGAGGGGGAGATCATGATCCAGGTGGCGAGCGGCGACGACGTGTTGCTGGTCGCGCTCAGCCGGAGCGGCACCTTCTTCTGCGTGGCGCAGATCGCCGCCAGCCCGGCGACGTTGCGGGGCAGTGCCCCGGTCTTCGCCGACATCGACACCGTCATCGAGTGCACGGGGGGCTGGGGTTGATCCGGCTGCGACGCGCCGGACAGGACGGGATGGCCAGGACGCACCGCTGGGCGGGCCGCCTCAAGCCGACCGATCCCGCCGCCGAAACCTTCGGTGGGGAGGAGGGTGAGATGGTGTCGCGCCGGTTCTGCAGGGCCATGGCTGGGCGGGTCGAGGCCGAAACGGGCTTCACCGTGGTCGAGACGATGGTCGCCCTGGGCATCCTCTTCGCGGGGCTGGTGGCCTTGGCGTACACGGCAACCATCGCGTTCAGCGACATCAGCTTCGCACGACAGCGGCAGGGGGCGACCGTGATCGCCAACCGGGTCATCGAGGAGATGCACGGGTTGCCGTTCGCGACGGTCGCCCTCGGTCTCGACGCCACGGACCTGAACACCACCATCGCCAACGGGACGGAGACCGACGTCGTGAAGTCGACGGTCCCGGTGCTCACGTACACGTTCCGCGGCGAGCAGATCCCGTATGGCACCCTCGTGGCCACCGAGCCCACCGTCCCGCACCTCAAGACCGGGACCACAGATGCCTCCCTCAAGCTCGGGTCCACCGTCTACACCCGCAAGATCTATGTGACGTTCGCGACCGGGGCAGCGGCAGGGGCCTACCACGTGACGGTGGTCGTGTCATGGGCGAATCCCCAGCGAGGCGGACTCGCCGCATCGGTGGAGGCTCAGACCTACCTCTATGCGGCTCCTCCGACCAGTCAGGACTGCTCGAGCTCGCAGACGCACCCGTTCTCCGCGCCCTGCCAGCCGTTCTTCTACGGGACGGGCAGCCTGGATCCGGGCTTCGTGACCACCACCGGGACCGTCGACCAGCTGGAATTCGACTCCGTCCAGGTGGATCTCGTCCAGGGAAACGCCGACGCCCAACTCGAACTGGTCTCGCAGCTCCAGGGGGGCTTTCGGCTGCCGATGGGAAGCGCGACCGTGGGGGGGGCGACCTCGACGGCGGGCGGCTCCTCCGCGACGGCCGCCGCCGACAACGATCCGTCGTCCAGCATGGACGACTACGAGGTCCAGCCCTCGCCGCCGGCTCCTCAGACCTCCGGCTCGGTCGCGGTCTCGGGCTCCGGCAACCAGCTCGGGATCACGGTGGGAGGTGGGGACTCGGGCTCGAGCACCAGCGCGCTCGAGGCCGGAGGGACGGACGTGTGCACCACGCAGACGGACTTCCATCCCTGTCAATACACCACCGCATTACAGTCCGGCACCCTCGACGAGGTGATCACGTTGTCGAGCGGCGTGGGAGCGGCGACGGTCGTCCACGTCGGCACCCAATCGTCGCCCAGCACCGAGTATGCGAGACGCGTGGCGAGCGGGGGCGGGGACGGTCTGATCAGGGAGTTGGTCGTCCGCCGGCTCCCGGACGTGCAGTTCGGAGGCATCCCCTCGAGCATCACGGCCCCGGCCGGGTGGGCGGGGTATTGGGTTCGGGTCACCGGATACCAGGCCACGGCGCAGTCGGAGGCAGGGACCAATTCGACGGCCCCCACGCGGAGCATCTCGGCCGGCCAGGTGCAGTACTGGAACGGGACGGGGTACAGCTCGGTCAACATCACCACGGCGGGTGCCTCGCTGACGATCCCGGCCTTCACCTACGCCAAGACCAATGGGGGGGGTGACCTGATCACCGTCCAGATGACCGCGTCGCTCACCATCGGTGCATCCCCGGCGACCACACAGACGTTCCTCACGGGGAGCACGACGACCCGAACGTTGGCGCGGGCGATCCTGGGGTCTCCCCTCAGCGGCACGATCACCTACAAGCTGCTCCGGAACGCCGCCCCCACCCGACACCTCGACCCGCGGGAAGACGGCTACACGGTCATCGAGATGATGGTGGCGATGTCCGCGCTGGCGATCGCCCTCACGATCTTCACGTCCCTCCTGATCAACGTTCAGACCAACGTCGGGGCCCAGACAGACCGGAGCGTGAACGAGGACCAGGGCAAGCTGGCCATGGAGCAGCTGGATCGGGAGATCCGCTCGGGCAACATCCTGTACGACCCCCTGGTGGACGATCCCACGGGCTTTCGCCTCCGCGTCTACACCCAGACCAACGGCACGCCCTTCCGGTGCGTGGAGTGGCGAGTCTCCGGGGGCGACCTGCTTCGAAGGCAGCGCGATCCTGGGTACGGCCTGCCGTGGCCGGCCAATTGGCGGATCGTGGCGGAACACGTCGTCAACGTCGATCGGGGAGTCAAGGCCTTCACCCTGGATCCGGACCCGACCAAGGGCTTCCGCACCCTGGACGTGACGATCATCGTGAACGT
>WNFV01020406.1_pt1 | contig 11300 bp, 6 predicted proteins | sample 5400101 | NCBI WGS metagenome assembly WNFV01 (sample SAMN13153361, study PRJNA577476) | soil metagenome | isolation source: 115 cm soil or saprolite under grassland replicate 1 | place: USA:California | collected 2016-06-15
GATTTTGTGTCGAGTTCATTCTTTCCCTTAATAGCAGCCAAGGAGCTGGGAATCTTTAAGGAAGAAGGGCAGGACGTTGAGATAGTACATATCCCTGCGCTGGGAGACGTAGAAGCGTTCCGCTATAACTTCGATCGGAACAGAACGATATTCCAGATGGGGAATTTCATTTAGAAGCTTGTCGGATAGATCTCCGCAGGTACATACCCACTGCGAGGTCCTGCAGATTTTGCACCGTGAAACTTGTCTCCTTCGGACCACCGGCAGCCGCTTCGAATCTAACTCTTACCGATTCAATAGACCACCAGATATCAAAAGCCACGGCTCTCTTTTTATCCAGATAGTCACCCACCGAACGCAGGCCTGAAGAAATCGTATAAGTGTCCGGATTCCCCTTTGAGCCGCGTCTCAAGCGGCCTTGAGTTTCCAGGCGTTTAGCGTCGGAATTAGTATAGATCAGAACATTGCCGGACTTTTGCGTCGGTAAAGGCATGCTACCGAAATCACCCGTTCCCCAAACCTCGTCAGCAAGGCTTTTGAGAAAGCTAGGTTCCCAGTCGCGCACGATATATTTGTCAGCCTTCTTTTCTAACGCGAAAGCGTTAATCCGGAGGGTCTCTAATGCCTGCCCGATTACCCTAAGAGATTGTGTGTATGATTCAGTGGAAGACACCATATAACGGGTTCCGAAGTAGTCGATAAGGAACGCAATCCCTAAGCCAAATTCACAAATGGGAAAATCGAGAATTTCTTGCTCCTAATTGTCAATTGATTTGCGGCAACGGTAGACGCAACTCGTGCAAGTCAGCCCAGTGCGTCATTTACACCTCGACAAAACTAGAAATCTTGCTGCGATGACTAACAGTCCTGATGGAGATACGCTCACGCGGCTTACAATACTGGGACGAACAGGAACAGGCAGTAGACCGGAATGAACTTCGCGCAATGCCTCAATCACCGGTGAGATACGGGTCCCGATAGCCCTCTTGGCGGGCCAACGACTGGCGCACTGATTCCGCCTCTTCTCGCGCGGCGAAATGTCCGACGCGCACGCGATAATAAGTTTGTCCTTTGACCTCGGCCTGGACCACGTAGCCATCGTAACCCTTGTCTTTTAACCGCTGCACCAAAGTATCAGCAATATCTTTCGCGGGCGCCGCGGAAATCTGCACCGACCACTTTTTGCTCAAGTTGGCGCTTTCCGCGGAGTGGGCGACCGGACTAGTCTTCGCTTGAACGCCTGCCCGATCCGCGGCTGAAGCGCTCTTCCCGGCAAACCGCGCCGTGTCATTTGGGGTCGAGGCAGAGGCCTGAACGTCCGGCTTTGCTGGTCTTGTCTCGCCGCTTTGATTTACAAGCCCGCCAGCCTTGTCGATAGAAGACACAGTCTGCGGTCTCAAACCGATCTCAGTCTGACCCGAGGTGGGGTTCGCGCCATTCGCTCGCTTTTGAATAGCATAATCGGCGGGCATGCCAAGGTAAAAAATGACCAGCGCGCTCGCGACAAACATCGCCGCCAACGCGACAGCCTGCGTGCGCTTTAATTGGAAACGCCGGCGAACTTTCGGGCGCTTTTCACGCTCATGTACGGGGAATTCCTGGTGATCCGCGTAGGTTTCTAACTCCTTACTGCCCGCGCCCACCTCGCTCACCATTGAGCCGTTTGACAGCGACCAGGTTTCGGTCAACGCCGCTTCGGATTGTAGCACCGGGTGGAATCTTGCGATCAGCTCATCTACCTTGGGCCTGCACAATTCGACTGCGCAAGGTTCAAAAGTAAAACCGGTCGGCTGCAGGTGCCGAGATTGAAAATTGGTTTCGCGTTCGTGGCGTAGCAAGGCCGCCTGGATATTCGCCGACTCGCCGATGAAAACTTGGCAATCGAAGTTGAAGAGCCCATATACGCCGGAAGTTCGCGGCGCGCACGCTAAGATCGCCTCTCTGGTAAAACTGTTGCAACGACCGTCCGGCTGCCAAGACAAGCTCCAGCTCACAGACTCTTTGTCAATGTTAGCAGCGGTTGGCCTCACGATCGGGCACCTCCAACAGTCTTCATGGCTAACTTATTGATGGCAGTTCGACGTCGGAAATATTATCAACGACAATGGAAATAGTTTAAACGATTCCGGCTGCGATGTCCCAGTTTTCTCGCGTGGCAATACATCAAACGAGGGGCGAATCGTGATTATTTAAGAGGGCAAATGAGCTTCTTACATTTTTGGGAGCATTGAGGCGTTTTTATTCACTTTAACCTTCAGGCTTTAACATCGGTATCAAACAGTGGTGTGAAATGTTTATATCCATGAGAGGCAAAAAAAGGTTCGCGCGCTTGTCCGCGCTAACCTCCGAACAGGGTGTGAAATCAAGAAGCCAGTGAACAGGGATGCGCAGTGACCATTTCTGGCCGCTTGGAAGGGAAATCCAGTTTTTTGCTCGTCAGAACGGTGCGTAGTGGGAAGTGGTGGCGATCCCGTTGAAAAAGTTGTGGCGGACGAAATAGGCTTGAGCCTAGTCGGGACATAGGCCATATCGAAATTCAGAGGTTTCAAGATGAACGTAGCAATCCGCCCCGCAGTCCCCGCTGACGCGGAGGCTTGTGGACGCATTATCTACGACGCGTTCAAAGACGACATCGCTGACCGCCATGGATTTCCACCGCATTACCCTAACGTGGAAGTGGCCATTCAGCGCGCGACTTCCTGCATCAGCCATCCCTCGATCTTTGGCTTGGTCGCCGAGAGTGAAGGTCAAATCATCGGCTCCAACTTCCTTGACGAGCGCGATCCTATCCGAGGTCTGGGACCGATTACTGTTGACCCGCAGGTTCAGGTACGCGGCACAGGGCGCCGCCTGATGGAAGCGGTCCTTGAACGGGCCCACGATGCAGCCGGCGTGCGTCTCGTTCAGGATTCCTTCAACATGCTATCGATGTCTCTTTACGCTTCCCTCGGATTTGAGATAAAGGAGCCGCTCCTGCTTATGCGAGGCAAACCTGCGGGTAAGCCTCTCCTTGGCATAGAGGTTCGACCCCTCAAGAGCGAAGATCTCGACGAGTGTGCGGAGCTATGTAGGAGAGTCCACGGATTTGAACGCCTCAACGAACTGAAGGACGCGTTGCAGAGTTTGTCGCCTCTTGTTGCCTTGCGTGAAGGTCGTATTGTGGCATATGCGACGGCCGTTACTAGATTTTCGCGGAATCACGCTGTGGCCGAAGCGGACGAAGACATGAAAGCGCTATTGCTGGGTGCTGCAGCAATGAATGCAGAGCCGTTGTCTTTCCTATTGCCGGTGCGGCAAGCAAGCTTCTTCGGCTGGTGTTTGAGCGAGGGTTTACGGGCCGTCATGCCGATGACGATGATGACGATGGGCCAATATCAGGAACCTGATGGCTCTTACATCCCGTCCGTTCTTTACTAAACGTTAGTTAACCAGTTGTGCCTCGGCCTGCTGCACCATGAGTGCGAACCCCTGAAAAACTTCTTGCGAGGTAAAGTTGCAGTGCCCATACCGCGGCACCGGCAGGACGCTTAGGAACGCGCTTTTACCTTTTTGGGCGACCAGGCTGCTGTAGTTCACCTCGTGTTGAAAGGGCACCACTTCATCGAGCGTGGTATGGAGCGTTACCAGCGGCCCGTGCAAAGTTCCAGTAGGTTGATAAAACCGGCGTGCGTAAGCCCGCGCCCGCCCATCAGCCTCGATCCGCTCCACTCCAGCATTCAACGCCGCATCGTTCGTCGACCCCACGTAGGTCGTTGATCTGTTGTCGTAGGGTATCCCGCCTGCTGTGGCGATCTGATCGTTGCTGCCAAATATACTATAAAACGAGAGGCTCAGAGCGGTCGTGATGGCAGAACTTGGGTCTGCCACGTCTATAGCTGCCTTGGTAACGTTGAAGAGTTGAACAGTGGCAGACAGGTCGGTTGTTAACGCGGTAATGATGCGCGGGACGTAGACAGTCTCCCAGAATAGAAAGGCATTCTCTGGAACGTCAACAGCACCAAATGGTTTCTCCCCGGGCTGATTTGGCGGGAACGTAAACACAGCTGGAAAAAAATAATCAAATACCACTCGGAAGTCGTACGTATATTTGATCAGATCGGGTGATCCGCCGACCGGCGCGCATAGCGCCAGGCCAGCATCGTATTTGCCCGGATAACGCTCAAGCAACAGGAGCGCGATCTCGCCGCCTTCCGAGGCGCCCGTGATGAATACCTTCGTTAACGAGTGCGGCGGCACGATCTTTTTGAAATATTCGAGGAGCTTGTTTAAATCTTCGGCTCCCTGTTCAATCGCCACCCCATTCTTGTGAAAACTGCTGGTGGCAAAGGCGAACCCCTGCGACAAAAAAAGGTTGGGCACAAATGTCCCATCGGCCAGAGTAAGTTCATCGCTGGGCAATTCCAGCGGCGCCTGTGGAGGGACGAAACCGTGCGCATAAATGACTAATCGACCATTCCAATTGGGCGGAATGCAAATGACTATCAACTGATCCGCTGGATATTTCGGATCATGACTCGGCAGCGAACCTTCCTGGCATACCGGAGGCCATGTGAACTGCGAGCGTGCGGGAACGGGCGAACCGAGGATTACAGTGAGCGTAGCGAACAGAAGAAAAGCCGCCAGATAAATCTTTTTCATAGCGTCTCCTGTTAAACTTAGTGCGTCAAAATACGGCAAAGCGTGCAAACCCACTTACTAAGATCTTTGCAAATTTACAAGTTGTTTTTTGGATCAGCTTTGGCGAACTTAAAACGCCAGTAACGTTATCGAGCCGCCGCCGTCATCCGCACGAACCTATAGACAATCCTGATGGGCTGCTTCCCCGTGTGGCACCGTTTAACGGCGAGCAATCCGCTTGCCATGAGGCCAAAACAAAGTTGAGACTCCCGCGATACCCGCTTCCTTCTTCAGTGGCGGGTTATGCCCCGGCCTCAAGGCCAAGCACATTTCCGGACGATTTTACACGAATCCGTCCTCTTATCGCTGGACTACTGTCAGCTCTTGCCTTGTATTGATACTCTTGCGTGCATTTTGGCCCAGTCCTGTCAAAGGAAGCGTTCGAGCATACCAAATCCATCAGAGCGGTTTTTAGTGTTGAGGACCTAAGGGGGAGTTGGTCCACTGACTTGATAGGCTCAACCAAACCGGGGAAGCGAAGATGATTATCGGAACGGACACAGGAATTGGTCCCGCCATGCGGGTCCTTCGTCATGTCACAGAACGCAAACGTTATTATCAGATAAAATTTGCCAGCGGTGAGCAAGCGCTTGTCTTAATCGCCGGCATGCCGGCGCCCTCCGTCGAGGTCGTACGTCTCGCTTTAGGTGGTTTCGTCCCATGGCAAACTGTTTGGGAATACAATCCTATGAGGGCCGGAGGTTACAGCGATTATATTCACAAGCTAAAGACGATGTTTTCACCGGCAAAAGGAAGATCTGATGATTCCGACCACTACATTCGCGACACTTTGCTCTCGTGTCAGTCTATCGAGGACGCTCGCATACTGCTTCTGCAGCGCGAGCGGCTAGCCAATACTTCGACGAACGAGATTACTGATGACTTCACGAGACGCGAGCGGCGTTCGTTCACGAGTAACGATGGCTGGGAGCTAGGAATTCGTTCTCCACAGCATGGATCACCAGCAGAGAAGGTAAAGGGCGATGGAACGAGTCATAACAATGGGGAGCGGGGTAACGGCAAAGCCGAATCGGTTTTCGCCAAGGACTTGGATCTCGCCAAGGTTTCAGCGGTGCCGAATCGCTATAGCATCAGAAACGACGGCGCGAGACGGGTCCTCACGTGCGTTGAAGCGCCCACGATCATGGTTCGCGCGGACCGCGGACTAGCGATACCTGCCAAGCAGGCACGCAAATACCCGGCTGGAACGATTTTTCTCGACGGTGCGGCACAAGGCGATCCGTTCGTCGATGTTCAGAAGCAACTGTACAACCTAGATCACCACGAAGGATGTATTCGATCCTTGGCCACCTGCGAACAGGCCATGGTATTGATTCGCAAGGGTCTCGAACTGCGCAATCGCGACTGGGTTGTGTTGGCAAACGATGCCGATCTGGACACTCTTCTTGCCCTGTGGGTAGTTCTTAACCACAGCCGTCTCAACGATCGCTCTAAAACTTGTGCCAAGATCATGCCGCTTTTGCGTCTCGAAGGTATTATCGATAGCCACGGCCTTGACGCTCGAGATTTAGCCGCGCTGCCGCCGGATCTGCTCCATTCCACCTCTGCAATGTTGAAACAGTTAGAGCAGCAGGAAATCGTCCTCAAAAACTATGGACGGTGGTCGGAAACCGATCTGTTGGAATATATCGCCGACCGACTGCGTGCCGTCGACGAACTGATTTACACGCCGGAGGATTTTGACGGTTTTCATGAAGTTGAGGAGCTGGCACAAGTCCAGATTGCCAACGTGTCTGTCGCGGTCGCCTGCCGTTCGGACGCCAGCATAGATGAGGTCCAGCGGCAGCTTCAAAAGGTTTACGGGCAGCGGTTGGGAATATTGATATTTCAAGATGATCCCTCGACCTATAGATTGCGTCAGTTAGATGGAAGCCTTCCGGCATCGCTTGAACGCGCGTATGAACGTCTGAATCTTTTGGACCCGGCGGTGAAAAGTGGCTCCGAAAACCGCTGGGGTGGCTCAACAGAAAACGGTGCTTCCCCGCGCAAGACTGGAACGAATCTTTCGCCTACGCAGATCATCGAAGCGGTGCGGGAAGCTTTTTGGGCACCGAACCTATTTGACGTGGTCTCCGCCATTCCTCGAGCACTTTTACTCGCTGTCGCGGCGTTGTCGCCTGCAGTAGCGCTGATTTTTGTCGGCAACCTGCTCCGCGATCATGGGTTTATCACGGGAGACACAGTGCTTTTGTCTGCCGTGGCTCTCACGATGACGACGGGGATCCTTTTTTGGTCAAAGGCCCGCCGAGTTCCCGGGCTTTATGGTTGGCGAGTGCCTGCGGGTTTTGCTTGGCTAAGCGCGCTCCCCGCCGCGCTCATCGGCGCCGTGACCGGCGGGGCCTGGGCCCCCGGATCGATCGCCTCCCGCATGGGACCCGACAACGTTTACGAATTCACCGGTCTCGCTGCGCTCCTTCTTCCGCTGGGAGCGGAGGTGCTTTTCCGCGGTGTGATTCTCGGACATCTCGCTGCGCGACTGCCGATACAAAAAAGCGGTGGGCCGTGGTGGCGTTCCTGGCCTACTTTGATATCGACCGCACTGTATGCCGGGGCATCTCTTCTTCTGTTCCTGAGCTTCTCAAGGGGCCAGATCCAAATCAGTCAATCGCTTCTCATTGTCGCCGGCGCTGCTATCTTCGGTATCTCGTCCGGGATAGCGCGAGAGCGTTCGGAGAGCATCCTTTCTTCTGCCCTACTCCATTGGGTTTGTGTGGCGGTATTGTTACTATCCAGTCGTTTGCTGTCTTGATGTAACCCGCGTTCCCAATGATCGATATAAACACTGCTATCCAGAATGGCCACGGCCATCTTAGGGTTTCTCCACGCTTCCGGATCTGAGAGACCGGCGAGTTTTTTTCATAAACTCCCAAAACTCCTCCATTTCGGTGACACGCTCGACGAATAATCGGATGACCTCCGCCTCGGTCTTTACCCCAAGAGCTTTTTTGGCGCGGTTAAGCGCACGCTTATCGACAAAATAGGATTTGCGCTTCAATTTCGCTCTCGCTCCCAATTTAACCCCAGACAATCCAGCTTGCTATGCATACATCGTAAAAGAAAGAGGGCATACGTATCAAGTTCGTTTTTTTCCGGCTTCAGTTTAGGTCAAGCCCCTCACGTTCCCCTCACCCAAGGAAGAGTAACTTTTTTATTACCATCAGCCGAAGCGGGGCAATATAAAGGTTACGCTCTTTGGGTCCATTCGCGCTTCGAGCGAGACTCTAAAGATTAAATTTCCTCGACAATACAGCACGTTTATCGGAATAGCCGCGGGTCAATCCATGTTGGCGTGCTCATTGCTCTCCATTTCGGTTAGCGAACGGAAGGAGGACAAGGCCATGAATAAAAAAATATTGGTGCTACTGGCACAGAATGTCCGGATCGAAGAGATGATCCCTTACGTCGACAGAGTGGCCCGACCCGGGATGACGGTCGTCTTCCTCGTGCGCTATCCGGTAGGTGGGTTCATTTGGGCGAAAGAGGAATTCGGCATGAAGGTCGTTTTGGAGGCAAAGAAACTAGCAAGCTATTACTCCTGGCAAGCAAACCTAAAAAGAGCAAAGTCAGGAATTGCACCTGCCGTTGAGGCCTTGGGACGGAAAGGCGTAGAAGTGACCGTCGATGTTTACGCCGGCAGTGTGAAGCGGGCGGTGCGGAGTCACACGATCAACGCCGATGTCCATTTGATCATGACGCCGGCGGGTATCGCGGCTCGGATCGCCAGGCTCTTCGACGGTACCGATTCAGTTTTCAAGTGGTTCAACTGCCCGAGCTTCTCTCCGGTGCTATTGATTAACCCTCGGACGCTACAATGATTGGAAAAAGCCATGACTCGCGCAAAGGCGCAAAGCACGCCAAGTTCGGAGGATTCTAAAAAGTTCTTTCTTTGCGGTCTCAGCCTCTTGGCGCAGGATTCACGACTGCTGTTCGTTCGAGCACGATCACGAGAAACGATCACGGTTTTTAGTACGGTTGACACCGAAGTTCATGGTCGAATAGGCTCTCGACCGGGAAGAGAACTCACCGCAGCGGCGCTGAGTACACAGAGAAAGGGTTCTTGATCAAAAAATCCTTCGAACTCTGCGACCTCCCTGTCTTTGTGGTGAAAACTCTTTCGGAGATGCCAGATGCCCCGCGTTGAAGTCACAAAAAAGAAAAAGAGTCCGCGCGCGGACGAACTCAGCCAACTCAAGAAAGAGTTAAAGCGCGTCACCGAGCAGCTTGAGTCTCGTGATCGTGAGCTCGCCGAGGCCTCAGCGCAACAGATTGCCACGAGCGATATTCTCCAAGTTATCAGTAGCACTCCTACGGATTTGCAGCCAGTCATGGACGCCATCGCCGAGAATGCTGCACGGCTGTGCGACGCTTCCGACGCGCAGATCTGGCAGGTTAAAGGGGATAAGTATTGGCGGGTGGCTTCCCATGGATCGATACCCGTCGTGAGGGCTAATGAAGGCCGGCCCATCATTCGCACTCTGATCACGGGCAGAGCCGCTATCGACCGAGAGACAGTCCATGTTCATGATCTTGCAGCCCCCGATGCACAAGTTGAATTTAAGGACAGCTGGTCTCTTGCCAGGCAGATCGGCGTCCGCACGCATCTGGCAACGCCGTTGCTTCGTGAAGGGGTCGCAATCGGCGCGATTCTGATTCGCCGCACGGAGGTGCGACCATTCTCAGAAAAACAGATCGCACTTCTCAAAACCTTCGCCGATCAGGCGGTCATCGCCGTCGAGAACGCTCGGCTGTTTAATGAACAGCAGACCCGGAACCGCGAGCTAGCCGCGCTCCATGACGTGACCACCACGGCAAATCAATCGCTGGAGCTAACGCCGGTCCTCGATGAGGTAGTTAAGAAAATCTCGGAAATATTCAAATTCGATTCCGCTACGATTTATCTACTCGATCGCAAAATGGAGTTCTTAAATTTGCATGCGTCGTTTGGATTTCGTCACGACGCGAATCAGCCGCGGACTTTTCGGCGGGGGCAAGGGCTCACTGGTAAGGTAGCTGAAACCGGACAGCACATCATTTTTGAAAACGTGCAGACCGATCCTCGCTATCAAGAGCTGAGTTTATCTAAATCAACACGAGAGCTCGATTACTCCTTTTTTGCGCTCTTCCCGATAAAGGCGAAGGGAAAATTTGCCGGAACTATAAACTGTCTGGGTAAGTTGCCCCGAAAGTTATCTTTCGAAGAGATCCGGCTGATTACGTCGATGTCTGAACAAATTGGCGTCGCGGCTGAGAACATCAATCTTTATGAGGAGCTCAAAGGCAAAACCAAACAACTCGAAAGTTCCAACATACAACTAAGCGAAGCCCTGGAGCAGCAGATCGCGACCAGCGAGATTCTGCGCGTGATCGCCAGTTCGCCGACGGATATTCAACCTGTGCTGGACGTAGTCGCAGAGAATGCCGCGCGGCTGTGTGAGGCAAACGATGCTGTCATCCAGCGCGTCGAAGCTAACGTCCTACGCCGCGTGGCTCATTATGGGCCAATCCCAGCAACTGCGGTGGGGGAGGAGATGACCGTCACCCGAGCCTTATTGCCGGGCCGGGCCATCCTCGATCGACAAGTCCTTCACGTTCATGACTTAGCCACAGAGGTCGAAACCGAGTTTCCAGAAGACAAATCATACCAGCAACGCTTCGGCACTCGAACCATCCTTGTCGCGCCGTTGCTTCGGGAGGGCATTCCGATCGGGACCATTGTGATCCGTCGAACGGAGGTCCGTCCTTTTACTGAGAAGCAGATCGCGCTTCTGAAAACTTTTGCCGACCAAGCCGTTATCGCCATCGAGAATGTCCGGTTGTTCAAAGAATTGCAGGAGCGCAACGCAGAGTTACGCGAGGCCCTGGAGCATCAGACGGCAACGGCCGAGGTGCTCGGCATCATTAGCCGGTCGCCAACGGACGTGCAGCCGGTCCTCGACGCCATCGTCGAGAGCGCGGCCCGGGTTTGTGGGATTGACGACGTGGTCCTGCGACTCCACGAGGGGAACATTAGGGTTGTGCGGGCTCATTTTGGTCCCATGCCCATTACCCGCCCCGAGGTGAGTACAGATGAGCCATACGTTGGCTGGATGCGCGAGCACGGCGCGCTCCACGTTCCTGATGTCCGAGCGCAGAACGACTTCCCGACGTTAGGTCGCGGCCGCGAGTGGCGCACTTTCCTGGCCGCACCCTTGCGTCAGCAGGGAGATTTCATTGGAACATTGAACGCCCGTCGCATCGAGGTGCGCCCCTTCACCCCTGCTCAAATCAAACTGCTCGAAACCTTCGCGGACCAGGCAGTGATTGCTATCGAGAACGTTCGGTTGTTCCAAGAGCTAAAGGAGTCGTTGGAGCAGCAGACGGCGACGAGTGAGATTTTGGGCGTGATCGCTAGCTCGCCGACGGACGCTCAACCTGTATTTGACACTATTGCACAAAGCGCGATGTGCCTGTGCGATGGCGCCATGGGTGTGGTCTCACGGTACGACGGTGAGCTGATATATCTGGCAGCGCACTCTCATGTCACGGCTGAGGGCGCCGAGGTCATGCGGCACATGTTCCCGATGCGCCCAGCGCGGACTGGCATACATGGGCGCGTCATTCTT
>WNFV01018017.1_pt1 | contig 11299 bp, 7 predicted proteins | sample 5400101 | NCBI WGS metagenome assembly WNFV01 (sample SAMN13153361, study PRJNA577476) | soil metagenome | isolation source: 115 cm soil or saprolite under grassland replicate 1 | place: USA:California | collected 2016-06-15
GATCGTGACGTTACCGACGAAGTGGATCTTCTCGGTTGCAACTCCCTCTCGCACAAGGTTGATGTTCGCGCTTTCTTCCGTGGTGAAAAGATAATCTGAGATCGAATCTGTCACAACCCTATTCACCTCTTCTGGCATCGTTCGGTCGAAACATCGCAACCCCGCTTCCACGTGGGCCAATTTAGGAATAAACCCCCTTCGGTCCACACCGGAACAGTAGGTGTGCTTCGTGGTCAAGGCGCAGGCCACCGTCGAGTTCACATCGCCGACGACGACCACAGCGTTTGGTTTCTCAGTCAACAACACGCTTTCGAATCTTTCGACCACTTTAGCGATCTCGGCGGAGCGTGATCCGGAGCCGACCCCAAGAAACATATTCGGCGTCGGGAGTTCAAGGTCGTTGAAAAAGAAATCGGACAAATTGGCATCGTAATGCTGACCGATGTGCACTAAAACGTGATCGATGTATTGGCTGTTGGATTGACTATTGTATTCTTTGATCGCTTCGCAGATGGCAGCGACCTTCATAAAGTTCGGCCTACCTCCAACGACCGAAAGAATCTTCTGGGCCATCAATCACCTCCGCTTGTGGAATTCGCAGTGTCCAATAACCGAAAGAACCAGCGAAATCGAAGTCCATGAAAAATCATCGGCAAGTCGCGCCTATTTTCTTCCGTCGGTTGCAGATCTGATCGTGCCGAAACCATAATTACCGGACAGCGGTGACGCGCGGCTGCTTAGATCAATTCCCCATGAATGTAAATACTGGTCGCTGGCTGAGCTTGTTTTTCTCTGATTCGGATGAATCGCTCGCACCGTTACTCCGTAAAGCGAGAACCGCAAATACCGGCCCACCGCCATAAGGCATTGTTAACACTGCGCGCAACGGCGACGGGTGGAAACCCGAGATCCGTTTCCCGCAGTAAACAGTCTGATAAGGCGGAACATGAGGAACGTCCTAGTCGTGGACCACAGGGGAAAATACTCGTATCGTGTTTCCAAAGATTACAGAGTACTCGCCGCGGTCGCCGAAAGTTTTCACAAAAATCCTCTGCGTTTCCAAGGTAAGACCGTTCCCGGCGCAGGTCTACGAAACGCATCTTACCTTTGGGGACGTTTATTTGGAGAAATCACTCAGACCCCCCATCCTTAGAAAAGCTCTAGATTTCCTGGTTAGAAACCTGAATTTATCCCCTTCTTTGGTCTTTAGTAGCCAATACGCAAATTGCGAACCACAGAAGATTGGGATAGTTTCAGAAAATAGAATTCATTTTCGTGATTGTTTAGGCGTACGTTTCGCCCTCTATTTCGTAGAATCGTATTGAAATGGGGCAGTCTTGCCCTAGGTTTAGAAAAATGCATGACCGCATTGCCTCTTCGCTGTACGGCGGTGTTTCAAATGAATAGCTAGTCGAAGCCTGACGGTTAGACGCGAAAACCAAACATCCACAGCTTTTACCATTTCAAGCATTTTTTAGCGCTTGCTGAGGCTTTCGGGTTAACAAATTCGCCTTAAATCAAGTGTTTAGAGTAGTTCTATGGCCGCTTTGGTGCGTGCAGGAGTGAAAAGCTCGTGTCCTGTGACGATCAAATATCTCGTCAGATCTTGGTAGCGTGTGAGAATGCGTGCGTAGGTGTACTTACGACGCACGACACGACGCCAACACGGCAACACTCATGTGTACTGGCATTCGGTTCGTTCGCCGATCTGTAGCTCTATGACGTCATCAGCACCCACATAATTATTGCCAAATATTGAAGAGGTCGTGATGCGGATAGATCTGTCCACTGGAGCTTATATTCAGATTCAGACCCGGACTGGTCTGTTCGTCAGAGGGCAGCGTGAGAGTGAAAATCGTAACAATCGGGCTGTTCGCTCTTGAAACAAGTGTCGTCTCTTTCCCTCTCACAAGCGGACAAAGAAAATCAGCTCGTGAAAATCGCCGAGGCGTCAACAGCAAATCCAACGCACCAAAAAAACGTCGGCGAATAGAGCTTAACCCAAATCCTTGAACGATTCTTTATGCAGCCCATGCCTTCTCATTTTTCTGTAAAGGGTCTTATTGTCCACTTTAGCCTCCTTGGCCGTCGAGGAGATTCCGCCCTTATACTTTATTAGTAACCCGCGTAGGTAATCCTTTTCACTTTGCAGCAACCATTGTTTCAACGACAATTCACCACCGCCATTATGCTGGTAGTAGCGGTCCATGACCCGCTGGAGCGGCGCAGGCAAGTCTACGTCGTCGATGGTATCGCCTTGGCATTTGACTATGGCTCGCTCAAGAATATTCTCAAGTTCCCGAATATTACCCGGCCAGTGGTAGGCAAGCATTTGGTCAAGGACCTTAGGTCGAACGTGCCGAATTTGTTTCTCTTGAGCAACTGGATGCTTGTTGAGAATATGATTGATAAGGAGCGGTAAATCTTCGAGCCGCTCGCGTAAAGGCGGAAGCTGCACTGGAATGACATTGATACGATAATAAAAATCTTCTCGTAGGGTGCCGCGCGCTAAACAGATCGATAAATCCACGTTGGTTGCAGCAACCACCCGCATGTCGACTTTTACCTTGCGATTGGCACCCAGACGTTCCACCTCTCGTTCTTGAAGCACTCTCAAAAGCTTAACTTGCATCGGCGGCGCCATGGTCTCAATCTCGTCGAGAAAAAGCGTTCCACCATCGGCCAATTCGATTTTGCCAGCACGGCTCTGTACCGCCCCTGTAAATGCGCCCTTTTCGTAGCCAAACAACTCGCTCTCTAGAAGTGTGTCGGGAAATGCTCCGCAATTGATCGCGACGAATTGTTTCGCTTTACGTCGGCTCAATTTATGGATGGCGCGAGCAACTAACTCTTTGCCGGTCCCCGTCTCTCCCGTGATCATCACTCCTGAGTCCGTTTCTGCCAGAGATCTGATGAGGTCGAAAACCTTGACCATCTTTGGGCTCTTGCTGAGAATATTTTCGAGATTATGCTCCTCCTGAATCTTCTGACGAAGTTCGCGAACCTCATCCAGCAGCCGTCGCTTCTCGATGAGCTTTTCGCTCACCATTCGAATCGCTTCAGGTTGGAATGGCTTGGTAATATAATCGCTCGCGCCGAGCTTCATCGCCTCAACTGCTTGCTTGATATTCCCGAAAGCAGTGATCAGGATGACGTCCGTTTCTGGGTGTTTTTCGCGCACATGGCGGGCTAACTGAAATCCGTCCATTCCCGGCATTTTGACGTCCGAAACGACAATTGCGAACTTTTCCTCGGCGAGCTTCTTAGCGCCCTCCTCGCCGCAGGAAGCGGTCGAGACTCGGAAACCTTCTTGCTCGTAGAACTGACCCAATTGCTCCCGCAAACGATCATGATCCTCAACAATTAAGACGTTGTACATAAGCTTGCCGAGGCTTTAAGCGCCTATTTTCGATCGACCAGCACGATCTATCGCGTCACAAAGGGGAAGCGTGATTTCCACTTCTGTCCCACCGCCCTTCGTGCTCGAAATACTCAATAGACCCCCGTGCAGGTCTACAACTCTGGCTGCTATGCTCAAACCTAGCCCGTCCCTTTCGGGGTTGGAGGTGAAAAACGGGGCGGTAACTTTTTCCAAAAGCTGCGTTTCTACTCCGCATCCAGTATCGACGACTGAGATTCGCGCTACCGGATGTCCCGCCAAAGAGGTCGCGTGATACTTAGCTTTTATAATCACCCGGTCTCCTCTGCTGGTCGCATCGAGCGCATTCTGCAGAATCGAATGGAGCGCGCACTCGAGAAGAATCGGGTCTCCCTTGATAAGCGCACCATCAAGCGATTCTTGAAAGAGGTGTTTGAACATCACTTTTTTTTCGACGAAATGGGGGGCATTCGCATCGATCACCGCGTGAAGCATCTCCCTTAGGTCCAGCTCCGAGAATCCTGTCGGCGTTTGACTGTAATGCATAAATGCACGCGTAAACTCGACAGCACGATCAACGGTTTGTTGCAATGCTTCGATCTCCTTAGTGGTTGTTACACCTCGTTTCAACGAACCAATCAGCAGATTAATAAGCTGAAAGTGATTGCCGATTTTGTGAACGAACTGCGAAATAACGCCGCTGTCAATACCCTGGCACTGAAGCTCCGCCCGGAGTGGAATCATACAACCACGAATCATCGTGTCGGTCTCGGTGCGCACTTTGCGCAGAGAATGTCCGACCCAAACTGGCAACCCCCGATCATCAATAAATCGATGAGTTTCTGATATAAGCTGGCCGGGACTCAATCGATCGATTCGAGCCACCAAACCTCGGCGATCTTCTTCCATAAGCCGCTCGTCCCAGAGCGTGCGATTGCCAAGCAACCTCTCGGGTCCTACACCGATCAATTCCGTAGTGCTGGACGAAACAGCCGTGACTGTCAAATCTGCAGCGCATTCGTAAGTGATGAATGGCGTGGACGCCAGGGAATCTTGTAACTTGTCGCTAGGGCTCGACGAACTTGGTTGAATCAACTGTTTGACGTGCACCGACACCAGAGGGTCCGCGATATCATCATCGTTATCAGGAGCTTGCTCAAGAGTGGAAGACAAATCATTCCCTTCCCTAAAATCCTAATGAACCGGGGTTATGAGGCTACTTGGCATTTTTGCCATATCGAATCCGAGATTTCAAGGAAATTGTTATTAACTCTTACACTTATGTTGTAAGCGCAAGTTGTTAGACAGACCCTTCATTGCAATGTATTAAATCACTTGACTACCTTGTTCCAGAAACGTCCATGCATTACCTCCGTGTCGTGTAAATTCCTTGTACACTTTATAAACGAGGTCCCAGCAGTCCGTTACCGGCTGAAAAACTCGCGACATCTGGCAGCTGCATCAATGGCTCTCGTCAAAAAGCAGGAGCGCGCGGGATGGATCAAGGCTGCCGCGGAATTGATGTCTTCAAACCCAGGCGCGGCTCGCGACGAGCCGTCCATTCTGAGCGCGATTTTAGCTTTGCGGCTTTCCCTTGACTAAGAGGGCATCTTCACTCCACAAAGTCGAATATCGGGCATGGCTGACTTCCGTAACGGACCCCAGAAGCGAAGACCGTAAATCACCAAAGCCCGGGTTCAGTTTGCGCGAGCATCGAATTTTGCTGAGGCACGAATCTTCAACATGAGCAAATTCTTTCCCGGGCAATACCAATTCAAAAGCGTTTACTCGCTTGGAAAACCTACAGTTCGCATCAGGATGGCCGCATTGACTGGGCCACCTCTTAGCTCCACGAGCCCGCCAAATTATGGTCTGTCAACCCCACGTTGTCATTCGGGCTTCCTATTCGATCTCAACGCGAAAAACAATTGGCACATGACTTGCTCGATGCAAATAAAACTTTTTTCTGGCATCTCGAAATGGACTCAATTTTCAATCTCAACAGGCTGCTCGTCAATCTCCCGCTGATGTGTTTTGACAGGATACTCAGGGGAGGCAAGCAAAATACCAAAAGCTGGTGTTCTAACTTTAGCCCCGTAACTGTCTAGATGATCGGGGTCATCAAAGCCGTTTGTTCAGCATTCGAAGAGAAACTTAAAGTCAGGTCAATATGCAGGCACAAAAGTCAAAGTCGAATGCCCGACGCTATAGTTCGAAACAAGAGGGGAAGGAAACTACGTGAAACCCAAGATTCTCTTAGTCGATCGCGAAGAAAATATTCTTAAGCAAATGCGTTGGGCCCTCGAGCCGGACTACGAAGTTTTTACGATCTCGGACGAAGGCGAGGCCATGAGCACCTTCGAAAAAGAGAAGCCTGCGGTCGTCACATTGGACCTTTCCTTGAATCCGCACAATCCAGCGGATCTCGGAGGGATGCGCCTGCTGGAGCAAATTCTTTCCCAAGAACCTTCAACGCGAGCCATTGTGGTCACTGGGAACGACGACGAAAAAAATGCTCTGCGTGCTGTGCGGCTCGGCGCGTGCGACTATTATGCCAAGCCAATTCGCGTTGAGGAATTAAAGATCATGATCAGGCGCGCTTTCCACATTCACCGGTTACAGCAAAAAGTGCAACAAAATGATCACAGCTTTACAGACGGGTTTCACCGTATGGTCGGACCGTCGAAAAGCATGAAAGATATTTTCCGGTTCATCGAACGCGTGGCTGTGTCGGATATCTCGGTGTTGATCTGTGGGGAAAGCGGCACTGGGAAGGAAATGGTGGCCCACGCAATTCACTTGCAAAGCCAGCGAAAGAACAATCCCTTCGTGGTGATCAATTGCGGCGCAATTCCTGAAAATCTGTTAGAAAGTGAGTTGTTCGGCCACGAAAAAGGGTCTTTTACCGGCGCACATGCCCAGAAGCGGGGAAAATTTGAACTGGCACATACCGGAACCGTGTTTCTCGACGAAATCGGCGAGCTTGCCCCGCCGCTCCAAGTGAAATTGCTCCGGTTTTTACAAGATCGGAAAATTGAGAGGGTCGGCGGCACCCAGCCCATCGACATCGATGTCCGAATCATCGCCGCCACTAATCGTGACCTCAAAAAGGATATGGAAAATCATGTCTTCCGGGAAGACCTTTACTATCGCTTAAAGGTCGTGCCCATCGACATGCCGCCACTCCGAGACAGAAAAGAGGACATCATTCCGCTGGCGCAGCATTTTCTCAAGAAGTTCTGCAGGGAACATCGCAAGGTCCCGGTCACGCTTTCACCGGAAGCGGAAGGCGCGCTGCTGATGCATCCGTGGCCAGGCAATGTTCGCGAGCTCGAGAATCTCATTAGTCGCTCAGTGGTGCTCAGTCCGCGATCTGTTTTGAAGCCGAGCGATTTAGGGTTTGCGCTTGATCAAATACCGACTGATGTTAATCTAAAGTTTGCCAAGAAAGCGATCGAAATGGAGTTCGTCAAAAAGGCGCTATCCCGCAATGGCGGCATCGTCAGCCGCGCCGCGCGCGAGCTTGGGATCAGCCGCGTGAATCTCTATGAACTCATCGAAAAGTACAACATTCGCCGTCAGGAGTTTAAAATAATGAGGGCGGCTCAAGATCAAGCTCGAAAGTCACCAGGCAACGGCAGCCGTTATCGGTCTTGGTTACGTCGGTCTACCGTTGGCGATGGAGATCGCGGCAGCGGGGTTCAAAGTGATTGGTGTCGATCTGGATAGAAACAGAATCTCCACGCTCAAGCAAGGCAAATCTTACATCTTAGACGTTCCCGACAAAGTAATTGCCGAAGCCGTTGGGTCGGGAAAATTCGCGCCGACCTCGGATTTCAGTACGCTGGCAAACGCGGACACCGTCAGCATCTGCGTTCCAACCCCCTTGAGCAAGAGTCGCGACCCCGATATTTCATTTATCCTTTCGGCGACGCAAGAAATTCGTAAATACTTACATTCAGGCCAACTGATCGTTCTCGAAAGTACAACTTATCCGGGGACCACCGACGAACTGATCGTACCGGAACTCGAAATTTCCGGTCTTAAGGTTGGGGGCGATTTCTTCGTTGCCTTCTCTCCCGAGAGAATCGATCCGGGTAACCTTACTTTCCATACGCGAAACACCCCTAAAATCGTCGGCGGGATCACGGCGCAATGCACTGAGATCGCACGATTATTTTATTCGCAATTTATTGAACGGGTAATCGCCGTGACCAGCACCAGATGCGCTGAAATGGTAAAGCTCCTGGAGAACACGTTTCGCAGCGTCAACATCGGCATGGTAAATGAACTGGCCCTAATGTGTGATCTGTTGGGCATCGACGTTTACGAGGTTATCGATGCCGCAGCGACTAAGCCTTTTGGGTTCATCCCGTTTTATCCGGGCCCGGGACTCGGTGGCCACTGCATTCCCATCGATCCTCACTACTTGGCGTGGAAACTGAAGGCGCTCAACTTCCAAGCGCGATTTATCGGCCTGGCGGCGGAGATCAATGGCATGATGCCTTCGGTTGTGACCACCCTAGTGAACGACGGGCTCAACCACGTGTCGAAAAGTATCCGCGGCTCCAAGATCATGATTCTCGGCGTCGCCTACAAGAAAAACGTCAGCGACTGCCGGGAGTCGCCGGCGCTTGACGTCATGCGGCTGCTCGCCGACAAAGGCGCGATTCTCTCTTATAACGACCCCCTTGTTCCCGCATTACGTCTGGGCGGAAGCGTGCTTAAGTCGATCGATGCGTCGCCCGCGGAAATCGCTAAACACGATTGCGTCATCATTCTTACCGACCACAGCGCTTATGACTTCGAAAAAATCGTCGAAGCGGCAAAATTGATCATCGATACGAGGAACGCCACCAAAGACCTGCACGTTTACAAAGACCGGATCATCAAATTAGGAGCCGGCAACGGTGTTCGGTCAGACTCGCCTCACGAACAGCCAGAGGCATTGAGAGCGGCCGAGGCCGGTGCTCACTAAACCCGATTAATCGAAAGCTGAGTTAGAATCGCTCTATCAGTTCGGCGGACCAACATATTCGAACTCGCGTCTGCGCCGATTCCGCCGCGCGAGAATGAGCCGGGATTGATCCGCCGTAAACCGGTGCTGGCGGGGAAAGCATGATCTCGACGTTACGTATGCTTTCCCCATTTGACTCACAAGAGAAACTTTGGCCGGAAAACAGTTATTACTTGCCGTGGCATCGCTTGTATTTCTTGCCGCTGCCGCAGGGGCATGGATCATTTCGGCCAACCTTCTCCCCTTCCCGTCTTGCCGGGCCGGTGGGCCGTGCCGCGACCGGGTCTTCGCCATGGCTTAAGACCATTCTTTGCGGCGCCGGTTGATGCAGCTCCACTTCCTGTGCGACACTCTCTCGCGCCAATTCCACGGTAAACAATTTTTGCACGACATCTTCTTGGATCCGGCGCTTCATGTCCTCGAACATGTCGAACCCCTCCTTTTGATATTCCTGAAGAGGGTTCTTTTGGCCATATCCACGCAAGCCGATACCTTCCTTCAGATGATCCATGCTCAGAAGATGGTCCTTCCAAAGGGTGTCGATAGTTTGCAACATGATAATTTTTTCCAGTTGTCGCAGCATCGGCTCGCCGAATCGTTTCTCTTTGTCCTCGTACGCATCCAAGACTCGTTGGCTTGTGATTTCACGTAAACTATCCGCTGTGAGATCATCTTCTTGTTCCGGCTTGAGTTCCAATCGAAAGTTGAATTGATGATAGATTCCTTCGCGCAAACCATTGAGATCCCATTCCGATGGATGAAGCTCGTTGTCAGCGTACCGGCCGATGATTTCTTCGGCCAACCCTTCAGCCATGTCGAGGACCTGATCCTTTAAGGCCTCACCTTTGAGCACGTCGCGTCGGTAGTTGTAAATCACCTCGCGCTGCTTGTTCAGCACGTCATCGTATTCCAGGAGATGCTTACGAATGTCAAAATTGTGTCCTTCGACTTTCTTCTGCGCGTTCTCAATAGCGCGGGTCACCAGCCCATGTTCGATCGGAACGCCCTCCTCCATGCCGAGCCGGCTCATGATTCCTTGAATCCGGTCGGCACCGAAAATTCGCATTAAATCGTCTTCCAATGAGAGATAGAAACGAGATGATCCCGGATCTCCTTGACGACCCGCACGACCGCGCAACTGATTATCGATGCGCCGGCTTTCATGGCGCTCCGTTCCCAAGATATGCAGGCCGCCGGCGGCGATGACTTTTTCCTTCTCTTGGGCGCAAACCATATTGTAATTGGCCAGCATTTCGTCAAATCGCTGGCGGAATTCGTCCGGCGCCTTGTCTAACTGTTCACGTATTTGTTCCACCATCTGGAGATACTCTTGCCGCTTCGTTTCGTAGCTCTGTTGCGCTTGCTGGACTGCCGCCTCATAAGGCAGGCGGATCTCTTCGCAACTCGCCTCGGCCTCCTCAAAAGCGTGGTGCGCTTTATCATACTCAGTCACCACCTCCGCGCGCTCGCCGTGAGCCAAAACCGCCCGGGTATTTTCAAACTCAAGATCGATGAGCCGCTGCTCGTAGAGACGACGCCTCTCATCCAACGCTTCCATCAGGCTTTCCCGTTCGCCGCTATGTTGCTGCCAGCGTTCCAAGGCCGCGCTGAAGTCTTGCCTGGCCTCCTCGAAATCATCCAACCCTTCCGCCGTGTCGCCGTTTCGTGCATTCAAAATGGCGGCCTCGAATGCCTGTTTGGCTCTGAGGTATGCATCAGGGATGGGACGCATGTGCTGCAGTGCTTCGATCAACTCGGTCGCCGAAAGATCTTCGTAGCGCTCCCGCGCCTCGCGGAACGGCGATATCGCGCGGATCTCGCGCTGAAGTTCCGTGGTCCGCTTCAGAGCTTCACCACGCTTTTGCCCGAAGAGCTCTCCTTCCGTGGCGTACTTTGTCTCTGCCTTGTGGATCTCTTCCTCGTATTTTTCTCTGAGCTCCCTCAACGCATCTTCGTAGCGCGCCGCGCCCTGCGTCGGCAACTTCGCCGCTCTGCTGATCCATTCATTTTCCATGTCCGATCGCGCCAAAAACTCAGGGTTGCCGCCGAGCAAGATATCCGTGCCGCGCCCGGCCATGTTGGTTGCGATAGTCAAAGCGTTGAATCTGCCCGCCTGCGCGATGATGCTGGCCTCGGCTTCGTGGTTGACTGCGTTAAGAACATTGTGCTTGATGCCTTTTTTCTTAAGCATGCGCGAGAGCCGCTCGGACTTTGCCACCGACGTCGTTCCGACCAAAATAGGTTGCCCCTTCTTGTTGCGCTCTTCGATTTCCTGGACCACCGCTTCATACTTTTCATTGTCGCTGCGATAGACGACATCCGGTAAATCGTCCCGGACCATGCTGCGATGGGTCGGGATCACCATGACGTCCAATTTATAGATCTTCTTGAATTCAGGAGCCTCGGTATCGGCGGTTCCCGTCATTCCCGCCAGTTTCCTATACATGCGGAAGTAATTCTGAATCGTAATCGTAGCCAGTGTTTGATTTTCCTCGCGGATATGCACCCTCTCCTTCGCTTCGACCGCTTGATGCAATCCGTCCGACCAACGCCGGCCCGGCATCAATCGGCCGGTGAATTCGTCGACGATGATGACTTCGCCGTCTTTCACGACATAGTCGACGTCGCGCTTGAAAATCGCATGCGCTTTGAGCGCCTGCTGCACATGGTGCAGGGTGTCGATCTGTCGCGGGTCATACAGATTGTGCACACCGAGCAAACGCTCGACTTTTGCCACGCCGCCTTCCGTAAGCGTCACCGAGCGGCTCTTTTCATCGACCGTGTAATCGCCTTTTGCCTCGATGGCCGCCCGGTCTTCCTGCGACGGGTCGCCCTGGATAACGGCGCCGCGCTGCAGTTTAGGAATGATTCGGTCGATGTTGTAATACTTGTCCGTGGATTCT
>WNFV01008831.1_pt1 | contig 11298 bp, 8 predicted proteins | sample 5400101 | NCBI WGS metagenome assembly WNFV01 (sample SAMN13153361, study PRJNA577476) | soil metagenome | isolation source: 115 cm soil or saprolite under grassland replicate 1 | place: USA:California | collected 2016-06-15
TGTGACTTGAAGCATCGTTTGGCAGTAAATGGAAGCATCCGATGGCAGTAGCCCTGACGGTAAATCAATGACTTACGGCGACGCCATCTTGACTCACCGGAAGCATCCGGTGGCAGTAAGTACAAAAATGGAAGCATCCGGTGGCAGTAAGTACAAAATGCATTGCTGCCCCAGATTGCCCGCCGCTGATTATTTTCCATGCGTCTGCAATGCGCTGGAATTGTGATTTTGGACGACTGTGTCGGGTTTCGTTTTAACGGCCTTCCACAATTATGTCGCTGTCCTTCTGCCCTTTTAAGTCCCCTTACTTATGAGATCAGAGCCCGATCCCGAATACTGAACTTTCAACTCCCTCCACACCCCGACTCCACTTTTACACCGGTTGATTGGTTTCTCGCCTTCTAATGTTGACTACCTACAGGGATTGGCTTAGACTCCTGTTGTAAATCAACAGGAGTCATATGGAACAACAGAAAAACGGGCTTCTGCCTGGGACGCTCAACCTCATGGTGCTGAAAACCCTCAGCACACTGGGATCACTGCATGGGTACGGCATTGCCAGACGGATTGAGCAGATCAGCGGCAATCAGCTCCAACTCAACCAGGGGACGATTTATCCAGCTCTGTTGCACCTCGAGCAAATGGGCTGGATCAGCTCTAAATGGGGCGTGTCGGAAAACAACCGGCGCGCCAAGTATTACTCGATTACACGGGCCGGAAAGAAGCAGCTTGCAGCCGAAGAAGAGAGCTGGCGGCGGGCGTCGGAAATCATGATCCGCTTTCTTGAACCGTCAGAGGGAAACACATGACTTGGCTGCGAATCTTCATCCACCGCCTGTGCGGGCTGTTTCTGAAGCGAAAGATGGAGCGAGACCTGGAGGACGAGATCCGTTCCCATCTCGACATGCAGATTGAGGACAACCTGCGGCTGGGGATGAGTCTGGAAGAGGCGCGTTACGAGGCGCTGAGGAAATTCGGCGGAGTTGAGCAGGTGAAAGAAAGCTACCGGGACCGCCTCAGCCTGTCGGTAGTGGACTCAACGCTCCAGGATTTACGCTACGCGCTACGGATGCTGCATCGTAGTCCGGGCTTCGCGGTCGTCACTGTGCTAACGCTCGCATTGGGAATTGGGGCCAACACGGCGATCTTCAGCCTGATTGACGCCGTGTTGTTAAAACGGCTGCCGGTCAAACAACCGGAGCAATTGGTTCTGCTCCGGCACGCCGACAGCCGCGAGACAGTTACCCCATTCGGTTATCGCACCTACAAGCAGTTCCGCGATCAGAATCAGGTCTTTTCCGGCGTGTTGGCCTATCAGCCGTTGCGGCTGACTGTGAGTGTGGATGGACAGCAGGAGTCGGCTGTAGCGGGTCAACTTGTAAGCGGGAATTATTACTCGGTGTTAGGCGTGAACGCGGCGCTTGGCCGGACGATTCAGCCGGATGATGACCGTGCGCCGAGCGAGTCGCCTGTATGCGTTATCAGCTACAACTACTGGCGGCGGCGCTTCGCTGGCGATCTGGCGGTGGTGGGGAAGACCATTCATTTGGGCGGCGCGCCTTTTACCATCATCGGTGTGACTCCGCCGGAATTCTTCGGCCTGGAAGTTGGCGCCTCGCTGGACATTTCGGTCCCGCTGATGATGCAACAGCAAGTGATGCCGGGGATTGAGTCGTATGTGGGGAGCGACTCAGGCAGACCCGTCATCACTGTTATGGGGCGGCTCCGGCCTGATGTGACAATGCCACAGGCGCAAGCCAGGTTGAGTGTGCTCTATCAGCGACTCGTCGCCGAATATGCTGCTCGTGGTGGCAAACGGAGCCGCGAATCCTGGCTTGAGGAGAAGTTGGTGTTGGAGTCAGGCAGCCATGGCTTATCCGAATTGCGTCGTCAGTTCTCGCTCCCCTTGCTGGTGCTGATGATCGTCGTGGCGCTGGTGCTGCTCGTGGCCTGCGCGAATGTGGCGGGATTGCTACTCGCGCGCGCCGTCGCACGGCGCAAAGAGATTGCGATCCGTCTGGCGCTGGGTGGCGCCCGCTTGCGCCTCATCAAGCAACTGCTCACAGAGAGCGTTTTGCTCAGCAGTCTGGGCGGTTTACTCGGGCTGATCTTCGCTGCCTGGGGGACGCGGCTGCTCTTGCCATTGCTGTCGCAGGGGGAAATCCCGGCTCAACTCAATCTCCGCCCCGATGCCCGCGTGCTCGGCTTTACGGTAACGGTGTCCGTGCTGACCAGCCTAGTGTTTGGCCTCGCGCCCGCGTTCCTGGCGACGCGCGTGAATCTGAACTCCGCGCTCAAGAACGACGCTGCAGGTCTCGCCTCCAGTACTGGCAGCCGCGGCGCTCATATGAGCTTCGGCAAACTGTTCGTCGTCTCCCAAGTCGCGCTGTCATTGCTGCTGTTGATTGGGGCCGGTCTGTTCGTACGGAGCCTTCAAAAGCTGCAGCAGGTAGATGCCGGCTTTGCCCGTGAAAACGTGTTAGCGCTGAAGCTCGAACCGGTGGGCAGTGGTATCAAGCAACCCTGGCACGCGGCGCGCTACGACGAGTTGCTCAGGCAGGTGAAGGCGATTCCCGGCGTTCAGGCAGCGAGTTTTGTCGGCTACAGTCCGATGAGCTGGCGTGAATGGTTAGTGATGGGGCAGAACCCGGAATATAGCGGCCGAATAATTATCCCGGGTTATACGTCTCGACCCGGAGAAGAGCTGTCCATTCACTATATGCAAGTCTACCCGGGATCCTTCGCTGCGCTAGGTATCCCTCTCATGGCAGGCCGCGACTTCGGTCCCCAGGACACTCAAGTGTGGATACCGAGTATACAATGTCCAAAAACGTCCGCCACGCAGGTGGCAATCATCAACGAAAGCATGGCGCGTCGTTTCTATGGGAATGAGAGCCCCATTGGGCAGCGTTTCGTTCTTCCCATGCCCTACGGCCGCTGCGGCGATGGCTCCGTCAACGCCGGCCCTGCCGAGATTGAAATCATCGGCGTGGTCAAGGACGTCAAATACACGAGCCTGCGCAATAAGGCGCGCGCGATGTACTACCTCCCTTTCCATCAAGCCAACGGGGGCGGAGGGCAGATGACATTGGTTGTGCGGACATCGGGCGACTCCAAATTAGTCGCCGCAGGGATACGGCGCGTGGCGCGGACGATGGACCCGAGAATGCCGATGTTTGAAGTCGAGACTCTGGCTGCGCAAGTCGCGGCTTCGCTCCGTGAAGAGCGTCTCCTGGCGATGCTTTCGAGCGGCTTCGGCCTGTTGGCGCTGCTGCTCTCCTGCCTCGGTCTGTACGGCGTCTTGTCTTACGCCGTCGCGCAACGCACAAAAGAAATCGGCGTTCGGATGGCGCTCGGCGCTGATCGTCGAGACGTGCTTTGGCTGGCGCTGCGTGATGCGTTGCGGCTGGTATTGCTCGGCGCCGCGCTGGGCATCCCGGCGGCTTTAGCAACCTCGCGCCTCCTTGCCAGTCAACTTTTCGGAATCAGCGCCGCCGACCCAGTCGCCTTTGGTCTGGCTGTGCTGGCGCTGTTGGTCGTCTCGGCTGTGGCGGGCTATCTGCCGGCGCGGCGGGCGACGCGCGTGGACCCCTTAGTGGCGCTCCGGGATGAGTAGTCATTGCTGATAAATCAACCTACTTAAGGAGGAATGTGTGAAGTATCAATTGCTGATCGTAGTTTTGCTCGGCCTATCGCTAGTAACCGCCGCCGCTGGGGCAGGCGCCACTGACATCTCCGGAACGTGGGGAATCACCATTGAGCGGACGGCGGAGCAAGGCGGAACCGTCAACGACACGCTCGTTTTCGAACAGAAAGGCGAAAAGCTAAGCGGCGCCTACTCCGGGTATTTCGGCAAGCACAAATTCAGCGGTACAGTGAAAGGCGATAAAGTGGAGTTCACTTGGGAGAAGCCCCCAACCGATGGCCCGAAGCAACCTATCACAGTCACCTTCGAAGGCGCGATCGAGTCTCCGACCAAGATGACCGGCACAGTCGTCGCTTTTTGCCGGGAGGAGAAGTGCAAGTGGACTGCGACTAAGAAGAAGGAATGATGCAGTAGCGCGACCGTTCTGAAAGCTCCTTAGCCGCGTTCGCTCCTCCATCACGCGGCGCCAGCATTCCGCTTAATATTCACTCTCGCCATCCGGCGCGTGGCTCTCCCACTCAAGGCGCGTCTTGTCAGAAGGAGTGTGCTTTGTGTTCGAGCAGGACCAGTTTCTCAATTGGCGCCGAAAGCTCAATCTCACCGAACGCGCCGAGAGTTTGATCCAACGGATCAGGTCATCAAATCCTGCGCGTCTCGTACAGAGTGGCCGCGGCAACGTGAGCGGTCGTTATCCCAGCCGCAAAATGGGCGTCACCATTCAGTTCGAGAGCCACAAGAATGAACTGGCCCGCATTCAGGAGTTGGAACACGCTTCGGACGTGATTGAGTTTTACGATCAGCCGCCTTCCATCAAGCTTGAATATCAGAGCGCGGCAGGAAAGAAGCTGGGCGTTTTGCATACGCCGGATTTCTTCGTCATTCGTGAGACTTCGGCAGGGTGGGAAGAATGCAAGATGGAAGAAGACCTCAACCGCCTGGCCGAGAAAAGTCCCAACCGCTATTGCCGCGATGAAACCGGCCGATGGAGATGCCCGCCGGGGGAAACCTATGCGGCGCAATTCGGGCTCTACTACCAGGTCATCTCCTCAGCCGCGATCAATTGGGTCTGGCAGCGCAACATCATTTTTCTGGACGACTATCTGCGCGCCGATTTGCTGATAATCAGCGAAAGCGTATCTACAGCCGTGCGTCTATTGCTCGCTAACAATCCCGGGCTCACGTTGGAAGAGCTATTTGGTAAAACGGAAGGGATTGCCACCAGAGACGATTGGTACCAGATGATCGCCTGCGGAGATGTCTACGTTGACCTTCACGCTGTTTCACTGAATGATCGCCAGCAGGCGAGGGTCTTCCCTGATCGAGAAACCGCAGTCGCTTACGGCCAGATTGTTCAGACATCTCCCCCTTCTCCGCATTCCCTGCCCGGATTGATCAATCTTGTACCCGGCAATTCGCTCAACTGGGACGGCAAAAACTGGACGATCGTTAACGTCGGCGATACGAAGATCGGTTTGATCAATATTGACCATTTCTTCACGGAACTGCCCATCGCGGCTATTGAAAAGTTGATAGGAGAGGGGCGGATTACTGGAATGGCCGGCGACTCCGCGCCATCTGTCAATCCGAAAGCCAAAGAACTGTTCGCCACCGCGAGTCGCTCCGACCACGCGACCGCGAATCACCGCTCGGAGTTGGTGCGCTCCTATTTGAAAGATGAACTGTCGTCAAACGAGTTTCCGGTTCCCGCACGCACCTTTTATCGCTGGGTAAGGCGGTATCGCCAGGCGCAGGAAACGCTGGGCAGCGGGTATCTCGGATTATTGCCACAGCCAAACACCGGAAACGGGAAAGACAAACTGCCGGCCCCCACCAGGGCTCTGCTCGATGAATTCATCCAAAATGATTACGAAACCATTAAGCAGAAGAAAGTGTTTGAGGTCAATCCTGTCCCATATGGGAGCTACTCGTAAATTACCGTCAAGTTTGCCCTTGAGGTGAAGCTTCAAGTAGCTCAAGTGATACGGCCGCTGCCATCAGAGCTTGACGCATGTGGCCAATAACGCCGGAGATCGGAATCAGAGCTATCTCGCGGCACGTTTTCACAAATTCATAAAGCGCGCCTTTGAATCCGCCGCAATGTTTGAAAGCGCGCAACACCAAGTCGGTCACAAAGGCCGCCACTATTTGCAAGGGCAAGGCGTTCTCGCTTTCGCCCAATGGCTCTTTGACTTTGTAGATCCGTTTAAGCCAACGCCACCATTTTTCTATCGACCATCTTTCTTTATAGAGCATGGCGATTGAGAGCGCCGACAAATCGTGACGGGAAGTCAAAACGCGGATGATCTTGCCGTCAGTCAACTGATAAACAACCAGGCGCAAGATCACGTCGCTCGCCCAACCTGGCAGGCTCACCGTCAGATCGGATTTGATGGCGCGAATGCCTGCTGGCAATTTCACATCCGGGATCGGATTGGATCGGATGATCCGATACTCCACGCCCTCTTTGAGGCGAATCACGAAATGCGCTCCGATATTGAGCAGCACAGTCAGCAGGTCGAACGAGAAATAGCCGCGATCAAACAAGTAGGTCCAGCCCGCGCTCCAACTCAGCGCCGCTGTCGCCTTCAGGTCGTGAACTTTGCCCGAGGCGGTGAAGACGAATTGCTGCGGCACGCCTTTGACCCAATCCAGCACGCAGGTGATCTTGGCCGCGCCTGTCTTCTTGCGATAGGTCGCCCAAGAGAAGGCGGCCAGCGAGAGTTTGATCAAACTGGCGTCCACGGCGGCGATCCGCGCGTACTTCTTGCCCATCTGTTTGATGTACGGGCCGTAGTACTGCAAGATCATCATCCAGGCTTCGATCATCTGTTCGAGATCGCGATGCCTCAAAGCGTTCGACAAAGTGTTGCGGGGGACTCTCCCGCCCAAGGCCTTCTGAGCTTCTTGTGAGGCGTCAACGACTCGCTCTATCTCGCGTTGCCCAGGATCGCTGAGCATCTGGAAGAAGGCCAGGACTTTCAACAGGCGTGCCCCATTCATCGCTTTACGTCTGGACTCATAAGGGTCGCGGTCAAAGATCGTTTGAGTCTTGACACGCTCGATTGCCCGGAGCAGGAGCGTGACCAGTGTGAAGTTTTCTGTTGTAATGAGTACGCGAATCCTCCTTTGGCAAATTTGCCGCACATCGTTTCGCTTGATGTGCGGAGGATTCGCGCCTCTGACGCATTTGTCAAATAACTGTTTCTATAAACCTGCTGCTTTCAGCAGCTTACATATGGGACAGGATTGGTTTGAGGTATATGCCGCTTTCACCCTCGCTTGTGAAGAAAAAGGAATCGTGACAGCCAGCTATAAGACTTTTTGTCAGGCGGTAAAGCGGCGCCCGAGTGGAGAACAGACACTCAAACGGCAAGGGCCCAGAGCGGCTTATCAGAAGCAGCCATTTTATTGGGAACTCGATCAAACCACGTCACGCCACGGGGAGCGCCCCTTCCAGATTGTTCACATTGATCATACGGAACTGGATGCGGAACTGATCTGCTCGCTGACGGGGTGTAATTTGGGGAGGCCATGGGCGACATTTCTCAGCGACGCCTTCTCGCGGCGCATTCTCGCCGTCTATTTGACGTTTGATCCGCCGAGCTATCGTTCCTGCATGATGGTGATACGCGAATGCGTACGCCGTTTCGGGCGTATGCCGCAAATCGTCGTAGTTGACGGCGGGCTGGAATTTTCCGGCGTCTACTTTGAAACCTTGTTGGCGTGCTACGAATGCACGAAAAAGACCAGGCCACCGGCCGCCGCTCGTTTTGGCTCCGTTTGCGAACGATTATTCGGAGTCGCCAACTCGCAATTCGTTCACAACCTGCAAGGCAATACGCAGATCACCAGGCAGGCGCGCCAGATGACGAAATCGGTCAATCCGCAAAATCATGCCGTCTGGACTTTGGAAAGGCTCCATCAATATCTCTGTCTCTGGGCTTACGAAATCTACGACACCTTGGCGCATCCCGCGCTCAGTCAAAGCCCGCGTGAGGCTTATGCCGCCGGGATGGCTCACAGCGGACAGCGTCTGCACCGGCTGATTCCTTACGATGCGGATTTCCGCATCTTCACCTTTCCGACAACGAGCAAAGGCACGGCGCTGGTGGTCCCCGGCCTCGGAGTCAAAATCAACAGTATTTACTATTGGAACGACTCGTTTCGGTCGCCTGATGTGGAACGGACGAGAGTGGAAGTCCGTTTTGACCCCTGCGACGCCGGCGCGGCGTGGGCATTCGTATCTCATCATTGGGTAGAGTGTTTCTCCGAACACTACGCCGTCTTCCATCAGCGTTCGGAAAGAGAGTTGATGATCGCCAGCCAGGAGTTGCGCCGCCGGAAGGGGCTCCATTCCAAACAATTCCGTGTCACGGCTGCCAGGCTGGCACAGTTCCTGGAATCAGTCGAATCCGAAGAAGCGTTGTTGAGGCAGCGATTGGCTGATTGTGAAGCTCGCGCCGTATGGAAAATGATTAACGGCGGCCAAATTCCTTCTCCTGACGAAGTCCTACAAACTGGGAGTAAATCCGACCTCTTCCATTCCGAGCCTGCGGACGCAGTGGAAGCGCAAGACAAGATTGTGTCACTGGAAACTTATCGGCGATTTTAACAATGTCCCTTGATCAGTCTTTTCCCCGGGAACTACTCCACCAGCCGTCGAGCGCGCGGCTCGCCTACTTCCGAGCGCTGACGATTGGCCATCCTTTACTCCTTCAGGTCTATGATGATCTGCGCCTTGCCATTCGCGACTCTGCGCCGGGCTCGATCATTATCGTACAGGGCCCCGCAGGAGTCGGAAAAACAACTCTGTTGCAGAGGGTGGAAAAAGACCTCAAAGAGCGGTTGGCGCCTGAGTTAGCGCAGGATGTAGAGCGCTTGCCGGTCGTTCGGATCGATGCGATCGCGCCGGAATCCGGGAGTTTTAACTGGAAGGACTATTTCAGGCGGCTTCTGATTGCTCTGGAAGAGCCCGAGTCTTTAATCGACCGGAAAGTCATCCCAAATCAATCCGGCGCGACATTCCAGAGCGGCGCCCTCAGACTGATCTCCCATGAAAACGCTGTCAGTTCACGGCTGCGCCATGCGGTTGAGCAAACATTACGCCGCCGCAGGCCGCTGGCCGTATTGGTTGATGACGCACAGCATCTGGCAATCATGGGATCAGGCCGCAAGCTTCTGGATCAAATCAACACCATCAAATCCATCGCCAATTTGAGCCAGATAACACATGTTCTGACTGGCACTTACGAACTGATGACCCTACGTCATCTGAACGGACAACTGAGCCGTCGCAGCGTGGACATCGAATTCAACCGATACCTGTCTGACAACCCGGAACACCGTGAGTCATTCATCAACTGCCTCTGGACATTTCAACAGCATTTGCCGCTCACCAAAACGCCGGAACTGGTCAATCAGTGGGATTATTTTTATGAGCGTAGCATCGGCTGCGTCGGTGTTCTCAAAGATTGGTTGACTGGAGCGCTGGCCCTGGCGCTGGAAAATGGCGAACAGACCCTCACCACCCGCGATCTTGAGCGGCGAGCGCTTTCAGTCACTCAATGCGCCAGGATGCTGTCTGAAGCTGTGGACGGCGAGCGCAAACTGACTGAATCCACGGATGCAAAACAGGAATTGCGGAAGAATCTCGGGCTGACTGTGGAAATTAAGTCGCGACCGCTTTCAAGCAATGATACCGGCCTCGACCCCACAGCCTCCCAGGCCGCCGCCAAAGCAAAGCGGCGGCGAATAGGGCAACGCAATCCCGCGCGCGATGAAATAGGAGCCAAACGAGCATGAATTCAGCGGCGCGCTCATTTTACCCATTATTGGACATGACACAGTCTGAGATGCCCCCACGCAGCCGACTTTGTCATCTGGCGCCAATCGGAGTTCGAACCCCTGACGTGGAAAATCTGACCAGTTTCACAATGCGACTGGCCGCCGCTCACCTCGTCGAGACCGGCGTTCTCTTTACACGAGAGATATCCTCATGTCTCAATTATCCTCCTCGCCTCAAATCAGAGTCCGAGCCGCTCGCCTACGCCTTTTACCAACTCCATGGTATCCAAACGGTGAATGGGATTGGCCCTGCCGTTTCTCATTGGGTCGGCGCGTTGGAATCATTGACCAGACAAAGCGAGTTACATTTGCTGACCATGCTGCCGTGGAAAAACCTGCTGACCTGTCAATTATTACTGCGAAAGACGCGAGCCTGGTGTCCTGATTGCTATGCCGATAGCAAAGATCAACGCGAACCGATTTATGAGAAGCTGCTCTGGACCCTTATTCCCGTATCCGCTTGCGTACGGCATCAGAGACTGCTGGAAGAGGTTTGCCCATTTTGTGGGCGCTCTTCGCCAATGCTGCTATCCCGTTCTCATCCCGGACACTGCTTCAGATGCGATAGGTGGCTCGGCTCTGACCATCGGACAAAGCCGCCTGACTCGGTTCAACCAGGAGAAGCCTTGATCCAACAGATTGAGAAGGCAAGAATTGTTGGCGAGATGCTCGCACTTTCCGCTGACCTCTCGCCGTCATTTTCCCCCAGCGAGATCAATGCGCTGCTCGACCAATACGCGCGGCAAATTACCACGGGCAATGTTGCCGCCTTCGCCCGGTTTCTCGGTTTGAGTTACCAGAAGCTAGTGGCGCTAAGATCTGATGTGGGCATACGGCCGAACCTGGAGACTTTTATCAGGCTCATCCAGCGACTGAAACTTTCAGTAAAGGATTTTCTCGCTGGAAATGAGTCCGAAGTCGAATTACCGGACCGGAGCGAATTTCATTTCACCGGCGTCGCATCGTCAACAAAAGAACTGCTACAGGCGGCGGTGAATGATCCTGCCCGCCCATCATTGACCGAACTGGCGACTCAGATCGGCTACAAGTCTAAGGCAAGTCTCAAACGAATTGCCCCAGAATTGTGTCGGGAGATTTCAGCGCGAAATCAGGAAGTGCGAGCCAACAATCCCCAGGCCAACAAGCGCCGCTATGATGATAAAACCTTGAGAAAGAGGGTTTCAGCCGCTCTGGCTGAAAACCCTTCGGCGACGCCGAGACAGATTGCAAATGCTATCGGGTATAAAGACTATAAGAGTTTGATAGACCGTTGTCCTGACATCTACTCCGCACTGGTGGAGCGAAGACGAGCAAATAGGAAGCAACGTAATGAATTGCTTGAGAAGGTCTTGAAAGCCGCGTTGATGGAGCATCCTCCTCCAACAATAAAAGCCATCGCCACACGACTGGGACTGAAAACCACTGGCGCAATCCACCACAACTTCCCCGAACTTGAGAGAGCGATTGCCGACAGAGCCAGGGCATACTGGGAAGCAGGTCTGAAACGAGCCCAATTGGCCTTGGAATCAGCATTGACGGAAATCCCCTCGCCTTCGGTCCCAGAGGTTGCCAGAAACACAAACCATGGCGTTGGAAAACTCTACCTACACTTTCCAGAACTGTGCCGTCAGGTCGCAGCCAATTACTCCGCATATCGGCATCAACGGTCCATCGCGCGAAAGGAGGAAAAACGGAAGTCCAAGATGAACAAGTTAAACTGATTTTCAAGGCGCAAGGAAGCATCCGATGGCAGTGGAGTTCTGGAAGCATCCAGTGGCAGTTACTGCCATCCGATCCTTCAAGTCACA
>WNFV01008833.1_pt1 | contig 11297 bp, 9 predicted proteins | sample 5400101 | NCBI WGS metagenome assembly WNFV01 (sample SAMN13153361, study PRJNA577476) | soil metagenome | isolation source: 115 cm soil or saprolite under grassland replicate 1 | place: USA:California | collected 2016-06-15
GGCTATGGGATGATCGCACTGAACAGGTGCCCTCCTGGCTGGGTGCAATGGTCGTCTTGTCAACGCCATTCTCCCAGGTCAGCGGGCACCTGTTCGCCGTTTACCCGCCCAGCTCAATTACCTGATCGGTGGATCCCGGCTTACACTGCTTGGCCGCCTGGTTGAGGATCTCGTCCGCTGGGTCACATCGGCGCGTCCTACAGACCGAGTGCGCTACAGACCTTGCCGAACTCCACCGCCGGATCGCCAAGCGCGATATCCCAACGACCCCTAAAGTCGAAGTCCTCGCCGAGAACGGTCATTTTCTGGCCCACGTCCAAGACGATGAGTCCGCCATTCGGAGGCTTGATGAAGGTGTCGATGCCCTGCTTTTGGGTGACGCGTGAGTCCAGGTCGCCCGGCGTCTGGAATGTGGAGATCCATGTCATGTTGAGACGTGCGATGACGATATTGGTGGAGTTCGGATTTGGTTCCGGTGTGAAGGACTCGTTGGAGTCGAGGTGGATGAGCCGCTTGTATTCCAGGAACTGGCCGCTGGCGGCGTCGTAGGTGTAGTAGCGGGTCTGGGTTCGCGTGAAGGTGCCGTTGACGCTGTAGAGGGGGACAGCGCACCAGTCGCCAGGACCCTCCTGGAGCACCCACGAGATCGTAACGGTGCCGGTGCATTGGACTTCCGGCCCGGTGAGGCGGCAGGTCCACACGGTTCCCGGATCCGAGGACTCGATCGGGTTCGGCACGAGCCGCGAATCGGACGGGTCAATCGTGGTCGTTCCCTGAAGCAACGACGCTGATTTCGCTTCGGCGGTTCCACCCCAGGCGACCAACGTCAAGGCCATTGCGATGAGCAGGACCACGCGGAGCAAGGGACGGCACCGGACGATGTGCCTGACCATGGTTCCTCCTTGAGTGGGAGTGCGTTGCGTCGACCAGCCCGACCCTAGAACCACGCCAGCTCCGGTTGATCGGGGCAGACCCTGGCTGTGGCCAAGGGTTCTCCCTGATATGTCCGGCGCCAGAATCGGGGCAGGGCCCGATGTGCCTACAGCCGAGCCCGGCTAGCGTCGGGGCGTCGAGCGGTTGCCAGGGAAGGCAACCACTGTCCAGAGGGACAGGCTCGCTCGCACCTTGGGGGGTGTCCCATGACGCTAAGCGCCAGGCTGAGGACAGCGGTGGCCTTGAGCGCGCTGCTACTACTCGCCGCATGTTCCGGAGGCGGCGGCGACGATCGCGGCGCCGCCGTTCCAGCTCCCACCACCAGACCACTACCCGCGTCCCTGGCCGCCGCCAAGGGCTGGCTGGCCTACTCCACCTTCGTCGGCGACAACGACCGCATCCACCTGACGCGGGTCGACGGCTCACAGGACCACCAGGCCTTCCCCGAGCTGCCCGGAGTAGCCATCCGGGCGGACTTCTCGCGTGACGGCCAGCTGGCCTTCGAGTACCGCCCCCCCGACGGCGCCACAAACGTCTATGTCGCCAAGGCTGACGGCAGCGGCGCCCACGTCATCGCCAAGTGCATGTGGGGCACCTGCGAGCGGGGCTTCCCAGCCTGGTCACCGGACAGCAAGTACCTGGCGACCACGGCCGAACTGGGCAAGCCCGACCTCGCTCGGGACCGCCCTCCGCCGGAGTTCGCGATCGGCATCATCGACGTCAAGACCCAGCAGGTCCGGCACATCGTCAAGCACCCGTCACACAAGTGGCAGCCGGAGCTGCCGCGATGGTCCCCGGATGGACGCAAGCTGGTGTTCTACGGCTGGCGTGCCAGCAAGGACCACCCGTTCGAGGAGAGCCCCGACGCCGAAGCGGCCGTGTTCACCGTCAACGTCGACGGCAGCGGACTCAAGCAGCTCACGCCCTGGAATCTGCGGTGCGGCGACCCCGACTGGTCACCAGACGGCTCCACGGTCATCTGCACCACCCACCCGGCCGGCGACTTCGACGTCGGCCAGGGCGAGATCTATGCCATGCGGCCGGACGGCAGTGAGCTCCGCGCGCTGACCAAGAACGGCCCCAACGGACCTCGGGCCGCGCATTCGCGGTTCACTCCGGACGGCAACGCCATCCTCTATGTGCGTGCCGCCACCCAGGACTGGCAGGCGCCCCCGCGGCAGATCTACGCGCTGGACTTGGCCAGCGGCCAGCAGGTGCCGGTCCTAACCAAGAGGGAGATCTACACCCGCCCGGTGCTGCAACCATAGACTCCACCCCGGGTGGGCCGGGCGCGCCCCGGCCCACCCCACGGAACTATTCTTGGCAGACAGAGACTCGGGACGACATCCAACGATGGAGGAGCGATGCACCGACGTCTCTCACGCGTTCGAGCGTTCACCCTGCCGGCCGCCGTCGCGCTTGCCCTGGTTGCCTCGGCCTGTTCCGGGTCGGGCGTGGACAAGGCCGGCGGCACCAGGACCGAGCAGCCGGTCGTGCTCACCCTCGCCAACCACGAGGACGGCCCAGACGACGTCCAGTTCTGGATCGAGGAGGTCCAGCGACGCTCCGCTGGGTCGCTGCGTATTCAGGTGCAAAACCAGTGGCGGGACCAGGAGATCGACTACGACAAGGGCACCATCGCTGACGTCCAGGCCGGTAAGCTCCAGCTCGCCAAGGTCGCCGCGCGCGCCTACGACACCGTCGGCGTAACCAGCTTCCAGGCGTTGCTGGCGCCGTTGCTGATCGACAACCAGACCCTGGAGCGGCGCGTGCTCGAGAGCGAGCTCGCCGGCCAGATACTGGCGGGCACCGGCAAACTTGGCCTGGTGGGGCTGGCGGTGCTACCGACCGACCTGCGCAAGCCGCTTGGCCTGTCGCGGCCGCTGGTGAGGGTCAGCGACTATCGAGGGGCCCGGATCGGGGTTCGGGAAGGCGAGGTCGCCAAGGCGACGTTCAGCGCCCTTGGCGCCACCCCGGTCGGGTACGTCGCTGGCCGGCCGCTCAGCGGTCTTGACGGGGTCGAACTCGGCCTCGGCACGATCAAGGGGAACGAGTACGACCAGCAGGCAAAGGCGGTCACCGCCAACGTCACCCTCTGGCCCAAGCCGGTCACCGTCGTAATGAATCGGAAGGTGTTCGAGTCGCTGACGGCAAGCCAGCAGGCCGCGCTGCAACAAGCGAGTGTCAGCGTGATCGCGCGGCAACTTGCGTTCCGCCAAGGGGAAGAAGGCAGGGATCGGGAGGTCCTCTGCCAGCGGGGTCTTCGGTTCGTGCGCGCCAGCAACCAGGAGTTGGCCGCCCTACGCCGGGCCGTCCAGCCGGTCTACGACACGCTCGAGCGCAACACCGAGACCAGGTCGTTGCTGCAGCAGATCCAGGCGATGAAGCAAGAGACCCGCGCTAGTGCAACCCCCCACGCCCCGATCTGTTCGCAGTCGGACTCCGCCGCGGCCGCAGCTGATCACAAGGCAAGCCCGCTTGATGGGGTCTATCGGACCAGCTTCACCCGTGAGGAGCTTGCCAACTCACCGCTGCTCTATGGCGAGGCGAGATCGGTGAGGAGAACTGGGGTGAGTTCACGCTCACCTTCGATCACGGGCGCGTCACAGTGACCCAGCGAAACGATGTTACGAGCGGCTCCACATCGGGCACCTACACCATCAACGGCAAGGCGATCACCCTTCGCTTCACCGCGGGAGCAAACGCCGGCGAGACCTTCGCCGCTCGCTGGAGCCTGTATCGGGACGTGCTCACCTTCAAGCGCCTCGGCGGGCTCCCGACGGCGTATCTCGTCAAGCCGTGGCGTCGGGTTGGCTGAGCGGGAGCTCGGCCAGGAGCCGCGTCCCTCCGCCCGGCGGGCTCTCGATGCGCAGCCGCCCCTGCAGCGCCTCGACCCGGTCGGCCAGGCCGCGCAGGCCCGAGCCACCCGCCGGGTCGGCGCCGCCAACCCCGTCGTCCCGGACCTCCACGGCGACCAGGCCTGCCCGGCGCTCGACGTTGATCGCGGCTTGCGATGCCTGGGCGTACTTGGCGACGTTGGTCAGCGCCTCCGCGCAGAGGTAGTAGACGGCCGCCTCCACCGCGGGCTCAAGCCGCTGCTCCGGGACGCTGACCTGCACCGGCACTGGGGACCGGGCGCGCAGCTCGGCCAGGGCCGCGGCCAGGCCCGCCTCGGTCAGCGTCCTTGGGTGCACGCCGCGGGCGAACTCGGTCAGGGCGGCGCGTGCGGCCTGCAAGTCCCGCTGAATCTCGGCGACTGGCAGTCCGCGATCGGCAAGCAGCTCGGTGACGTACGCGAGCCGCCGCTCGGCACCCTCACGGAGCTCGCCTTCCAGCCGGCGCCGCTCGGCGTCGCCGGCCTCCACGATCCGCCGCCGGGACGCCTCGACCTCACTGACCCGTGCCCGAACCTCCGCCTGCAGCCGGGCGTTGGCGACCGCGACGCCAGCGGCCGCCGCCACCGCGTTGACCAGGTCGGGGTCGTCCAGCACGGCGGCGTCGTGGACCAGGGCGCCGATCGGCCGGCCACTCTCCTGCAGGTAGGTGACCGTCCTAGTTGCGCCGGCGGCGGGCAGCGCCACCGGCCGGCCGGCCTCGTCGACGTAGCCATCGGTGTCGGGGAGCCGGTAGGCCACCAGCAGCGAGGGATCCCCGACGGCACGGGCCAGCTTGGCCCGCAGCGTCCCCGCCTGCTCGGGTTCGCCGAGGTCGACCACCAGGCCGGTGATGGCGGCCTGCGTCCAGCGTCCCCACAACAGATCAGCGAACAGCCCGACGGCCACCAGTACCAGCACGCCCTGGTAGGCCCACAGCCCGGTCGCGTCGGTGCCGACATCCGCCAGGCGTCCGACGGCGCCGAGGCCCAGGGCGAGCGCGACCGCCGAGGCCGCCACCAGCGCCGCCGCCCGCGCCCGCCGCTCGGCGCCGCCGGCGCGCAAGTAGCCGACCAGCGCCGTGACCGCGAGGAGCAGCGACAGCGCGATCGTCACCGCGTCCTGGCGGGCAAGCCAATACACCGCGCCATCCACATACGCCGCCGCCACGACCACCTGCTCCAGGCGCAACCGCAGCCGGCCACGCGGATAGCCAACCAGCAGGTGGACCAGCGGCCCGCGATGCACGAACAGTACGGCGCTGGCGAAGCTGCCGGCGAACCAGGCAAAGCCGGTCGCGGCCATGAGCAGACCAGACCGGCTCGACGGCCGCCGCTGCCAAGCGACCAGGCCGAGGCCGATGAAGGCCAGGCCGACGGTGGCGTCGGCGGCGGCCAGCCCCGGTTCCTCGGGCAGGTAGGTCACCGACTCGGCCGCGACGGCGACGGCAAGGCCAGCCGCCGCGACAGCAACCGCGCGCCGGCGCATCGTTCAGCCGACCAGCGCGGCGACCGCGGCGCCCGACAGGTCGCTCTTGGCGATGAACCCGCGCGCCGGGCTCTCGGCCAGCCGCCGCCGGTAGGCGGAGCGGTCGCGGCTGGACACCAGCACGATCGCCGGGGGGTCCCCGGCCTGGGCCAGCCGGCGGGCGACCTCGAAGCCGTCAAGGTCGGGCAGCTGAACATCGAGCAGGACCACACTCGGCCGCAGCCGCCGAGCCGCGTCCAGGGCCGACCGCGCGTCGGCCGCCTCACCCACGACCTCGAACCCCTCCAGCTGCAGCAGCGCGCGGGCCACCGCCCGGAAGGGGGCGTGGTCATCGACGATCAGCACGGTCTTGGCCATCGGCTGATCGTCGCATGGGCCGAGCGCGCCCCGCATCAGGGCTACCCCTCAGCTTCGGTCTCGCATCTGCAGCCACACCATGCCTCGCGCCGACCGTGCAGGCAGCGCGGCAGGACAACTCGAAGAACCCGCGCCAAGGAAGAAACTCGCATCCCGCTCCGGTCCACTGCGGAACTCGTGCCAGAGCGCCAGCCCGAACCTCGACTCCTGGGTCGGCTTGGCTGGGTCCGGTGGCCTCGTTTATCTAGACGGCCTGCGCAACTTCATCAACTACCGACTGCGGCTGCTGCATTGCGCCATGAGGTGGCAGACTCACCGAACCGCAAGGCTGCGAGGTCGCAATCCACGTTTCGTGGCGCAGAGCCGGATATCGAGCAGGTCAGCCCCTCCAGCCCACCTCCACAGAAATCCTAGAGATCCAGGCAGCATGGGCCGCAGCAGGGCTATGAACGGCGAAAGTCGAGGTGGTAACAGGGGCTGACTATAAGGTCAGTGGGAGCCATTGTGGCCCCTGGTGTCAGCGAGCCTGCTGGCGACGGCCTTCGTGTTGGGATGTTCAGATCCCAGAGCGGATTGAAAGATGGCGTGCGCGCGAGCCAGCTGCACGCTTGCACCAGCCAGATCTCCATGCTCGTGGAGCAGATCGCCGAGTGACCAGCGGGTGTTACCGACGTGGGGGTGGTCGGGTCCCAGGGCGGCTTCCAGAATGCCTACGGCCTGCTCAAAGGCGGCCTGGGCTGCGTCGAGGTCGCCGAGGTCGTGGAGCACCTTTCCGAGATTCCAGATGCTGCGACCAACCGAGGGGTGGTTAGGTCCCAAGGCGGCTGTCTTCACCGCGATGGTTTGTTCTTGCATCGTCTTTGCGTCGGCGAGTTTCCCAAGGTGACGCAGCACCTCACCGAGGTGGCCCATGGCGCTGCCCACCGCAGGATCGCTTGGCCCTAGCACGGCTTGTTGGATGGTCACGGCCCGAGTAAGGGCGGCACGGGCACGGGGCAGATCGTCGAGGTCGTGGAGTGCTCGACCGAGATAGCTGAGGGTGGAGCCTTCAGCAGCAAGGTTCGGGGTGGGGGCGGCCCGCCAGGTCTCCAGTGCCTCGTCCAGGTAGGCGCGTGCCCCGGCCGGATCTCCTAGCTCCCGGAGCACGGCGCCGAGGTCAGTGAGAATCCAGCCCAGTGTGGGGTGACCGGGCTCAAGCGTGGCCTTCCCTAGCAGCAATGCCCGATCCAGAATGTCGCGGGCGGCTGTGTATTCGCCGCCAACCCACCAAAGGTAGGCGGCGGTTCGCTGCAGCAGGGTCGCGATCGTCGCCTCTGCGATCCCTGCTTCCTCTGCGTGCCGCGTCGCGGCCAAGACGTGGGAGATCAGTTGCCCGAAGCGCGACCACCGCCGAGGGTCGCTGATCTCGGCTCCCTGTGGCAGGGCAGCGTCCAGCAGCTCGACGGCCAGGTTGATGGTCGCTTGACGGTCCTTCTTGGTAAGCTGGGCCCGGATGAGCTGCTGGACGAGGCGGTGCACCCGAATCCCTGTAACGTCTCGATCGATCAGTGAGTAGCGGTAGCAAGCCCCGGCCGCTTCGTGAACCCCCGCCTCGCCATCCTCAACCACCGCCATGAGCGCCGAGGGCAGCCGGTCGACGCGGGCTGTGATGAGGTCCAAGGGGATCGCCTCGGGCGCCAGAAACGCGCACAGCCGAAGCAGCGCAGCTCCTGCTGGCGAGGTGCGGCCGAGGCGGTTCATGCTTAGGTGCCAGCTGGTGTCAACCTGGCCGTGGTAGGCGAGCGCGCGGCCCTTGGCGAGCAGCGCCTGCCGGTGGCGGCGAAATAAGGCAAGGTAGGCGGCCAGCGGCATGCCGGTCTGCTCGAGGTAGGCGGCTGCCTGCTCCAGTGCCAGCGGGAGATCGCCCAACTCGGTGGCGAGTTGGTCGGCGCTGGCGTGATCCTGCTCGGCGGTGCGATGGAGCAGCAGCCCGGTGGCCTCGTCGTGTGGCAGCACGTCGACCCGCATGGTTCTTCCCAGCGCTGCCCAGGCGGGATTTCGAGACGTAATGAGTAGGTGGCCGTGGCCACCGGTGGGCTGGAACGGGGCGATGTCATCGGGCTGCTCGGCGTTGTCGAACACCAGCAGCCAGCGGTCCCGCTCGCGGAGGTGGTCTAGAACGGCAGCCACCAGCCATTCCCGGTCCACCACGGCTCCCAGGCCGAGCTTAGGTGCAAGCTGGGCGAGGGTGTCAGCGATCGTCACCGGGCTCTCGGCCGGGATCCACCAGGTCAGGTCGTAGTCGGCCGCGTACCGATGCGCGTACTCCAAGGCCAGCTGGGTCTTGCCAACCCCACCAAGTCCGTACAGAGCATGTGCAACCACAGCCACCGGCGCCGCTCGTGCCAGCTGTCCACGCAGCTCGGTCAGGAGCGTGTCGCGGCCGGTGAACGTCGGGCTGCGCGGGGGCAGGTTGGAGATGGCCGTCTCCCGACCGGGGAAGCTCGGCGTCCTGATCCCTCCGCCCATGGTTGGTGGGAACGCGGGCGGCTGCTCGGGTTTGCGTCGTCCAGGTCGCACGCCATCAAGCAGCCGTTGGGCCGCCGCTTGCTGGTCCACACCGACCAGGTCGATGTGGATCCAGGGGCGGAGCAGCCGCGGCAGAGGGACGTCCTCAACGCGTACCGGCAGCACCTTGGTCTCGCCTGGCCGGTCATGGATGAACGCAGCGGTCCATTCGTCACTGCCGTACACGGACTTCAAGTACGCCGCTGAGATAACCGCGATGGTGCGGTCACTGCTGTCGAGGGCTTGGCGCATGTTGACGACGAAGTTCTCACCTGGACGGAAGTCCCAGGCTTGCAGGACCACGCGGTAGCCAGCAGCCTCCAGCTGCCACGCGATCCACTCGGCCCACCCGAGGTCCGCAGTGGTGTAGCTCACAAAGAACTGCAAGCTGTGCGCACCCTCACGGTCGACCATGCCAGCTCTGGCCCTCAAGGGGTCATCACGCCACCGAAGGCAGTCAACGCAGAACGACCGTAGCGGTCAAGTGGGTGTTCCGACTGGTGCTGTGGCCGACCGATCGGTGCGCGAGGGTATCCAGGGATCGCCTCGCACGCTGCCAGCCTGCAGGTCCCAGGAGCGTGGGACTGCAGCGCAATCGTCCAGGCCACGTGTCTGAGAGCCGCTGACGAGACTCCTCGTTGAGTCATTGAGGAGCGCCACGCTCTACCGACCCTCGCCGGCTTGGTCGCGGCGGTCCAGCCATGCCTCAACCGCGCTGCGCCGGTAGCGGATGCGGCGACCAACCCGCAGCGCCGGCGGCCCGCTGCCCTCCAGTTCTGCCTCCTGAGGTGATGCACCGGTCGGCACCCGCGAGCACGCCTTGGTGCAGAGCGACTGGGCCAGGCGGGCGGAGGCGTGACCGCCGCCGCCCGCCTGGAGGCGATGTCAGTCCAGGGCAGCCCCGAAGCCGTCCCCTGGTTCTGCGGTGCCGCCGACCCCGGGGCTGTCCTGGGTGAGGAGCTGGCCGCCGGTGCCCGGCAGCCCCGCGGTCGACCCGTACAGGACGTTGACCGCCCCGGCGTTTGGCCTCACGCCGAAGTCCTCCTCCGGGGCGCCGACGGCAAGATCCCATGGGCCGGTGTCGAAGGGACCGGCGGCAAGCACCAACCCAAACAGGTCACCTACCTCCGGGATGCCGCCGGTCCCGGGACCCTGGAGGAAGGTCTGGCTGGTTCCCGCCAGCCGGCTGGCTGAGCCGTCAAACACGTTGACCGCCCCGGCCTCGGGCTTGCCGCCGACGGTCTCAAGGGGGGCGCCGACCGCCAGGTCATACCAGAGGTCGTCGTTGAAGAACCCGGCGGCGAGCGCCGACCCGAAGTGGTCGCTGCGCTCGGGGTTGGCCTGCAGCAGGACCTGGCTGGTGCCCGCCAGCCCGGCAGGTGTGCCATAGAAGACGCTAACCGCGCCAGCGCTGATGGCCGTGCCGACATCCTCCCCAGAGGCGCCGACGGCAAGGTCACCCTGGTTTTCGTTGAAGAACCCGGCGACCAGCGCCCCTCCGAAGCCGTCGTTGTCCTCGGGGTTGGCCTGCAGCAGGACCTGGCTGGTAGCCGGCAGCGCTGCGGCAGAGCCGTAAAAGACGTTCACTGCGCCGGCGTCGTCGGCGGTGCTGACGTCCTCCCCGGGAGCACCGACGGCCAGGTCCATGACGTCGTCGTCGTTGAACAGGCCCGCGTCCAGCGATTGTCCGAACAGGTCGCGGTTTTCGGGATTGGCCTGCAGCAGGACCTGGCTGGTGCCGGCCAGCCCGGTCGCGGAGCCGTAGAAGACGTTGACGGCACCGGCGAGTTCGGCGGCCCCGACGGTCTCCCACGGTGCGCTCACCGCGAGGTCGGTGAAGCTGTCGCCGTTGAAGTCGCCCTTGGCGACCACCAACCCAAACAGGTCGAACCGCTCGGGGTTGGCCTGCGTGAGCAGCTGGTCGGTGCCGACCAGGCCGCCGGCCGAGCCGTACAGGATATTGACGGCGCCGGCGAACTCAACCCCACCGACGCCCTCGCCCGCAGCGCCGATGGCCAGGTCGTCGAAGCCGTCGCCGTTGAAATCGGCCCGGTCTGCGCGGTCGGTCGGCGAGGGTTTGGGGACCGATCCGACCCCGGCATTGTTCGGGGCACCTGTGACCGGCCAGGCGGCCGCCATCAGGGTCGCCAGCGCCACGGCAATGACGGCGAGAGCTTGTCGCATCCTGACCACCCCCTGCCGCCTACTGCGGCGATCTGTGCAGGGATCGTTCACTCGCGCACCGGAGCGTGTTCCTCCCGGTCCGCCTTTTCCAGGGCGTTCGTCAGGTACGACCGAGTCTGCGGTTCAATCCCCCACGCCTGGCCTTGTGACCGGAGTCGTTGCAACCAGCCGGCCAGAGCAATGCGGGGCCGAGGAGAGGAGCGGTGGCCGTGCCCTGATGGGAAGTGCAGGGCCGCCGCCCATGCTGCGTGGACGGGCGCGACGTGTGGACCGGCACCCCACCTCGCGCCGCCCGCAGCACCCTGGCAAACCGCAGCAAGTCGGCCAGCTCCAAACGGCCAGGGTGAGCGCTGGGGAGGACGGCGTCCAGCCGGGTGAACGGAGGCGGGTCGTAGTCTGGCTGGCCTACGCACCGCGATGAGTACGGTAACAACAATTCGTATTCGTGGCGTATGGCGCGTGTGTCGCCAGCGGCGTATTGCGCCTGTGTCGCTAGAGGGTATAGACCGAGTCGCGCCCATCGACGCGAGCAATCCGAGCATTGCGGGCTGGTGGTCTGTGGAGGCCCCGCTAGCCGGCAGGTAGGCGCGCGACACGTCACCCTCGCGCCGCCTCCCATGCCGGCGAAGGAGGTGACCCCGAGGAAACGGCCTGCACCAGGGTTCGCCTGTTCCGGCCTCGGACGGTCCTTGGTTCCTGCCAGTCGGACGACCTGACATGGCATGGGCGTCCGGTCGCGTCGCGGGCTCAAGTGCGCAACCAGGAAAGGAGCCCAGGGATGCGAACGCGCCTGCTGGCCGTCGTCAGCCTCGCCTTCGTCCTGATGGCCCTCGCCCTACCGGCACGCGCCGCCGGGGCAGAGACCCTGCACTTCAGCTTCCAAGGGCAGACCGCCGACGCCTTCTTCTCCTCAAC
>WNFV01017561.1_pt1 | contig 11295 bp, 10 predicted proteins | sample 5400101 | NCBI WGS metagenome assembly WNFV01 (sample SAMN13153361, study PRJNA577476) | soil metagenome | isolation source: 115 cm soil or saprolite under grassland replicate 1 | place: USA:California | collected 2016-06-15
AGGTGGCGGCCCAGGGGGAGCGGCTGGTCGGGCTGAGCGCGACCGCCCAGTCGATGACGGCGGTGTTGGAGCAGCTCCGGGTCGGCCTTGACCGGGCCGACTTCCAGCAGCGCCGCCAGCTGGTCGAGCTGCTGATCGACCGGGTCGTGGTGACCAACGGCCAAGTCGAGATCCGCTATGTGATCCCGACCACCAAGCACAGCACCCACACGCGGTTTTGTCACTTGCGTACAGACTATTTCGAGGACGTTGCGGCCGCGGTAGGCGTTGCGGTCGTAGCTGAGCGGGCGGCCGCCGCTGGAGCCGCAGCGACGGCGATGGGCCTTCTGGTCATCGGGTTCGGGGATCACGCTGCCGATCCCGCGGGCTCGCAGGTGGGCGCGGATCGCGCGCGAGGCGGAGGCCTTGTCGGCCAGAACACGGTCGGGCCGGGTCTGATGCCGCAGCCGTCCAGCGCGTAGGCGGTTTCGCGAACGGAACGCAAGCGACACGGCTCCGGATGCTGGACCCCACGTTCTACCGCAGTCCGGCTGAGGCGATCGCGGCGCCGCCGGAGCGGCTGGCCTATGTGGCCGCCTACGACCCCGCCGGCCAGGCCGCCGACCAGGCGCCTCCGTCGAGCTCCTCGCCGCCCCGGCGGCGACTACCCACCCACCGGACCGTCGCAGCAGCCGCCGACCAGCAGCGCCGGCATGCGGCCACGCCACTCCGCCAGCACCCGCCCACCGGCCAGGTCCACCACCGCCACCTCCCGGTCGGCGGCCAGCACGTCGCCACCCACCCACCAGTCCGACGACGGCGTCACGTCCACATACGCCCGCCCGCCGCTCACCTGCAACCAGCTCACCTGCCGCGACCCGAACAAGTGCAGCGGCCGGCGGCCACCCGGCCCGAACACCGTCAACCCGAACGCCCGCACCGCCGGCACGTTCGCGTCCGCGCTCGACGGCGGCCCCAGCAGCCGACCCGACGCCAGAAACCGACCCCCCGCCACCGTCACCGCACCGGCATTGGCATGGATGGTGACCGCCTTCCAGGTGCGCGTGTCGACCACCCGCAACCCGGCCGGCCACGACCACTGCTCCACCACCGACCCGCGCACCACCGGCTCGCTGTCGTCATGCCCCCACACGGCCAGCAGCCCCCCACCCAGCCACGCCGCCCGCCGCACCGGCCCATGGACGCTCTTGGCCTCCGCCACCGGCAACAGCCACCCCGCCAACCGCCCAAGCAACCCAGACCGACGGTCAACCCAGTGCCACCTGACCCCCAGACCCCGCAGGTCCACCTCCGCGACCGGGACCTCACGGCCCACCACGAACGCCCGCCGTCCCACCGGGTCCACCGCCAGCCCAGGCTGCCACCGCACCGCACCCACTCCCGGCCCACGATCCTCCGGCACCAGGAACCCAGCGGCGATCGCCGGAAGCCGCACCATCCGCACCCCACCGTCGCCGTCCACCACCACCAGCCGCGCCGGCCCGACCGAACCGGCACCGCCCAGCAGCAACACCAACCCGTCGGGCAACCGCCCGGCAGCCAGCAGCTCACCGACGATCCTCCGCCGCGCCACCACCCGGCCCACCGCCAGATCGACCACCGACACCACCGCCGTGGCCAGGTCACCCTCTGGCCCGTCGGTCACCCCCACCCCGGCCAGCAGCACCCGCGACCGCCCCAGCCAGCTCGCCGCGAACGGCGACTGCCACGACCGCCCCAGCCGGACCGTCCCCACCCGCCGCAGCCGCCGCGGGTCCACCACCAGCAGCCTGCCGTTATCACGGTCCCCACCGTCGCCGAACACCGCCCGCGACCCGTCGGGCGCCACCGCCCACACCACCCCGTGCCGCCCCAGCGACAGCCGCCGCCCCGGCCGCGGCCGCAACGACAGCGAATCCAGCCACCCCAGCTCCGCCGACTCCGCCCCCGCCGCCCCACGCCACACCACACCCAGCACCCGACCCGCCGACCACCCCCGCGGCGCCGCCGGCAGCGACACCCGCACCGGCGCCGCCCCCACCGCGGGCGCGACGGGGGCCACGGGCGGCGCCCCCCGCGGCGCAACCGTGCACCCACCCGCCAGCAGCAGCCCCGCCACCACCACCGTCACCACCCGCCGGCGCCACACCCGCATGCCCGTCCTACACCGGCCGCCACCACCCGGTTCCGGCCATCACCGCGCCATCGACGGTCGCGGCCTGACGGTGGACCGTCCGCGGGTGTAGCGCCGATTGGGTCCTCCCGCGGAGTTGACGCCGCTTGCCTTGCCCTTGGGGGGGCCCGGGCCGGCCCATCCCGTTACTCGAGGCCACCAGCACGGGCTGGCGATCCGAGCAGTCGGCACTTACGCGCCGACGGTGCCGGTCTCACCCGGGCGCTGCCCGGTGCCGGCTTCTCGCTTCACCGCAGTCAGCCCGGCCAGGCCGGGACTTACGTCCACTCTGCGAGCGTTTCCTGTCTCCGGTCCACTCTCGGCGACGTCGACTACAAGCTTGGCTAGGTTGCGCGCAGCGTTCAGATCCCGGTCGATGACCGCGCCGCACCCCTCGCAGCGGAAGATCCGCTGGGCCAGGGCGAGCTTGACTTTCACCGCGCCACAGCCTGAGCAGGTCTTGCTGGAGGGGTAGTACAAGTCGGCGACCACCAATGTCGCGCCATTCCAGGCGCTCTTGTAGCTCAGCAGCCTCCGAATCTCGCCAAACCCCGCGTCGGCGACCACGCGTGCAAGTCGCCTGTTGCTAAGCATACCGATGACGTTGAGCTGCTCGACCACGATGGTGCCGTGGGTGCTGACAAGGCGTGTCGTGAGCCGATGCAGCTCGTGACCGCGGATGTTGGCGGCCCGTGCCTCCAGGCGTGCGATCCGTTGGCGCGTTCGAAGCTGGCGACGGCTCGGCCGCTCGCGGCCCTCCGCCTTGCGGTGGCGCTCCCGGCGACTCCACTGCCTCTGCAGGCGACGGCGCGAACGCTGTACGGACTCCAGTGCGCGCGGGTTCGGCACCGATTCTCCGGTGGACAGCACCGCCAGGTGGTAGACGCCGACGTCCACGCCGACCACGGTCGGCTTCCGGTTGCTGACCGGGATGCACCGCTCGACCTCGACGGTGAATGAGACATGCCAGCGGTCGGCCGTGCGGCTGATGGTAGCGGCCAGGACTCGGGCGGTGTCCTTCTCGATACGGCGGGCGAGCTTGCGCGTGGATTCGTGGGTCTTGAGGATCCCGATCCGGGGGAGCTGGACGTGCTTGCGGTCGGGTAGGACATGAATGGCGCCGGTGGTAAATCGGCAGGTGTCATGGGTGCGCCGCTTCCGCTTTCGTCGTGGGAAGCCCATCGGACGGCCCCTGCGATGGCCCCTATGGGAGTCGGACCAGTTCCTGAGGGACCGTGCAAGCCCGTCCAGGCCGGACGAGTAGGCCTCCTTGCTGTTCTCGGCCCACCAGGGGGCGACCTGCTGCTTGGCGCGGTTCCATTCCCGCCGCAGCTCCGGCAGGGTCCACGGCACCTCGACGTTGTCGCCTGCACGGCGCTGGTCGAGACGGGTCTTGACCAACTCAAGGCCCCAGTTGTAGGCGACCCGGGCGGCGCCGCAGTGGGAGGCCAGGGCTCGGCGCTGCCGCGGAGTGGGATCCAGCGCGAACCGGTAGGCCTGGATCACCGTAGCCATGGTGGCGCCGTCCCGGGTATTGAACTGCTCACCATGCTGCCCCTGGTGGGTGCCGGCTGTGTCGGCGGTGGGCTTGTCCACAACCGACGTCCCCGCCTGCTGATCGGCGTGCGGGACATCCACGGCGTCGCTCATGCTGTCTGGCCGAGCGGACTGGCCAGCTTCTGGTTGATCTGGCCGCTGAGCCCGAGCTGGGCTCGAAGCTGCCGGTCGAGGCTGCCAGCCACATCGGGATGGTCGCGGAGGAAGGTGACCGCCTGCTGCCGGCTGTGGCCGAGGCTGGTGTCCTGCCAGCTGTAGCTCCCCCCGGTCTTGGTGATGAGCCTGTGGTCGATGGCGAGGTCGAGCAGGCCGGGCTCGGTGTCGACGCCGCGGTCGAACCGCAGGTCCAGCTCGGCCGTGCGGAATGGGACCGCGACCTTGCTCTTGACGACCTTGACGTGGATGCGGTTGCCGACCACCCGGCCGCCGTCCATGAGGCGCTCCCGCAGGCGGACGTCCAGGCGGACCGCGGCGTGGTGCTTGAGCGCACGTCCACCTGGGACGACCTCGGGGCCGCCGAACAGCCTGCCGGGGTCCTCGCGGAGCTGGTTGCAGAACACCACCACGGTGCCGGACTTGCCGATGACGCCGGCGAGCTTGCGCATCGCCTGGGCCATCAGCCGCCCGTAGATGCCGGTGCCGTGGTCGCCCATCTCGCCGTCCAGCTCTGCCTTGGGCACCAGCGCCGGCGCCGAGTCGATCACGGCGACATCCAGGGCACCGGAGCGGCGGCGTCGACGAACAGCGCGGTGCCGCCGGCCTGCTGCGCCTGCGCGATGACGGAGAGGGCCAGGGTGGTCTTGCCGGATGCCTCCGGGCCGTAGATCTCGGTGAGACGACCCCGGGGGAGCCCACCGACGCCGAGCGCGCGGTCCAGAGGAAGGCTGCCGGTCGGGATCACCGGGATCGGGCCGATTGGCTGGTCAGGATTCAGGTGCCAGATGGCGCCGCGGCCGAACCGTCGCTCGATGAGGGTGATGGCGGCCTTGGCGGCGCGGCGGCGGTCGACGCCGGGGGTGGACCGCTGGTCGTGGCCGACCTGCCGCCTGGCGGTGAGGCTGGTGGGCATCGCGTGCTCCTTGGTGTGGAGCGGCGGCGAGCCGACCCGGAGCCTCGAACCAGGATCGAGGCTCCGGGTGGACCGGGTGCCGTTGCGGCTTCCCCTATTACGTCGTGCTCATCGCACGACGACACAAAGGCACCTGTGCTCGCTGTCGCTGTTGTCGCGCTTCTTGCTGTTGTCGTTGTTGTCGTTGTTGTCGCTGAGCCCGTCTTGGCCGGCCGCTCTCCCTCCCGGCGGGCACGGGCCGCGGAGCAGCGGCTTCCGAGGGGAGTTCTCTGGCCCCATGCAGGCCGTCGTTTCGGGGTTGGGGCCGGGACGGCGGGCCGGTTGCTGGTGCCCTCGCCCTTGGGCTGGTCGCGCGCATGGGCGGCCGCCCGACCCGGGCAGGTGTCAGGGCATCACCCCCTTGCTGCGACGCCGGCTCGAGCCACCCGCCGGTCTGGTGTCGGGCAGTCCGGGTAGGGCCGGCTGGGTGGCTCGGTGGGGGCCGAGCCAGCGCCGCACCCACACGTCCGCGGCGGCGCAGACCTTGTCGGTGTGGGCCTGGCAGTAGTCGCGTTCGCTGCCGGCCAGTAGGTTGGGCAGCTCGAACCTGACCCGCGCGGCCGCTGGCTGGGTGCAGTCACGCCAGCTACAGCGGCGAACCGTCGCCTTTCCCTTGGTCATGACGCCACCCTGGGCCGCGTGCGGCCGTCCCCGGCGGCCGCCGGGCGGCGACCCGCCGGTTCACCACCGTGCGCGTTCTTGCTACCTGGCTGCTGTTGGCGGCCGGCAAGGATCTGGGCGGCTGCGACACCGCGCGCGAGCACCTGGTGGGCGTCGTGGATCCAGGCGGCTCGGGCCTGCTCGGTCCGGTCGATCACCAGTAGCTTGGCGTCCATAAATGCCAGCCGCGTCTCCGACCGCTCTCGCAGCGTGCGGCAGGTCGCCAACTCTCCGCGCAGCCGGCCGACCTGGCCACGATGCCGCAGCCGGCTCGCCATGCAGAAGCGGCGCAGGACGCCGCCGAGGTGGGCTTCGGTTCTGACCAGGTGCGCGTGGCCGCGTAGCTCCGCGCGCTGCTCCTCCTCCACCCGCCAGCGCCACGGCAGCAAGCACGGTGGGCAGGCCTCCACGAGGCTGGCGGCTGCCTCCCGCCAGACACCGAGGCCGTGGTCGTCGAGCTGGCTGGCGAGCTCCAGTAGCTCGGCGCCAGGGTGGATGCGGGTGGCCACCTCCCCGAGGAACCGTTCGGCGCGTTCCTGGGTATCCACGTCCTCGGCCTGGGCGTCCAAGAGGGCGTCGTCGACGGCGACGCCGTCGCGCTGGTACAGCTCAACCAGCATCGCCCGCACGTCGGCCAGGCGGCGGGCCTGCTCGTGCAGCAGGTGGGCCTCCAGCTCCCGGGCGGCGGCGACCAACTGGTGGGTATCGGAGTCCTCGACTCGCAGGCAGAGGCGGCCCTCTGGGTGGTATGGGTAGGGAGTGGGCTCGTTCACGGTCGCCTCCTACCTGCTGGTTCGGACCCGCGAACCGACCGAGCGAGATCGTGGCGACCGCGATGCCGTGTCGGCGCCCCCGACGCGATTGCGCATGTCGATCGGCCCGGGCGGGCAGCCTCGGGTGCGATCTCACCGGGCGAGCAGGTGTGGGCGGCGAAGGCCCGCTCTGCGTCCTCAACGGTCGTGCACGCGGGGCTCACCCAGTCGCACGACCGACATCTGAGCGTCAGTTCGTCAATGTCTAGGACGAGAAGACCGGATGGAGTCACCATGCCGCCTCACCTCGCTCAACCGATTTGCGCAGGACGAGATGCAAGCGCGTGTGGTGATCGCACGGAAGCGCATGCGTGGGTGACCAGCTAGCAGGCTGCCAAGCGGCTGCCGACGACCTGCTAGCGCGGTGGCGGTGCGGTGAGCGGCGGTGCGGCGAGCAGCTCCAAGACGGCCTTGTGGTAGGTCGCTTGCACCAGCGGGATACTCGCCAGTTCGATGCACTCGTCGGTGCCGTGGAGGTTCCGGTAGCTGACCCCGAACCCGGCGGTCGCCTCGATGCCGAGGGTCGCCAGGTAGTTGCCGATGTTGGACGGCCCGGCGATCTTGGTGCCCACGGTTCGACCGGTCACCTGCGAGGCCGCGCCGGTCAGTGCCATCCCCAGGCGGGAGTCCGGTGCAAGTCGGTATGCCGGCCAGCTCTCTTCGAACCGGATCACGGTCGGCTTGGTGGTCGGCCCCTGTCGATCAACCACGTGGGCTACCCGCTCGACCAGCTGGGCGGCGGCGGTCTGGTCGAAGCTCGGCGTCAGCCGCACGTCGACCGCGACCGTGCAGGTATCGGGGACGATCGTGTAGCCCTCGCCGCCTTGGATCGTCGCGACCGTAAGCTTGGGTGGCAACGGGAACGCCTCGTCGGGATCGGATGGGAGCTGCTGGCGGCTGAGCGCCGTCACCAGCAGGGCCGCCTTCTCGACGGCGTTGCCTGCCGTCGTCGCCTTGCCGCCGGAGTGGCCGGCGCTGCCCCGCACCACGAGCTCGGCCCTGAGAAACCCTCGGCCACCGACAACCACCTGCTCGCCACCCGGGTAGCCGATCATCACTCCGGCGACCCCACGCGCTGTGTGCTGGGTGAAGAAGCGTCGCGCGCCTGCGAACCCGCCGGTGTGCTCGTCAGCGTCGAACAACAGCGTCGCGGTTCCGCTCAGCGTCACGGCCTGCTCGCGTAGCCGCACGGCAAGGTGAGCGAAGATGGCCACCGCCGCCTTGCAGTCGGCGCTGCCTCGACCAAACAGCCAGCCGTCGACCATCGCCCCAGAGGTCGGCGGATAACGCCAGGCGTGCTCCTCACCGAAGGGAGCGGTGTCGACGCAGGCATCAAGGACGTAGCACGGACCCGGCCGCACTCCCTCGACGTCGCACGCCAGCCCCACCGGCTCGTCGGCGTCGTCGCGAAGCCGCCAGGGTCGAAGTCCGCGCTGTTGTAGCCAGCCTTCGACCAGCCCAAGAATGGGCTCATACGGGTCGGTGCCGGCACGGCTCGGCGTCCGTACCAGCCGCTGGACGAGATCGATCACCGACTGATGATCGGCATCGGCGGCCGCGCGGATCGCCTGGTCAAGAGAGGGTGGCATCGGGGCGTCATGGTAGCCGAGCCACCCGTCTATCACTCTGATGGTCACCGCAGCACAGAGAGCGCCTGGACCGCCTCGGGGGTCTCCAGCTTCCGAGTGGCTGGGTAGAGCTGTTTGCCATGCTGAACCAGGCCTGCGGCGTCCTGCGGGTCCAGCAGCACGACACCGCAGTCGAAGTTGCCTGCCGTGGTCAGCGAGGGCAGGGTCGCCACTGCCTGTCCTTCGCTGGCGCAGAAGAAGCGCTCAGGCTCCTGATGAAGGTCGTCGACCATGCCGATGTACAGCGTCTTCTTTCCTTCTGTCCGGCTGTCGGGGTCACGGAGGGCGAGCAACCGTAGCAGGTGATCCTTGAGGACCTCATGGTGGGGGAGACCGAACAGCAGCCGGTAGTGCACCAGCCGTGGCCGCTCTTGCAGAGCCTGCTCGATGCCCGCGAGGTAGGCCGGGTCTCGCGACCGCGACCCGGTCACCACCAGGTAGTCCTCAGCCCCCTCAACCACCTGGCTCATCTCCGCCAGCAGCTCCTCGGGAGAGGTGACCAACCGCAGCTCGTGCGGGACTCGCCGTTCCTGTCCGCCGACGAGCTCGAGGAGAGGCGCCGGCTCGTCCTGATGCGCGAACAGCACCTCGGGTGGCTGCTGATAGATGTCGCAGAGGATCGCCCGATAGCGGGTGCTGGTCCGAATGCGACCCGTCTCCCAGGCGCTGGCGAGACTCTCGGTGACGCCGGTCGGCTCCGGAGAGCAGGCGTCAATCTCGCCGACGAGCTGCGCGAGCGTCCAGTTGCGGTGCCGCCGCGCCTGCCGCAACGGCGACGAGGCTGGTGAGGGTCGCCGCTGCTTCGGCACGTGACGCCACCTACCTATTGCTGTCGGGCCGCATTGCGCCGATCGACCCGAGACTCTCCTTGCCGGCTACAGCCGCATCATCCGCATGCGGCTCATTCCACGCCAACATGATCGCACACACGTTCGGGCTCCTGGGCCAACTGGACGATGGCGCCGTGTGTCACCGCCTCATGGATCAGCCAGGGCCTGGCAGCTCGGGTCCGCCACCGACGAACTCGACCACCTGAACACGGAGTCTGTTCCGGCCCGCGGACCGGAGGGCCGTCCGGGGCATCGGCGTCACCCGCGCAGTTGACGCCGCTTGCGGCATGTGCAATCTTCCGGCGGAGCCCACAAGAGAGCTACCTGCGTAAGGGAGCCGCCGCCATGTATGGGCCGCTCGTTGTCGCCGCCGCGATCCTGCTGTCGATCGCCGGCATCGTCCTCTACCTCCACGACCTCACCGAAGTGCGGGCGCGCAAGGCGTTCGACCGCATCTTCGAGGAGAACTGACGGCGCCGGTAGCGTCCCAGGTCACGCGGTCGTCGCGGCACCCGCCGCGACCGCGCCGCATAGATGCCGACCCAGGGCGCGGAGCCGCCGCCAAGCGAGCCACCGACGCCCCGGGTCGGCCCAACGCATCATGCCATGCCTGCCCGGAAGGGGCGAAGCCCCAAATCCCGCCGCGGGTCGTGTCGGGCAGCGGCGGCAGGCGAGCCTGCGCCAGAGGCGACCCGGGACGAACCCTTGACCTTCCGATTACGAGTCGGCGGGAACCGGCCGAGCGGTCCAACCAGTACGCATCCTCGCAGCTCACGTCAAGGTGCGTCGTCCGACCAGTGCTAGACCGTTCAATCGGGTTGCAGAAGAGGTCACTGCTGCGCAGCAGCTCCCGAGTTACATGGTCCTGTCAGAGCCCCTGTGTAGAGTACGCAGCGCCGCCGACGCGGGCGGAAGCCCATGGGTGCGAACTTGGCGCGTGCGTAGCCGAACTGAGGGGGAATGACAACTTGGAAACTCGGAGTGGCAGCGACGAGGAACGGCGGGAGGTCCTATCCAGGAAAGAAGACCAATTCTTGGATTTCAAGAGCAAGCACATTGCTCCGAGCAAGCTTCAGACGCATTTCGTGGCCTTGGCGAATACCGACGGCGGAGAGATCTTCGTCGGCATCGAGGATGAATCCCGACCTGCCAGTACGAGAGTTAATGGGTTTTCGAAGCCCGAGGACGCCAACGATGTTCTGCATCACTTACTGGAACGAACCTCGCCGATGGTCCCAGACGTCGAGGTAGAGTTTATCGATTTCGGAAGCCTTGGCTTAGTCTTGCACGTTGATGTGCCGAAAAGTCCTAAGGTTCATTACACGAGTTTGAATGAATGCTACGTGCGCGTTAATGCGAGCACGCGAAGGATAACGGGCGACAAGATCGCCCAACTTGGATATGCGAAGGGCGCGTACAGCTTTGAGCGGGCGGTCATTGATGACCTCGATGGAGATGACCTCATCGATGGCGAAAAGATCGCACTCTATTTGGAGCGCATCGGCAGTCGCCAGCACCCTAGAACGTTTCTCATGAAGCAGAAGGTCGTTAAGGAGATCCAAGGGCAAAACCGTCCGACTGTCGCTGGCGTCCTCTTGTTCGATGAGGAGCCCCAAGCATCGCTCGATACGAAGTGTGCCATCAAAGTATACCGTCTGCAGACAACAGAATCGAAGTATAAGCGAGAATACCTTGAGTCTGACCCGATCACTATTGAGGGAGAGCTTGAAAGCCAGATTAATCAAGTCCTGAAGGTAGTCGAGCAGACGCTTGCTGGCGTTACATACAAGCAGGACGGCGCCTTGGTAAAGTTGAGATATCCAGTCGAGGCGCTGAAAGAAATCTTAGTCAATGCCGTAATTCATCGTGACTACAGTCTAAATGATGACATTCACGTCAAAATCTACGACAATCGGATTGAAGTGCAGAGCCCAGGAAAGTTTCCCGGCTTTGTGACTGTGCAGAACTTCCTACAGGAGAGATACTCCCGCAACCCGGTGATAGTCAGGCTCCTCCACAAGTTGCCTAACCCACCTAACAAAGACATTGGTGAGGGTCTAGACACAGCGTTTAACGAAATGCGCAAGGCCGGTCTTGTGGATCCAGTACTGGAAGAGGTTGAGAATTCAGTAGTCGTCACTATGAAGCATCAAGCCATTGCCTCGCTTGAGGACATGGCTTTGGAGTACGCCGGCTCGCATGACTTTGTCACCAACAAGGACGTTCGAGAGATGAGCGGCGATGTTTCGGAACAGAAAGTAAAGACGGCCTTACAGAAGCTGCGGAAGGAAGGCCTCATTACTCCCGAGGATCCCAATGTCCATCCTTTCAAGTTCCGCTACAGGATAACCGAGAAGGGCCGTAACGCGCTGGCCATAAAGGAGCAGCAGGAGAATTCAGCTTCCGGAAGCGTATCTATTCAGGTCCCAGCCGATCCAAGGCCAGTGGCGGGCAGCGTAGCTCTCCGGTGACAAAACGCCCGACGGGCTGGTCCAGGCGCACGATGACGCTCTGGCCGTAGAAGCCGGCGACCGTGCCGGTGTGGCCG
>WNFV01008838.1_pt1 | contig 11293 bp, 10 predicted proteins | sample 5400101 | NCBI WGS metagenome assembly WNFV01 (sample SAMN13153361, study PRJNA577476) | soil metagenome | isolation source: 115 cm soil or saprolite under grassland replicate 1 | place: USA:California | collected 2016-06-15
GCTCCACTCGCGGCTGACGGACTCAGAGCTCGACCGCGTCGCCGAAGCCTTGACAACGATTGTGAGTGAGTGCTAACTTACAACCTGAGATGGGTGCTGTAACCGAACGAAAGACCGCCGAGGAGCGCCGTGTGGACGTGCTGGACGCCGCGCTCTCGGTGTTCGCAGAGAACGGCCTCTCCGGTGCCTCGACCGACGAGATCGCCCGCAAGGCCGGCATCTCGCAGCCGTACCTCTTCCGTCTCTTCGGCACCAAGAAGGAGCTCTTCATGGCGTCCGCCGATCGGTGCCTCGCCGAGACGCTCGAGACGTTCCGGCAGGCGGCCGAGGGCAAGACCGGCGAGGACGCGCTCCAGGCGATGGGCCGGGCCTACGGCGAGCTCATCACGAGCAACCCGGACCGGCTTCGGGCCCAGCTGCAGGCGTACATCGCCTGCGAGGACCCGGAGGTCGCGGCGGTCGTCCATCGCGGCTTCGGGGCGATCGTCGACCACGTCGGGCGCGTGTCCGGCGTCGACACCGCCGGGCTGTCCCGCTTCTTCGCGCGCGGGATGCTGATCAACGTGCTCACGGCCATGGAGGTGCTCGATTCCGAGCAGCCGTGGGCGAAGCACCTGATCGCCGGCATCAAGGGGCCGGAGTCGTGAGTCTTTTTTTCACGTTCAAAGTGAGTAAGCAATCACTATCTGAAGGAGGCACACGATGAAGGGAGGCACCTCGAAGAGCCGGACGCTGTGGACGTTCGCGGTCACCTCGCTCGCGCTCGTGATGGTCACACTCGACAACCTCGTCGTCACGACCGCCCTGCCGGTCATCCGCGAAGACCTCGGCGCCGGAATCGAGGGCCTCGAGTGGACGGTCAACGCGTACACGCTCACATTCGCGGTGCTCCTCCTGACGGGCGCCGCGCTCGGCGACCGCTTCGGCCGGCGGCGAATGTTCGCGATCGGGCTCGCGATCTTCACGCTCGCATCTGCGGCCGCGGCGCTCGCGCCCTCGCTCGAGGTGCTGGTCGCGGCGCGCGCCGTCCAGGGCCTTGGCGGTGCGATCATCACGCCGCTGACCCTGACGATCCTCTCGGCGGCGGTGCCTGCCGAGAAGCGCGGCGTCGCGCTCGGCGCCTGGGGCGGCATCGGCGGCCTGGCCGTCGCGCTCGGCCCGCTCGTCGGTGGCGCGGTCGTCTCAGGCCTGTCGTGGCACTGGATCTTCTGGCTCAACGTCCCGATCGGGCTCGTGATGATCCCGCTCGCCCTCCGGCGGCTGGACGAGTCGCACGGCCCCTCGGGCCGGCTCGACCTGCCCGGCCTCGGCCTGGCGAGCGCCGGGTTGCTCGGGATCGTCTGGGGCCTGGTCCGAGGCAACAGCCAGGGCTGGGCGAGCCCCGAGATCGTTGTCTCGCTCGCGGCGGGGATCGTGCTCGTGATCGCGTTCGTCCTCTGGGAGCTGCGCACCGAGAAGCCGATGCTGCCGATGCGCTTCTTCCGGAACCGCACGTTTGCGCTGACGAACGTCGCCTCGCTGCTGATGTTCTTCGGGATGTTCGGCTCGATCTTCCTGCTGGCCCAGTTCTTCCAGACCGTGCAGGGCTACTCGCCGTTCGGCTCCGGCCTGCGGATCCTGCCGTGGACGGCGATGCCGATCTTCGTCGCGCCGATCGCGGGCGCGCTGAGCGACCGGATCGGGGGGAGACCGCTGATGGCGCTCGGCCTCGGGCTCCAGGCGGTCGGGCTCGGCTGGATCGCTGCGGTCAGCACGCCGGCCACGGCGTACGGCTCGCTGGTCGCGCCGTTCGTGATCTCGGGAGTCGGGATGGGACTGTTCTTCGCCCCCGTCGCGAACGTCGTTCTCTCGTCGGTTCGGCCGGAGCAGGAGGGCCAGGCGTCCGGCGCCAACAACGCGATCCGTGAGCTGGGCGGCGTGTTCGGCGTCGCGGTGCTGGCCTCGATCTTCTCCCGCTTCGGCGGCTACGGGTCCGGCCAGACGTTCGTGGACGGGCTGAACCCGGCGATCTGGGTCGGCGCGGCGGTCGTCGCCGTGGGTGCCCTGGCCGCGTTCCTAACCCCAGGCCGCAAGCAGCCAGCCGAGGTTGAGAGACTCGTGCCCGAGCTAAGGGAAGCAGCCTAGGTAACCCACGGCCGCAAGCGGCCCGGAGGGGGTCATCTGAGGATTCGCACTTTGCAGGAGTACAGCTGCGCCGCCGCCCAGCTGCGCGTCGCTGTACCGGGCGGAGATGAGGGCAGCGGCCGGTGCGGACACGCCGGCCGTCAGCTCATCCAGCCGTACGAGCTCAGGTCAATCCCCGTGAGCTCGGATGTGGCGCGGTTGCTCTCCCGGTACCGGTCTCCAACGGCTGCGGTGGCGACGCGACGCAGCTTCGAGTCGCAGCGGTGATGAAGGGGCCTGGGCAGAACGGCGTCGACCAACCTGGCCGGATCCCGTCTCGCCCACCGCACCGCCCGCTTGACGATGCGAGCCTCGAACAGCGGCGCGGGATTCACTTCGTCGCGGACGGCGAGCCTGTTCAGCCGGCGCCGCACCGCGATCCAGGCCGCCGACGGCGACTGTCTCGCTGTCCGGTCGAATGGGAGCGAATCAAGCTGCTCGGCGTCGAAGGGCAGGCCGGCGAACCGCGCGATCCTGGCGACGAAGGCGGTCGGATCTTCGACGAACTCCTCATAGGCCAGCACGAGCAGCCGCTCGGCTCCAAACAGCTCCGAGTAGTGACGCAGCAGGCGGTCGTACTCGAAGAAACGGAGATCGAACCACGGCACCCGTAAGCTCTTCGACCTCGGCGAAGCGATGAAGCGAGCGAGCGAGAGCGCCCCACCCGCCTTCACGTACTCCTTGTAGGTCGAGACGATCATGCTTCGCTGCTCGCGGATGACTGCCAGCACCTTCGCCTCGGGGAAGATGCGCACGAGCCGTTCCGCGATCAGCGCGCTGTCATGGCCGCCCGAGAAGGGACTCCCGGCAAGACGCTCGAACGAGATGACCGGTAAAAGGCCTTTGGCTTCGACGGAGCCGATCAGCCTCGCGAAGTCCTCGCGGAGAGCCGCGGCATCGAAGTCGAACGGACTGAGGCCGGCCAGCTGCCATACAGGGCTGTCCCTCACGAAGTCCTTCGCCAACGACCCGAATCTGCTCGCCGGGTCGCCGAACAGAAATCTCTGCAGCCAGGTGCTTCCGGTTTTGTAGTAACCGATGTGGATCAGCAGCGGCGAGGGCACGACCCCGTCCACGTTCCTCCTCGCTTCCGGACGTTCCTCCACGGCCATCAACGATCGAAACTGTAGCGGCGCCCGCGGCGTCGAAGGGACTCCTGCCGGTCCGGTGTACGGCAACCTACGCGCAGCGCCGTCCGCATCCCAGGCGGCTATCGTGGGCGGCATGGGAGAAGGAGGCGGGCTGAGAATCCTGTTCTTCGCCGACCGTCCGGGAGGCGCTGACCGGTACATGTCGCTCGTCTCGGAGCTGTCCGAGCGCGGCCACGAGGTGCATCTAGCCTTCCAGCTCTCGAGGGGCGCTTTGCCGCGCAAGCCGGCCCCGCCGGGCGTGACGTATGGGTTCGCCCCCGAACGGAGGGCGTTCGACGGCTGGCTGTCCGTTGCCTGGCTCGTCCGCGCGATCGGTGATCTGGCTCGGTATGCACATCCTCGCTACGAGGATGCGCCCGTCTTGCGGGCGCGGATGAGGAAAAAGGTCCTCAAGCGCCTGAAGAAGCCCGGGGAGTTCGAGCCGATCGGGCGGAGGGTTGCGCTGCGGCTGGCCCGGCGGCTCGCCTCGACGACCGACGCGAAGCTCTCGGAGCGGGTGATCCGGGCGTCGGCGAGGCTGGAGGCCGGGATCCCGACGAGCCGGAGGATTGATCGCTACATCCGCGAGTGGGCGCCCGACGTCGTTCTGGCGACGCCTGTGGTCAAGGCGGCCTCGACCCAGGTGGAGTTTCTGAAGAGCGCCCGACGGCTGCGCATCCCGGCTGCGACGTGTGTGGCGAGCTGGGACAACCTGACGAATAAGGGGCTGCTCAAGTTCGTACCCGAGCGAGTATTCGTCTGGAACGAGGTGCAGCGGCGAGAGGCGACCGAGCTGCACGGGATCCCGGCCGAGCGGGTGGTCGCGACCGGGGCGCAGCTGTTCGACTCCTGGTTCGAGCGTCGGCCGAGCACGTCGCGCGAGGAGTTCGTGCGCAAGGTCGGCCTCGACCCGGCTCAACCCTATGTGCTCTTTCTCGGCTCGAGCCCGTTTGTCACGAACCACTCGGACTACGAGGTGCGGTTCGTCGTGCGCTGGATCGAGGCGCTGCGGGCGACCGGCGACGAGCGTCTACAGCGGCTCGGGATCGTCATCCGTCCGCACCCGGTCGCGAAGGGATGGCGACACGCCGACCTCGGGCGGTTTGAGAACCTCGTCATCTGGCCGACTCGTTCCGTGCGGCCGGTCACGCCGGGAGAGCACGCAGACTTCTTCGACTCGCTGGCGCACAGCGTCGCGGTGGTGGGGATCAACACGACCGCGATGATCGAGGCGGCGATCGTCGGCAAGAGCGTGTTGACGGTGCTGGCGCCGGAGTTCGCGCAGGAGAGCACGTTGCACTTCCACTACCTGCTCGAAGAGAACGGAGGCTTCCTGCACGTCGCGTCGTCGCTCGAGGAGCACGCCCGGCAGCTCGCGGACGTGCTGGACGAGGATGCGGCGGACGCCGAGCGGCGACGGCGGTTCGTCGAGTCGTTCGTCCGTCCGCGCGGCTTGGAGCGGCCGGCGACGCCGATCCTGGCCGATTCAGTCGAGGAGCTGGCGGGGGTTACGGTCGAGCGGCCCGCGCAGGCGCCGTTGCTGCGGCTCGCGCTTGCCCTGGAGGCTCCCCTCAGCTCGGCCGCTCTCGTGGCCCAGCCTGCGCGGCGGTCACTTCGCCGGCTGCGGCGCCGGATCCGTGGAAAGGCGCGCCGTCATCGGCTTGTGCTGCGGTCGGAGGCGTAGCTGAACGTTGTCGGGCGTTCCTTGCTTGTCGGTACTCGTGCTTGCCGGCCGCGCCCAGGGGCCGGCCGGGGGGACGACGATGCGCGCAATTAGGAGATTGTAAGGCGGGCGGTGATAGTCGGCAGACGGCAGGCGAGGATGTCGGTGGCGCCTTTCTCGACGTCGTCGATCAGCGCGCCGAGCTGATCGACCGGTACGAACGTCGGATCGGAGTCGTCCCGAAGGTCGAGAATATGCGTGTAGTGTCGATCGAGCTGATCGCCCAGGCGGTCTATCTTCCCGGCGAGGCGAAGGAGCTTCGGGTTCAGCTCCATCACCAGTGGAACGTCCTCCTGCAGGACGCTGCTCGCCCCCTCCAGGACGTGGCACTCGTGTCCCTCGACGTCCATGAACACCAGGCCTACCTCCGCTGGATCGAGCTTGCCCTCGGCTACCAGGTCGTCGAGGCGCGTCAAGCGAATCTGCTGCGAGCGCCAACGGGGCGATTCACCGGGGTCTGCGAGCACGCGGGCCTTCCTGCTGCGCGATCCGAGGTCGAGCATGCCGGTCCCCGCCCGGTTCGAAAGAGCCACCTCAAGCGGACGGACCGATTCTTCGACGCCATTGAGTACGAGGTTCGCGCGAAGCAACCGGAAGCTGTTGGGCGCAGGTTCGCAGGCCAGGACCGATGAGAAGCCCGCCTTCAGGGCTGCGAGTGTCGTCGTGCCGGTGTTGGCGCCGATGTCGACGAATGTCGTGCGCGAGATCTCGACGCCTGCCGCTCCCAGGCACTCGAGTGCCCGTGTGAGGACACTCAGCTCCTTGCTGCGCTTGCGCGCAAAGAGGTTTCCGTGCGTGGGATCGTCCGTCGCCAGAACGTGCAGCTGCCCGTCGCGTTCAGAAACCACGTACGGAATGAAGTCGCGCGCCAGCTCCCAGAAGCGTGCACGAGGCTTGCCAGCGCTGCGCCGGCGCCAGTGTATTACCCGCTGCAGTAGCCAGTGCGCGATCTTTCTGGTGCGACGGTCGACTCCCGTCAAGGCGGGAATCGTACGTGACCCGCACGTCGGAGCGCCGTGGCGCCAGCCCTGGCCGGAGCCACTAGGGTCGCCCGGTGCGCGAACGTCATCCCGCTGCTTGCCGGCTTTCGCGCCCTCGGGCCGCAATCGGCTCGGCGCCGTACAGCTCCTAGGATCAGTCACCGCCGACGAGGCGCGCGATGCAAGTTCCACTTGCGCAGTTTCTTCCAGACCATGTAGAGCTACTCGCCGTTCGGCTCCGGCTTGCGGATCCTGCCGTGGACGGCGATGCCGATCTTCGTCGCGCCGACCGCGGGCGCACTGAGCGACCGGGTCGGCGGGAGCACTACGGGGGCCCGCCCAGGAGGCCGAAGGGGGGTTGCTAGACTCGCAGGCAGCGATCGGGGAGGGATTTCTTCATTACTGAGCCGCACGGGACAGGTGGTCTCTACTACAAGGAGAGCCGCGGCGGCCGCAGCTTCCAGTCCCGATGGGACGAGATTCGGCCAATTGCGGATTTCCGGCCGGCCGATCACGTGCTCGACGTCGGTTGCGCCGAAGGACTGATCACGCTCGAAGTGGCAAGGCTGGTCGAGCGGGCTCACGGGATCGACGTTCATCCGGCCAGGGTGGCCGAGGCGAACCGGCTGGCTGCCGAGCGAGGGCTTCCGAACGCGACATTCGAGCCGGCATCGGTGGCGGACTATCCGTTCGAGCCGCTGTCGTACGACGTGACCCTGTTCATGGCCGTCTGGGGCAAGCCTGCCGATGATCGTGGCACAACGCGGCCCGTGGGGGTGGACGAGCTCCGGCGGATCCTGGAGGCGACCCGACGTCAGCTGGTGATGCGGGCCGGAGTCCAGCAGCAGGCCCGTCTCGAGCCTCGCCTCGAGGAGATCCTCGACGCTTGCGAGCAGAGCGACTTCGACGCGCTGTGCTTCAGCCGCCCCGCCCGGAAGCGCGATTCCGGAGAGGCAGGCGGCAACATCCTGATTGCAAATCGCCGGGGAACCGATGCCCGGGTCGGCGAGCTGCCGAGACTGGCGCTGATCCCCACTTCCCGGCTGGCAGGCCACCCCGTGGTGGCGACGCGCACTGCCGGCTAAAACCGCGCGGCGATAGGCTCCCTTGCTGGGATGTCCACGGCGCGACCGGTCCAGGCGGCACACGCGGCGCACGCGCCGCGACTCTCCGTCGTCGTAACGGTCTTCAACGAGGCGGGGTCGCTCGAGGAGCTCTACCACCGCACGGCCGCCGTGCTCGAAGGCCGTGACTTCGAGCTGATCTTCGTCGACGACGGCTCCTCTGACGAATCCTTCGCGACGATCGAGCGGCTACACGCCGGCGACGAGCGCGTGCGCGGCGTCCGGCTCAAGCGCAACTTCGGCCAGCACCCGGCGATGCACGCCGGACTCGCCCGCGCCCGTGGCGCAATCGTCGCGACGATGGACGGCGACCTCCAGAACCCGCCGGAGGACCTGCCGAAGCTCGTCGCCGCGGTCGAGGCGGGCGCCGACGTCGCCAGCGGGCGCCGGGCCGCACGGCGCGACTCGTGGGGACGGACACTGCCGTCACGCCTGATCAACGGGATGCTGCGTCGCTTCACCGGAGTCGCAATCTCCGACTTCGGCTGCGCGTTCAACGCCTACCGCAGCGACGCGGTCGAGCCGGTGCTCGGCGCGATCGGCAAGCAGAAGTTCACGAAGGCGCTCGTCCTCTCGACCGGCGCCAGCGTCGTCGAGGTGGACGTCGGGCACGCGCCGCGCGCAGGTTCGTCCCGCTACTCGCCGCTGCGGCTCGTGCGCACTGCGCTGCACGTGCTCGCCGGCTTCTGGCCGCAGCCGATCCAGTGGATCGGGCTCGCGCTCGGCACGGTCTGCACGACGGGCGCGCTCGCTCTTGGCTGTTGGGGCGTCGCCTACTGGATCGACCGCTCGAACTTTCCCGGCCCGCTCTTTGGCGGCGTTGCGATCCTCTTCGTCCTCGGCGTACAGGGCTTCATCCTGGCGCTCGTCGGCGAGTACCTCGGTCGGATTCAGCGCGACGTCGACGGCCGGCCGCTGTACACGATCGAGCGCGAGCTCTGACATGGAGCAAAGGGTCAACTGGCCCGGCTCAGGTTGATGGGTTTTGCGCGTTCTTTTCGAGCAGCGGATGGTCCGGAGCAGCGACGGTGGATCAGGCTGACATTCGCCGGTCGGGACGGCATGGCTGGTAACCGTCGCGAGCTGTCTCCGTCTAAGGTCGCGGGTCACCTGCCGGGGCGGGTCCCCATAAAGCTCTCGAGGATTCTCCGTGTGGGCAGGCGCATCGGCGGCTCGAACTTGCTCGTTCAGGCGCTCCTGAGCGGTTGACTGGTCGGCGCTGCTCGCCGGAGGAGTGCTCGGAGGGACCCAGCCCGACAACGCCATGAACTCCTCAGCGGTGTTGAAGCGGCTTAAGTTGGACGGACTCCGACATGTGCCGACAGTTGCGGCTCATCTCGCCTCCATCTTGCGGGCACCGTAGACGATTCGGCGGGGATTCGGCCGCGTGTGAGGCGGCCGTGGTGGGTGCGGTCGAAGTCGTAGTAGCTGAGGTAGCGCGCGAGCTCGCGGCTGAGCGCGCTGTAGCGGGGGTAGAGGTGACGGGCGAAGGCGGGCCGCCAGCACTCGTCGAGGATCGTCTTCTGCAGCGCCTCGACGTGGCCGTTGGTTTGCGGCCGGCCGGCGTGGATGTGGGTGACGCGGGCGCCGAGACGCTCGACGGTCTGGTGGAAGCGCTCGCCCCTGAACTCGTTGCCGTAGTCGGGGCATGAAACTCCCGTCCGACCCCGCCGCGAGCATTCGTGCTTCCGGGATACGGGGCGTTACTGGGAGACGCGGACGGGCAGGCCGATCTAACCGATGAGCTGCGAGCTCGACGTTGTTCGTGGCCGCCCCTGCGACTTGCCCGGCTGTGCTGAGAGCACGAATCCGTCGTTGTCGTGTGTCCGGCCGCGCTTCCGCTCATTCGTCGGACGAAAGGAGAGAGGGATGCGCGGGTTCGGACTGGATGTGCATCGCGACTTCTGTGAGATCGCGATCGCTGAAGAGGGTGGGGTCAGGTCGGCGGGTCGGATTCCGACGCGGGTGCCGTCGCTTGAGCTGTTCGCGCAGAGCTTGGTGGCCGGCGACGTCGTCGCGGTCGAGGCAACGACCGGGACCGACAAGATCGTTTCGGTGCTGCAGGCCCATGGGATCCGCGTCGTGGTCGCCAACACGCGCAAGCTGCAATCGATCAGCGAGGCGAAAGCCAAGACCGATCGGCTCGACGCACGGACGCTGGCGAGGCTGTTGGTGTCGGGCCTGCTCGACGAGGTCTGGACACCAGACGAACGGACACGGACGCTGCGGCGGCTGACCAACCGGCGCGAGCGGATCGTGCGCGCCGGTACGCGAGCGAAGAACGAGGCTCATGGCGTCCTGGCACGCAACCTCTGCGAGCGGCCGCCAGTCACTGATGCCTTCGGCAAGGGCGGCCGGCGGTGGCTGCCCGAGCTGGAGCTGCCGACCGACGAACGGCTGAGCTGGAGGGCTGCCTGCGCCAGATCGACTTCCTCGACGGCGAGGTCGAGTCCCTCGACCGCGAGATCGCCAAGCAGGCGCTCGCCTGGCCGGAGGTGCTGCGGCTGATGACGGTCCCGGGCGTCAACGCGCAAACGGCGGCCACGTTCATGGCCTCGGTTGGTGACATCCGCCGCTTCTCCTCGCCGCGCAAACTCGTCAGCTACCTCGGCCTCGACCCACGCGTGCGCCAGTCCGGCAGCGGACCTGCCCGGCACGGCCGGATCTCCAAGGCCGGCGCCTCCGAGGCCAGGCACATGCTCGGCGAAGCCGCCTGGAAGGTGACGCTGACGCCCGGGCCCTTGCGCGCCTTCTTCGAGCGCATCCGTGCGCGCCGCGGGACGCAAGTCGCAGCGACAGCGACAGCGCGCAAGCTCGTCGTGCTCTTCTGGCATCTGCTTACCCGGGAGGAGGACTACGCCTTTGCCCGGCCGGCGATGACGCGCAACAAGATCCGCCGGCTCGAGCTGCTCACAGGCGCCCCGCCGCAGAAAGGCCGCAAGGGCATTGCCGGCGGCAAATCGAAAGCCGTCTTCGAGGCCGAACGCGGCGGGCCAGCTTCGAGGTCTGCGCCGCGGTTGGGTTGCCCTGCTTGCAGACGACGAGCTCGGCCCAGGCGAACGAGGAGTGGACGTCGATCGCGGTCAGCTGCCAGATCGCGCCGCTCGTGCCGCGCAGGCGGCCGATATAGAAGCAGTCGAAGCCGACCAGCTCCCCGGCCGCTCGACGTCGATGTGAGGCTCCGGCTGGGGCGCGCGCGGCGGCTCATAGGGTGCCCGGTAGCCCGCGACGAGCAAGAGCCGCTTGGCGCGCGTGTTGAGCCCGTGTCGGCGCAGGCAGCGCCAGACCCCGTTGGGCGAAACGACGACGCCGCAAGGTACGGCACGCCTCCGAGACCCCAACCCGGCCGGCGAGATCGAACAGCTGCAACCGGTAGCCGAAGAGCACGTCATCCTGCGTCACGCGACTCAACTCCCTTCCTCACTTGGCGGTGAAGAAGCGAGCCTGAGTTGCAAAGCGGACAGCGCCCGGCCACGGCCGGGCGCTGTCACGCTCAAACTGCTATCGAACTCCGGGTTGTCGGGAGAACTCGGAGACAGTCCAGCCTAATGCCCCAATGATGGGGCCGGGATCGGTTTGCGTAAAGGGAAAGGCGCCCGCTCGTAGTCCTCCAAATGAACCCCATAAATGCAATCGGGGAGTCGAGCGCGGTCACGTCGCGTTCCCCGCATTCCGCGACACGTCGGGCGCGCGCGGAGTGTCCGGACTAGCGCGACGCGGCCAGTAGCGGGCGTGGACGGCGGCGCGGGGGCTTGGCGAGCCGACTCGCCGCTAGCTTCCGGGTTTCTTTAAGTCCAGAAGCCTTCGTGCACCGCCCGCGTCTGCTCCTCGATGTGCGGGCCGCTCACTTCGACTTCGTGCTCACCTCTTGCGAACACTGAGGTTGCCCCGTTTCCGTTGACGTCTTTTTTTATGCGGCGGCTGCCGCGGCGTTGTCCTCCCAGTATCGGCGTTCGTATTCGTCGGGGCTCAACATGTCGAGGCTCGAGTGCCGTCTGAGTGGGTTGTAGAAGGCCTCGATGTAGCGGAAGAGCGCGAGCCGCGCCTGGTCGCGCGTCTGGAACGTGCGCCGCTTGACGAGCTCGTTCTTGATCGTCGAGATGCAGCTTTCGGCGCAGGCGTTGTCCCAGGGGTCGCCCTTGGAGCCCATGCTCGCCATGATCTTCGAGTCGC
>WNFV01008839.1_pt1 | contig 11292 bp, 8 predicted proteins | sample 5400101 | NCBI WGS metagenome assembly WNFV01 (sample SAMN13153361, study PRJNA577476) | soil metagenome | isolation source: 115 cm soil or saprolite under grassland replicate 1 | place: USA:California | collected 2016-06-15
TGCCGTAGGCGGTATCCATCAACACGTATGAGCCGGCCTGGATCTCCGTCACTCCCTCGATGCGACCAGTGATATCGTACGTACCGGTGCCGCCTGCCGACACGATCTCGCACGGCAGGCCGGCCTCGCGCACGGCCGATACGCTAGCCAACAGGCGCTCGATCGCCCCGCGCGCGGCGTTCTCGCGCTGGGCGCGGTCCTCCAGCCCCACGGCGTGGCCCTCGTAGCCGGCGAGGCCCCGAAACTCGACTCCGGCGGTGTCAGCCGCCCGGCGAGCGAGCGCGACCGCGGGCTCGCCCGGCCCAACGCCACAACGAAATCCGACGTTCACCTCGACCAGAACACCAACGGTGGTCTCCGTGTCCTGGGCCGCCTTCGACATCTGCTCCAAGCCAATCTCCGAGTCCACACAGACTTTGATGTCGATGCCGCTTTTGGCGAGAATGGCGACGCGCGCGCACTTGTCGAGTCCGATCACCTGGTTCGCGATCAGGATGTCGTCGCCGAAGCCGGAGGCCACCTCCGCCTCGCCGACGGTCGCGCAGGTAAGCCCGACGCACGACCCGGCGGCGAGCTGCCGACGCGCGATCTCCGGCGTCTTGTGCGCCTTGAAGTGAGGCCGTAATTTGCACGGCCCCTCGGCGAAGAACCCCGCCATCCGGCGGATGTTCCGCTCCATCGTCGGCACATCGATGATGAGCGCGGGGGTAGGGATGTCGGCGAGTGCGTAGGGTGGGGTCATTGATCTTAGCCGATTTTCTGCCGGCCGCTTTCGGTCAAAGAGTAGCATCCCCGCTTGATCAAACGGAGGTCACCGTTCTGGCACATATTTGACACGTGGCTCCGCACTTGGTGCTGATAGGCGGGTCGTCCGCCGTGTTTGGTCGTCCGCAAGTGTTCAACTGATAGGGGCTCGGCTCTCTCTATTTCGGCGTAGATTTGCCTCAAGCACGCGGAGCCCCCGAGCTTGCCAATAGCCTGGAGGATGGCGAATTCCCATTCAACCATCATCATGAGCACCGTTGTCCGCACCAACAATCTGAGCCTGTATCGCGGTTCCCGGTCTGTAATCGGCGAGCAGCCGAGGCATCGGTAATTTCTCCTCCGTACAGAGTTCCCAAATCATCTCGGCGACTTCCTCGATGTTCCGGACTGCTTCCTCTATCGTGTCGCCATCCGCGTGGCAACCTTGAATTTGCTCGCAAACAGCAAGATAGCCTCCTTCCTCGTGCGCTTCTACCGTAACGGGAATGATGACCTTATCCACCGTGCTCACAACTCCGGCCGCTCCTGGCGCCAGTTGGTCGATTGCTCGTACGCGTGCGCTACCCGGAACAGCGCTGCCTCATCGAACGGCTTGGCGATGATCTGGACGCCGATCGGTAGGCGCGCGCCGTCCTCGGCCGTCGCGAAGCCACACGGGACCGACATGCCGGGCAGGCCCGCGATGTTCACCGGCAGCGTACAGACGTCGCTGAGGTACATCTGAAGCGGGTCCCCCGTCTTCTCGCCGATCTTGAACGCCGGTGTCGGGGAGACGGGTGCCACCAGCACATCGTACTTCTCGAACGCCGCGTCGAACTCGCGGCGGATCAGGGTGCGCACCTTCTGCGCCTTCAGGTAGTAGGCGTCGTAGTAGCCCGCGGAGAGCGCGTAGGTGCCCAGCATGATCCTTCGCTTGACCTCGTCCCCGAAGCCGTGCTGGCGCGTCTTCTCCATGTTCTCCCACATCGAGGCGCCGTCAGTGCAGGCGTAGCCGTACTTCACGCCGTCGTAGCGCGCCAGGTTCGCGGACGCTTCGGACGGCGCGATGATGTAGTACACGCTCAGCGCGTGGCCCGTCGAGGGAAGCGATACCTCCCAGTCCACCTCCGCGCCCAGCGACGCCATCTGGTTGATGGCTCCAGTTACCGCCTCGCGCACCGAATCGTCCATCCCCTCGACGAAGTACTCCATCGGCACGCCGATACGCACCCCGCGCAGGTTCTCATCTTGCAACGAAGAAGCGATATCGGGCACGTCTACCGGCGCCGAGGTCGAGTCCCGCGCATCGTGGCCCGCAATCGCCTGGAAGACGAGGGCTGCATCGCGGACCGAGCGGGCGAACGGCCCGATCTGGTCGAGCGACGACGCGAAGGCAACCAGGCCGTAGCGGGAGACGCGCCCATACGTCGGCTTCAGGCCGACGACGCCGGATAGCGCCGCCGGCTGCCGGATCGAGCCGCCCGTGTCCGAGCCGAGCGCGTAGTACGCCATGCCCGCTGCCACCGCCGCCGCGGACCCCGAAGACGACCCTCCCGGCACTCGGTCGAGCGCCCACGGGTTCGCGGTCGGCCCGAAGGCGGAGTTCTCGCCGCTGGAGCCCATCGCGAACTCGTCCATGTTCGTCTTCCCCAGCATTACGAAGCCGGCCTCGTTCAGCCGCTCGATCACCTGCGCGTCGTAAGGGGGAACGAACCCCTTGAGGATCCGCGAGCCGCACGTTGTCTCCACGCCCTGCGTGCAGATCACATCCTTGATCGCCGACGGGACGCCCGTGAGCGGCCCGTCCTCGCCGCGCGCCAGCCGTTCGTCGGCCCGGCCCGCTTGCTCCATCGCGAGGTCCTCGGTCAGCGTGAGGAACGCGTGTATGCGCCCGTCCAGCGCCGCGATCCGCTCGAACGCGGCTCGTGTGAGGTCAACGGACGAGACTTCGCGACGACGGAGCAGTTCGGCGGCTTCGGTCAGAGTCAGATCGAGCGAGACGGTCGTCATTCTTCCAGGATCGCTCGCACCCGGATGTGGTTGCCGTCCCTGAGGGGCGCGTTCGCGAGCACCGCCTCCTTATCGAGCGGCGGCTGCGTCTGGTCATCCTCTCGCATCACGTTGTGGAGCGGAAGGGTATGCGCCGTCGGCGGAACTCCTTCCGTATCGACCTGCTGCAGCCGCTCGAAGTAGTCCAGTATCTCCGATAGCTGCTCGCTGAAGCGATCGATGTCCTCTTCGCTTAAACCAACCCGCGCGAGGCGCGCGATGTGCTGTACTTGTTCTCTCGAAAGGGGCAACGTTAGTGACCGCCTGGCTCCTGGCCCTTGCTTCTGGCTCCTGAGAGCCAGCCCGCCTCAGGCGGGTAGCAACCATTATAGCAACGGTCACGTTACTAGTTCCGGAATGTCTCGTCGTGCGGCAATCGCATCGTCCGACAAGCGCGCCACCCTTGGTCACCCGAGCCAGATCTGGACCCAGGGACTCGAGCGCCGCCTCGAGATCATGCGCCGGCACGTCGATCTGGAGGGGAAGCGCATTCTCGACATCGGCTGCGGCGTCGGCGCTTTTGTCCGGCGGCTGCGGGAATTCTCGGGCCGCGTGGCCGGCATTGACATCGATGCTGAGCGGGTGATCGAAGGAGGGAAAGAAGTCCCTGACCTCGCGCTGGCGGTCGGCGAGAGCCTGCCCTTCGCAGACGGCGTTTTCGACGTCGTCCTCCTCCACGAGGTGCTCGAGCACGTAACGGACGACCGGGCGACGCTGCAGGAGGCGCGTCGCGTGCTGGCCCCCGGCGGTCGCGCGGTCATCTTTTGCCCGAATCGCCTTTACCCTTTTGAGACACACGGCATCTTCCTGGGCAAGCGATACGTGTTCGGCAACATGCCGCTAGTCAACTACTTGCCGGACCCAGTGCGCGAAAGGCTCGTGCCACACGCTCGTGCTTACACCAGGCGCGGTCTCCGGCGCATTTACCGGCGCGCAGGTCTGCGCCCGCTCGTTCATAGCTACGTGTTCCCGGGGTTCGATCATGTCATGGCCCAGCGAAGGATCGTGGGGCGCGCGTTGCGATCGCTGCTGTATCCGCTAGAGAACTCCCCGCTCAGAATCCTCGGGCTCTCACACTTCGTTGTTCTAGTGAAGGAGTAACTCTTGCGGAAGATCTATAGGTACCGCCGGAAGAAGGCCAGGCTCGCCCTCATCCACAGGAGCGAGATCACGCGCGCCCGCATCCAGGCGCTGCTGACGCTCGCTTTGCTCGCCTCGGTACTCGCGCTCTTCACGTTCCTTGGCATTGGTTTCGTCGTCTACCGCGCCTACGCCCATAATCTGAAGGCACCAGAGCAGGCTATAGCTGAGGCGACTATTGGCACGAGCCTCGTTTACGATCGCTCGGGACAAACAAAGCTGTACGAGTTCGCCGATGAACACGGCGGCCTGAAAGACCCCAAACCGCTCGCGGAGATATCGCCGTGGCTTATCGCCGCAACCGTGGCCACTGAGGACGCCAGCTTTTACGGCAACCCGGGCGTCAACTTCCGGGGCCTCGCGCGCGCGGCAGTGGAGAACCTGACGCCTTTCGGTCCCGGCTTCCTTCAGGGCAGCGGCGGCAGCTCTATCACCCAACAACTGGCAAAGAACGTCTATATCGCGCAAGAGGAAAGGGGCGTTCGCAGGATCGAGCGCAAGGTCAAGGAATCGGTCATCGCCCTGGAGCTCAAGCGCAAGTATGACGACAACCAGATCCTGGAGTGGTACCTGAATCAAATCTACTACGGATACTTCTCTTACGGCTCTGAAGCCGCGGCCAAGCAGTACTTCGGCAAGAGCGCGAAGGACTTAACGCTGGGCGAGGCGGCGCTGCTCGCCGGCCTGCCTCAGGCTCCCGGCGCCTATACCCCCGCAATCCCGGAGAATCGTGAGCTTGCCAAGCAGCGTCAGTTGCAGGTACTCGACTTGATGATAGCCAGCCTGGACGAGATCAACAGAATCCCGAACTCCGCGCTCGACGGCACGCCCGAGGAGGGTAAGCCCCTCTTCCAGCCGCCGCTCACCGTAGAGCAGATCCAGGCCGCGAGGGAGGAACCGCTCAACTACATAGCGAACTCTATTGACATCAGGTCACCGCACTTCGTCTTCTTTGTCCAGGACCAGGTGGCCAAGATGTGCGCGGCCGGGCTCTTCAACGCGCCGGGTGGCATCCCCTGCGACAAGGTAGTCACTCAGGGCGGCCTGCGCATCACTACCACCATCGACCTGGGCCTTCAGGACATCGCGCAGACCATCGTCGAAGAGGAGATCGCCAAGAATGAGGCCCGGTACGGCGGCTACGACGGATCGCTTGTGGCTATTCGGCCGGCCACCGGCGAGATCCTTACATACGTGGGCAGTCGCAACTACGACCGCGACGATATCGCCGGTAAGGTCGACATCGCAACATCGGCGCAGTCTGCCGGCTCGACGATGAAGATGTTCACTTACCTCACCGCCTTCGAGCAGGGTTGGGTGCCATCAACTTACGTTGAAGACAAGAAGCTCGTCCTGCCCACTGCCGAGGGCGAGAAGCAGGTCAATAACTGGAACTCCAGCTATCTCGGCACGATCACCGTGCGCAAAGCCATCTCGGAATCCGTAAATACGGCCGCTGTCCGCACCGTAATGGACGTCGGCATCGATGAAATGCGAAACACGGCGCATCGCATGGGCATAACGGACCTGCGTCAAGGAGATTGCGGGCCTACGATCACGCTCGGTGCTTGCGAGGTCAAGCTCGTCGATGAGACGTTCGCCTTCAGCGTGCTGGCCAACAACGGCGTGATGAAGGGCCGCCCGGTCTCGGAAGATCTTCCAAGCGGCTACCGCGAACTGGACCCCGTGAGCGTGCTCAAAATCCAGGACGCTGAAGGGAACGTCATCTACCAGTACGCTGAGCCGCAGGCCAAGCAAATCGTCGACCCCGCCTACGCCTACATGATGACCCACGTCCTTTCCAACGAGGCGATCCAGTGGAGCCGCCTCACTCTGGACGACCGTCCAGCGGCCACCAAGACAGGCACGAGCGAGGAGTTCCGCGACGGCGTGGTCATGGGCTACACACCGGACCTCGCCGCAGGCGTCTGGATGGGTAACGCCGACAATACACCGATGGCCCCCGGCACGTTCAGCTCCGCCGGCACGGGGCCGATGTGGCGCCGCTTCATGAATGAAGCGCATGCGTACCTCCAGCTCCCGCCGCGACCGTTCGAAAAGCCTGATAGCATCGTGACGTCGTCTTGCAGCGGCCACGAGGAGGTCTTCAAAGTAGACCAGGCGCCCTCCAAGCCCGGCGCCTGCAAGGCTCCCTCCTCCAGGCCCGGCGGCCCAACGCCACCCCCGACGCCCAGGCCGCCCGTCTTCCCGCCCCGAACTGCAGAGCCCACAGCAACAGCAACGCCGGAGGTCACGGCCACACCGCAGCCGACGACGACATACATCGAATATACGGTAAAAGCGGGCGACACCGTTGCGAGCATCGCGGCCCAGTTTGGTATCTCGGAGAAGGAATTGCGAGACGCCAACGGCCTCCATCCGAATGAGGAGCCCAAACCCGGGGATGTTCTACGCGTGCCCCTGCCGCCGGGCACGGTTACGCCCCCGCCCACCGCGGGGGGATGACCTGGGGCCGTCCACGCGCTGGCGACTGGAATCCGCTCGTGCTAGCCTGAGGACCGGAGTGCATCAACCGTCCGAAGGATGACCAGGGGTGAATAACAAGGACCGCTCACGCTCTGTCGTGCGCAGGTCCAGGGCCTCAGGCCGGGGGCGCGAAGACGGCCTGCTTGGCCGGTCAGTTCGCCTACTTCGCCGGCCTCTGCACTTCGTTCGCGGCTTCCTCGGGGACCACGAGGAATCACCGACCGATTCTGAGGAGCGCACCCACGCCCGCGACGGCGAGGATCGTGCTCGGATCGTCATCCCCCGCCAGGAGCGGGGCGAGGCGAGCCGCTCGCCTCTCGATGTCGAGCTGCGCGAGATACGTTCCGGAACGCGCCCCGGAGACCGCTACCTGCGCTACGTTCCGGGCCAGCGGCCGTTCGTCCCCCGCGGCCGGGGCTACATCGAGGCGACGCTGGCGGGCAGCCGGCCCCGAGGCGTCCGCGAGAATCTCATCGCTGCCGTCAAGTCCATCGCCCTCGGCAACCCCTTCGCCACCTCGCAGCTTGTCCACGAGCGCCTGAGCAAAGTCAAAGCGCTCGCCGTTTTCTCCTCGGACGTTCTTTCGTCCTCCGCCTACGCCACGGAAGAGATCCTTATCGTGCTACTGCTGGCGGGATCAGGGGCGCTCACCAACGCGATGCCGATCACGCTTGCCATCGCCGCCCTCCTCGCCATGGTGACGATCTCCTACCGTCAGACGATTAGAGCCTATCCCAGCGGCGGCGGCGCCTACATCGTCGCGCATGACAATCTGGGGACCGCGCCGGGCCTTCTAGCGGCGGCCTCTCTGCTCGTTGACTACGTCCTTACGGTCTCCGTGAGCATCGCCGCCGGCGTCGCCGCTGTAACTTCGGCCGCGCCCGACCTGCAAGACTTCCGCGTGCCCATCGGGGCCGCGGTCATTGGGTTGATTATGCTGGGCAACCTCAGGGGCGTGCGCGAGTCCGGGACGATCTTCGCCGCGCCGACCTATTTCTTCCTCGCCTCTATGGGCATCGTGCTCATAGCGGGACTCGTGAAGGTGATGGTGGGAGACGCGCCGGGATCGCTGCTGCACGAAGCGCCTCCGCGAGAAGAAGTCGTGGCGACGCAGGGTATTACCATTTGGCTGGTCCTGCGGGCCTTCTCGCAGGGCTGCGCCGCACTGACCGGGACCGAAGCGATTTCAAACGGCGTTCCCGCTTTCAAGCCACCGGAGAGCCAAAACGCCCGCATCACTCTCACCGCCATGGCGTTCATCCTCGGTTCGATCTTCATCGGTGTTACATTCCTGAGTAGCCGCTTCGGTCTCGTCCCAGGTGAGGACGAGACTATCGTCTCGCAGTTGGGGCGCGGCGTCCTCGGCGAGAACGTCCTTTACTATGCCTATCAGGCAGCGACGGCGCTCATTCTCTTCCTGGCAGCCAATACGAGCTTCGCTGATTTCCCGCGGCTTTCGGCGATCCTGGCGGGCGACCGCTTCATGCCGCGACAGTTCGCATTCAAGGGAGACCGGCTCGCGTTCTCCAACGGCATAATGGTCCTTGCGGGATCGGCAATAGTCCTGCTCGCCGTGTTTGGTGGCGAGGTGAACAGGTTGATTCCGCTGTATGCGCTCGGAGTCTTCGTCTCGTTCACACTCTCACAGACCGGTATGGTCAGGCGGTTTCTAAGGCTGCGCGAGGAGGGATGGAAGACCAGTATCATCATCAGCGGGGTTGGCGCGGTGGCAACGGGTGTGGTTGCCTGCATCATCGCCGGAACGAAATTCATCGACGGCGCCTGGATCTCCGTTCTCATGATGGCGACCCTCATGCTTGTGTTCGCTCTCATCCGCAGGCACTACGACTGGTTTGCCAGCAAGACCTCTGTAGATGAAAGCGAGCTGCCTGTGGGCGTGCCGACCGCTGTCTCGACTGAAGCGCCGCGGGAGCACGTCATCGTCCCCGTCGACGGCGTTAACAAGATTGCCCTGGGTGCCATTGGCATGGCCCGCGAGATCTCAAGCATGGTAACAGCCGTCCATCTCACCGACGATAAGGAGCAGGCCGCAGAGTTCCGTGACCGCTGGGAGAAGGCAGTGCCCGACGTTCCGCTACTGCTGATCGAGTCGCCCTACCGGCAGTTCGTCGCGCCGATGCTCTCCTACCTGGAGAGGCTTGACGAACAACAAGACCAGCGTATTACCGTCATCCTGCCTACGTTTGCCCCCCGCCACTGGTGGGAGCATGTCCTTCACAACCGCGACGTCCTTCGTCTCCGCCCGTTCCTGAAAGGCCGCGAAGGCTTGCGAGTCGTCGATTTCCCGTACAGTCTCTACGACTAAGAGGGATTAAGATCCCGTTCGCGCTGAGCCTGTCGAATCATCCCTTAAACGTAAGCGAAGACCGACGGATCGAAGTCGAAGCGCGCAACGGAAACAAATCGTAGGGACGGGCCTTTGGTGGGTGTCGTTGTGTGGTGGCGGGGAGGCCCGTCCGCGACGCTTCGCTATGAGATAACCCTTGGCTCGCCATTCTGCGGCTATTGAAGCGCCGCATCCAGCTCCGCTCCGGTCGTGATAACCGAGACGCGCCGCACGAACTCCCCCGGCGAGCCCGCGCGCTCTAAGAGCGTTTGGAGCTTCGGCCCTATCGGATCGATCGACCCTGCCGTGTCCGCATAGAAGCCGTGGAATGCGAAGTAGGCCTGGTTCAGCCGCCGGATGAACACGCCTTTGGCCTCGAATTCATCTCTCTTCGCGGCCATCAGCGCCTCGGCTTCCTCAACGCGCCCGGCCGCCAGCATCGCCTCCACTTGCGTCCTAAGTTCGCGCATTTCGCTCGTGAAGTCGAAGGCGGGCGGCGCCGGCGATGGTGTGGCGGCAGGAGGCGGAGGACCACACATCTCTTCCTGCGTGCCGTATCGCTCAAAGTAAAGGCGCGCCAGGTCCTTCCCCGCGATGTTGGCGACGCTCTCGTTCAGCGTTCGCGCCTCGCTGCTGCTGAAGTAGCTGGCGCCGAGTGGGAAGAAGATCAGATACGAGTGCAGCCACTCGTGGAAGACGGTCGCCACCAGCGATTCGTACGATTCGTCCTCGAAGACGACGCTTGGGTAGCTGGAAAGCCCGCCGGTCCGGATGACCAGCGCTGAGACTCCGCTCTCACCACGGTTGTCCGCCTCTGCATTTCGCTCAATCTCCCCGATCTGCTCGCGAGTCAAGTCCGCGGTCAGCAGGTAAGAGTCCCGCAGCTCGATCCGATCCCTCGGTGAGACAGCCAGAACTCGCGGCGTGGCATCGATCTCGAAATCCACCGGCGGAAAGACAAGCCCGAGGTCTGAGAAGAGGGGCGGCTCCAGCGCCAGCGCCTCGTCCTCGAGCACAGCCGTGACTCGCCCTTCGATTATGTCCTCGACCCGATTTTCCATCTCCGAAAGTCGCTTTCTGCTGTCGTCCCCCGCTCCGCCCGCAGCGTCCCGGACCTCGCCGGCGAGCTGGAAGTACGTGCATACCGCCTCGTCAGCCGCCTGATCGCTTTGGCCGTCAAACAGATGCTGCAGCTTGGACAGCCACTTCTCCGGAAAATGCTTCGTCTCCCACGAGACGAGATCGTACCCGTGCGCGCCGGCCGCCGCCTCCGCCGCATCGTCCGGCCCCGCGTCGCGGTACAACACCACTGCGCCTGCGGCGGCGAGGGCGATCATCAGCGCGAGGGCGGTGACATAGACAGCAAGGACCAGACGCATGGCGGTTCGAGTATCTCATAGGAGATACGAATGTCGGCCCACGGCGGAGAGCCGTCTCTACGGCTTCAACTTCCCGTTCGCGTATATCTCCTTCAGGAAGCGGTCCGTGAACGCCGCCGAAACGTCATCCAGAGCGTGAGGCAGTGCATCGTACTGCACAAGGAAGTCGTGCAGCTTTTGCCACTGGTCCGCCGTCTGCCAGCCGATCCCGTACTGGTACGCCGGCCCGCCCAGAGCTGCCTGGAGCTCTGTGTCCAGCATGAACGCCTGGTGCTCGCGGTTCTCCTGCGGCGCGTACTTGAGGACGATATCGACTGCTTCCTGGCGATTGTCCAGGGCGTAGTAGATTCCGCGCATCGCCGCCTTCAGGAAACGGCGGACCACGTCCGGGTTCTTCTGCGCGTACTCTTCGGTTGTGATATAGGTGAGGCCGATGGTCGGCGCGCCGAAATCTGCTGCCTCGAACACCTTCGTCTGGAAGCCCAGCCGCCGCAGCGTGTCCGGCTCGTTAGAGACGAATACGGGAAAGATGTCCACCTTGCGCTCGGTCAGGATCTGCGGTTCGAAGCCGACCTTCACCTCCTGCACGCTCGCGCGGCCCACACCGCTGGCGGCGAGTATCGCCAGGTAGTCCGGCGTCACCTGCGCGCCCTTGTACCCCGCCGTCTTACCCGCCCAGTCGCTCGGACTTTGTATACCGGAATCCGCCAGCACTGCGAACCCCTGCTGTCCCCGCTGCCCGATCAGCGCGATCGAGACCAGCGGTAGCGGCGGGTCGCCCGCGCGCCTCTCGAGGAGGGTCGCCGCGTCCGCCGTTGAGATCTGCACCTCACCTGCCGCCAGGAAGGTGAAGTTATCGCCCGGCGTGGTCACGTGCTGGATATCGACATCGAGGTTCTCCTCGGCGAAGAAGCCTTTCTCTTGCGCCACGTACGCGCCAACGAAGGGAAGATTGGCCTGCGGCTTGAACCCTGCCATGAAAGTAAGCTTGTCCGGCGGGCCGGGCGTCGCCGTCTCGGTGCCGCTGGTCTGAGTTTCCTCCTCATCGTCCGAGCAGGCGCCGAAGGCCAGGGCGCAGGCTAAAAGAATGAGTGCAAGGCTACCCGGGAAGATCCGAGACATCGTTCCTCCGTTCCATCGTTTCTC
>WNFV01008844.1_pt1 | contig 11290 bp, 11 predicted proteins | sample 5400101 | NCBI WGS metagenome assembly WNFV01 (sample SAMN13153361, study PRJNA577476) | soil metagenome | isolation source: 115 cm soil or saprolite under grassland replicate 1 | place: USA:California | collected 2016-06-15
AAGGGAGTCGCGTCCCGCAATGGCTGCTCGAGGTGTGGCCACGGTGACGCGATTTTTGTTTTCAGGAGGAATACCAATGCTGGTTGCAGCGTACTCCACGACGATTAGCCCGACGGACGTCGGGAAGGGGAGGCTCGCGGTTCGAGCCTGCCCAGGTAGAGGTCTATTCGGCACGGGAGCACAGCGCTAAGGCACGCGATTCCTCGGGTTTTCGCGCTCTCGCCCCACCCCGTGCCGCCAACGTGGTGGGGCGAATTGTTTTCTGGCCCGGTCCGGGCGGGAAATCTCCGAAGGACCGCGACTCCCGAAGGGGATGGAACGCTCGCGCCGGGCCAGTCGGGAAGACACATGGAACGGGAGAAGGTAGAGCGGAGATACAGCGAGTACTTCGTGCTGGAGACCGCCGTGATCGGAGGCTGCTGGATGATCAGTCGCGAGATGGCGGCGTTCATCGAGCGGGAGTTGGATCGCTGGCCGCGGCGGAGGTGGATCAAGTTCGTTGACGTTGCGGGCGCTCGCGTGCGTCTGCGCGCGGAGCTAATCCGGTCGTTGCGGCAGTCGTCCGCGGACATCCGCGGCGAATACCGCCGCTTCTATAACGAGCGCGACGAGGAATCGGAAAGAGAAAAGGACTGGGACGAAGACTTCTGAGGTGGCGCCGGGGTGGGCACGCGGGCTGGCTGTCCCTCTCATCCCGGCTGGGTATGATACGAACGCTGAAGGTAGGGGCGCAGCATGCTGCGCCCCTACACTGCCCTGGGAACCTGATTTGTATGCTACCCTGCCGGGATGGGAGGGACAGCCAGCCCGCGGGCTCACCCCGGCGCCACCTCAGAAGTCTTCGTCCCAGTCCTTTTCTTTTTCCGATTCCTCGGGTTTTCGCGCTCTCGCCCCACCCCGTGCCGCCAACGTGGTGGGGCGATTTGTTTGTGGCCCGGTCCGGGCGGGAAATCTCCGAAGGACCGCGACTCCCGAAGGGGATGGAACGCTCGGCCGGGCCTCTGAGGGATGAACGATGGCTGGGTAACGAGGTGCCGGGGTGGGCACGCGGGCTGGCTGTCCCTCCCATCCCGGCCGGGTAGCATACAAATCAGGTTCCCAGGGCAGTGTAGGGGCGCAGCATGCTGCGCCCCTACCTCGGTTCGGGAGGAGGTTGGTGGTCATGACGCAGGTCGAGATTTTTGGTTCGCACGAGTCCAACACTCTGGCGCAGCTCCGCGATGTCGCGAGCCGCGCCGAGCGCGCCGCGCTCATGGCGGACGGGCATCTGGGCTATGTCATGCCCATCGGCGGCGTCGCCGCCTACCGCGACAAGGTCTCCGTCGTCGGTGTCGGATTCGACATCGCCTGCGGCAACGCCGCGATCCGCACCGATCTGACGCTTCCGCAGGTCCAGGGACGGCTGCGCGAGCTGGCCGACGAGATCCAGGCCTCGCTGTCGTTTGGGGTGGGTCTCCGGAACCGCTCCGACGACGCGCCGACGGACGATCCCCTGTTTGAGGACCCGGCGTGGGACGCGGTGCCCGACAAGCACGAGCGCGACCGCCTGCGCGCCAAGGGGCGCGAGCAGCTCGGCACGGTGGGCAGCGGCAATCACTACGTCGACGTCTTCGCCGATGAGCAGGACGACATCTGGGTGGGTGTGCACTTCGGCTCGCGCGGCTTCGGCTACGGCGTGGCGCACGGTTTTCTGGCGCTGTCGCAGAACAAGCAGTGGGGCGAGCGCGCGCCTGAGCGTGAGGCGCTGCTCGACGTCCATGCGCCGATCGGCGACGCGTATTGGCAGCTCATGAATCTGGCCGGCCGTTACGCCTACGCCGGCCGTGAGTGGGTCGCGCGCAAGGTCGTGTCGCTGCTCGGCGGGCGTGAAGTGGAGCTGGTGCACAACCATCACAACTTTGCGTGGCTCGAGGAGCACGGCGGCGAGCAGTTGTATGTCATCCGCAAGGGCGCCACGCCGGCGTTTCCGGGTCAGAAGGGATTCGTCGGTGGCTCGATGGGCGACAACGCCGTGATTCTGCAGGGCGCCACGCCGGCCGATGCGGCGACGCGGGAGCTCCAGGCCCGCGCGCTCTACTCGACCGTGCATGGGGCGGGGCGGGTCATGAGCCGCACGGCGGCCGCGGGCAAGCGTACACGCAAGGGCAAGGTGCTGAAGCCCGGCGCGATCTCGCGCGAGATGATGCACGAGTGGGTGCAGAAGAAGGGCGTGCTGCTGCGCGGCGGCGGCACGGACGAGAGCCCGCACGTGTATCGCCGTCTGCCCGACGTGCTCGAGGCGCAGGGTGCGACCGTCGAGGTGTTGCATACGCTCCGACCGCTGATCGTGGTCATGGCCGGGGCGGACGAGTTCGATCCGTACAAGGACTGAGGTGCAGGAAAGTGTGCGGGTGGCTCAGCGTCGAGGCGCCGCGCATATTGCGCTGCCATCCTCGGGGAGCTCGCACGCGTCGGCCGCAGTGGTTGCATTCGGCATCGCGCTTCTTGCACCTTTGATCGTGCGACCGCGCGACGATGCACGGTTCCGGAAGATCTCGATCAGAGTCATTCTCGCCACGCTCGCGTTGATGGGCGTGTTTCTCTTTATTGCCTTCAATCTTCGGATCGCCTAGGAGCACCTAAACACGGCCTGACACATACCAGCAGCGGCCGCCGTCCGGCATGGGGGGTATGAGACCATTCCTTGCGCCCTACCTCAGGCGCACACCATCAAATCGAGCGTCTGCAATGAGTAAAGGAAAGAGCCCGCGGAAGCGGAAAAGCCCGGCCAGCGACGAAGCACAGCCACCTGCGCCGGTTCCGGTCCCAGTCCCGACTCCCGAGCGTCGTCCGGTGGTGTCGGAGCGTCGTCCCCTCGCGCTCGACGACCTGGCGCGGGTCGTTCGCCAGATGGTCGGTGCTGTGCTCGATCTCGCGGATCGTGCCGCGGAAGTGATCAGCAAGCGCATTGAAGGTCGAGCGTAGGCTATGAAGCTCGGAGGCTTGGCCGCACTGGTCGCGTCGCTCATCACCGCCGGCCAGGCACCGCGTTCCACCATCGTATTCGTCAGCACGCGCCACGATACAACGCTCACGGCCGCCGACGCCGTGCGCCTGTTCAGCGCGGCCGAGATCTACTTGATGAATGGGGATGGCACACAGGCGCGACGCCTTACGGAAAACGCGACCTACGACGGATTCCCCGCCTTGTCGCCCGACGGGCGCAGGATCATCTTCGACAGCAACCGCTCGCGGACGGACTCGGAGCCGTTCAACACATCCGATTTGTTTGTCATGGACGCGGATGGCGCGCGCCAGACGGCGCTGGTGCGGGGTAGCTCGGCTACCTGGTCACCGGACGGGAAGATGATCGCCTTTCACGCTTCCGCCTCCGGCCACGGCCAGCCCATCAGCAACAACCCGGGTGCCGCGACAACCGACAGCGACATCTGGATCATGGACGTCGATAACTACCTCGCCCACCGAACGGGTCCGCACAACATCACGCGTAATCCTGCGGCGGTGGACGACGACCCGGACTGGTCGCCCGACGGCAAAACGATCGCGTTCACGAGCCATCTCGTCACCGACGTTTCGGACAACCACCTCACCGCCGAGATCTACGTCATCAACGCAGATGGAACTGGCACGCCCATGCGCCTGACCAGCAATGCCGAAGAGGAGCGGAGTCCCAACTGGTCGCCGGACGGCGCGCGCATTCTCTTCGCTTGCCGGCGAGGCGCACCCGTCGCGGGTGGGCCGTTTCCCTCGTTCGAGCTCTGTGTGATCAACGCGGACGGGAGCCATCTGACGCGACTGACCAACAACGCCGTAGCCGAGCTCACGCCAACCTGGTCGCCCGACGGCTTGCAGATTGTATTCCATCGGCGGATAGCCGGGCCCGGCAGTTTCCAGCTCTTTGTGATCAACTCCGATGGCACCGGTGAGAGGCAACTGACCTTTCCCCCGGGCATCAACGGGTTTGCCCATTGGGGGTGGACGAACGCTCGCTAGCGCACCCCTTTCTGTTTCACCTCGTCCCACAATTTGTCGAGCTGTTCGAGCGACGCGCGGCCCATCTCGAGTCCGCGCTCCTCGGCGAGCTTCTCGACCTTCTCGAATCGCTGCTGGAATTTCAGATTCGCGCGTTCGAGTGCCTGACCCGCCTCGATGCCGTGCTTGCGCGCGAGATTCACCGCGGCGAACAACAGGTCGCCGACCTCTTCTTCGATCTGCTCCCTGCGCCCCCCGCGCTGCTCCTTCTCGATCTCCGCTGTTTCTTCTTTCACCTTGGCGAGCGGTCCCTTCACATCGGGCCAATCGAATCCGATCCCTGCCGCGCGTTCTTGCAGCCGGTACGCCATGAGCAGGGGGGGCAGCGTCGGCGGGAGCCCCGCCAAAGTGCTGCGCTTGCCACCGGCGCGCGGCTCGCGTCGTTTCACGAGCTCCCAGCCGGCGTGGTCGTCGCCGCTGCCGCGGCCTTCGCCGAACAAGTTCGGATGGCGCCGCCACATCTTCTCTTCGAGCGTGCGCGTGACGACTTCCGCATTGAATTGCGACCGCTCTTCTGCGATTACGATCTGAAACGCGAGATGCAGCAGGAGATCGCCGAGCTCGTCGCGCATCGCGGCGGGATCGTCGGTCTGAATGGCCTGGTCGAGCTCGAGCGCTTCCTCGACCAGATAGGGACGGAGCGTTTGCGGAGTCTGTGCGCGGTCCCATGGGCACCGCTGTCGCAACTCGCGCACGAGTCCCAGAGCACGTCCAAGCGCTGAATCGCCTTGCATTTAGCCTCCGGGCGGGGTATCATACCCGCGCCAGTGAGCGTGTCAACGAAGGGCGAGGCCTGGGTGGAAGTGGACGTGGAAGCCCTCGTCGACAACGCCCGAACAGTAGCAAAGATAGCAGGCACTCGGCTCCTCCCTGTCGTCAAAGCCAATGCGTACGGGGTCGGAGCCGTCCTAGTCTCTAAGGCCCTCGAGCCGCTCGATCCCTGGGGCTACGGCGTCGCGACGATCGAAGAAGGTGCCGAGCTGCGCGTGGCCGGCATCACGCGGCCGATCCTTGTCTTCATGCCTGCGCGCGCGCGACTGTTCGACGAGTACGACCGCCATCAGCTGACTCCGGCGCTCGGCGACGCGGGCAGCATCCTCGAATGGACCACGCGCGGCGAGCGTCCCTTCCATATCGAGATCGATACGGGCATGGGACGCGCCGGTGTGCGCTGGGATGAGATCGACGAGCTCGGCGAAGCAGTCGATACGCCGTCGCTCGAGGGGTGCTACACGCATTTCCACTCCGCCGAGCGGCGGGACGGCTCAGCGGAGATGCAGCTCGAACGGTTTCTTGGCGCGGTCGCGCGCCTGCCGCGGCGGCCCGCGCTGCTGCACGTCGCGAACAGCGCGGCCGCGATGCGGGGCTCGCAGTTCGCGCTCGATCTGGTGCGGCCAGGGATCTTCCTGTACGGCGGCGTCGCGGCCGACGATGTGCCACCGCCGCGTCCCGTCGTGAGCCTGAGAGCCAGAGTGCTGAGCGTCCGGCGGATGAAAAAGGGAGAGACCGCGAGCTACGGCGCGAGCTGGACCGCGCAACGGGACACCGTGATCGTGACGCTGCGATGCGGCTACGCCGATGGACTGCGGCGGACCGTTGCGAGCGGCGGAGGTGCCGTGCTGCTGCGTGGCAAGCGTTGTCCGCTCGTTGGTCTCGTGCAGATGGACATGGCCCTGGTCGAGACGGGACCCCTGGAAGTCCAGGTCGGTGATGTCGCGACGATTGTGGGCGAAGACGCCAAGCAGCGCATCACGTTGAAAGAGGTCGCCGATTGGAGTGGTGAGGTGCAACACGAATTCCTGACCGGACTGGGACAGCGCCTCGCGCGAGTCCCGGTGTGAAGTACGGAACGGGGCGTGCGGCGATCATCGTCCTGGATGGACTCGGCGCCGGGCCCGCGCCGGATACGGCTGAGTACGGCGATGCGGGGTCGGACACGCTGGGCAACGTCGCCCGCGCCGTGGGTGGGCTGACGCTTCCTAATCTGGAGCGGCTTGGATTAGGAAAATGCCGGGAGGGTTTCGTGATCCCCGGGCTTGCGCCCGGGGTCAGCCCCACAGCAGCCCACGGGATAGCTCAGCCGGCGTCGGCGGGGAAGGATAGCACCACAGGACACTGGGAAATCTGCGGTGTGCTGCTGAAGAAAGCGTTTCGCACGTACCCGCGCGGGTTTCCTGTTTCGTTGCTGAACGAGTTCGCGCGGTGCACTGGACGCGGTTGGCTGGGCAACAAGGCTGCTTCCGGGACCGCGATCATCGACGAGCTCGGCGCGGAGCATCAGCGGACGGGGAATTGGATCGTCTACACGTCCGCCGATTCGGTCTTTCAGGTCGCGGCGCACGAGCAGACCGTCCCGCTGGCCGAGCTCTACCAGGCGTGCACGGTCGCGCGCGAGATGCTGATCGGCGAGGACGCGGTGAGCCGGGTGATCGCGCGTCCGTTCGAGGGCCGGCCGGGGGACTACCGCCGGACGCCCCATCGCAAGGATTTTTCGATTGCGCCGACCGGAACGACGCTGCTGGACGTCATGGCCGACGCGGGGGTCGTGAGAATCGGGATCGGCAAGGTGGACGACCTGTTCGCGGGCCGGAATATCAGTAGCGAGCACACGCCCACGAACGCCGACGCCTACCGGCGCATCGAACGGACGCTCGACACGCTCGACACCGGATTCGTCTTCGTGAACGTGATCGAATTCGACCAGACATGGGGGCACCGGAATGACGTGCCGGGGTTTCACGAGGGTCTCAAAGAGCTGGACGCGTGGATCCCGCGGCTGCTGGCGCGGCTGCAGCCGGACGACCTGGTGATGCTTACCGCCGATCACGGGAACGATCCGACGACGCCGTCGACCGATCATTCGCGCGAAGTCGTGCCGCTGCTCGTGCTGGGACCCAACGTGCATCCGGTGCCGCTCGGGACGCGTCGCACGTTCGCCGACATGGGTCAGACCGTGGGCGAGTACTTCGGCCTCCCGGCGCTCGCGGCGGGGACATCGTTTCTGAAAGACGTTGCGGCATGACGGATCTGGTGAAACACGCGCGCGCGGCGATGCAGCACGCATGGGCACCCTACAGCAACTTTCATGTGGGTGCAGCCATCGAGGCGGCGGACGGCAGTGTCTACGTGGGCTGCAACGTCGAAAGTGCATCCTACGGGCTCACGATCTGCGCGGAGCGGATGGCGTTGGGGGCGGCGGTGGTAGGCGGCGCGCGCAAATTGAAGCGCATCGTCGTGACGACCGAGGTGGATCCGCCGGCCGCACCGTGCGGCGCCTGCCGGCAGCTGCTCGCGGAGTTTGGACTGGATCTCGACGTGATGGCGGTCGGACCCGCCACGGAGAAGCGCTGGACGTTGGCGGCGCTGTTGCCCGATGCCTTTACCAGGGAGACGTTGGATCGGTGATGCGGCGACTTGTGTGGTTGGTTCTGCTCGTAGTGGTGGGGGCCTGCACGGAGAACGCGACGTCGCCGGGCGTCTGCCCCAACTTCTGTCCGGGCGACTCGATCGCCATTCGGGATACGATCCTCACCACGATCATCGACCGTGATTCCTCGTTCCGCGGCTACGTTCCCAGCTATGGCGCCGAGGCGATGACGGCCGCCGACGTGCCGGGCGTGGTGGACAGCCGTGCCTTCTTCACGACCGACAGCGTGGCCACGCGCGTAACGCCGACGGTGGGCGATACCACCACCGTGCCGATCAACGTCGACTCGTCCAGGGTGCGGTTCATCATCGGCCGCCGGCCCAAGAACACCACGAATCTGCAGCTGCGTTTGTACCGGCTGCCCGTCACCGCCGACTCGACATCGGACTTTGCGTCGCTCGATCCCGATTTCGCAACGCCGGTGGCCAGCCTCAACGTGACCGATCTGCTGGCGCGGCCGGCCGTCACCGACTCGCAAACCATCTTTCGCTGGGACAGTATCTGGGGCACTCAGCCGACTGACTCGATCCGCGTGGACGCGGCGGGACACGTCCTCCAGATGCACATCAACTCATCCGATACGACGCTCGCGGTGTACTTCAAGCTCGATACGCTGCAGGCGCCGTTCAGCGTTGCCGACTCGGGCCGCAGCGCCTGGGGCGTGCGAGTCGCGGCCGACTCGTTCGCCAGCGTCATTCTCGGCGCCAGCCAATTAGGCGGGTCCATACCCCTGATCCGCTGGTTCTATCACTACACGATTCCCGACACCGTGTCGGCGACACCGGACAGCGTCGTAATCGCTCATAGAGTCCCCTCGCTGCGCTTCCATAATTTTGTCTTCAACCCGCCCACGCCGGCGCTCGACTCCAATCTGGCCGTCGGCGGTGTGCCGTCGGCGCGGGCGCTGCTGCGCGTCGCGCTGCCCGCGTTTCTGCATGACTCTATCGACGTCGTGCGGGCGACCCTCGTGCTCGTTCCGGTGAACGCGGTGCCGGGGGCGCCGAGTGATTCCTTCCAGGTCCTGGCGCGCGCCATCGCTGCGGATCTCGGCGCGAAATCTCCGCTGAGCCAGAACTCGGATCTCTCCGGAACGACGACTATACACATCGGATCCGCGGACACGGTCCGGATCGAGCTCACCACCATGGTCCGAGCGTGGTCGCTGGATACGACCTTGGTCACGGCGTTCATCATGGGGCAGGCACCGGAGGCGACGTCGTATACCGAGATGCGGTTCTATTCGTCCCGGGCGCCGGCATTTCGGCCGGCGCTTCACGTGACGTACGTCAAGCGCTTTAGGTTTGGGGAGCTCTAATGATGGTCCGACGGTCGGACGGCCGGACGGCCGTGGTCATCGTGGCAGTGACGTTGCTGACGGCCGTCTGGCCGACAGGTCGTCTCACCGCCCAAGACTCTCAGTTCGGTATTCGAGGGCTGGGAACACCCGGCAAATGGGAGAGCGTGCGGGCGAGGTCCACGGGTGGCGCATTCGCGCCGTTCGACGCCTTTTCGCCGCTGACGGACGCGGCGCTGGCGGACGTGCGGCGCATGAGCGCGAGCGTGACGAGCGGTGCGTCGTGGCGCTCCGTCGATGTCGGTGGCCTGCAGTCGTCGCTGCGTGGGACTCGCTTCCCGGCGATGGTGATCACGGGGCCCGTCGCGCGCCGCATCGTTGTGGGCGGCGGCTTCACGACCTACCTCGACCGCTCCTTCGGCGTGGTCATCCAGGACACGATCGACCTGCGCGGCGTGCAGCAGCCGATCACCGATCAAATCACGAGCGACGGCGCCGTCTCCGATTTGCGGATCGCCGTCGCAGCCCGGCTGCACAACCGGCTTGCGCTGGGACTCGGGCTGCATCGGCTCACGGGCTCGACGCGCGTCGTCGCCACGCGCTCCTTTGCCGACTCCTCGTACCGCACGACCACCGCGCGGGACGAAGTGGCCTATGGCGGACTGGGCGGCTCGGCGAGCCTGTTGTTCGATGTCACGTCCGACTTGCGGGTCGCGGGATGGTTCCGTTCCGACTCCAAGCTGCGCGCCGACGTCGGCGGCATCACCGTGGCCGAGAATGATCTGCCGGTGATGTACGGCGCCGGCGTGCAATGGCGCGCGGGTGCCCAGGCGACCGTGGCGGGCACCGTGACGTGGCGCAACTGGGGGGCGGTGCAGGCCGTCGCCAATTCGCACGACACGTTCAACTGGTCATTCGGCGCGGAAATCGGATCGCCGGGATCGCCGTTCCGCCTGGGCGCGCGCGGCGGGCAGCTGCCGTTCGGCGTGGGCAAGGCACCGACCGAAGTCGGATACTCGGCGGGCCTCGGCCGGCAATTCTCCGGCGGCCGCGGCCGCCTCGACATCGGCCTCGAGCGGCTGCAGCGCACGGGCTTGGGACTCAGCGAGCGCGTCTGGACGGTTCTAGTGGGGCTGACCGTGCGGCCGTGAACGTCTACTTCCACACATTCGGGTGTAAAGCCAACCAGTACGACACCGAGCGCGTGCGCGAGGCGTTCGACGCGAACGGTGCGGTCGTGGTGGATGATCCCGCACTCGCCGATCTCGCCATCATCAACTCCTGTACCGTCACGAACGAAAGCGAAGTCAAGCTACGGCGCCTGGTCCGTCATGTTGCGAAAAGCGGCCACGCACAAACCATCGTAATGGGATGTGCGGCGGCGCTCGACAACGGCGTGATCGCGGCGTTGCCGTCGGTGCGCGCTGTGGTGGCGAATGCGGAACCCGCGGGGGTTCTGCGAGCGGCGGGAATGACGGGTTCGGTTCAGGTAGGGGCGCAGCATGCTGCGCCCCTACGTTTACACGCCCGGTCCCGGGGCCTTCTCAAGATCCAGGACGGCTGCGACGAGCACTGCACTTTCTGCGCGACGACGCTTGCCCGCGGCAACAATCGCTCGCGGCCAGTAGACGAGCTAGTAGAGGAAGCACGGGCCTTGGCTGGGCAGCATGCTGAGATCGTGCTGACCGGAGTCCACATCGGGACCTATGGACAAGAGCTGCATAGGGGCTCGGCTGACCCCGGGCGCAAGCCCGGGGATCATCGAAACCTCGGCGGACTGCTCGAAGCCCTCATCACTGCCGTCCCCAACGTCCGCTTTCGCCTCGGAAGCGTCGAAGCCACCGAGGTCGACGACACGCTCGCCCGGCTTCTCATCGAAGCACCTCGGAATCTGGCGGCGCACCTCCACGCGCCGTTGCAGTCGGGTGCCAACCGGGTGTTGAAGCGCATGGGCCGCCACTGGTACACGGCCGAGTCCTACCGGGCGCGGATCGAATGGCTCGCCGAACGCCTCCCGGTCTTCGGTCTGGGCGCCGACGTCATCGCGGGATTTCCGAGCGAAACCGACGCCGATCACCACGCTTCACTCGCGCTCTTAAACGCCTTGCCTTTCACATACCTCCACATTTTTCCCTTCTCCGTTCGGCGCGATGCGCCGGCGGCGCGCCTCCCGGGCCAGCTGCCTCCCGACGTCATCCGCGATCGAGCGCGCGAGCTGCGCGAGCTGGGTGAGGCGAAAGCAACGGCGCATCGTCGGAACCGCCGAGGGCAGACGGCTGACGGCGTAGTTTCAGGCCGCCTCAAGGGCCAGGTCGAGGTGATGACGGAGGATTATCTGAGCGTCTATCTTGATACGGACCTGTGGGACGGGCGTCCCCGCTTCGAGGTGACGGTCAACTAGCGATGCGCCGCGTTTACATCGAGACCTACGGCTGCCAGATGAACGTCTCGGACTCCGAGCTGATGTTCGGCGTCCTGGGCCGTGAGGGCTACGTGCGCACGGACGATCCCGCCGAGGCGGACGTGTTGCTCGTGAA
>WNFV01013116.1_pt1 | contig 11288 bp, 6 predicted proteins | sample 5400101 | NCBI WGS metagenome assembly WNFV01 (sample SAMN13153361, study PRJNA577476) | soil metagenome | isolation source: 115 cm soil or saprolite under grassland replicate 1 | place: USA:California | collected 2016-06-15
CGCTCCCGAGGAGGACCGGGTGCTCATTGCGGACCAGGCGGAGGCCGGCCGGGCGTTCGGCGAGGAGCGAGCCGCGGCGGCCCAGATGCATCCGCAACGACATGACGAGGCCCTCGCGGAGCGGATCGATGGGCGGGTTCGTCACCTGGGCGAAGCGCTGCCGCAGGTAGGCGTACGGGCTGTGGGGAATGCGGGAGAGCGGCGGGATCGGCGTGTCGTCCCCCATGCTCCACACGGCATCCTGGCCGGCGCTCGCCATCGGCTGCACGACGTAGCGCAGGTCCTCGACGCTCCAGCCGAATGCCAGCTGCCGCGTCGCGAGCTCCCGCCGATTGGACGGCGCCGAGCCGGCGTCCGCGCGCGGCCGCAGCGGGCGGATCGATCGGGCGGCCCAGCCTGCGTACGGGCGGCGGCGCGCGACCTCTCCCCTGGCGTCGGCGTTGTGGAGGATCGCCTGGCGCCGCGTGTCCACGACGAGCAGCTCGCCCGGGCCGAGGCTCCCGCTCGCGACGACGTCCCGGGGATCGAGATCCACCAACCCCACCTCGGAGCCGGCGACGACCAGGCCGTCGCGTGTGATCTTGTAGCGGCAGGGGCGGAGCCCGTTGCGGTCGAGCGCGGAGCCGGCGAGCGTGCCGTCGGTGAACGCGAGCGCGGCGGGACCGTCCCACGGCTCGACGAGGCATTCGTGAAACTCGTAGAACCCGCGCAGCGCCGGCTCCAGGTCGGCGGCTGCCGCGTGCGCCTCGGGGACGAGCATCATCAGCGCGTGCACCGGGTCCCGGCCCGAGCGCACGAGCAGCTCGAGCGCGTTGTCGAGGCTCGCCGAATCGCTTCCCTCCGCCCAGATCACGGGCTTCAGGCGGTCCACCTGCTCGCCCCACAATGGGGACGCGAGGGCCGGCTCACGCGCGCGCATCGCGTTCCGGTTCCCCCAGAGGGTGTTGATCTCCCCGTTGTGGGCGATCAACCGGAACGGCTGCGCCAGCGGCCAGCTCGAGGTCGTGTTGGTCGAGTAGCGCTGGTGGAACACCGCGAGCGCGGTCTCGTAGTCGGGAGACCGGAGATCGGGGAAAAAGGCCGGCAACTGGGTCCCCGTGAGGAGCGCTTTGTAGACGACCGTGCGGCTCGACAGCGAGCACACGAAGAACGGCTGCAGCTCGGGTCCGGCGTCGGCAATGCGGCGCTCGATCGTCTTCCGGGCGAGGTACAGCGAGCGCTCCCAGGCCGCCTCGTCCGCGGGGTCGCCGGGCGCCGCGATGAGGGCCTGTCGGATGGCGGGGCAGGTGGCCCGGGCCGTCGCGCCCAGCACGGCGAGGTCGACCGGCACGTCGCGCCAGCCGAGGACCGGCAGCGCCTCGCGCCGCAACACCTCTTCGATGATCGTGGTCGCGCGTCCAAGCGCGCTGTGATCTTGCGGCAGGAAGAATGCACCCACGGCGAATGGCTGGCCCGGCTCGAGCACGAGGCCGTGGGTCGCCGCTTCCCTGTAGAACAGCCGGGAAGGGATCTGTGTGAGGAGGCCCGCACCGTCGCCCGAGCTGTCCGTGGCGGCGGCGCCGCGGTGCGCCACGCGGGCGAGCGCCTGGAGCGCCCGGGCGGTGATGTCGGAGGACCGCTCGCCCGACGCGCGCGCCACGAATCCAACGCCGCAGGCGTCGTGCTCCCGCCAGGGGTCGAGGTGCGGCGCGCTGCGATTGGCCCACCTCGATCGGTCGTCTGGAGGCATACCCTCCTCACTTGTGTCACGGGGCCGCAGGGGGCTGCAAACGAAAGGCCCGCTCTCGTTTTTGGGAGCGGGCCCGGGAAGCTTTACAATGCCTGCACGCTACGCCGCCCGGTCGCTCCCGCTCGAGGGACAAGCCGGAGTCGGATTCAGCTTCGCGTTCGCGATGCGCACGTTCACGGCACGCCTATACGAGGGCGCCGCCCCGTTGGTATCAATATGCAGCATAGGGTATAAATATACGAACCCGGCTGCGCCGTCAAGGGGCGGGCGCGATCAGGTTCTGCACTTCCCCAAACGGGATGACGAGGTCGGCCATCGCCTCGTACGTGCCCCGGTCGCGCAGCTCCGCGGCGATCCGCCGGATGAGTCCGAGCGTCGCTTGGACGATACGCGGGCCAAGGCTGGCGCGCCGCACGCCGAGGCGCTCGAGCTCCGGGATCGGTGGAGCGGGAGGGCCGGCGATCACGTTGAGCGGCCCCTCGATCTCGCGGGCGAGCTGCGCGATGGTCGCCGGGTCGCTCACGTGCGGGACGAACAGGGAGTCGGCGCCGGCCGCGCGGTAGGCGTTCGCGCGCCGCACGGCCGCGGCGAGCCGGTCCGTCGGCGACCATCCCTTCACCTCGAAGGCGTCCGTCCGCGCATTCACGACGAGGGGCACCCCGGCCGCCGCCCCGGCCTCGCGCGCGGCCCGGATCCGCTCGACCTGCAGGGCGCTCTCGACCAACGCTCCCTCGTTCGTCCCGTCCTCGAGGTTCAGCCCGACCGCCCCGGCCGCGATCACCCCGCGCGCGGTTTCGGCCGCGGACTCTGGGGTCGGGCCGTAGCCCGCCTCCATGTCGGCCGTCACGGGGACCCGCACGCTCGCCGCGATGCGGCGGACCAGGGCGAGCATCTCTCCGCGGCTGATCCGCTCACCGTCGGCGTAGCCGTGGGCCCAGGCGACGCCGGCGCTCGAGGTGGCGATCGCCGGAAAGCCCGCCTCCTCGATCAACCGGGCGCTCGCCACGTCCCAGGCGTTGGGAAGCACGAGGATCCGCGGACCGGCGTGCAGTTTTCGGAACGCGTCGGCTTTTTCCCGCAGGGTGGCTGATGCCATCGCTGACCCTCCGCGAGTTTGGGTGATTGCTCCGTCAGCCGCTTACGGCTTGCGGCTTACGCCTTGCGGCTGTTCGAGCGCTTGCGACTTTCGGCTTGCGCCTTGCGGCTTTCGGCTTGCGGCTGTGATTTTGGGGCACCCCAACCAGTCTCCGGTGGCCATCATGATGCGCACGCACAGGCGCCCCCTGTTCGCCCTCGCCGTCGTCGTTCTTCTCGCCGCGCCGCTCGCCGCCCAAGGCGTCCAAGCACAGAGGGCCGCGCAGGCCCCGGCCCTCACCGTCCACGCGATCTGGGGCACGCGCGAGTTCGCGAGCGACCTCGTCTCGCTCGCCTGGATGAAGGACGGCGCCGCCTACACCACGACCGAGGACGACGCGTCCGGGAACACCGACCTGAACCGGGTGGACGCGGTGTCCGGGAAGACGCAGGTCCTGGTCCGCGGCGCGGATTTGGTGCCGCCCGGCGCCCGGCAGCCGGTCGCGATCGAGGAGTACGCGTTCTCCGCCGACGGATCGAAGCTCCTCGTCTTCACGAACACGGTACGCGTGTGGCGTCAGAACACCAAGGGGACGTACTACGTCTGGGACTTCGCCGCGAAGCGGCTGATCCCGGTCAGCACCAAGCCCGGCTACCAGATGTTCGCCAAGTTCGCTCCCGACGGCCGGACGGTGGGCTTCGTGCGCGACAACAACATCTACGTGACGGACCTCGCGACCGGGAGCGAGACCGCCCTCACGACCGACGGCGGCGAGAACATCATCAACGGCACCTCCGACTGGGTGTACGAGGAGGAGCTCGACCTGCGCGACGCGTTCCGCTGGAGCCCCGACGGCCGGCGCATCGCGTTCTGGCGGCTCGACCAGACGGCGATCCGGCCGTTTTACCTGATCAACGACGATTCGCTCTACCCCGAGCTCCTGCCGGTGCGCTACCCCAAAGCCGGGGCGCCGAATTCGACGTTGAAGATCGGAGTGGTGGACGTCGCCACCCGCGAGACGCGCTGGGTCGATCTCGGTCCCAACCGGGACATCTACGTCGCGGCGATGGATTTCGCGACCTCCCCGGACGAAATCTGGCTCACGCGCCTGAACCGTCGCCAGAACCGGCTCGACCTGCTGCTCGCCGACGCGCGCAGCGGCGCGTCGCGCGTCATCATGAGCGACAGCGATTCGGCATGGGTCGACGCCAACCAGCCCCGCTGGATCGACGGTGGCAGGCAATTCCTGTTCGTCTCCGAGCGGGATGGCTACGATCAGGTCTATCTGTTCAACCGTGACGGCTCCCTCGTCCGGCGGGTGACGCCGGGCGGCTGGGACGCGCTCGATGTGTTCGGTGTGGACGAGCAGGCGAAGCAGCTCTACTTCACCGGGGCGATCGACGGCCCGCTCGGTCGGCCGCTCCTCCGGATCGGGCTCGACGGGAAGGGACTGGCGCGGATGTCGACGGAGCCCGGCACACACGGCATCGAGTTCGATCCGACCTTCAAGCTGTACGTGGACACCTATTCGCGGGCCGGCGTTCCCCCGGTGCAGACGCTGCACCGCGCAGACGGCAAGCTCGTCCGTACCGTGGCCGACAACGCGAAGCTCGCCGCCAAGGTCGCAGCGCTGGGGTACGCGCGCCCGGAGTTCCTGACGATCAAGACGGCGGACGGGGTGGAGCTCAACGCCTGGATCATCAAGCCCAAGGGCTTCGCTCCATCGCAGCGCTATCCGTTGTTGATGAACGTGTACGGCGGGCCGGGGTCGCAGACGGTGACGGACAGCTGGGGCGGGGCGACCTACCTGTGGCACCAGATGCTGGCGCAGGACGGCTACCTCGTCGCGAGCGTGGACAACCGCGGCACCGGTGGCCGTGGGGCGAGGTTCATGAAGATGACCTACCTTCACCTCGGCCGGTACGAAGCGGCGGACCAGATCGCCTCGGCGCGTTGGTTCGGGACGCAAGGGTACGTGAGCCCGGACCGGATCGGCATCTGGGGCTGGAGCTACGGCGGCTACATGAGCTCGCTGAGCATGTTCCGCGGACGGGGGGTGTTCAAGGCCGCCCTCGTCGTCGCGCCCGTGACCGATTGGCGGTTCTACGACACCATCTACACGGAGCGCTACATGCGGACGCCCGGCGAGAACCCCGACGGCTACGCCGAAAGCGCCCCGCTCGCGTACGCCGACAGCCTGAAGGGCAATCTCCTGCTCGTGCACGGCACGGGAGACGACAACGTGCACTTCCAGAACACGGTCCGCCTGGTGCAGCGTCTCGAGGCCGCGAACAAGCAGTTCGACATGCGGATCTACCCGAACAAGACCCACGCGATCGGGGGCGGGAACACGCGCGAGAACCTGTACGAGCTGTTCACCGCGTGGCTGAAGCGAAATCTGTAGCGCGGACCGCCCTCGCGGTCCTCACGCTGATCAACCTGTTCAATTATCTGGACCGGTGGATCGTCGCCGCGCTGGCCGAGAGCATGAAGCACTCCGAGCTGCAGCTCTCGGACACCCAGCTCGGCTGGCTGATGACCGGGTTCATCGTCGTGTACATGGTCGCCGCGCCGCTGTTCGGGCGGCTCGGCGATACCCGGTCGCGCACCCGCCTCATCGCCCTGGGCGTGGGGCTGTGGAGCGTGGCCACGGCGCTCGCCGGCTTCGCGCGGAGCTACGCGTCGCTGTTGGCGGCCCGCGCTACGGTGGGGATCGGGGAGGCGGCGTACGGCACCATCTCGCCGGCGCTGCTCGCCGACTACTTCCCGCGGGAGCGGCGGGGCAGGGTGTTCGCGATCTTCTTCGCCGCGATCCCGATCGGATCGGCGCTCGGCTACGTGGTGGGCGGCCTCGTGGACCACTACCTCGGCTGGCGGCAGGCGTTCTTCGTCGCGGGGGTGCCGGGCCTCGCGCTCGCCGTCCTGGCCCTCAGGCTGTACGAGCCGCCGCGGGGCGCCCAGGACTCCGGTGGCGCACCCGCCCCCGGCGCCCATGCCGTGTCGCTCGGCAGTTCCGCCCGCGCCGCCTACGCCGCCCTGCTCGGCAACCGTCCCTACGTCCTCACCGTCCTCGGGTACGCCGCCTACACCTTCGCCATCGGCGCGCTGGCGTTTTGGACGCCCTCCTTCCTCGAGCGCGCCCGGGGGATCCCCAAAGCAGCGGCGACGGTGCAGTTCGGCGCGATCGTGGTCGCGACCGGATTCCTGGGCACGTACGGCGGCGGCTGGCTCGGAGATTACGTCCTCCGCTTCTCGAAGCAGGCCTACCTGTGGGTGTCCGGGGTCGCCACACTCGTCGCGGCGCCGCTCACGCTCGTCGCCCTCGCCGCGCCCGCTCCAGCCGTCTACTGGCCGGCGATCGTCGCGGCGGAGCTGTGTCTGTTCGCGTCGACCGGGCCCGTCAACTCCGCCATCGTGAACGTCGTGTCGCCCCACATGCGCGCGACGGCCGTGGCGGCGAGCATCTTCACGATCCACATCCTGGGCGACGTGCCGTCGCCGCCGCTCGTCGGGGCCATCTCCGACGCGCGCTCGCTCGCCGAGGCCATGCTCGTCATTCCCGTCGCCGTGCTGGCCGGCGGCGTCATCTGGAGCTACGCGGCCTGGCATGGGGGCCGCGTGGCGGGGCGGAAGCGGACGCTGTGAGGGCGTTCTTCCACGGGCTGTTCGGCCTGGTCCTCCGGATCTTCTTCCGCCGGATCGAGGTCTCCGGCACCGAGCGCGTGCCCGCGCAGGGCCCGGTGATCTTCGTGTTGAACCACCCGAACGGTCTAATCGATCCGGGGTTCCTGCTCTGCCTCGCCCCGCGGCGCGTGTCGTTCCTCGCCAAGGCGCCGCTCTTCCGGATGCCGGTGATCGGGTTCTGCTGCCGCGCGTTCGAAGCGATTCCCGTGTCCCGTCGGCAGGACGCGGGCTTCGATCCGGCCCAGAACCGTGAGACGTTCGAGACGGCGCGCGCGGTGCTCGCCCGTGGCGGCGCGATCGCGATCTTCCCCGAGGGCGCGTCGCACAGCGAGCCGAAGCTGCGGCCCCTGAAGACGGGTGCGGCGCGCATCGGGCTCGGCGCCGCGGCGGCGATGCCGGGAACGTCGATTCAGATCGTCCCCGCGGGCCTCTACTACCGGTCGAAGCGCGCGTTCCGGAGCGCGGCGCTGCTCCATTTCGGGGAGCCGTTCGCGGTCGAGGCCGTGGCGCTGGCGTCCGGTGAGGAGCCGCCGGTCGAGCCCGTCCGCCGGCTCACCGAGCGGATCGAGCGGGCGCTCGCCCAGGTCACGCTGCAGGCCGAGCAGGAGGAGGCGCACGCGCTGGTCGAGCGGGCGCAGCGCATCTTCACGGCCCGGGACGAAGCGCCGGAGGCGCGGACGTCCCTCGCCGAGGAGTTCGCGTTGCGGCGCCGGTTCTTGGAGGGCTACCGCGTCATCCGGGCGCAGTCGCCCGAGCGGTTCGCGGCGCTGGCCACGCGCATCGACCGCTATGAGGCGGCGCTCGCGGCGGCGGGACTCGACCCACGCCAGCTCGCTCCCCGGCGCTTCGAGGCCGGTCGGGTCGCCCGATATGTCGCGAAGGCCGTGCTGGTCTTCCTTGTGCTGCTCCCCGCCGCGCTGGTCGGCGTGGTCGTCCACTATCCCGCGTACCGTGCCGTCGGGTTCGTTGCGACCGGGATCGCGAAAGGGGCGGAAGACGCCCTCGCGAGCGTCAAGGTGCTGGCGGCGATGTTGCTTTTCCCCGTGACGTGGACGCTCGTGGCCATCGCTGTCTGGCGGTGGCTGGGTTGGAGCGCCGCCGTGCTCAGCCTTGGGATCTTCCCGCTGACTGCGCACGCCGCCCTCCTCTTCTCCGAGCGGCTGGACCGCCTGATCGGCGGGGCGCGGGCGCTGGCGCTGTTCACGTTCCGGCGGCGGGCGTTCCTGCGCCTCTTGGCGGAGCGCAAGGCGATTCGGACCGATATTCTGGATCTGGCGGAGACGGTGGACCTCACCCCCTGAGATGGAGGGGCGCATCATGCTGCGCCCCTACACTGTGGGCCTCACCCCCTGACCCCCTCTCCACGTTGTGGAGAGGGGGGACGGGGTTCGCCCTTACCGCCAGGTCTGCACCTGCTCGACGAAGCTCCGCGAGCGGTCCGAGCGGGGACGAGCATGATCTCGCGCTGGAACCGCTCAGGGCCGAGCGCGCTGGCAAGCTCGGGATGAAGCACCTTGAGCGCCACCGGGCGGTCGTGCTTCAAGTCGTGGGCGAGGTAGACCGTGGCCATGCCGCCGCGGCCCAGCTCCCGTTCGAGGCGGTAGCGATCGGCGGGCGCCGCGGTTAGGGCCAGCACCTGATCGGTCACGAAGGGGTCCTCTCACAAGAGCAGGTCGCTCCGCACCCGCTTGCGAATCGCCCACCACAGCGCGCCCCAGACGCTCGAGCGCCGCACCGTGATCCGGGCCTCGCCCGTCACGCCCGCGCGGAGCCCTCGGGCGTCGCCCGCCATGTGGAGGCGCGCTTCCAACTGCTGAACGGTTCCGGCCTCGGCCACCGTGCTAACGTGCCCCTCAAACGTCCGGCCGCCGTTGGTGGCGACGAATACCGCGGCGCGCTGCCCGGGCGCGACCAGCGTGGCGCCCGCACGCTCCAGGCGCACCCGCAGCTCGATCGTATCGCCAGCGCCCAGCCGTGCCACTTCCGTTCCGGCCGCCACCCGCCGCCCCACCACCTCCTCGAGCCGCGGCGTGAGCACCGTCCCACCGACCGGCGCCCGGACCACGAGCGACCGCAGCCGTGCCCCCAGCTGCGCCGCGTTCGCGCCGGCCTCGGACAACTCGGCGGCGAGGCGACTGGCCGCACCCGTGGCGCCCCGCGCAAGCGCGCGTCCTTGCTCGACGGCGAGCGAGTCGGCCGTGAAGCGAGCGGCGCTCGGCCGCATCCACGCGCGCCACCAGCGCGGACTCCGGCGCTTGCAGCGTGACGACCAGCGCCGGCGCCGCGGCGAAGCGCCCCGTCACGGTGATGGGCCACGGCACCACGAACCCGAGCGCGAGGATCAAGCCCGCGATGGCGCCGACCCGACGCCACAGCTTTCCGGAGCGCCACACGGCGCGATGCTCGCGCAGGGCGGCCAGCACGGCCTGTGTCCACTCGCGTAGGGCCCCTCGCGCCATGGCCCATATGGCGAGCAAGAAACCGGCGGCTCCCAGCACGCCCAGGGTCCGGCTCACCCATCCAAATACCGCCCCCACCACGAGGAACAGGACGCTGGCCGAGTAGGCGAGCGCCAGCAGGCCATACACGAGCAGGATCCGCGTCTCGCGGTCGTCGGCGGGGGGTTGCGGCAGCTTGAGGCGCAGGACATGACGCCGCACGAGCCAGGTGAGGTGGCGGAACGCGCGGTCGCGCAGGTTGGGGATCTCGAGCCAGTCGGACAGTGCGTAGTAGCCGTCAAGGGGGATGAGCGGGTTCGCGTTCGCCAGCACCGTCGTGATCCCGCCCACCACCACCGCATTGAGGGCGATCTGGGATACCAGCGTGCCCGGCGCGGCCGCCCACCACACGATGGCGGCGATGCCGGCGAGCACCACCTGGATCCAGGAGCCGGCGGCCGTCACCCACAACCGCGCCTTAAGGTTGGGGAACGTCCAAGCGTCGTTGACGTTGCAATAGAACGCGGGTTGGAAGTAGAGCAGCATCGCGCCCATTTCGTGCACCTGTCCCCCGAAATACTTGCAGGTGAAGCCGTGTCCGAGCTCATGGACGGCGATGATGACGAGGGCGGTCGCGTAGAGCAACAGGAACCACGAGAGCGTGTAGCTGCTCGGTGTGACCACGCGCTGCAACGCTCCTGCGAGCTCCGGCCAGCGCGCTGCCGCCACCGTGCCGTATACAATGAAGAGCGCGACCGACAGCGCAAGGAACGCCGGCGAGAAGAGGAACCGCAGCCGCGGCGTCCAGCGGTCGAAGAACTTGTCGGGGTCTCCTATCGACCAGCGCATCCGGAGGACGCTTCCGGCGTAGTGCGTGTGCTTGATCCGTCGCCGGCGCTCCGCGCGCAGCCGTTCCATCATGAGGACCGACTTCTCGGCGACGCTGCGCTCGAGCAGGCCCATGTGCGACAGCTTGCGGGCAAAGCCCTCCACCGTCGCCGGGGTGAACGGCAGCCCTTGCTCGGCGAGGACCCGGGCGACATCGGCTGCCGTCTTCGCGCCGTCGAACTCCTGCATCACCACGAGTTCGACCGGCCGGAACCGGAAGTATTTCCGGGTTTCAGGATCTTTGACGATGTAGCTCTGCTCGCCGCGGTAGGTCTGCTCGACGAGGACGAGATCCCGGCGCAGCCGCGGGCGGTTCACGGCGCGCTGCGCACCACCAGCTCCCCCGCAGCGAGGCCGCGGGTCACCTCGAGGCGGCCGTCGGGGAGCGTGGCGCCGAGGGTCACGGCTCGCAACATGGAGCGGCCGTGGTCCCACACCAGCACGTAGCCCTGCTCCGCGATCGCCTGCGGCGCCACCGCTACCACGTGCCGCCGCTCGCTGCCCATGCGCACGGTCACCGCGGCGCCGGGCACGAGGCTGCTGCCGGGCGCGAGTTGCAGGATGAACTCCCGCGTGCCGCTCGCCGCGTCCACGGCCGGCGAGACGCGGATCACCGTCGCCCGCGCCGCCCCGCCGGTCGTACCGATCACGTCGGCCGAGGCGCCGGGGCGTATGCCGGACACCGTGCTTTCGGGCACGCGCACCGAGGCGCGCAGCGGACCCATGGCCGCGACCCGCAACAGCGAGTCACCGGCTGTGACGAGCCGGTGCGGCCGCACGAGGCGCGCCGTCACGACGCCCGCGAACGGCGCCACGACGCGCGTGAGCTCGAAGTTGCGCCGGGCCTGGCGGCGCTCCAGCGCCGCCCGTTGGTAGACGAGCTCGCTCGCTTCGGAGTCGGCCGTGGACAGGTCGCCCATCTTCGCGAGCTGCCGCCGGCGCGCGACTTCGAGCTCCGCCGCGGCGTAGGCCTGCTCCGCCCGGTCGAGCGCAATCGACTGATCGACGTTCTCGAGCTGTGCCAGCAGCTGCCCGTCTGCGACCGGCCTGCCCAGGTCCACGTACACCGACTCGACGATGCCGCTCGCCCGCGCATACACGACCGCGTCGTGCTCCACGTACAGCTGTGCCGGGAAGGAGAGCGGCACGGCGACCGTCGCGGAATCGACGGTCAAGAGCGAGACACCCGCCGGGGCCGCGCTGCGGGCGTGCGGCTGCGCATCGTGGCCGCAGGCCCACGCGGCGGCCATGAGCCCGCCGGCGCTCAGCGACCGGAGCCGTCCACTCAGGCCCACAGCCGCCACCACAGAAGACGTATCCAGCGCACCGGGTCGCGCAGCAGGCGGCCGGCGAGCGAGGTAGGCGCGGTCAGCACCTTCGCGTGGGCGGCCATCCCCGGACGGAGCAGACCGTCGGGGTTCGCGACCCGGGCCCGGACCGGGAACAGCACGTCGCCGCCGGAGTCGCTGGGGAG
>WNFV01008846.1_pt1 | contig 11287 bp, 14 predicted proteins | sample 5400101 | NCBI WGS metagenome assembly WNFV01 (sample SAMN13153361, study PRJNA577476) | soil metagenome | isolation source: 115 cm soil or saprolite under grassland replicate 1 | place: USA:California | collected 2016-06-15
TGGAAATCCTTGGACATGGCGCCAGCATGCAGGGTTGACGCTGCGTCAAGGTCAAGCCCCGGCAGCAAAGAGCGCAGCCGGGTCACGCTCCCGGGGCGATCTTAATCCGCGGGTTCGGGGTTCGAGTCACTGGCGGCGCACCCGTACTGAGCTGGTCTGATTCGCATCGGGCTATGCCTTGTTGATCTGTGTGTGTCGCGTGTATGTCATGCCTGCGCGACCCGTCTTGGGGCGCTTGGTCTTGCGGGATCGCTTGGGGCGTACCGGTTCCGGCCCGGTGGCCTGGTCTGCTGCTGCGGATTTCGGTGGGCCGATCTTGGCGCGGTTGCGGTGGCCCGGGTTGCGGGCGGCGGCCTTCAGGACGAGCCGGGCGGTGGCTTCGGCGGCCTTGAGGTGCAGCTCGAGCAGGACGCTGGTGTAGGTGTCGGCGGTCAGCACGGCGGTAACGATCACATCGACCTGCTCGCGGACGATGTCGCCCGGCACTACCTCGATCCTGGCTATGGCGCCGATGATGACACCCTGGCAACCCCCAACATCGCCCACCCTGTCTGTAGCAGATCAACACAGCCGCGCTCGTCGCGGCTGACTCGAAAATCGGTGCTTGCGTGGGCAGGCGGCAGCGCCCGGCGGAGCGCAGCGGAGCCGGGCTGTTGGGGCGGTGCGTGTCAGGCGGCGGGGGGTAGCTCTGGTTGGGGTTCGAGGATGACTTTGCGGCCGGTGAGGTGTTCGAGTTGGCGGATGAGGTCGCGTTGCCGACGCTGTCTGTTGATCTTCGATTCGTGGTGCCCGGGTCCCGGGTCGTGGTAGCGGGCATTCGGGTCGGCGAGTAGGTGCCAGATGATGGTGAGCATCGAGTTGCCGACCGCGACGATGGCGCGTTTCTTGCCTCGGCGGCGGACCAGCCGGCGGTAGCGTTCGCCGAGAGCTCGCCGAATTGCGTCGACGTAACCGCCAGCTCGAAACCGAGAATGAGATCCTCAAGCGGGCCGCGGCGTATTTCGCCCGGGAGAACGTCCTCCCAAAGTAGCGTACCGGCTGGTCCGAGAACTCGCCGATGACGATATCGATGTCGCGGTGTCCTGCCGGCTGCTTGGCGTTTCCCGATCCGGATACTACGAATGGAAAGACCGGCCGGCGTCGGCGCGGGAACAGGAGAACGAATTGCTTCTCAAACACATCGAGAAAATCCACGCAGACCCGCACATGAAGACATACGGGTCGCCCCGCGTGCACGCCGAGCTGACCATGGGACTCGGGCTGCCGGTCAACCCCAAGCGCGTCGCCCGACTCATGCGCGCTGCCGGCATCCAGGGCCTCTGCCAGCGGCGGCGCCGCGGCTGCACCGTCCGCGACACGCACGCTGAGCCGGCGGCCGACCTGGTCAACCGGCAGTTCACCGCAGACGCGCCGAACCGGCTGTGGGTCACCGACATCACCGAGCACCCCACCGGCGAAGGGCGGCTGTACTGCGCCGCGGTGATGGACGCCTTTTCCCGCAGAATCGTCGGCTGGTCCATCGCTGAGCACATCCGTACCGAACTCGTCCTCGACGCGACAACAATCGCCACCGGCTCTCGTGGGCCGGGAACCGGCGCATCAACCGGGCGCTGCACATCATGGCTATCGTCCAACTGCGGCACGACACCGAAGGACGCCGCTACTACCGGCGCAGACTGGCCGCCGGCAAAACACCGATGGAAGCCCTGCGCGCGCTCAAACGCCGCCTGTCCGACGTCGTCTACCGGCAGATGCTCGCCGACGCGAAACGACTCGAGACGGGCCCGGGAGGACACGCGGGGGCGACCCTGACATCCAGCGCGGCCGACCTCATCCCCATGATCGACACTTCGGACAAGTCACTTCCCGGACCCGCCGGACCACAGCCTAGAACACCCCTCATGATCATCACTTGACACAGAGGGGTGCCACGACCGAACGCCGACCCGAGGTTCGGCCGTGACGTTCGGTAGCGACCGAGTCGCGGCAGATCCGGACGCCAAGATCCATGCGTAGGTCTGCCGCGCCAGGGCCGTGAGGACACGGCCGTTCCCCCTTTTGATCATGAACGGGTGCAGCATCGCACACTCGCCGGAAATGGTTGGACGGGGCGACGGGCCGGCTGGTAGCTTCCTTCGCGCCGTGACACTGCCCGAGGAGGTGAGACCCGTGAACGTTGTATCGATGTGGGTGCTCCCCTCGTCGTCACGGACCGGCTACTGACGTAGGTGTCGCCGGGAGCGCCCCCAACAAGGCGATCCCGAAAGGCACCAACGTATGAATCCTGTGGAATTCAGCCACGCCGTGCTGATTTCGCGCGTCGCGCCCGGTCAGTGGCATGCGCTGGAGGACGACCTCGTGGTCGGCCGCGGCGAAGCGTCGCGCCGGCCCGACGGGCGGATGTTCGTCAGCATCGACGCCTGGCACGGCGCGGCCTTCGACCGGCTGGCCGTGGCCATGCTGGCGGCCCTGCCGAGGCCGCTGCACACGGTGGTCGACGAGGCCGACCCCGACCTGACCGCCCAGTGGCAGCGAGCCGGCTTCACGACGCGCCAGCGCGAGCGGGAGTACACCGTCCCCACTGACCCACGTGCCACGGGCCTCGACTCGGCTCTGCCGCCGCCCGGCGTGACGATAAAGGCCTTCGGCAGTGCGGAGGAAGCCCCGCTACGCGCTCTGGACCGCACGATCCGCGACCAGGTCGAGGCCGGCCCTGGATGGCAGGACATGCCAGCCGAAGTACTGCCCCTGCCCGGGCTCGATCCGTCGAAATACGCCGTGGCGGCACAGTCCGGCCAATACGTGGGTCTGCTGCGGGTAGCGACGGTGACCCGGCTGCCACGGATAGGGCTGATCGCCGTGCGGGCCGACCGTCAACGCCGCGGTATCGCCCGGGCGCTGCTGGCCCACCTACTGGGCGCGCTCCACCACATCGGCAAGGAAACGGCCTCGGCCGAGGTGACCGAATCCAACGTGGCCGCCACGGCGCTGTTCGAGGGCGTCGGCGCCTGGCGCACCGGCAGCAACCTCGAACTGGTCCTCCGCTGACCGCGAACGAGAGGAGGCGCTGACGATGGCAAGAACATCAAACGGCATCGAACTTGAGGGCACTGTCCTGGAATGCCTGCGCAACGCCACCTTCAGGGTGGAGCTCCAGAACGGCCACAAGGTGCTGGCCCACATCAGCGGAAAGATCCGCAAGAACTACATCAAGATCCTTCCGTACGACCGGGTGCTCGTAGAGCTGAGCCCCTACGACCTGACCCGAGGCCGAATCATCTTCCGCTACCGCAGCTAGCGCCGTCCTCAGCGGTGCGGGCAACCCGCCTCCGGGCCGGTCGCCCGCACCGCGGATTCGCCTTCAGCCGCCCACAAGCCGGGCCCCGGAGCCTGGCCACGGCACGAGCGGTCAGCACCCGGCCGTGCCGACGCAACGGCAAAACGGGCAGCCCTAGCACCTCGGCTCGCTGCTGCTCCTCACGTGTCGGGGTACGCACCCGCGTACATAGTCAGGTACCGCTGACGTACAAAGATCTTCATGGCAGTGCGCTGGGCCCCCGGCCGCCGTCGACTCAGTAGCTTCCGTACCGTCGCCTACGGTCAGTGACCACCGGCAGTCGACCGATGCACTGGATCGCGGCCATGAGAGTGCGCGGCAACGTGAGTCCGGCTGGCCGATGAGAAATGCCGCCATGCCGGGTCTGCAACATAGAGGTTGAGACGCTGGATCGAGAGCACGGGGGGTCGAGGTGTCGGCATCAGTGCTCTACAGGTCGATGTCCCTCGACGGGTACATCGCGGGTCCGAACGAGGCACTGGGAAACCCAGGCGACGACGGCTTCGACCGGCTGCTCGGTTGATCCGTCACCCCGATGGGGAGATCGTGCGGCCGTCCGGACCGGCCGGAGAACTGGTCGACGAACTCAACGCGACGGGAGAGGCCTATGATCTTTAGGCTTGACGAGCGACCATCGGATTCGCCGTTTGTCGAACGGATCTGGCGTGCCAGAAGCGAGCACGGCGGTCCCTTCCTCTCGATCGCCATGAGCCATTGGGAGATGGTCGTGACCAAGCTCAATGGCAGGACAACGGTAACGGTGCGGGGGCCGGAGACGAAGGTGACCTCCCTGCGCTGCCCCGCAGGCGGCGAGTGGCTCGGCATCCGGTTTCGGCTGGGCACGATCATGCCTGATATGCCGGCACGCGCTCTGGTCGATGCGGCCACCGACCTGCCTGAGATGGGGCGTCACGCCTTTTGGCTCCAGGGCTCGGCCTGGGAGGTTCCGGACTTCGACAACGCCGAAGCGTTCGTCAACCGGCTCGTGCGTGACGGTCTGCTCGTGCGGGCGCCCGTCGTCGATGCCGTGTTGCACAGTCAACTGAACGAGCGGTCCCTGCGCACCGCACAGCGACACTTTGTGCGGACGACCGGGTTGACGCACGGCGCCGTGCGCCGGATCGAGCGCGCCCGCTACGCAACCACCCTTTTGCAGCAGGGCGTACCGATACTCGACGCCGTTCACGAGGCGGGCTACTTCGACCAGCCGCATCTCACCCGATCGGTGAAGCACCTCATCGGCCAGACGCCGGCCCAGATCATGGGCAGAAGGAAGGCTGAGCAGTTGTCGTTCCTGTACAAGACCGCCCCCCTGCCGTGAGATACGTTCGGCCTGTCCGCGCCTGCCAGGCCCACAGGCGGCTGTTCAACATCCGCGGGGCGAAGACCGTAGTGGAAGGCCGCGCCATAGCGCGCCGTCGCCGGTTGACAGCTCACGCCGCTCACCACCCGTCGGCGCTCGCCGCCGGCCGTGCGCACCGCGGATGCTGGGCGGATCGCCCGCATCGACCAGTCCACATCAAGACGAACACGAAGGGAGAAACCGATGGGCAGGATCGTCGTTACCGAGTACATTTCCGTCGACGGAGTCGTCGAGGCGCCTAGCGGGACCGAGAACTTCGAGCGTGTCGGCTGGACCGACGCCTTCTCGCGCGGCCCGGAAGGCGACAAGTTCAAGCTGGACGAGGCAGTGGCCTCGGACGCGCTGCTGCTCGGCCGCGTCACCTACGACGGCTTCGCTCCCGTCTGGCCGCAGTACGATGGTGAGCTCGCGGACAAGTTCAACACAATGCCCAAGTACGTCATCTCCTCCACCCTCCAGGACCCGGAGTGGAACAACACCACCGTGCTGCGTGGCGACGTGGTCGACGAAGTCACGACGCTCAAGCAGCAGCACCACGGCGACATCGTCGTTCACGGCAGCCCGCAGCTCGCGCAGACGCTGATCGAGCACGACCTCGTCGACGCGTTGCACCTGCAGGTCTATCCGGTGATCGTCGGCGCCGGCAAGCGGCTCTTCGCGGAAACGAGCAACACGAAGCGGCTACGGCTCGTCGAGGCGCGGACGGTCGGTGACGGCGTCCAAATCCTCATCTACCAGAGGGCCGCCTAGAGCCGCGCCACGATCCCACGTCCACGCCATCGGGTCGTTCTCTCAAGAGAGGAATGAGTCCAGGAACAACCGACGCGGACAGGCGAGATAGCGGATCGTAGATGGCTCTAAACATGATCAGCACGTCCTGTCATCGGCTAAGTCGTGAGTCAGCTACGTTCCGGAAGCCATGTACGCCGCCAGGATGTGGTTCGGATGGCGGTCGAGGTTCTTGCGGGCCCGGTCGTAGCGCATCGTCGTTCGCGGGTCGGCATGGCGCGCCGCGATCTGCACGTCGCGCAGATTGACGCCGGCGTCGAGCATGGTCGCCACGAACGTATGGCGCAACATGTGAGGGTGCATCCTCGGCATGCGGACCCCGGCAGTGGCGGCCAGCTGCTTGAGCCGTCGGGTGGCGGCGTGGCGGTCCATGCCGGCGCCGAGAGTGTTGCGCAGGATCGGCCCCTCGGTGCGGCCGTCGACGGCGCGGTCGATCGCTCGGGCCACCGCCGGTGGCAGCAGGCGAGCACGACCTTGCCTCCCTTACCGCGCACGCGTAGTACCCGGTGGCCGGGTTCCTCGCTCAGGTCGGCGATGCTGGCCCCGCACGCTTCGAAGATCCGCAGCCCGAGCAGGCCGAGGAAAGCGACCAGGGCGAAGTCGTTCAGGTTCGGCGACAGCCGGGCGGTGGTAATCAGGGCTTCGAACTGCAGATGACCGAGACCGAGGGTGGGCGACTCGGCTGGCACCGTCGGGCGACGGACGTAGTCGGCCGGCGAGTGCGGCAGAATCTGGTCGATGACACAGACGCGGTAGAAGCCGACCACCACCGACAGCCGGCGCGACACCGTCGAGGGCTGATCGCGGCGCACGTCCTGCAACCAGCGCACGTACCGCTCGATGTCCACCCGCACCGCCGCGAGCGGATCGAGTTCGTGGTCGGTGCACCAGCGTAGGAAGACCCGCAGGTCCGACTCGGTATGCAGCCTCGTCTCGCCGCGGTAGCGACCCAGGTACGCGGACACCGCCGCGCGCAGGACAAGCTCGTTGGCACGTGCAACGCCGGAAGCGGGAGCAGGAAAGGCAGCCATACATCACCGTGCCTCACCGGCGAAGATGAATGCCAGCACGTCCGGAGCGGCAGAACCGTGCGTCGCCGACGGCCCGACCCGCACGGGCATGGGTCCCCACCGCCGAGCTTCTCCACCAGTTCGGTGTCTTGACCGACCACGCGATCGCCCCGCTTGACGTGAGTCTCGCTAGAGGGAACCCCCTACGGCGTTGCTGGTCGGCTCAAAAGGATCTCTCGAACTTCTCGTCGCGGCGCATGATGACCTCCATGGATTGCGTCAGCGGTAGGCACGGTAGGCAGTAGCGGCGTTCCCAGGCGACCCATTTTCGGGATCCGCTACGCCGCCCCCTGTCCAGAGGACGCCTGTGCGCGCTGCGACCGCGTCGACCGTGAGCGGGCCCATCGGGTCGGCGGCCAGATCAGGGCGTAGGTCATAGGTTACGGCCGCTGTGGACGTGTGGCCTGGTACTCGAGGAAGCCGCGGGCGTCTGCTCGGGTCTGGGCGGAGGCTGCCGGGTGCTCGGTAGCCCGGTGCAGCAGGTCGAGCCACTGCGGGGTATCCGGCGGATCGGTGTTGAGCACGCGGTTGGCCATCCACACGGTCAACGGGCTCGGTTTGCGACGCAACGACTCGGCCAGCAGCGGGCGGTAGCCGCCGCATGCTTCGAGCGTATGCACAAGCGGCCCGGGACTACCCAGATCGGCCTCGTCAAGGCGCTCCATCAGCGCGTAGAGCAGTGGTGCCCACCGCTGCGGGTCGTCCCGCTCGGCCAACTCGGTACAGACCGCATGGAGCCGATCATCGCCGTCGGCGTCGACGTTCATCAGGTCGAAATCGGACACCGTGAGCGAGTCCAACTCGGCGGCGATCTCGGCCAGGCTCCGACTCACGATCGAAGCCTACGGCCTCCGGTGGAAGAGGGTGGGCTTCGTCGGCACGCCCCCCGCGATCGGCCGCGTACGGACCGCACAGCGCGGTTCGCGGCAGAAGCGGATACCGCCGGTGAGCGGGTTTCCATGGCGACTACATCGCGAGTCGCGGCGGCCCTTCGGCCCACAGCCGGAATTCATGCACGGCCTCGCCGAGGTTGAGCGGGCCACAGGCGGCCTCGAAGCGGTTGTCAACGACCTCAATAATGATCCAGTCGTGCTCACTGCGGTGGATCTCGTGGCGATCGAGGGCACGGCCCGCCAGGACGGTGCCGTCCAGGCTGATTCGCAGAGACCAACCGGGGTTGTCCAACGTATCGATCGATACTCCGCCGCCGTGCTCCCAGTCGCCGTCGCATTGCGCGGCGTACCAGGCCTGTAGCCAGGTCAACGCGCCCGGAGCATGATCGTCGAATTCGTCGAACATCGGCAGGTAGCGGCGATCGACCATCAGATCATCATGCCTGACGAGGGGAACACCGCGTCAGCGATAGATCCGCATGGCCGCGGAGCGCGGCATGGGAGGTCGCCTTCGTCGTGAGTCCCTGGGCAGGATTACGGGGTGCTCATCGTGCGCGCGACACAGAAGCTGCTCCAACGGGTCGGCCCACCGACCCTGCAGGACGGCGAGCAATCGACGACGCTGTTGGGCGAGTGGTACGCAACCGCCCTGTTCTGGAAGCCCCAGGTCGCCTTGCTCGTCAACGAGACGGCGTTGCTGCCGGCGCTGATGCCCCTGGCGCCCGCCGCCACCCTGCCGGCCAGGATCGCCCAGCAGATCGCCACCGTCCTCGCCGCCCACGGCACACCACCGGCGATCGTCGATGACGAAGTGCACCAGATGCGGCCCTGCCGAATCGCCCGGACGGCCAACCGCAGCGTGGTCGGCATCATGACCGAATTCACCCACCTCGCCGAGGTCTACCGCGACGGCAACCCCGACCCAGATCTGCTCGACCTCGCCATGCGGCTGGCCGCAACGCCGTGCGGCCCCCTGTACGGCAGAAACGTCAGTCCCGACCGCGAACTCGGCGCGCTCCTGCGCTCCATCGCCACCTGACAGGAGCCCTCCGCCGGACACTGGGGGCCCCCGCCGGCGCCACCCCGCATGAGATGCCACCTCGGACAGCGCACGGCAGCAGCGCACCTATCCGCGGCAGAAGCGGATGCCGATCACCACCGGCCGACCATGGGATCCCCCGCATCGCCACCCACGGCACCGACCATCGCAGGCGGGTCCCTATCGCCGCCTGATCCTCGTGGCACTGAAGCTCGCGGTCGGGGCGAGCCCTCCGCGGCATAGAGACACTGTCTCGACGCTCATCATGGGCAGCCCGCCGTCGCCTCACCAACCCGATTACACGCTGACGGGACCGGCCCGATCACCGCGTTGCAGGGACGATGGACGAGGCACGACCAAACGCATGACACAAACCGCCTTATGCTGATGAGTGGATTGTTGATCTTAGGGTAGGCCCGACGCTGCTGTCGGATCTTGTCGAGTGGATCTGCGATGCCGGATCCACGACAATCGGACGGTTAGCCTCCGCGACATGGGCGGTCATTGCGGCAGGATCATAGACATGAGGACGTCGAAGGACTGGCTCAGCCGCTACCGCGGGGGCAAGCGGGACCAGGTCTGGCTCGAGCTGCGCCAACTCGGCAGCACGGTCCAGGAGCCCGACCTCGTGGAGGAGATCCAGCTCGTCTGTGACGAGATGGCTCACCGGGCCCGTCAGAACATCGAAGCGGTCGTGGAGCGACTCTCGAATGACGGCTTCCGGTTCCACTCCAACGATGACGAGCAAACTCCCGTGACGCCCTACGTCCCGCCTACCTTGAAGGCGGCCGAGCACGCAGACTGGCTGCACGAACACTTCAGCGGCGTGCCAATGACTCTGCTCTCGTGGCTACGGCTCGTCGGGGACGTCTGGCTGGTCGGCACTCATCCAGAGTGGCGTACCTCGGCGTCGGCTGACCCGCTGGTGATCGAGATAGAGGGTTCGCGCTACCCCAACGCGTCCATCCGCGACTACTACGACAGCGAACTGGACGCCTGGCGGGAGTGGAGCGAACAGAACCCTGACGTAGGACCGTTCGTGCTACCGCTCGCGCCCGACCGGCTCCACAAAGACAACGTGAGCGGTGGTGCGCCGTACGGGATCATCCTTCCCGACGGCTGTGCTGACGGACTCTTCGTCGCGGAGACGACCATGCCGTTCGTTTCGTACCTCAACTGGGTCTTCCGCAACGGTGGATTCCCTTGGCCCACGGCGTCGGAGAACCAATGGCGGTTGACGCATGCCCTCGCCAAGGACCTGCTGCCACTGTGACGTACCCTGACCCGTGCATGCCCCCTCAGCCAACGCGCTCTCATCTCGGCAGATCAGTGCGTCGATCAAGGGGCCGCTGACCGCCGCTCCGAACCCCTGCCCCTAACAGACCGAGAACGTGGCCATATGGGTTCTCCCGCCCCCACCGTTGCGGTCGCCGGGCCGATAAGCTGCGAAGCCCCGGAGGTCCGCGAGTCGGACGGCGCGGATCTTCAGCGTCGTGACAACTCTGCGTCTGCTGACGTTGGAACCGTCGAATGCCGGATAGACAGTGTGGTTGTGCCGGAGGTTGTCCGTGGGACGTGACCGGCCCGGTTGCCGACCTGCGGGGTAGATTCGCTGATCGCAGGATGCCGCCGGCGTGCCTACCCGTCATGCCCGCTCGGCGTCCCGGCCGGAAGCCGGCGCATGAGTGCCGGCAGCGCCTCCATCCCGTCGCGACAGAGCGTGGTCGGCAGCCACACAAGGCCGCACTATCAGCGGCAGATTCGGATGAGCGCTGGGGTGGCTCGCAGCCCCACGCCTGCCCCGCTCAGCAGTCAAACACCGACCAGCAGATGTCGTTCCGCAACCGCTGGTCGTCGAGCACGAGCTCGCGAATCGCCTCCGGGAGTTGGTCACGCTGCCATCGGCACTCGAATCGCCCTGCGGCATCGCTGTGGCCTTGCGGCGCGGCAGCACGTGCGGCCTTGATGGCATAGGCGGCCGCACCGAGTTCGTGCGCGGCGACGTGTGCGACGGCCCCCGCCTGGCCGGCAGCGTACGCGGCATGCCGTGCTGCCCCACGCAGGTCTCTGGCCGCGCCCATGGCATGGCCGCCCGCCGCGCGAGCCTGCATCATCTTGACCTCACCACGCACCCAGGCGCGGGCGTGCTCGATCGCTTCGCGTGGCCGTGGGTCCTCAGGCTGAACCGACTCGAACAGGTGAACGACGTGCTCCGCGCACGACGCTGCCCAAAGAGCGAGGAGATGATGATCCGAATCAGTGAGGGTCCCACCGCGACGAAGCGTGATCAAGCGAGGGTCCCGAACCTTCGGGAGGATCATGGCTTGCGCTCCTTCTGAGGGGACAGGCGCGTCTACAACCGTAGCGTCGTTCGAGCACCGGAGCGGGCCTTCGGGCGTCGTGCGCCTTGACCCGGGATCCCTCACACATCCTGTACTCGAAATGGTCGTACCCTCGCGTGCCGGCAGGGACAGTCACGTCCGTAGCGCCCGATCAGCGGCAGATGTGTGCGCGTCAGTCCCGGCAACGACAGGCTGGGCCGGGTGGTATCGGAACCCGGCCGCGTTCCGGGAGCTGGTGCTGGGACCATGGGGATGACGGCGAGCGGGTACGGCGGGCGTTCGCGGTGCGGGTACCCGGATGCCCGGGGGCGTCTGCTAGCCTCGCGCCTTCGTTAAGGGTGGCTGCGGGCGGCGGGTCGGGAACGTGAAAGTGCCCTCTGGGCTGGGAAGATAGGACTTGCTGAGGGTCCTTTTCCATCTCGCCACGGAGGGCACTTTCCAGATGCAGGTTACC
>WNFV01021222.1_pt1 | contig 11283 bp, 10 predicted proteins | sample 5400101 | NCBI WGS metagenome assembly WNFV01 (sample SAMN13153361, study PRJNA577476) | soil metagenome | isolation source: 115 cm soil or saprolite under grassland replicate 1 | place: USA:California | collected 2016-06-15
CGGCCGAGCCGGCGCGGGAGCCCGGCGGCGCTACGTAGACGATGACTGGCACGCGTGAAGCCAGGATGCGTTGGATGATCTGGCGCATCGAGCTGTCCAGGCCGCCGGGAGTATCAAGCTCGACGACCAGGGCCGCCGCTCCACCGCGCTCGGCGTCGTCAATGGCGCGCGTCAAGAAGCCGGCCAGCGTCGGGTTGACCACTCCACGAGCGCGAGCGACGTCGACGTTGCCCGGACCGGCCTGGGCGAGCGCGCCGCCGCCCAGGCCGAACAGTCCAAGTAGGACTAGAGAGAGGAAAAAGTAGCGCATGCGCCGACCCATCCCGGCTACCAGGGACACTCTCGGACACAATTGTACTGTCTAGGAGTCCGAATAGACCGTGGTGACGCTGCCGGCTCCCCGCCCTCTGAAAAGACGGGGGTAAGCCCCGCCTCACGGCTGACGACCTCGTGCTATTCGTCAGAGACGGGGACGATTACTACGCTCTCAGCCCCGTCGCCGTGGCGGACGGTGAAGCGCATCCACAAAGTCTGGCCGGGCGCCAGCCGAAGCTGGTCCGTGGAGCGGTTGGCGGCGACTGAGCCGTCGGCGCGCAGCAGGATCAGCACGAGGTGGAAGGCCTGCGGACGCAGGGTAGGATTTCCAACCGGCAGCTCTACCAGCGCCGTGCCCACGGGGTAGACGGTCAACGCCCAGCTGCCGAGGGAGACAGGCGCGCCGGCTAGCGCGGCTTCGCCGACCTCTGCCGGGGCTGACTCGGCCGCGACTCTGGAAGCACCCAGTAGAAGCAATAGCGCAACAGGAATGGCCAGCAGTCGCATGCTACAGTATCCTGCTCGTTGAACCTGGGCGCAAGGCCCGCGACAAGGACAACGACCGGGAGGACGCCGACGAGACGGCCTGGGACGGGCTCGCCTTGCCCGGCGTGACGGTCAGTCTCCAAGTAGAGCGTGCGATAGGCAGTCGGCAGCCGCGAGTCGCCAGGGACCGGGTAAGGCCACTAAGGTGCCTGATACGTATCGATCCTTGAGAACTGAGTGATGGCAGAACGGGCAGGAATACTCGCCGTTCGACGGGCGGCTAGGGCAGAAGCCCGAGCAATCACCGGACGCCGGCGAATCGGGTGGGGCCTGACTTTGCTGCTAGCGGCGACTGTTATCTCGCTCCTCATGGCTGAAGTGGCTGTCCGCCTCCTCCAGCTCCCGGACGTGCGCCGGACGGGTGACGGCATCGAGCCGCGTGGCGAGGTGTGGGTCGACCCCGAGTGGCGGCTGCCACCCCCGCGTGCCTTCCGACTGGACCCAGTCCTGCTGGTCGACCACGAGCCGTACTTCGAGGCGCCCGTCCCGGTCGCGGAGCACGCCGGGAAGCAGTTCAAGTTCAGGACCAGTGGCTACGGACTGCGCCGGGATAGCGAGATCAGCGTCGCCAAGCCGCCCGGCGTCATCCGCGTCCTTGTCCTGGGTGACTCGCAGACGGACGGCCAGGTCGACAACGACGAGACTTACCCGGCCCGCCTCGAGCAGCTCATGGTCGCGCGCGGCCAGGCTGTGGAGGTGCTCAACGCCGGCGTAACCGGCTACTCGCCCCAGCAGGAATACCTGTGGTACCGCGAGCGTGGCGTTCAGCTCCAGCCGGACCTCGTGGTACTTGGCTTTTACCTCGGCAACGACGTCCTGGACTTGATCGAAAACAAACTGGACGCGCGAGTGATCGACGACGAGGCCGGCACGCTAAACCCGATCACCACGCCGGCGGCCTGGTTCTCACTCCACTCGCGATTAGTGCTGCTGGCCAAATACGCCTCGCGCGACGAAAGGGTCAGCGGTGTCCTGGAGCGTGTCGGCCTCGTGGCGCCGCCGCTGGTGGATCAGGACCGGCTGGCGCGAGTGCTCCGCGAGTGTCACGGCTGCTGGCTCCAATCAGGCAAGCAGGCCCTGCTGGCCCGGGAGTATCCCGCAGCCGCGGAGGGGGCCTACGGGCGTCTGGACCTGCTGGTCCGCTTACTCGAGCGTCAGGTGGCGGCAGGCGGAGGCCGACTCGTCGTCCTGCTCATTCCGAGCAAGAACCAGGTCGAGCCCCAGGACGAGCGGGGCGATGTGGCCAAAATTATGCGCCTCATGAACCTCGGGCCATCGTCGAGGCGGCCGGGGTAGCGGTCGTGGACCCCCTGCCCGAGCTTCAGTTCGCGGCCTCCAACGGCCGACTGTACTATCGCCGCGACTGGCACCTGAACCCAAACGGCAACTCCGCGCTGGCCGCGATCCTCGACCGGGCCCTGGAAGGAATGAGGCATGAGGAATGAGGGATGAGCGGGGTCTGTTTGGACTCATTCCTCATTCCTCTTTCCTCATTCCTCGCCTCGGGCTGGTCGCGGCCGGGCTGCTGCTGCCGCTGCTGGCGCTTGAGATCGCGTTCCGCCTGTTCGGCCCGTTCCTGCCGGGCAACTATGACACGGGCGCCTACCTGGTCAGGCACCCACGTTATGGCCACTACCATCCCCCCAACTACGACGGCTGGATCAAGCGCGACGAGTACGTGGTCCACGTTCAAACCAACGTCGAGGGCCAGCGCGGTCCGCCGGTTCCGCTCGAGAAGCCGCCCGACACGGTTCGCATCCTGGCGCTGGGCGACTCATTCGTCGAGGCGGTTCAGGTCGCAGAGCACGAGCGGTTCCTGGCCCGCCTCGACGCGCTCCTCAACACCTCCGACACGCGGCAGCGATTCGAGCTGATCGACGGAGGGTGCGGCGGCTGGGGCACCGTCCAGGAGTACCTCTACCTGAAGGACCAGGGCCCACGGTATCAGCCGGACCTGGTGCTGCTGGTCTTCTTCGTCGGCAACGACGTCGCCAACAACAGTTTGGATCTGGAGCTGGACGGCCGCATCGACGTCGCCTTGAAGCCGTATTTCAAACGCACAGCCGGCGGCCAGCTCGAGCTGCTCGACCCAAGGCCACCACCGCCCACGGGAACCGAGCGGGCCGCCCTTCTCTTGCGCAGGCAGTCAACGGTTTACAACGTGGTCGAGAGCGGGGTCCTCCAGAAACTGTCGCTCGACGACCTGTGGAGTGCCTGGCGTGACCTGGACGCACTGCGCGAGCTAAACGACCCCAGCCGTGACGTATTTCAGGTTCGTATGGACGCCCGGTGGCGCGAGGCGTGGGCCATTACCGACACGCTGATCGGCATGGCCAGGGACGAAGCCACCGCTCAGGGTAGCCGTTTCGGACTAGTGGTCGTGCCGACTCGCAGCCAGACCTCGTGGGAGGCCTGGCGCGAGCTGGCCGGACCAGACGAGGGTCGGCGGCTCGGACTCGACCCAACCCAGCCCAACGCGCTGCTGGTAGGAATCGCGGCCCGCACCTCGACGCCGGTCCTGGACCTGTCGCCGTTCTTTCGCGAGGCGTCGGCTACGAGTGGCCAAGCCCCACTCTATTTCGCTCGCGATCAGCACTGGACCGCCGCCGGCCACGCCCTGGCCGCCAGAGCAATCGCCGACTTCGTCTCACGACTGACTCAGGACCGCGACCCTTAGGAGTGGCTCGGTGCCTGACTCTCCCTAACGGTCGCGGTACTGTTCTGGCCTCGCCCTGTGCCAGTCGTGGGCGCGTTCGTAGGCGTGGGCCAGGCGGAGGACCGTGGCATCCTCGAACACGCGTCCCGATAGCATCAAGCCGACTGGCAGCCCAGCGCTAGTGAAGCCGCAGGGGACGGAGATCGAGGGCTGGCCGGTGACGTTGAAGATGCGGGTGAACGAAGTCCGCACTCTCGGCGCACCCGCTACTTCGGCGAAGGTCTCGGCCGGCTGTGGCCCGGTGGGCATCGCGATCAGGTCGAAATCGGAGATAACGGCCTGCATCGCCCGGCAGAAGCGGCCGCGCGCCCGCAGAGCCTGAACGTAATCTGCCGCGGAGCGAAGCGCGGCCAGCAGCACCCGTCGCCGAAATGGCCGCCCGTAGTCAGCCAGCCGTTCCCGCAGGTTCGGCTCGTGAAACGCGTATGCCTCGGCTGCCAGGATCACGGTCCCGATCGCCTCGACGTGCTCGACATACGGTATGTCGATCGCCGCTACTCGTGCGCCGAGCTTGGACAGATCGTCGACGGCCGTCTTGAAGACCGCGAACGTCTCGGCGTCAACCTCCGGCAGGTTCTCGAGATACGACCAGGGAACACCGACCCGAAGGCCGGCCGGCGACTCAGCAAGGGCGGCCCGGTAGTCTGGGACCGGCACCTCGGCGCTGGCCTTGTCGCGCGGGTCGTGGCCCACGATAGCCTGGAGCAGGATGGCGGTGTCCTCGACCGTGCGGGCCATCGGCCCGGCGTGGTCGAGCGTCCACGAGAGCGGAATGACGCCGTAGCGGCTCACCAGGCCGTAGGTCGGCTTGAGCCCGACGATGCCGCAGAGTGAAGCTGGGCCGCGGATGGAGCCGCCCGTGTCCGAACCGAGCGCCCCGGAGCACAGCCCCGCCGCCAGCGCCGCACCGGAGCCACTGCTCGAGCCGCCCGGTATCCGCTCCAGGTCCCACGGGTTGCGCGCGGGCGGGAAGGGCCCCTCCTCGTCTGGCCCGCCGATCGCGAACTCGTGCATGCTGAGCTTGCCCAGCAAGACCGTTCCGGCCTCGCGCAGGCCAGCCGCGGCGCTCGCATCCTGGGCCGGCACGCGGGCGATAAAGACGAGCGAATGGGCCGTCGTCCGAATGCCGGCTGTATCGTAGAGGTCCTTAAGGGCGATCGGGATGCCGTGCAGCGGGCCGCGCGGACCCGCTCTGGTGATCTCGTCCTCGGCGGCTCGGGAGTCTGCTAGCGCTCGCTCGGCTGTGACCGTGATGTAGGCGTGGAGCTGTCCGTCGAGCGCGTCGATGCGCGCCAGATGGGCCTGGGTCAGCTCCCGCGGCGACAGCTCGCGACTGCCGATTCGCCGGCCCATCTCGGCCAGCGTCAGGTAACACAGATCCGCGTGGCTCATGTGTCCCACCCATGCTCGCGCGGCGCCGCGCGAAACGTGAGCGAGAGCTCGTCGCCTGGCTCCACCATCTCGCGCAGCCGATCGAGCATGGCGCACTCACGGCGGTAGAGGGGGACCAGGTCGAGGATCTCTTCGGCGCTGAGCTTCAGGCCCGCGCGCGTCAGCAGTAGGCAAACTTGGGCCACGGTCTCCGCGTCATCTTGGTGCTGGCTCTCGTCCGGCATGCTGCCACCTCTCAGCGACGGCGCCAGTGTAACATAGGGATTCCGGAGGGCTCGTCACGTCGTGTGGGTTCTGCTGACAGCCTTCCCCTCGCCTGACGACGTCCAAACAGGTCAGCGCAGGAGCGGCCGGTGATCGTGGTGATGCAGCAGCGGGCCGATGAGGCGGCAGCTGCGCGGGTCGTCCACCAGATCGAAGCGGCCGGGCTGGGAGCTTACGTCTTCCGCGGCGAGGAGCGAAACGTCATTGCCGTGCTGGGGGTGAACGAGGACGAGGCGCTCCGCGAGCAGCTCACCGTGCTGCCTGGGGTGGAACGGGTGGACTGGACCACCAGGCCGTTCAAGCTCGCCAGCCGTGAGGTCAGGCCGGGCGGGACCACGTTTTCGATCGGCCCGGCGACCGGCTCCGCCGCTGGTGCGATGGTCGGAGGCGGCGGCCTGGCGATCATGGCCGGTGCGTCGCGGCCGCGGCCGGCCCAAGACCTGGTAGCGCTCGGCCGCGCGGCAGGTGAGGTGGGGGTCCAGGCCTTCTGGGTCGGGCGGGGCGATGGCGGCGAGCTTCGACGCGACCTCCTGTCAGCTCTGGACCAGCTTCGATCAGAGGGTGGCCTGCCGATCGTCGTCGACGTCTGGGAGCCAGTGGAGGTAGACCGGTTGAGTCGCCACGCCGATTGGCTGCTGATCCCGGCCCAGCAGATGCAGAACTTTCCGCTCATCAAAGAGGTTGGCCAGGGGGATCGGCCGCTGCTGCTGTGTCGCGGGCCTTCGGCCACGGTCGAGGAATGGCTCATGGCCGCCGAGCGTGCGCTGCAGGCTGGAAACATGCGGGTCGCGCTCTGTGAGCAAGGTATCCGGACGTTCGAGCCCTCAGTGCGGGCCACGCTTGACTTCAGCGCGATCGCGATCGTCAAGCGGCTCAGCCACCTGCCAATACTGGCTAATCCCAGCCTGGCCGCCGGCCACCATGATCTCGTGCCCGAGCTCTCGCTCGCGGCGGCCGCCGCGGGCGCAGACGGCCTACTGCTGGACGTTCATCTCGGCGGCCCGGAGGACCCGACCTCCGGCGCCCAGTCGATGGCCATCTCGGAGCTGGAGCCGCTCGTCGATCGCCTGATGTCAACCCGAGCCGCGCTCACGGCGTGACCGTGCGCCCCGTCAGGCCTTCCATGAGGCCCCGGTAGAGGGCGCAGCAAGCAGCGCCCTCTACATCCTCTCCGTCTCCGGGGGAGGGTCAGCCGCTACTCGGTACGTACTCGCCTGCCCGCACGACTCCGACCGCCACCAGACGGCGGTCCGCTTGGCGAGCACGGCCGTCGACGTCGTAGAGCGTGAAATCGCCCTTCTCGACCTGCAGGACCGTGGCGTCGCCCACTCCCCCGACTTCGAGCCGGCCGAGGTTCGAGCGGCGGATCGCGCTGGCTGGATTGACCGTCATCCTTGCGATCACGTCATCGAGCGGGACACCGAAGGACAGCAGATGGCTGGCCATCAGCGGGAGGCCGAACTGGGGGTCAGCCGCCGTGGCAAGGGTGATGTCGGTCGCCAAGCTATCGGGCAGAAAGCCCTGCTCCGCGGCGGCCTGCATGACCGGAAAGGCGACGTGGTTGCGTCCGCGGGCCGCGTCGAACAGCACGCCCCGCTGGCGGGCCTCGAATGCCTCCGGAATCAACTGGCCATCGGCGCGCAAGATACCGAACTTGCGTCCAGTTAGCGCATGGGTGACGACGTCTCCAGCCTTGAGGAATGGGAAGATCTCGGCGAGCGGCTCGCCTGTGTCGCCGACGTGGACCATGACTGGCAGACCGGCCGCGTCGGCCGCCTCGCGGAGCAGGCGCAAGACCGGCTTGCAGGTGCCGCCGCAGACATAGGTGCTGAGGCGGGCCTTGAACCCGACGATCAAGTCGGGATTTGCACGGGCGGTCGCGACCGCGGCGTCGACATCCGCCCAGACGAGAGCGAACAGCTCGCCCACTCGCAAATCGACGTGCCCGATGGTGGACAGGTTTAGCCAGGCCAGAACCCGACAGCGAAGGTCCTGGCTGAGGCGCCGGAAGGCGCGGAAAGTCCGCGCCCCTGCGCTGCCTCCGTCCACGGTGGTGGTCGTCCCGCGGGTCAGGCAGCCCTGGTCGGCGTTGACGCCCTCGCCGACGCCGTCGAAGACGTGGCTGTGGATATCGACCAGGCCGGGGACGAGAAGACAGCCGTCGGCCGCAATTCGTCGCTGCCCTCCCTCCACGCGCGGCTCTATCGTCGCGACGCGGTCGCCTTCGAACGCGACGTCGAAGCGTCCCCGCAGCCCGCTGGCCGGGTCGATCACCTCGCCCCCATGCAGCACGAGGGTGTACTGACTCATCCCGTCTCCTCCGAGCATCACCGGTTCAGTACTGGTAGCGCGCCTGGAGAAAGTCGATCCGGCCCTGACTCACAAGGTAGACGATACGATGTTCCTGCGTCAGGCGACGCGACCACATCCCAGGAGCCACATATTTCAGGGGCTCGGGCTTGCCGACGCCCCGGAACGGGTCGCGCACGATCGCCTCGATAAGCTCGAGGGCGCGAAGCGCGATCTTACGATCAGTCTGGACCCAGTAGCGCAGGTCGTCTCGGAATTCCGGGTGGAAGACGGTCTCGAAAGTAGCTGACCCGTCGCCTCTATTCGGACCACGGCCGGGCCGCCTACGCTTGCCTTCCCAGCGGGGCCGCAGCAAGCAGCGCCCCTACCGTTCCACGGCGTCTCAATTTTGTAACGCCGCGCTCTCCTACCTGGAGCGGCAGGCGTTATGTTAAAATCCGTGTGTGAATGAACCGAGTACGGGGCGGGGTGGCGGGCCCCGCTTGACCGGGGTCGTAGACACCCTATCGGCCGGTTACGGAGTCATTAACCACCGGCCGTGGATCCTCTTCCTGCCGATCCTGCTGGACCTCTTTTTCTGGTTCGGGCCCCAGATCTCGGTCGCCCCATTAGTGGGCCAGGTGCTGACCAGGCCGGGCATCCAGCGCGGCCTCGGGCCCAACGGTGAGCAGGCCTTCGAGTCGATTCGTCAGGTGGTGGTGGCCTCGGCCGACGACCTCAACATGCTGGCCTTACTCTCGCCGGGCTGGATCAGCGTGCCGAGCATTCGCCAGGCGATCCGGGCCTGGCTTCGGGTGCTCGGGCTGGTCCTGCTCCTGTTCGCGGCTGGGCTGCTCCTGGGAGTGCCGGTCTTGTTCGTGGTGGCAGCGGCTACCCTCGTCGCCCGCGAGCTTGGCAGCTTTGGGATGGCGCTGGTGATGACGGTCATGTTGTGGATGCAGCTTTACCTGTTCTTTGCGCCGGACGCGATCTTCGTGAGCCAGGTGGGCCCACGCCAGGCGATCCGACGCAGTGTGGCCGTGGTACGGGCGAACTTCTGGGCCGCGGTTCGGATCGTGGTGCTGATCACGATCATCCTGCTGGGGATGGGGCAAGTCTGGCTGGCGCTAGCGAGTCGGGCGCCGTGGGGGCCTGCGCTGGGCATCCTCGGCAACGCGTACATTGCCAGTGGCCTCGCGGCCGCCAGCATGCTCTTCTATCGAGAGCGAATGGACGCGTTGGCGAGCCGCCGGCCGCTCGTCGCCGGCTGAGACGCAGGCGCGAGCGGCACGAGGTGTGAGTTGGCCAAGCAGATGGGAATGACGGACGATCAGTCGGCGCGGCGCGGCGAGATGCCAGCCCGGCTGCAGGTAGTGGGTGGCCAGCAGCGAGGCCGGCGCAGGTCTCGCGACGGATACACCGCTGAGCAGATCCAGGTCCTCGAGGGACTCGAGGCGGTCCGCCGCAGGCCAGGCATGTACATCGGCACGACCGATGTGCGCGGCCTGCACCACCTGGTCTACGAGGTAGTGGACAACAGTGTCGACGAGGCACTGGCCGGCCATTGTGACACGATCGACGTGAGGATCGGCGCCGATCAGCGCGTGACGGTCGTCGACAACGGGCGCGGGATTCCGGTGGACACCGTCAAGGCGACGGCGAAATCCGCGCTCGAGACCGTGCTGACCGTCCTGCACGCGGGCGCCAAGTTCGGGGGCGGCGGCTACAAAGTCTCGGGCGGCCTGCACGGCGTCGGCGTGTCCGTGGTCAACGCCTTGTCCGAGCACCTGAGCGCGGAGGTCAGACGAGACGGGGGCCGATTTATCCAGGAGTTCGGGCGCGGCCTTCCCGTCGGCAAGATGCGAAAGGTGGGCACGTCGGCGCCGTCTGAGCGAGGGACCACGATCTCGTTCCTGCCCGACGCCACGATCTTCGACAGCCTGAACTACGAGTTCGGCACGTTGGCCCAGCGCTTCCGCGAGATGTGTTATCTGACCAAAGGACTGCGGATCCGCTTCGTCGACGAGCGCGAAGACCGTGAGTACTCGTTCTATTTCGAGGGCGGAATCGTCTCGTTCGTGCGCCACCTCAACATGCACCGCCCGGTCATTCACCAGCGGCCAATCTACGCTGAGCGCCAGCTCAACGGCGTCAACATCGAGGTGGCGCTGCAATATTTTGACGGCCAGACCGAGTCGGCGTTCTTTTTCGCCAACAACATCAACACGATCGACGGCGGGACTCACCAGACCGGCTTCCGCACGGCTCTGACGCGCACGCTCAACGACTACGCTCGGAAGGCCGGACTCTTGAAGGAGGCCGACCCGAACCTGACCGGTGAGGACGTCCGGGAAGGGCTGACCGCCATCGTGAGCGTGAAACTGCCCGAGCCGCAGTTCGAGGGCCAGACCAAGACCCGCCTGGGTAACGCGGAGGTGACCCCGCTGGTGGCGATGGTGACCAGCGAGGCACTGACTCAGTACCTGGAGGAGAACCCATCCGACGCCCGTCGGATCATCGAGCAATGCCTGCGCGCGGCGCACGCTCGCGAGGCGGCCCGCAAGGCGAAGGAGTTGGTGATCCGCAAAAGCGCCCTGGAGGGGATGGCGCTACCTGGCAAGCTGGCCGACTGCTCGGAGAAGAATCCGGAGCTGTGCGAGCTATATCTGGTCGAGGGCGACTCCGCGGGCGGCTCGGCCAAGCAGGCACGGGATAGGAGATTTCAGGCCATCCTCCCGCTCAGGGGCAAGATCCTGAATGTCGAGCGCGCTCGGATGGACAAAATGCTCGGCAATGAAGAGATCCGGGCGATGATCACGGCGCTGGGCGTGGGCATCGGCGAGCACCTGGACATCTCAAAGCTGCGCTACAACCGCGTTATCATCATGACCGACGCGGACGTGGACGGCAGCCACATCAGGACGCTGCTGCTGACCTTTTTCTTCCGCAACATGCAGCAGCTCTTCACCGAAGGCCACCTGTTCATCGCCCAGCCGCCGCTGTATCGAATCCAGCAGGGGCGCGAGGTTGCGTACGCCTACGCAGACCGCGAACGTGACGCGCTGGTGGCCGCTTTCGGCAAGAAGCGCAAGGGCGAGGTGGCTATCCAGCGTTACAAGGGTCTGGGCGAGATGAACCCCGATCAGCTGTGGGACACCACGATGAACCCGGCCACGCGGACCATCCTGCGGGCCGATCTGGACGACGCCATCGTCGCCGACGAGGTCTTCGACATGCTGATGGGCGACCAGGTCCCACCCCGCAAGAAGTTCATCCAGACCCACGCCAAGAGCGTCCGCAACCTGGACGTCTAACGGGCCGCGGGACGCTCAAGAGGACCGTGAGGAACAGCGATCGTTGTTCGCGAAGTTGTCCAAGCTCGGCCCATTCGAGGAGCGGGCTCTGGCCGACGAGAGGCTCGAGGCCGAAGCGCCCTGGCCCGCGTATTGAGGGGCAGCATCTACCGGCCTGTTGCCGCTCAAGAGCTTGGTTCAAGGCGCCGCTGCGCCGTCCTAGGGTCCGTTTGGGTTACCGCCCATGAAAGAGTCCCCGGGAGCATGACCAGGCACTGAAGCAAAGCCTGGTAAGCGTGCTGTGGATCAGCCGGCCGAGGCAGGCGATGTGGGCCGCGCACGAGTACGCCCGCTCAGGCTTCAACGACCTGCCCACCAGCCACGCAGGGTGCGCCCTACACTACAGGGTTAGCTGGACGTTGCACGCGGCCCCAAGGGCGATTTGGCGGCGGCGAAGGCCTCGGAGCT
>WNFV01009213.1_pt1 | contig 11281 bp, 9 predicted proteins | sample 5400101 | NCBI WGS metagenome assembly WNFV01 (sample SAMN13153361, study PRJNA577476) | soil metagenome | isolation source: 115 cm soil or saprolite under grassland replicate 1 | place: USA:California | collected 2016-06-15
CAGGCGATCTCCAAGGTGATACAAACTATAAAGGCCAACTCGTCGCGAGAGTATAGCCAGCAGTTTGTTCTAGCAAAGCCTGTGTGGGCTCGTGGATTCCTGGCCAAAAGCGTAGGGCGTATGTGCACCGGTGCGGTCCGAAAATATCTTGAACAACAATCACAGCATCACGGTTACGATTCTCGTGTACTGCCACCTATCTATCGCTACCGTGCGTCACAGCCAGTCGAGCTCAAGGCTGCGCATGCCTGTTTTGACTTAAACCATCACCTAGTCTTTGCCACTTGCCAGCGAAAGGGAGTCTTCACTTCTGACTTGGGTAAGGCTCTCAGCGATTATTGGTTGAAAGTAGCAACTGCGCGTGGTTTCGCGATCGATCAGATCAGTGTTGTCCCAGATCATGTACACCTGTTAGTCAGGATTGTTCCGAAGATGAGTATTGAAGAGTGTGTTCTGTTGCTAATGAACAACGGACAACACTTCATTGGCAGGAACTACCCACAAGCGTTGATCGAAGCTGGTATTAACCAATTGTGGGAAGCTTCGGTGTATGCAGCTGAACAATCCACCAACTGCCGTTGGTGGGATTCTCCTGTCTGAGAGCGTTGCTTGCTGTAGGCTAGGCCTGAACAATCCACCCACTCCCGTGGGTGGGATTCCAAGTGTTAGGCAGTCTCCAAAGCCGCGAGGCGAATGAGGCGTCAGAAAACGAAACTGCATCGGTAATCTTAGGGTTGGACTTCTGATGACAAGCGAAGCGTGGTAGATACAAAGACTGGCTTTCTTGGTATCGTCTTGAATTCGTGGCTTAAGTCTTTGGGTTGGAGTATCCCCTTCTATGCGCAGAGTTAACCTTTTACTAAGGCACACAATCTTTCTTTGCACAGCATTTTCACTTTTCAGCTTCATGCTTTGCTTTGCCCAGTCTCCGACTGATGAGTGGCAGTTCTACGGAGGCAATCAGGCCGGCACTCGCTATTCGCCACTAAAAGAAATCAACCGCGGCAACGTCGCTCAATTGCGCAGGGTCTGGGCCTATCACACCGGTGAGTTGGACCTCGGTCTGCGAACTGCTTCATTTAAGGCTTCGTTCTCCTGTACGCCTCTTGTCGTCAGCGGAGTGATGTATCTATCGACTCCGTCAAGCCGCGTCATCGCGCTCGAGGCGGACACAGGAAAAGAGATTTGGACATTCGATCCGCAGGCCGGCAAGAAGGAGCGCGAGTTCAATTCTCATCGTGGTGTTTCCTACTGGGAAGGCGCCTCACTTAAAGGTGCCGCTAGAGACCGGCGCATACTTTTCGGGACGGTCGACGGGCGGCTCTTTGCGCTCAACGCTGAGACAGGCCGGCCCGCTCCTGATTTTGGCCAGGGTGGCCAGGTTGATCTGCGTGCGGATGGCGCGGACAAGTGGGCCCAGACACCGTCGTGGGGTGCGCGGGTCACTTCTCCCGCAGCCATTTACAAAGACCTGGTGATTGTCGGGTGGGGCCTGCCGGAGTTCCCTGCCCTGGGGCCCAGTGGTGACGTTCGCGCCTACAATGTGCGCACGGGTGAACTCGTCTGGACCTTTCACACTGTGCCTCGTCCTGGTGAGATGGGCCATAACACATGGAACGCAGACTCGTGGAAGGAGCGGATGGGCGCTAATGTCTGGTCCATGATGAGCGTCGACGAACAGCGCGGCCTGATCTTTCTGCCCACCGGCTCGCCTGCTTATGACTTCTACGGCGGTGACCGGAAGGGACAAAACCTTTTTGCCAATTCTCTTGTCGCGCTCAACGCGGCGAATGGAAAACTAGTCTGGTATTTCCAAATGGTCCATCACGATCTATGGGACTATGACCTGCCGGCGCAACCACTTTTGATCACCATCAGGTCACATGGCCGCGCAGTACCGGCAGTCGCACAAATAACCAAGATGGGCTTCGTCTTTGTGTTTAATCGGGTAAACGGGAAACCGCTCTTCCCAGTCAAAGAACAGCCGGTGCCTCAGAGCGATGTGCCCGGAGAGGCGACATGGCCCACCCAACCTTTCCCGAGTAAACCACCAGCCCTGGCCCGTCAGTCAATGACCTGCCAGGAGATCAGCCGCGTCTCACCCGAGTCACAAACCTACTGCACTGAGCTATTCAAGAAGCTTTCCAACAGAGGTATGTACACTCCCGCCGGCGTAGAACCAACCTTGATGTTTCCCGGCTATCACGGTGGCGGCAACTGGTCGGGAGGCGCGTTTGACCCGATCTCGGGTTACCTGTACGTGAATATGAATGAAGACGGCGCCATCGGTGCAATGACACGACAAGGGAAAGACGCCCCAATGCCCTTTGTGCGCCAGGGCAGATTCGAGGAGTATGCCTGGTTTCGTGATCAGAACAACCGACCATGTCAGCAGCCACCCTGGGGCACACTCAGCGCTGTCGATTTGAATAAGGGTGAGATTGTTTGGAGAGCACCGCTCGGAGTGGTAGAGGAGCTTGAAGCCAAAGGAGTGCACAATACCGGCACGCAAAATTTGGGCGGGGCGATTGTCACAGCAGGGGGACTGGTGTTTATCGCCGGCACGACCGACCGACGGTTGAGGGCCTTTGACGCACAGTCAGGGAAAGAGTTGTGGCAAGCACTCCTCGAGGCTGATGGTCACGCTACGCCGATGACCTATCGAGGGAAAAAGAGTGGCCAGCAGTATATCGTGGTCGCAGCGGGAGGCGGTGGCTTTCTCAGATCTCTCAGTAGTGTGCTCTCAGATACGTTAGTGGCTTATGCGCTGCCAAAGTGACGTTGCGGAACGAGAGCGTGTCCGGTGGTTCAATACCGTCACGACTGAGCGTCGAGCCCAAGCTCAGCCAGTCATTCCCCCGGTTTTTCAGGATTCTATCGCTAAGCCGAATTAGTAAGGAACAACTGCGATGCGGCGACTAGACGAAGTACTTCTGCAACCAACTCATCACCGTCTGCGGGCTTAGTCAGATATCCCTGGGCACCGGAACCCAGAGCTTGCTCCTTGTCTTTATCGTAGGCGGCGCCTGAGTAAAAAAGGATCGGTGTCTTTGAGTCGAAACTCCTCAATTCCTGACAGAGTTCAACTCCAGAAGAACCAGCAAGCCAATTGTCTAATAGATAAAGATCGAACCGTTGGGTTCGAGCCAAATGCACGGATTCAGGAGAGCTTGCCGAGGTAACTACCTCACAGTCATGACCACTAAGCAGTAGGACAATCAGATCACGAGTGTCCGGGTCGTCCTCTGTACAAAGGATCCGAAACTTAGGGGTGGGCATGTAATTGCAGCCTTTCGGAGGTGGAACGTTTATTCAGCGAGACGGCGAGCAATCGCGTCAGCGTTAAGGAAGAATACCGCGTAGACCTCCTTGACACAAGCTCAGGGGTGGACCAGCAACTTCGCTTCTGATAAGGACGGCGAGACACCTGAACAGAGTAGACGAACTCGTCGCAACTGTTGAGAAACTAGTAGCTACAGCTCACACGAAGTGCCACGAATACTGACGATCTTGAGCGGTTATGCCGAACAAAGACTCTTTTTGATTCTCTTTCCCTTTCGTGTCAGAAAATCCATAATTTCCTGCTAAAAGCGTTCCTGGTTCCCTTCAAAAGCGTTCCCCTTTTACAAACGACTCGTCGGGTTGCCCCTCCCAAGTAGCGGCCTTTCGGTATGAATAGGTGTCGTTGCGGTAGAAAAGAAATAAAGAGTGCTATGCAGGAGAGGCCAACGTTGGGCCGCAAGATAGGCGCTAACGACGGTTGACTTTGGACCAAACGCGGCACGCGCTGGCGGACCTGTGCTGAAGAAACTAAGGATCCGGCTGCGCAAGGAGAAGAGATATGGCGAAGTGTGAAGTATGCGGAAACGACTATTACTTGTCTTTTGAAGTTATTACCACCGGCGCCAGACACACGTTTGATAGCTTCGAGTGTGCGATTCACAAGCTCGCTCCGGTCTGCGACCACTGTGGGTGCAAGATTATCGGTCACGGCATCGAGGCCAATAAGACCTTCTACTGTTGTGCCAACTGCGCGCACGAGTCTGGCGTGGCAGAAGTGAAGGACCATGCATAAGGAAGTCAAGCCAAGTGAAATTGGCAGCCGTTTGATCATTGGTTTACACAGTCAAGACAGAGTCCATAAGCAGACCTGCTTCGAACTACGAACGCTATTACGTAGAAGCGATTACATTTTGCCGGTGCGCTTCCATCTGTAGCTCATGAACGAGTGCTTCCAAACGCGTTAACGGCAGGGGGAGGTCCGGTCATCAACCAGTGACCGGACTTTCCCCGGATAACCAAAGGATAATTTGACCAACACAAGGTCCGAGCAAAGATGGGGAGTTGGATATGACGAGAAAACAGAGCAGACCTGCAGACGATAAAGCGAGAACTGCCGATGCTGAGCGGAAACGCGAAAGTGGAACGCCCGGTGGCGGGCAAGGCCGCAAAGACAAAATCGAAAAATCCGGAGTCTACCCAATATCTGCTGCGGAGGCGCCAGTCCAGATGCAATGGTTCATGGCGAAGCTTCGTGGGGCCAGGGAGAGCGAGGCACAGCGGGTTATGAAGATTCCGTCGGTTCCGAGTTGATCTATTTGGGAGAAGAGTTGGGCATAATCGGCGGCGCCACAGAAGGTGAGAGTGGCGCATACAAGCGAGAAAATAAGTCAAAGGGAGAAACAAACATGAGGTGTAAAGAGATAATGACAAAAGATCCCGTCTGCTGTTTACCGGGTGACTCAGTGGACCAGGCGGCTCAGTTAATGAAGGTCGAAGACATCGGTTCGATTCCTGTAGTGGCAGACCAAAAAACGAAGCGACTCCTGGGTATTGTTACGGATCGGGATCTAGCTGTAAAAGTGGTGGCCCCAGCATGCCACATTCAGTCGGTCACCGTTGAAGAAGTAATGTCGCGCGATCCGATGACCTGTCATGCCGAGGATGATCTACAGAAGGCCGTAGAAGCCATGGAGAAACACCAGGTCCGGCGTATTCCAGTAGTGGACGACAATGATCGGATCATCGGGATCATTGCCCAAGCTGACATTGCAACCCGCGCAAGAGAACCTGAAACGACAGCTGAGGTAGTTGAGGAGATCTCGAAATCAGCGGCTGCTTGACTTCGGAGACCTCCATTCGCAATCCGATTTGGGGTGGTAAGCATGTGTCGCACAAGACTCCCAAGATGCTGCAACTGATTTTGCTCGGTGTCGGAGCAATGAACTCGCCTCGTTACCAACCTGCGGGCTTGTTCATTCAACATGGCAAGACGAGCTTGATGATCGATGGTGGAGGCGCAGCGCCGAAGCATAACCTCGTTGCCTGGCTGGTTACCGACGAACAGGGAGAGCTGATTCGCGCGATTCGCAAATTGGCCCGACCGATGCATCTTGAGCCGTCAGTGGACACCTTTGTATCGGATGAACTCTCTATCGAGCCTCACTCGGTTGTTCATACTTCTCATGCCGCTTACGGCTACACAATAGGAGCTTGCGGTAAGAAGATTGTCTGGGCGCCGGAGTTTTTGAAATTTCCAGGGTGGGCGGAAGGAGCGGACCTGATGTTTGCGGAAGCTGCGGCCTGGAACCGGCCCATTCTGTTCCGAGGCGGTGTGGGCGGCCATGCGCCGGTTAAGCAGATCGCGCGTGACGCTGTGAAACACGAAATCAAAAGACTCGTCTTTGCGCACATCGGGCGCCCAACTATCAAGGCCCTCGACGCCGGAAAGAACGTTGGCTTTGGCGAATTTGGCAAAGAAGGCGATCTCTATGTAATAAGCAGAAAGCGCATTTCAAGACGAGGGGCACGCCAAAGCCGGAAAACGAATTCGTGAGTTGTTTTACTGTTTGTGATTTTACCGAAAAAGGAGTGTGAAAGATGAGACTTTCGAGCACAGCTTTCGATGAGGGCGGAATGCTGCCCCCTCGGTTTACATGCGATGGCCAGGGAGTTTCGCCACCGCTTCAGTGGAGGGAGGTACCTGACGGGACGCAGGGTTTCGCGCTGATCTGCGAAGACCCCGATGCGCCGAGCGGGGTGTTCACCCATTGGCTGCTGTACAAACTATCCTCGGGCAGCCGCGAGTTGGGGGAGGGTATACCCAAAGATGACGTGCTTTCGATTGGCGCGCGGCAGGGGACGAACAGTTTCGGCGATGTAGGCTACGGCGGAGCCTGTCCTCCGCAGGGTGACGGAGAGCATAGATATATTTTCAAGCTCCACGCCCTTGATACCGACCTTGCAGTGGAGCCAGGAGCAAGTAGAGAACAGTTGCTCACCGCCATGCGAGATCACGTCCTGGCTGATACACAACTGACGGGCAGGTACAAGAGATGACATTACCGTCATTCACAAACAAGTGTTCAGCTGTTCACTGGGATCGCAGCTCGCCCGCTGTAAGCACCGCAAGTCCGGTGGCGCCGAATGGTCCATCAATCGGCGGCGTGGGGTATCTTTAGAAAACATTTGTGCGCCCCTATTGTACCTGGGCTCTCAAAGCGAACACACGCCATGATCAGCCTTATGAACGCCAGGCAACCTTCAATGCTGAGCCCACTAGCTATCAAACTAAGATTCGCTGCAGTTTCCTTGTTTCTTGTTCTGCCTGTGTCCACAGCCTTCTGTCAAAACGCCCAGACCCAAGTAGATCAGCGGACCGACCGCCCTCTTAATATGCTGGTTTTAGGAGATTCTATTATGTGGGGCCAGGGATTGAAGGTGGAGCATAAATCCTGGCATCACGTAAAGGTTTGGCTGCAGAAAACAACCGGTAGAGCAGTTATCGAAAGAGTGGAAGCTCATTCAGGCGCGGTCATCGAACGAAGCTCAACGCCAGAGAGGTTGAGCGAGGCGAACGGCGAGGTTGATCTCGCTCTGCCAACTCTTAATGAGGAGCTGGATAATGGTCTGCGATTCTATTCTGACAGTTCGAACATTGATGTAGTGCTTGTCAGTGGTTGCGCAAACGATGTCGGATTGCAGAATCTCTTGAATGCTACTGCCACAGAACAGATCGATGAGATGACAGAGGTGAAGTGCGGCCCGCCAATGGAGAAGCTGCTGCGCAGGATCACGACTTCATTTCCCGCTGCTCGCGTGATCGTGACGGGCTACTATCCTTTCTTTTCCGAGAAGACGCGAAACGATTTTATTCTGAAAGGCCTGGTGAAAAGATTTTTCAAGATCATTCCCGGTACGCCGAAAATGAGCAGCAGAGAAGTCCTTGAACGCCTAGCGGCGAATTCCAATGAATGGTATCGAGCCTCAAACAAGGCACTGACTGAAGCGGTGCGAAAGGTTAACTCCGGACTGGAAGCGAAACGTCAGCGCGTTGCGTTTGCCAAGATCGAGTTTTCACCTGAATATTCGTTCGCCGCTTCGCAGACTCGTTTGTGGGGATTCAATAGTTCGCCATTTAGGATGTTTTTGGTTGTGCTGTCCTTGGGAAAGATTTTGCTGCCGAGCAATGACGAAGTGCGTAAGGTGAGAAGTGCGAGTTGCAGGGAGGTTTTCAAGCAACAGCCAAATGAGAGCCCTCCAGAGAAGAAGGAGCGAGAAAAACTTCGGTTGTTATGTCGTTATGCTGCGCTGGGCCACCCCAATCGAAAGGGCGCATTGCTTTATGCTGAGGCCATCATGAACCAACTGAAAGTGGCTATCGGAGTTACGGCAGCAAGCGCTCCCTAATCCATGGCGCAGAGACTCCGATGCCTTGTCATCGAGCGCACTACCGGCAGCGGCGCCGAGCGGTGCCCATGGTGGCCCGCAAGGCGGCCACGAGTACTCCGATAGCAAGATTATAGGTTTTGCGCTTGAGGCCGTCAGGCATTTAAGGTGGGACGACTGCGCCTCGCAGAGACTGATGAAGACAACCTGAACTTTCTTTCGTTGACCCTGCGGGAAGCAATTGAGGCTTTCACTGAAGCGGCTTATGGTAAACAATTAAATTTTTTTCGTGCGTAAGAACGACAGTTTTGTCTACAAGTTTCGTGTCCTCATGCTTTTTTCGGCGGACAGACAGCGCGAACGCGCCACTCATTAGATACCAGTATCGAATCAATTCTTCCGCAGCCCGGTTAGGTATGCGCGTCGTTGGTCTATGACGTACACTGTGGATCATAACGCCGATTCAACCCAGGAAGGCAACGAGTGTGGCGGAGAGCGTCAGCTACCGATCCATTATCGTGGCGAGCCAATATGCTTCATGGCTCTTGGGCCAACTGCTACGCGTTCGCTACTCCATCAGCGCCCATCGCCCCATCGGACTTTTTGAGCGCAAGTCCGAGCATTGCCTGATTCTGGCTCCTAACCACCAAACATACCTCGATCCGTGGTTGCTGATGATAGCGCTGAAGTATCGTCGCTTTCGCGCACTAGTTCCGGTTCGTCCTCTGGGAGCACAGGACTTTCGCGGCCCTCTGCAATGGTTCAAGCCGCTAATCAAAATCATCTATCGACTGGAAGGTGTCTTTGAACTTCCACCGGAAGAGAACGACGATAGGTCACTTCCCGAAAAGCTCCGAGGTCTGCTCGTGGCGCTGAAGCATGGCGATGTGGTAACGATCTTCCCCGAAGGAGAGATCTGGAAACAACGCCAACCTCCCATCGGAAAATTCGCACCAGGAGTAATTTATCTCCACAGAAAATCAGGCGCACGCATCGTCCCCATCGGGGTCTGGATGAGCCAACGAAGGTGGCCACGCCGTCGTTACGTTGTTCAGTTCGCTCGACCAGTTCAAGTCCCAGTCGATCTGGATCAGGATGCCGCGGCCGAATGGCTTCGTGAACAAGTGCTGGCGCTTTACGAAAAGGCAAGACAAAGGGAGGAGCGATGAACGAGCGCCCCAAGTACTATCCGGATATGGAGACCTGCGTCGAGGAGACGATCCGGAAGGTGGGGCGGCGCATCGCGCTGGGCACGCCACTGGGACTCGGCAAGGCAAACCATTTGGTCAATGAGTTCTTTCGTCGAGCGCGTGAAGATTCGCGCATTGACCTGCACATCTTTACCGCGCTCTCGCTTGCGAGACCACGTTGGCACAGCGAACTCGAACGGCGGTACCTGAAGCCGCTTGTTGAGCGACTCTTCGCCGGCTATCCCGAACTGGAATACGTGGATTCGTGCAAGCGCGGGAACCTGCCAAAGAATATCCGAGTAACGGAGTTCTATTTTCAACCAGGAAGCTTTCTCGATAGTCCTCTCGCGCAACAGAGTTACATGAGCAGCAACTACACCCATGTGGTGCGCGATCTGCTGAACGCTGATATCAACGTACTGGCCCAGCTGGTTGGAAAAACAGAGGACGATGGCGCGATCCATTACAGCCTGAGTTGCAACCCTGACCTTACGCTGGATCTCGTACCGCGCCTACGTGACGCGGAGCGCCAGGGAACGAAGATCGCAGTCCTGGCTCAGGTGAACAGCAATCTCCCATTCATGTACGGTGATGCCGCGGTCGATCCGAGTTACTTCGATGCCGTCGTCGATGAGCCAAAATACACTTTTCCTCTCTTTGGGACGCCCAACCGTCCCGTTAGCACAGCCGAGTATTTGATTGCGCTGCACGTCAGTGCGCTTATCCGGGATGGCGGCACGCTCCAGATCGGAATCGGGGCACTCGAGGATGCGGTTACTTATCTGCTGAAGATGAGGCACCAGCAGAACGATCTGTATCAGGAAATCCTTACCAGGACCCGCGTGCTCGAGCGGTTCGGAAAGGCGAGTGAGCGAATGGGTGGTGTGGCCCCATTTGAGCAAGGCCTCTATGCGTCATCAGAGATGCTGGTCGATGGTTTCCTTGAGCTTTACCGCAGCGGAATTCTCCGGCGCAAGGTATATCAGCATTCTGGCCTACAGCGATTATTAAATGAGAGACGAATTAGCGAAGAGGTGACAGCCGCGACGCTCGAAGTATTACTGGAGACGCAAATCATTTCCGCAAGACTGACACAGCAGGATTTCGCTCTCCTTCAGAAAGTCGGAGTCTTCACGCCGGAGCTGAACTACGAGCTGGACACTATTAGGTTGAATGATGGCACACGCATAACCGCCAATCTGGCGGACAAGCGTGCGAGGGATGAAATTGGCCGGCGTTGCTTGGGTACTCGACTGAAAGGTGGACATCTTGCTCATGCTTGCTTCTTTCTGGGACCACGAAACTTTTACGAAACACTCCGCAAAATGGATGCTTCGGAGCGCGAGCAGATCTGCATGACCGGAATTTCTTACGTGAACGAACTCTTCGGGCAGGAAGAACTGAAGCGGCTGCAGCGGAAAGCCGCGAGGTTCGTCAACACCGGCTTAATTGTCACTCTCGCTGGCGCAGTCGCTTCAGATGGTCTGGAGGACGGACGCGTCCTTAGCGGTGTCGGCGGGCAGTACAATTTTGTGGCAATGGCCCACGAGCTGGAGGATGGCCGGTCCATCATGATGATCCGAAGCACCGCAGACGAAGGCGGCAAGATACGCTCCAACATTCGCTGGAGCTATGGTCATGTCACCATTCCCCGTCACCTTCGTGACATCGTGGTCACGGAATACGGCGTCGCCGACCTGCGAGGTCGCAGCGATGAGGAAGTGGTTGCCGCACTGGTGGAGATCGCAGATTCTCGTTTTCAGGGTGGGCTCGTTAAAGAGGCGAAACGCGCTGGGAAGCTTAGCAAGCAATACCGCATCCCCGATTATGCTCGCGATAACCGGCCCAAACGACTGAAAGATGTGTTGGCTCAATATCGAGAGCAGGGACTGTTCCAGGAGTTCCCCTTCGGAACAGATCTCACGCCGGAGGAAGTGGCACTACAAAAGGCACTGCGTGCACTGGAGCAGACAATTAAAGGGCAGAAGTTACACATCCCCAAACCAGCTGACATTCACAAAACCATCATTATTCCTCGTAGCGCCCGCTTATACCTTGAACGAATGGCGCTGGACCGTCCGCACAGTATGAAAGAGAGACTGTTACAGAGGGCGCTAGTGTATGCGCTTGCCTCTGAGGGCACGATCTGAGAATAAATTCGCACGGAGCGCGCGATTGTTTTGATCAAGGATTCGCGGGTCAAGAAGATTAAGAGTGCATTGAGCAACGGATTTTCCTTTTCTGCCGCGTTGCGGATTGTCCTGACATTCATCTTTGTCTTAAGCTTTTCGCTCCCCCGCCACAGCCGTCCAAAAGAAAAAGAAAGAGATGCCAAAGGAACGCCGTGACGCGCCACTCACGATAGTTCTTTACGTTGTCGTGAATTTGCTCTGAGAAACTGGCGCTGGGGAGCGCAAGGTGAT
>WNFV01008854.1_pt1 | contig 11280 bp, 10 predicted proteins | sample 5400101 | NCBI WGS metagenome assembly WNFV01 (sample SAMN13153361, study PRJNA577476) | soil metagenome | isolation source: 115 cm soil or saprolite under grassland replicate 1 | place: USA:California | collected 2016-06-15
GTGAACACACTCTAGCGCGCGTCCGTCAGTAATGACGAAATCCTCACTCGCTCTTGACTGACGGTACACTCGTAAGTGACGATATCGTCAGTAACTCGAAGGGAGCGGTCATGATCGACCAACGGCACACCGGTCTGCACAGCGACCAGGGCGGCCTGGTGGGAGAGCACCCGGGGAGGGCGCGCAATCCGATCGTCAAGGTGCACGACCTGGCGTGGCTGGAGTTCGAGAAGCCGGACCTCGACAAGGCCGAGCTGTTCGCCAGGGCTTTCGGTTTCACGACCTCGCAGCGCACGCCGGACGTGCTGCAGCTGCGGGGCACGGACCCCGGTTCGCCGTGCGTGCTCATCCGCCGGGGCTCCCGGTCCAGGTTCGTCGGACCCGCCTTCCGCGCGGCCGACCAGAAGGACGTGCCGCGGCTCGCGGAGGCGACCGGGCGGCAGGTCGCCACCCTGCCGGAGCCGGTGGGCGGGATCACGGTCGATCTGGCCGACCCGAGCGGGCTGCGGGTGCGGGTTGTTTCCGGCACGCACGATCTCGCCGCACTGCCCGCGCAGCAGCCGCTGTCCTTCAACTTCGGGCACGACCTCGCGCGGGCCAACGCCACCCAGCGGCCGCCGCGCGAGCCGGCCAAGGTCCAGCGGCTCGGGCACGTGGTGCTGCAGACCACGACGTACGCGCAGACGCTCGACTGGTACCTCGAGCACCTGGGCCTGATCGTCAGCGACTTCCTCTACTACTCGGGGCAGCGCGAGCGCGGGCCGGTGATGAGCTTCATCCGCTGCGATCGCGGCGGCACGCCCACCGACCACCACACGCTCGCGTTGGTCCTCGGCCCCGCCAACCGGTACGTGCACTCGGCCTACCAGGTCGCCGACCTCGACGCCCTGGCCGCCGGCGGGGAGTACCTGCTCGACCGGGGCTACCAGCGCTCGTGGGGCATCGGCAGGAACATCCAGGGCAGCCAGATCTTCGACTACTGGCGCGACCCGGACGGGTTCCTGGTCGAGCACTTCAGCGACGGCGACCTGTTCGACTCCACGCTCGAGCCCGGCTGGGCGCCGATGACCGCCTCCGGCCTCGCCCAGTGGGGTCCGCCCGCAACCAAGGACTTCCTGGGCATCAAGCCTGGCCGGGAATCAGTGCGCGAGCTGCGCGCGATCCTCGGCGCGCTGCGCCAGGACAACGAGTTCGACCTCACCCGCCTTCGCGGCCTGCTGAAAGTAGCCACCTCATGAGCACCTCCGTCATCCGCACCGCCGACGCCTGGTACGTGGTCACGCCCTCGGGCGCCGCCAAGGTGGACACGCAGGCGACGACCACCGCGCAGCTGCTGGCCCACCGGCCCGTCATCGAAGCGGCCGCTTCGAGCAGCGACACCGTGCCCGTGGACACCCTCGACCTGGTCTCGCCGGTCACGGCGCCCTGCCGCGTCGTCGCGCAGATGACCAACTTCGCCTCCCACGTCAAGGACGCGGGCATGAACCCCGAGACGGTTCCGCTGACGTTCTTCCGCAAAGCGTCCGGCTCGATCAGCGGGCCGTACGACGAGGTGATCCGGCCGGCTCACGTGCGCCTGCTGGACTACGAGGTGGAGATCGGGCTCGTCCTCGGCCGTGAGATTCCCGTCGGTATGGCGATCACCGAAGACAACCTGGCCGACTACGTGGCGGGGCTCGTGGTCACGAACGACATCTCCGCCCGCGACGTGCAACTACCGAAGACCCAGTTCTACGAGGCGAAGTCGTACCCGACCTTCACACCGGTCGGGCCCGTCCTGGTACTGCTCGACGCCGACGAGCTCGAGCGGTTCACCGACCTGAGGCTCAAGCTGTGGGTCAACGGCGAACCGCGGCAGAACATGACCGTCGCGGACATGGTCTATCTTCCGGTCGAGACCCTCGCGACGCTGACCCGCTTCCAGCGCCTCGATGCGGGCGATCTCCTCCTCACCGGCACGCCGGTCGGTACGGCGCTGAGTGCGCCTCCGAAGGCGGTCGAGATCATCGCCTCACTACTGCCGCCGGCGACCAGGTGGAAGCTGTTCTTCGCTCGCCAGGAGCGCAACCGCAAGTACCTGCGGGACGGCGACGTCATCGAGGCGACCGTGGCCACCGACGACGGTGCGATCGACCTCGGCACGCAGCGCACGGTCGTGAGGTACGCCCGATGACCGAGACCCTGTTGTGGCCGCGCTACGCCGAACCGTCCGACCTGGCCGCGATCGAGACCCTGCCGCTCGAGCAGCGCGGCCTGCCCTCCTCGACCTACGCGCTGCTCGCCCGCGCGGCGACGCGGTGGCCCGAGCGCACCGCGCTCACCGTGCTGCCCGAGGCCGCGCGCTGGCGCGAGCCGCAGCGGCGTACCTTCGGCGAGCTTCTCGCCGACGTGCACCGGTACGCCAACCTGTTGCGCCGGCTCGGGGTGCGACGGGGTGACGCCGTCGCGCTCATGTCGCCCAACTGCGCGGAGCTGGTCGCCGCCACGGTCGCGGCGCAGCTCGCCGGGATCGCCGCACCGCTCAACGGCGGACTGTCGACGGGGCATCTCGCCGAGCTGCTGCGGAGGTCGGCCGCCCGGGTGCTCGTGACCGCCGGCCCGGAGCTCGCGCCTGACACCTGGGACACCGCCCGGGAGCTCGCTGGACAGCTCGACGCCATCCTGGTTCTTCGCCCCACCGGAGCCGGGGACCCGCCGGCGCCGTTGCCTGTCCTCGACGGGGTGCGCGTGGGCTACCTCGGGGAGCTGGCGGCGGAGCACGACGCATCCGCCTTCGGCGCCGAGCCGCCGGCCTCGTCCGATCTCGCCGCGCTGTTCCACACCGGTGGGACCACGGGCGCGCCCAAGCTGGCCGCGCACACCCATGGCAACGAGGTCGCCGACGCCTGGATGCTGGCCGCGAACTCGCTGTTCGACGCCGATTCCGCGGTGTTCGCCGCGCTTCCGCTCTTCCACGTGAACGCGCTCGTGGTGACCCTGCTCGCGCCGCTGTTCAAGGGACAGCAGGTGGTGTGGGCCGGTCCGCTGGGCTACCGCGACGTCGCGTTGTTCGGCGAGTTCTGGAAGATCGTCGAGCAGTACCGGATCGCCGCGATGAGCGCGGTCCCGACCGTGTACGCCGTTCTGGCGCAACGCCCCATCGACGCCGACATCAGCAGCCTGCGGTTCGCGATGGTCGGTGCCTCACCGTTGCCCGCCGCCGTCCGGGACGGCTTCCAGTCGCACACCGGCGTACCGATGGTCGAAGGGTACGGTCTGACCGAGGCGACCTGCGCCAGCACGCGCAGCTTCCCGGAGGCACCCCGGCCCGGATCGGTCGGTCAGCGCCTGCCGTACCAGCGCGTGAAGGTCGTGCGCGTCCGTGAGGACGGAACGTGGCAGGACCTGCCCCGAGGTGAGACCGGCGTCCTCGTCATCAGCGGCCCGACCGTGTTCCCCGGCTACGTCAGCAGGCGCGGTGAGCACGGCCACGTCCTGGTCGGCCTCGGCAAGCTCGTCGACGGCTGGCTGGACACCGGCGACCTCGCGCGGCTCGACGACGACGGATTCGTCCACCTCGCGGGCCGCGCGAAGGACCTCATCATCCGCGGCGGGCACAACATCGACCCGGCCGTGATCGAGGACGCGCTGCTCGCGCACCCGCAGGTCACCGCGGCCAGCGCGGTCGGACGGCCCGACGCGCACTCGGGCGAGGTACCCGTCGCCTACGTGACCCTCGAGCCCGGGGCCTCGGTGACCGAGCAGCAGCTGCGGGACTTCGCCGCCGGGCGGACCACCGAGCGTGCCGCGGCGCCCAAGGCCGTGGTGGTCCTCGACGCGCTACCGGTGACAGCCGTCGGCAAGCCGTACAAGCTCGCGCTGCGCACCGATGCCACCCGGCGTGCCGTCACCGACGCCCTCGCCGGGCTCGAGGGCGTCGAGGTCGACGTCGTGATCGAGGACGGTGCAGTCGTCACGACCGTCACCGTCGCGGCCGGCACGGATCATGCGGCGGTGAAGGCGACGCTGAGCCAGTACGCCCTCCGGTGGAACCTGGCGGTGCGGGCATCATGAGTCTCTCAGTCGTTCTCGCCGCGCTCGTCACCGTCATCTTCGCGGCGCTGGGCACGGCCAAGATCCTCGCCCTGCCGCCGATGCGCGTGCTAGCTGCGCGGGCTGGTTTCACCACCACGGCCTATCGGGGTATCGGTGCCCTGGAGGTGGCCGGTGCCGCCGGGGTGGCCCTCGGCCCGGTCGTGCCGCTGTTCGGCGGCCTCGCCGGTACCGGGTTGCTTCTGCTGCTGGCCGGCGCACTGGTCACGCACCTCCGCAAAGGCGACGGCCCACGGGAGATCGCGCCCGCCGTGGTGTCGGCCCTGCTCGTCGCCGGCTACCTGGCGGCCCTGTTCGGAGCGACGCCGTGAGCGCCGAGGCGGTTCAAGTGGTCGTCGTCGGGGCCGGTCCGACCGGGCTCACCGCCGCGACGCTGCTCGCCCAGTACGGCGTCGAGTGCGTGGTACTGGACCGGTGGGACTCGATCTATCCCCAGCCCCGGGCGGTCCACCTCGACGACGAGATCTACCGCGTCCTGGCCCGCCTGGGGCTGGGCGACGAGTTCGCCGCCATCTCCTGGCCCTGTCACGGGCTGCGGCTGGTCGATCGGGACCTGCGGGTGCTGGCCGAGTTCCGGCGCGGCACCGACCGGGGAAGGCACGGCTACCCCGAGGCGAACATGTTCGACCAGCCGGAGCTCGAGCGGATCCTCCGCGCGAACCTGGCGCGGCATGCCACCGTCACGCTCCGCGGGAACGCAGAGGTCACCGGGCTGACCCAGGAGGGCGCCGGCCGGGTTCGGGTGTCGTTCACCGACCGGGTGACGGGTGAGCATCACTCGATCCGCGCGGAGTACGTGCTGGGCTGCGACGGTGCCAACAGCCTTGCCCGAGCCTCGATCGGCGCCACGTTGCGGGACCTGAAGTTCGAGCAGCGCTGGCTCGTGGTCGATATCGATACCCACGCCGACCTCGCCGAGTGGGAGGGCGTGCACCAGGTGTGCGACCCGGTCCGCGCCGCGACCTACATGCGTGTCGGGCGGACCCGCTACCGCTGGGAGTTCCGGCTGGGCCCGGGCGAGACCGCGAACGACTACCGCGAGCGGGCCTGCCTCCATCCCCTGATCGAGCCGTGGACCAAGGGCATCCCGGTCGAGGAGCTGGAGATCGTCCGGGTGGCGCAGTACACCTTCCGCGCCCAGCTCGCCGACCGGTGGCGCGACCGCCGCGTGTTCCTTCTCGGCGACGCCGCGCACCTCACCCCGCCGTTCATCGGCCAGGGCATGGGCGCCGGGATCCGTGACGCGACCAACCTCGCCTGGAAACTCGCCGGCGTGCTCACCGGGTCCCTGCCCGAGCGAGTGCTGGACACCTACGAGATCGAACGCAGGCCGCATGCTCACGCCCTGATCCGGCTGGCCAAGCTGGTAGGCACCGCCATGACAGAAGGCGGTGAGCTGGGCAACCTCATCCGCGCCGCGGTGGCGCCGCGGCTGCACCTCCTGCCCGGTCTCAAAGACCAGATCCTCAGCAGCCGGACGCCGGTCCTGTGCCGCTCCGATCTGGTCATGCGGCCGCGCCTGCGCCGCAGCCTCGCGGGCAGCCTGTGCCCGAACGCGGTCCTCGACGACGGCCGCCGCTTCGACGAACTGGTCGCCGGCCGGTTCGCCGTCGTCACGTCGGCTGAGCCGTCCGCGGCACAACGCACCGAGGTCGAGCAGCGCGGCGGCGTTCTCGTCGTGGCCCACCCCGGCACCGAACTTCACCGCTGGCTGCGACGCCGCCGCGCGCATGCTGCGATCGTGCGCCCCGACGGCACGGTCCTGCGTGCCGGCCGCGACCTGTCGCACCTCTCCGCCGCTCTACCCAGTTTCCGGGTGAATCGAGGCAACGCTCGGCCACCGATGCCCGCGCGGCACAGTTAGGACTTCAGTTGGCCGGTCTGGGTGAAAGGGTGTTGGCCATGGCTGACTTCTTCTCCGCGCATGACGGGACCAAGCTCGCGTATCACACAGTCGGAGAGGGCCGGCCCATCGTCTGCCTGCCCGGAGGGATGCAGGCTTCCGCATACCTCGGTGACCTCGGCGGTCTGTCCGCGCACCGTCAGCTGGTCATGCTGGACCTCCGCGGCACCGGCCAATCGCCGATCCCGGAGGACGCCGCGGCCTATAGGTGCGACCGGCTCGTCGACGACGTCGAGGCCCTGCGCGAGCACCTCGGCCTGGACCGGGTGGATCTGCTCGGGCACTCCGGCGGCGCGAACCTGGCGCTGCTGTACGCGGCCCGCCGCCCGGAACGCGTCGGCAAGCTCGCGCTGATCACGCCGAGCGTGTTCGCCGTCGGGATCGAGATCGCCGGAGACGACCGGCTCGCGGCGGCGAAGCTCCACCAGGACGAGCCGTGGTTCGCGCCGGCGTACGCGGCGCTGGAATCGGTCGTCGGCGGCAACGTCACCGCCGATGCTTTGCAGGCCATGTCGCCGCTGCAGTACGGCCGCTGGGACGAGGTGACCCAGGCGCACAAGGCCGCCGAGGACGAGCAGCGCAACTACGAGGCCGCGGCCGCCTACGCCGTCGACGGCGCTTTCGACCCGGATGCCACCCGTACGGCGCTCGCCCGGTTCGAGTCGCCGGTGCTGGTGCTCGCCGGTGAGGCCGATCTGGCGGCGCCGCCTCGCGCAATGGCCGAGCTCGCCAGGCTGTTCCCGAACGCCGACCTCGTCATCCAGCCCGGAGCCGCACACTTCCCGTGGCTCTACGACGCCGACCGGTTCGTGGAGGCCACCGCGGCGTACCTGAGCTGATCGGCGGAGATTCGCGGCGACTACGCCGCGGACTCGACGCTGCCGGCGCCGTCCAGCATCGCGCCGGCGACGACCGCGACCGCCTCGGTCCATGCCTGCTCGTACTCGACGTTCCACGCGTCTCCCGCGATCTGCGCCATCGAAGCGATCAGGACTTGCCCGACGACCGGATAGTGCTCGGGCTGGGCGCCGTATCGGACGTGGCGAGCTCCGAGGTCGTGCAGCTTCGGCGTCACCGAGTCCAGGTCGCGCAGCGACCGGCGCAACAGGACCAGTGCGGCCAGCAGCATTCCCTTCTGCCGCTTGAGGTCGGTCCCCGCGAAGAGCGGCTTCACGGCCGGGGCGACGGCGAAGAGTCGCGCGTAGAAGACGTCCACGAGCTCGTCACCGCGACCCGCGATGTGGTCGAAGCTGGTCTCGAGGGCACTGATGTTGAGGTCCATGATCTCCCTGTCCTGCGGGCTTCGGATGGCACGAGTTTCCACGGCCCGGGCGGCTGCCGGGAGGCAGCAGGCCGCCGGTCGGGTGTCGCTCCGGCGGCGAAGGCCTGGCGGTTTCCCGACACGCCCGACCTGTATCAGCGACCGAGCAGCGCGAGTACGGCGAGCACGCGGCGGTTGTCGTCCTCGCTGTCGGGCAGCCCGAGCTTCAGGAAGATGGCCTGCACATGCCGCTCGACCGCTCGCGAGCTGAGGTACAGCTGCTTTGCGATCGCTCGATTGGAACGACCCTCGGCGATCAGGACGAGGACGGAGCGTTCGCGATCCGTGAGCTCGTCCAGGGCCGAACGCCGCCGGCCACCGACGAGGCTCTTCACGACCTCCGGATCGAAAGCGGTGCCGCCGGATGCGACGCGTTCGACAGAGTCGATGAACTCGCCGACGTCGCGCACCCGGTCTTTGAGGAGGTAGCCCACCCCGGACGCACTGTCTCCGACCAGCTCGAGCATGTAGGCGGGCTCGAGGTGCTGGGAGAGCACGAGCACGGCCACGCTCGGATGCGAGCGCCTGATCTCGACGGCCGCGACGAGCCCGTCGTCCGCGTTGCCCGGAGGCATCCGCACATCGACGATGGCGACATCCGGAGCCAACGAGCGCACCTTGACCAGGAGGTCGTCGGCGTTGCCCGACCGGCCCACCACCTCGTGTCCCGCGTCCTCCAGCAGCGACGCGATGCCTTCGCGCAACAGCGCGCTGTCGTCGGCGACGACGATGCGCAGCGGCCTGTCCGTGCTCACGAAACCTCGATCCAGTGCTGGCGGCGGCGCACCAAGAGGCGTACACAGTGTCTGTGGGCACCGGTCGTGCCGGCACGCGGTTCGCCGACGCCGGCAACCTTCAGCGAGTGGAGCACGCCGTCGCCCGCATCCTCGCCGAAACCGACCGGCCTGTCGAGGTGTATGCGGCGGTCCTGCAGGCTATCGGCAGCTCACTCGGCTGGGAGCTGGGCGCGGTGTGGGAGGCCGGACCCGGCGACGAGCTGCTGCGCTGCATCCGCACCTGGCACGCCGGCGCGGGAGCCCCCGAGTTCGAGGCGCTGAGCGAACGGATCGCCCTCGCACCAGGCGAAGGTCTGCCGGGGCGGGTGCTCGAGTCGGGCGAGCCGCAGTGGATCGTCGACGCTCCGGAGGACGGAAACTTCCCCCGCGCCGCCATTGCCCGGCGCTCGGGGCTGCACGCGGCGTTCGGCTTTCCGCTCCTCAGTCCCAAAGGCGTCGTCGGCATGGTGGAGTTCTTCTCCCGCGATCGCCTGCAGCCCGACGAACGTCTGCTGGAGACGATGCGCGAGCTCGGCAGCCAGGTCGGGCAGTACGTCGCACGGAGGCACGCCGAGGAGGCGGTGCGCGCCAGCGAGTCGCGGCTGCGGGCCATGCTCGAGGCCGCCCTCGACGCCGTGGTGACCATGGACCACAGAGGGCGTGTCATGGGGTGGAACCACGCCGCGGAGACGACTTTCGGATACCGCGCCGACGAAGTCATCGGCCGTGAGATGGCTGAGACCATCGTTCCTCCGTCACTGCGTGAGGCGCACCGGAAGGGGCTCGCCCGCTTCGTCGAGACCGAGCACCCGGTCATCCTCGACCGACGGCTCGAACTGACCGGCATGCACAAGAACGGCACGGAGTTCCCCGTCGAGCTCACGATCACCCGGATCCCGCTGCCCGGGTCGCCCACGTTCACGGGGTATCTGCGCGACATCACCGACCGGAAGCTGGCGGAGGCCGAGCTGCGCGCCTCCCGCGCACGCCTGGTCGAGGTCGCCGACACCGAACGCCGGCGCATCCAGCGGAACCTGCACGACGGCGCGCAGCAGCGGCTCACCGCCGTACTGCTCAGTCTGGGCCGGCTGCGCAAGGCCCCCCAGGAGCGCGCGGCGCTGATCGACGTAGCCATCGACGAGCTGTCCGCCAGTCTGGAGGAGATCCGGGAGCTCGCCAGCGGTCTGCATCCGTCGGTACTGTCCGAGCGCGGCCTGGTGAAGGCGCTCGAAGCACTCGCGCTCCGCGCCGCGATACCGATCGACCTGCAGACAGACGTCCGTCCGGGGCTCCCGGAGCGATTCGAGGCGGCCGCCTACTACGTTGTCGCCGAGGGCCTCGCGAACACGCACAAGCACGCCGGCGCGGCCAGTGTGGTCGTCCGCGTCCGGACCGACGACACGACCCTCGTGGTCGAAGTGCTCGATGACGGCGTTGGCGGCGCGAACGAGGAGGGGAGCGGGCTGCGCGGGCTGGCGGACCGCGTTGACGCACTCGGCGGAACGCTGGCGCTCGAGAGCCCGCCACGAGGCGGCACCCGACTTCTGGCCCGGATCCCGCTTGCCTGACCCGGGGACTTACGATCATACGCAGTGTGATAACAAACGCTCGACGTGTGGGGATATCACCCCGACATGCCGCGCTACGAGCGTCAACGCTCGGATCGCGGCGACTTGTTGACTTCTCCCATGGCGCCGGCTGAGTCAGGCCAGGGCGCGAGCCGCGGAATCCGCGAATACGTGACGTGCTATCCGAGCAAGGACCGAGCGCAGATCCAGCTCGGCCAGCGACGCCCGCTGACGACAACATGATCGCTGACGATGGGCCGGGCGGCGGGTAGCGCGCCGAAGGTCAGTGCAGTGTGTAGCCCCCGTCGGTGACGAGCACTGCACCGGTGGTGAACGACGCCGCGTCGCTGGCGAGGTAGACCACGCTGGGCGCGATCTCCTCGGGCGTCGCGTACCGCTGCATCGGCGCGTCCTCGATCCAGTGCCGCCGGAACCGCGGCTCGTCGACCGGCGCCATCTCGGTCTTCACGTAGCCAGGCGCGATCGCGTTCACCCGGATGTGGTACGGCGCCCACTCCGCCGCGAGGGACTTGGTGAGCTGGTGAACCGCGGCCTTCGATGCGTTGTACGCCGGCTGCCACTGCGGACGGTTCACGATCATGGCGGAGATCGAGCCGACGTTGACGATCGAGCCGCCCCCGGCGTCGATCATGTGCGGCGCGACGGCCTTCGTCATCCGCCACAGCCCGGTCACGTTGACATCGAAGACCGTCGCGAACTCCTCGTCGGGCACCTCGAGCGCCGGCCGGTGGAAGCAGACGCCGGCGTTGTTGACCAGCACGTCGATGCGGCCGTGCGCAGACATCGCCTCGTCCACGATGCGATGCACGTCGTCCCAGTCGGACACGTCGCCGGTCGCGACCGTCGTACGACGCCCCGACCGTTCCGCGATCTCGGTGGCTGCCTCACGGTTGCGGTCCTCGTGCCGGCCGACGAGTACGACGTCCGCACCGGCGTCGGCGATCGCGTCGGCGAAGGCACGGCCGAGGCCCCGGTTGGCGCCGGTGACGAGGGCGGTGCGGCCCTCCAGGCTGAACGGGTTCTTCATCAGTTCCCCTCGTTGACGACAACGACGGACTTCATGCTCATCGGGTCCGCGTCGCTGGTAAGTGCAGCCTCCACCTCGTCGAGCCCGAACCGTGCGGTGACCAGCGCGTCGAGGTCGACGCGACCGGCTGCCGCGAGCGAGATCGCGACGGGCCAGGTGTCGACGTACCGGAAGATGCCGGTCAGCGTCACCTCGCGCACCTGGATGTCCTGCACCGGCAGCGAGATGTGCTCGTCACCGTGACCCACCATCACAGCGGTGCCGCCCGGCCGGACGGCCATCAGTCCATCGAGGAGGGCAGGGGTCGCCCCGGAGCACTCGAGGAACACGTCGGCCCCGAGCTCGGCCGGGTCGAAACCGGCGGTCGGGTCGACCGCCTGCGCCGAGGCGAGCTCGGTGATCCGCTGCCGCCGCGACTCGACGGGGTCGGAAACGATGATGTCGGTGGCGCCCATGGCGCGTGCGGCCAGGGCCGCCACCGCGCCGATCGGCCCGGCGCCGGTGATGAACACCCGGCTGCCGGCCGCCGTACCACCTTTGCGGTTGGCCCAGATCCCGACCGACAGCGGCTC
>WNFV01010652.1_pt1 | contig 11279 bp, 9 predicted proteins | sample 5400101 | NCBI WGS metagenome assembly WNFV01 (sample SAMN13153361, study PRJNA577476) | soil metagenome | isolation source: 115 cm soil or saprolite under grassland replicate 1 | place: USA:California | collected 2016-06-15
CGGCCGTGCCGCTGGCTTGGGTGCTGCCACGACAAAGTCTTGCCGCTGCCGCCGGCGGCGGAACCGTCGCCGAAATCCAGCAGAATTGGAAGAAACTGCTCGCCCCCGGTGCCGATGTCGCGACGACGACGGCACCGATCAGCAAGACCGAAACGGAATGGCAGCAGCTGCTGACGCCGGCTCAGTTCAAGGTCTTGCGACAGGAAGGCACCGAGTACCCGTATTCGAGCCCGCTCAACGGCGAGAAACGAGCCGGCATATTCGTCTGCGCCGGCTGTGCGTTGCCGCTTTTTACATCGCAAATGAAATACGACAGCGGCACCGGTTGGCCGAGCTTTTTCACGTTGATTCCGGGGAGCCTCGCCACGAAACAAGACTTCAAGCTGATCGCACCGCGGACCGAATATCACTGTGTCCGCTGCGGCGGCCATCAGGGCCATATCTTCGATGACGGCCCGCCGCCGACCGGTCTGCGTTATTGCAACAACGGCGTTGCGCTGAGGTTCATCCCACAGAAGGGAGCGTAGCGTTCGGGGTTCGCGCCGGCGACGGGCAGAACGCGGGTGATCACCCGGTGCGGCCGTGGCCGGAGGCGTTCTTTTCCTGATCCGCCAGTTCCTGCCGGACCGCGCGCAACCGGCTTTCCGCGACGGAGATCTGATAGAAGTCGCCGTCGCCGGCCTTGAGCGCCAGCTCGAGCTGCATGACCGCGGCCTTCAAGTTACCCTGCCAGGCGTAGAACTCCGCCTGGTGCTGATGCTGCAGCAGCTGCTTGCCTAGGCCGGCGTAGGCGCGTGCGGCGAGCTGATGCAAAGGGCCGTCCGACGGGAAGCGTTGGAGCTGCTCCGACAGGAAACCGGCCGCTTTCGCCGCCTGGTTGTCCTTCAGCAACGCATCCGGATAGTCGTAGACGAGCTGCATCTTGCGTGGATAGCGGACCAGTGCTGCCTGGTAGCGGACGATCGCCGCCTGGAGCTGGCCCGATTGCGTGAGCACCTGTCCGGCCATACCTTCGATCATCGGATGCGGCGGCGCGGTCTTCTCCAGCGCGGAGAGCTCTTTTTGCGCGCGCTTGAAGTCCTGCGCGCGCAGCAACGCCGCGACCAGTCCGTAGTGCGCGGCGATTTCGTTGTTGAACTTGCGTTCGGCGATCGCGTCCTCGAAGAAAAGAATCGCGTCCTTGGGCGTTCCTTCATAGCTCTTCAGCAGCGCGCGCACCATCTGGAAATCGAGCGAGTCCGGAACCTGGCGAAACGGCTTGCCTTGCGCGCGCGCCTGCACGTCGGCGATCCGCTGGTAGGTGACCGGATGGTCCCGCAGATAGTTCGGTCGCCATCGCCGCGGGGTCGAATCCGGCGGCGACCATGCGCTCGAATCCGATGCGGTCGGCTTCCTCTTCGTTCTGGCGCGTGAAGCTGATCTGGCTCTGTAGCGCAAGTCCCTGCGCCGCCGCAATCGCGCCCTGCGTCATGTCCCCGCTCGACGAGGACTTCGAGCGCGAGGCGAGGACGGCCGCTGCAATGGCGCCCAGGGCCATCAGCACGGCGTCGCGCTGATTGCCGATGCCGCGTGCGATATGGTGCTGCGTGACGTGCGTTATTTCGTGTGCCACCACCGATGCCAGCTCGGATTCGCTTTGGGTGAGCAGGATCAATCCGGTATTGAAGCCGACGAAGCCCCCGGGCAGGGCGAACGCGTTGACTGAGGAATCGGCCATCGCGAAGAACTCGAAGTCGAACAGCGCTCCGGGAATCGCCGTCACCAGGCGGTTGCCAAGCTCGTTCAGATAACCGTTCACTTCCGGGTCGTTGAGATAGCCGCCGCTGCCGCGGATCTGACGCATCACGGTCTCGCCGAGCTTGCGCTCCTGAGCGCCGGACAAGAACGCCGCCGAAGGATCGCCCAGCTCGGGCAGATTCTGCTGCGCGAAAGACATCGGCGTCGTCGCGAGAGAAACCGCGAGCCATGCCACCATCGCGGCGAGCGATCGGCGCGACGTACGAGGGACCGGGGGTGCCAGTGGCATGGTGCTATGATTGCCGCGGTTGGCGGAAAGTTTCTAGCGCAAGGACGGAGCGACGACTGGGCGATGGCGGGGCAGCGCTCACATTTTACCCATTTCGACGCGGCGGGACAGGCGCACATGGTTGATGTCGCCGGCAAGGAAATCACGCGCCGGCTCGCTCGTGCCGGCGGCCGCATTGCGATGCGCCCCGAGACACTCGCACTGATCCGCGCCGGCTCCGCGCAAAAGGGCGACGTGCTGGGCACAGCGCGCATCGCCGCGATCCAGGCGGCCAAGCGTACGGCGGAGCTGATTCCGCTGGCGCATCCGTTGCCCCTCACGCGTGTCGCCGTCGACTTCACGCTCGATGAGCCGGACAGTGCCGTGGTGATCGAGGTTGTCGCAGAGACGATGGATCGCACCGGCGTCGAGATGGAGGCGCTCACCGCGGCCACCGTGGGACTGCTGACGATCTACGACATGTGCAAGGCGGTCGACCGTGGCATGCGCATCGACAACGTACGGCTGCTGGAAAAGTCGGGCGGCAAGTCTGGGCACTACAAGGGCGCATAGGCAGCAACGCAGCGGGCTGTCCATGCTCCGGCAGTCGCGACGCGCGGTGCGAATACTCCGCCGGGAATGCCCTGGGGTTGGTTGGTCAGATGGCCAGGCCACTTGACCACGCTCCATAGAATGGTAAGATTCGAAAGAACATTGGCGGACCGCTTAGGACAGCGAAGGCGGCCGCGGGTTGAAGCCGGCTCCCGGCCACGGAGATCCCACACTTGCCCTTGCAGGCGGTCGAGCCACGCAGGCTCTACCGGCAGATCGCGGACCAAATCGCGCAGCTGATCGCGAGCGGCGAATTCCTGCCGGGCGCGAGGCTGCCGGCGGAACGCGAGCTGGCGACTTCGCTCGGCGTAAGCCGCGCATCGGTGCGCGAGGCGATCATTTCGCTGGAAATGGGCGGGCTGGTCGAGGTTCGCGTCGGGACCGGGATCTTCGTGACCGCGCCTGCTGCCCCGAGCGCCGCGGCGCGCGATGCAGGGCCGGGACCTTTCGAGTTGCTGCAGGCGCGCAAGCTCATCGAGGGCGAGATCGCCGCAGTGGCGGCATCGATGGCGGCGCATCCCGACCTCGACTACCTGCGACGGTGCGTCCTGAACATGGAGGGGCACGTCGACGATTTCGCGGCGCGCGAGGCGAGCGACCGCGAATTCCACTTGGGCATCGCCAAGGCGACGGGCAACGGCTCGCTGGAGCTTGTGGTCGAAGGGCTGTGGGACCAGCGCGCGGAATTGTGGGGGCGCTTGCAGCGACATTTTCATACGCCGGAGCTTGCGCGGAAAACGATCCGCGATCACGCGGCAATTCTCAATGCCATCGCAGCGCGCGACCCGAAGGGCGCGCGCGCCGCAATGCACCGGCATCTCGCGCGCGTCGTGCGCGAATTTCAGCGCGGTCTTGACGACCGCGGGCGCGCGCCGCAGCAGCGTCGGGCCCTTCCGCCGGCCGCGTTGCGCCGCGTGCGACCACGCAGCTGAACATGTTGGACATGAAGGCACCGCCGCGCCGACGGCCTCGACGCATGCAAGAATATGGCTGGCCCGCCAGCCCTGGTACACGTACTCACGAAGGAGGAACAGCATGAGCTCATGCAAGACACTCGATCTGATCGGATTCGCGCGCCGGCGTATGGCGCTGCGCATCGCTGCGGCGGCGCTCGGCGCAGCGGCGTTGCTGACGCTCGTTGCCGGGCCCGCCGCCGCGCAGGCTCCGGCAATGCCGAAGAGTCCGGTGACGATCAATATCGTCGACGTCGCCGGTGACCTGGCGCTCACTCAGGACGCCATCGAGGCCTACCAGAAGAAGCACCCGCAGCTGGTTTCCAAGATCAACTTCACCAAGGCGCCGGCGCCCGAGTTGCCGGGGAAGCTCAAGGCCATGCAGGGTGCAGGCCGCAGCGACATCGACATGGTGCTGACCGGCACTGACTTTCTCGCCGCGGGGATCGAGCAGGGCGTGCTGATGAAGCTCCTCCCGGAATACGCGGCAAAATTCCCGAACCTGATGAGCAACTATCAGCCCACCGCCGCGAAAATGCAGGAGCTCGCGCAGGATTACGGCATCACCGTGGTCTTCATGCCGGCTGGACCGCTGGTCGAATACAACCCCGACAAGGTCAAGCAGGCGCCGACCACGCCTGCGGAGTTGCTGGCGTGGTGCAAAGCCAATCCAAACCGTTTGATCTACGCGCGGCCCGCCAATTCCGGCCCCGGCCGCACGTTCATCATGGGCCTGCCTTACATTCTGGGCGACAAGAACCCGAAGGACCCTGTGAACGGGTGGGAAAAAACGTGGGCATACCTCAAGGATCTGAATTCCTGCATCGAATACTATCCGACGGGCACGGGTGCGGTGATGAAGGAGCTCGGTGAAGGCTCGCGCGACATGACGGTGACGATGACCGGATGGGACATCAATCCGCGCGTTCTAGGCATCGTGCCGAAGAGCTACAAGGTAGGGCCGTTCAAGGGCATGACCTGGATCAACGACGCGCATTACATGGTCATTCCCAAGGGCGTCGCGCCGGAGAAAGTCGCGGTGGTCCTCGACCTGATGGCGTATCTGCTCACGCCGGAAGCGCAGGCATACACGTATGACAAGGGCTATTTCTATCCCGGCCCGGCAGTCAAGAACGTCACGCTGTCGATGGCGCCAAAGGAAAGCCAGGACGCGATCAAGGAATACGGGCGGCCGGAATACGAGGGCTGGCTCGCGCAGTTTCCGCACACGCAGTCGCTCGAGCCCAAGGCGCAAGTGGAGGCATTCCGAATCTGGGACCAGCAGGTCGGCGCACAAAAGACCAAGTGACGCAACTGTCCGAGAGCCAGACGCGTAGCGTCGCAGCGATCGGAAACAGTTGCGTCATCCCGGGCGAGCGCGACGCGCGAGGCCCGGGATCCAAGGTCAGGTGGCGATCGCGTCCACGGTATGAACTTAGGTCCCGGCCTGTGCCGGGACGACGAACCATTGCGTCGTGAGCATCCGATGAAACACGACTTCAAGGAACTTAAGCTCGACCGCGTCACGCGCCAGTTTGCCGGCGCCGGTGGCAAGGCATTCAATGCGCTGGACGAGCTCACGCTGACGGTCAAACGCGGCGAGTTCATCTGCCTGCTCGGACCCTCCGGCTGCGGCAAGTCGACCGCGCTCAACTGCATCGCCGGGCTCATGCAGCTCTCCGGCGGCAGCATCTGGCTCGACGAGCAACGCATCGACACGCTGCCGCCCGAAAAGCGCGGCTTCGGCATGGTGTTCCAGAATTACGCGCTGTTTCCGCACATGACCGTGGCCAAGAACATCGGTTTCGGACTCAAGATGCGCGGCGTATCGCTGGCCGCCATGGGACCTCGGGTCGCACACGCACTCAAGCTCGTTCAGCTCACCGGTCAGGAGCACAAGCTGCCGGGCCAGCTCTCCGGCGGCCAGCAGCAACGCGTCGCCATTGCGCGCGCCATCGTCATCGAGCCGCCGCTGATCCTCATGGACGAGCCGCTTTCGAACCTCGACGCCAAGCTGCGCATCGAGACGCGTGCGGAGATCCGGCGCATTCACCGCGAGCTCGATCGCGCCACGATCTATGTGACGCACGATCAGGACGAGGCCTTGTCGCTCGCCGATCGTATCGTCGTGATGAAGGACGGCGTGGTCCAGCAGATCGGAACGCCGGCAGAGGTCTACGCGCAACCGGCCAATCTGCACGTCGCGCGCTTCATGGGCTATCGCAACGTGCTGGAGCTCCACGTCGCGCGCGAAGACGGCGATCGCGTTCAGCTAAGCGGCGGCGACGTCCTAATCACCGGCGTGCGCAAGCAACCGCTCAACGGTGCGCGCGCTGCGGTGGCGGTCCGTCCCGAGGAAATCTCGGTCGGCGAGGGACCCGGCGGCCTCAACACCATCGCCGGGCGCGTGGAGAACGTCGAATACTCCGGCCGCGATTCGCTGCTCGATGTCGTGACGTCCTCAGGCACTCTTCTGCACGTCCGCGGACCGGTAACCACGGCGCTCAACGATATCGTTCGCGTGTACGTGCCGGTGGAGCGCGCGCTGGTCTATCCCGCGGAATAAAGCGCGGCGCGCCGATGACGACCGCTGCCAAGTCCCGCATGCCGCTCGATCCGGCGTTGCTTCTGGTCGTGCCGGCGGCAGCGTTCATGCTCCTGCTGTTCGTATACCCGTTTCTTTACGGGCTGTTGCTCTCCTTCAACCCGAAGGAGGGCAACTGGCTCGCGAACTACCAGTTCTTTTTCACGACCGACAACGAGTGGCCGACGATCTGGACGACGCTCAAGCTTGCGCTGCCGGCGACGCTCATCAATGTCGGCTTTGCGCTTCCCATCGCGTACAAGATGCGCTTGAAGTCGCGCTACCAGCGCTGGATCACCACGATCCTGGTCGTGCCGATCACACTCGGCACCGTCTTGATCGCCGAAGGCATGCTGATCTATTTCGGGCCCAAGGGCTGGCTGTCGCAGGCCCTGCAGTTCTTCCATCTGTACGACGGCCCTATTCGCCTGACGCACAATTACTGGGGCGTGCTGATCTCGCTGGTGATCTCCGGGTTCCCCTTTGCGTTCCTGCTGATTCTTTCCTACATCACCGGCATCGACCCTGTGCTCGCGCGTGCGGCAGCCACGCTGGGGGCGGGCCCGAAGTCCCAGTTTCGGCACATCTACCTGCCGCTGCTTGCACCCGGGCTCGCTATGTGCTTTTGCCTGGCGTTCGTGCAGGCGTTTTCGGTGTTTCCGTCCGCCATCCTGCTCGGCTCGCCCGCCGGTCCCACGCGCGTGATATCCATCGCGGCGTACGAGGCGGCGTTCGAGCAATACGATTACGCGCTGGCGTCCGCGATCGCGATGATCATGGGCCTGGTGCAGCTCCTCATCGTCGCGGCGGTCCTTGCGCTGCGGAACGCGTTCTATCGCGGCCCCGTCACCGGAGGAAAAGGCTAGCCGCATGACTAAAGCGCGCCAGGATCTGCACGCATGGTTCGATCGCGCCTGGCGGGGCCTGCTGCTGGGCCTGATGACGCTGTTCGTCGTCAACATCGGCTTGATGATTGGCGCGGTCGCGACGAGTTCGTTCGCGAGACGTTGGCTCGGCACGTGGCTGCCCGAAGGCTGGACCACGACTTGGTATACCGCGGCGTGGAAGGAATTCCAGCTCGACTCGGTGCTCTGGGTCACCGTGGAGGTCGTCTTTGCAGTCGTCTTCCTCGCGCTCCTGATCGGCGTGCCGGCCGCGTACACGCTGGCGCGCCGCAACTTCCCGGGCAAGAGGATGCTGCTGCTCCTCTTCCTGCTGCCGCTGATGGTGCCGCCAATCACTTACGGCATCCCGTTGGCCACCGTGCTCTACAAGCTCCAGCTCGCGGGAACAATCTACGGCGTCATTATCGCCAACCTCATCCCGGCGGCGCCGTTCGTGATACTGGTGATGACGCCGTTCATCGAGCAGATCGATCCCAACCTCGAATCGGCCGCGCGCGTCTTTGGCGCGAGTACGGGACGCATGTTCTGGCACATCCTCGTGCCGCTGCTGGGCCCCGGCATTCTCGCCGCGTCGCTACTGGTGCTGGTGCGGACGATCGCCCTCTTCGAGCTCACCTTCCTGACCGCGGGCCCCGATTCGCAGACGCTGGTCGTGGCGCTGTACTACGCCGTGTTCGCCGCCGGCGTGCGCGCACCGCAGTCGGTGGACGCGATGGCGATGGTTTACATGGGCGTGACGCTGGTGTGGCTGCTCATCGCCCTGCGCTTCGTGAATCCCACGCAGCTCGTGTCGCGCGTCAAGGAACATCCGCAACCAGCCGCGTGAGCCCGCGGCGCGGGGCCCCGCGCGCAGCGTGGGGATCGCGCGAGGCGAATCGCGGCAAGAGGCCGACACGTAAACGATGGATTTGCGCAGACCCTGCAAGGAGGCCGCGGTATGAGCCGACTTTCGCTCGGTACATTGTCGGCGCTGTCCCCAACCGTCGCCCGACCGGCCTACGATCCGAATTCCGTCGACATCGGCATCATCCACCTCGGCATCGGCGCCTTCCATCGCGCCCAGACCGCCGTTTACTGCGACGACGCGCTCGCGCTGGAACCCGGCTCTTGGGGGATCTGCGGCGTGAGCCTGCGCTCGGCGGACATTCGCGACCGGCTGTCGCCGCAGAACGGCCTCTACACCGCCGTCGAAAAGAGTCCAAGCGGCGTCCGCCGCCGCGTGATCGGCAGCGTGCGCGAAGTGCTGTTCCTGGGCGACCAGCGCGACGCCGTGCATGCGCGTCTCGTCGCGCCCGGCACGCGGATCGTCACGCTCACCATTACCGAAAAGGGCTATTGCCACGATCCGGCGACCGGCAAGCTCAACTTCGCGCATCCGGATATCGTGCACGACCTCGCGCAACCGGAGCGCCCGCAGAGTGCGATCGGCCTGATCGTGGCGGGGCTCGACGCGCGAAGGCGCTCCGGCGAACGTGCCTTCACGGTCGTATGCTGCGACAACCTGCCGCACAACGGCGCGCTCGTGCGCGGCCTGGTCATCGCGTTTGCGCAGGCGCGCGATCCGGCGCTCGCGCGCTGGATCGAAGACAACGCGAGCTTTCCCTCGACCATGGTCGACCGCATCGTCCCGGCGACGACCGACGCCGACATCGCCGAGAACGATGCCGCGCTCGGGCTGCACGACGCGGCGCCGGTCATGCACGAGCCGTTCCGGCAATGGGCGATCGAGGATGACTTCGTCGCGGGGCGGCCGGCCTGGGAGCGCGCGGGCGCGGAGCTCGTTCGCGACGTCGCGCCGTTCGAGGCGATGAAACTCCGCTTGCTCAACGGCAGTCATTCGGCCTCCGCCTATCTCGGATTTCTGGCGGGGCACGAGTTCATCTACCAGGTCGCCGCGCACGAGGAGTTCGTCGCGTTCATGCGCCGGCTCATGCGCGATGAGGTCGCGCCGACGCTGAAGTTGCCGCCGGGAGTCGACGTTGCAGCGTACGAAGAAGCGCTGATCGCCCGCTTCGGCAACCCGGCGTTGCCGCATCGTACGCAGCAGATCGCGATGGACGGCTCGCAGAAGCTGCCGCAGCGTCTGCTCGGTACCGTGCGCGACAATCTCGCCGTGGGTCGCCCGATCGCGCTGCTCGCGCTCGCCGTCGCCGGGTGGATGCGTTACGCGAGTGGCCGCGACGAAGCCGGACGCGAGATCAAGGTTTCCGATCCACTGGCGGGCGAATTCGCCCGCATCGCTGCCGCGCATCGCGGCGATCCACCGGCGCTTGCGCGCGGATTCTTAAGTTTGCACGCGATCTTCGGCGATGATCTCCCCGCCGAACCGCGCTTCGCCGGCAAGGTCGCGAGCTGGCTTTCGGCGCTGTTTGCCGACGGTGCGGCGCGCACTGTCGCGCGCGCAACGGCCGGTTGATTGCGACGCGCCGGTTCTTCAACATGGAGCACCTGGAATGATCCCGCTCAAGCTCGAGCCCGACCGCCTGTTTTCCGCGGAGCCCGGCCAGCGCGCGCTCGCCCGCGCACTGTACGCGACGGTGAAGGATCTGCCGATCGTGAGCCCGCATGGACATACCGATCCACAATGGTTCGCGGACGACGCACCGTTCACCGATGCGTCCGCCCTGTTCATCACACCCGATCATTATGTGTTCCGGATGCTCTATAGCCAGGGTGTGCGCCTCGAGGATCTCGGCATCCCGCGGCGCGACGGTGGATCGATCGAGAAGGACGCGCGCAAGATCTGGCACATTTTCGCCGGCCACTGTGCGCTTTTCCGCGGAACGCCAACGCGCCTCTGGCTCGATCATGCGTTCCACGAAGTGTTCGGCATCCGCGAACGGCTCACCACAGAGTCGGCGGACCGTTTGTTCGATCTCATCAATGTCTGTCTCGCCAGACCCGAGTTTCGCCCGCGGGCGCTATTCGAGCGCTTCAACATCGAAGTGATCGCGACGACCGAGTCGCCGCTCGATCCGCTCGCGCATCATGCCAAGATCCGCGCATCGGGCTGGAAGGGCCGCGTCTTGACCGCGTATCGCCCCGATCCGGTGGTCGATCCGGAGTTCGACGGCTTCGCGGCCAACGTAGCGAGGCTGGGCGAGCTCACCGGCGAGCCTACTGCGACCTGGCGCGGGTATCTGGCCGCGCATCGCCAGCGGCGCGCTTTCTTCAAGACAATGGGCGCGACCTCGACCGACCACGGCCACCCGACCGCACAGACCTGCGATCTCGGCGAAGGTGAATGCGAAGCGTTGTTCGCCAAGGCGCTGAGAGGCGTCGCGAGCCCGGCCGAAGCCGAAACCTTTCGCGGGCAGATGCTGACCGAGATGGCGCGGATGAGCCTGGAGGACGGCCTCGTGATGCAGATCCATCCGGGCTCGTTTCGCAATCACAATCCACAAATCCTCCGGCTGTTCGGCCGCGACAAGGGCTCCGACATCCCGACCCGTACCGACTATGTCCGCGCGCTCAAACCGCTGCTCGATCGCTTCGGCAACGAGCGCGGCCTCACGGTGATTCTGTTCACGCTCGACGAAACCGTCTATGCGCGCGAGCTCGCCCCGCTGGCGGGCCACTATCCCGTGCTCAAGCTCGGTCCACCATGGTGGTTCCACGACAGCCCGGAGGGCATGCTGCGCTTCCGCGAGCAGGCGACCGAGACCGCGGGCTTCTACAACACGGTCGGATTCAACGACGACACGCGCGCGTTTCTGTCGATCCCGGCGCGGCACGACGTCGCGCGCCGCATCGATTGCCGCTTTTTGGCGCGGCTCGTTGCGGAGCACAGGATCGGAGAGGACGAGGCCCACGAGCTGGCGCCCGAGCTTGCCTATGGTCTCGCCAAGAGGGCCTACCACCTTTGATACACGCGCTTGGGCGTCACTGCGCGCTGCTGTTCGTGCTCGCATGGGCGCTCGACGTATTCGCGGCGCATCCGCTGCTCACCGAGGATACCGGCACGCAGGGCGCAGAAAAGTTCGAGCTCGAGCTCGGCAACGCCTGGACGCGCGACGGCGGCGATCGAGCCTACGAATTCGGCCCGCAACTTTCGTACGGGCTGCTGCCGAATCTCGACAGCATCCTGAGGCCGACCTGGATCGCGCTCCGCACCGCCGACGATGCCGCGGCGATCACGGCCCGCAGTGCAGGCGATACGGCGATCGACATCAAATGGCGGTTCTATGAGTCGGGTGCGGTCAGCGTGGCGACGCGAGCGG
>WNFV01008867.1_pt1 | contig 11269 bp, 12 predicted proteins | sample 5400101 | NCBI WGS metagenome assembly WNFV01 (sample SAMN13153361, study PRJNA577476) | soil metagenome | isolation source: 115 cm soil or saprolite under grassland replicate 1 | place: USA:California | collected 2016-06-15
AGGTGACCGCGAGGGTGCTGGCGAACGGTTTCGCGGGCGCCTTCGTCCACCGCCTGTTCCTCCCGTCGCGTTCGGGTCGGGTGGGCGGGCCAGTGTCTCTATCTCGGCGGAAGACAGATCCTCGATCCGCTGGTCGACCAGATGTGGGTGCGATAGGCGACCTTGCATGGCGGCGACTCAGCACAGAGGACGAATGCCGGGAGGCGAGCACTGGCCGCTGTCGTGATCGGATCAGAGCCGCAAACTCGGTTGTTGATCTGGAGAAACGCAGTCGTTCATGGCCGTGATCGCCGAGAGCGACGACAAAGGTCAGCGTTCGCGGCTCGCCTTGCTTGCAAACAAGTGTTGCAAACATCCAGGACATCACCAGGCACCACAGGACGGCACCAGACAACATGAACAGGCCCGCTGACCTGGACTGGATAGCACTGGACGGCACCAGATAACACCCGGCAACATGACCGTCCCGAACTTCAAAACCGGTGTGCCGCCGAGAGCCGGCAGGCGGGTTCGATTCCCGTCCGCCTCCGCGACGCCGTGACCAGCGGAAACACGCGAGCGAAGGGAACAGTGTAAGGGCCCCCGAGCATCGGGTGGCGCGCTCGCGAGGCCACCTGCAGGCGACCCCCGGCGCAGACAAGAGCCTCCACAGACGGCCACTCCCTCGGGTTCCCGAACGCAAGGTCGTCCGCAGTCGCGACTCCGACAACACTTCGCTGCGAGCCCGACCTCGCCTCGCGAACAGCCGTCGTGGCGGCCGTCGCCGCGCTTCGCCGGTTCGGACCGGCCCTCGCCGAGTGGGGCATGAGGAAGTGCGAGGAGATGTTCGATCGGATGCCCGAGGAGTTCCCGCTCAAGCGGATGATGCGCAGCGTCGAGGAGATCCGGGAGCAGAACACGCGAATCCTGCGGGAGCTGGAGGAGGGACGTCGGCAGCCGGCGCTGGCTGCGGCCGACTGATCCGACGATCGACGCGAGCCCGGGACGAGGCGGGCATCGCCGTCGACCTCGCCACGCCGAGGTTGACTGTCATCCCGGTGCGCTCGCGTCCGCGAGTGCGCTGTCGTTGAAGGTCGTCACCGTGCTGGGCATGGCAACGGTGCTTGCCGGATGGGTGCTGTGGCTGAAGGACATGAGCCTCGCCGGCTCCCTCGGCGACTGGGTGAGCTCGAGGTTCGGGCTCGTCCTGACCATCGGCGGCGTGCTGGCGACCACGTCGGCGTTCGTCGGCGCGATCGGGGTGGGGCTTCGCGTGGAGCGCTTGAGCACGAAGACCGTGGCTACCCACGTCGGCAACATCTTCGCCAAGCTCCACGTGCGGAACCGGGCGGAGGCGGCAACATTCGCCCAGAGCCACCTCACCGCCGAGACGCCCGCTCGCTGAACGCGGGTGCCGAGATTCGGTAATCCTGCCGATCCTTCGCCGGCACCCGCCTGCCAGGCTCCGGTCGACGACCGAGAGGAGGCGAGAGATGGCGAAGGACGACGTGGACCGAGGGGCGCCCCGCACCCCGTGGCGGAACCCGGTCCTGCGGTTCGAAGGGTCGACCCGGGCCTCGGCGGAGACCGTATACGGCCTGCTGGCCGACCTCCAGAGCCACCTGGAGTGGGCCGGCCGGCGCCAGTCCGAGACCACCCGGCTGCTGACGATGGAGGCTCCGCCCGGTCCCGCGGGGGTGGGGACCGAGTTCTTCAGCACGGGAACGGACGGCAAGGTCGCCCGGTGGTCGGACCGGTCGGTGGTCACGGAGGCCACGCGCCCGGCGGTGTTCGAGTTCGTCACGGACGGCCTGCGCCGGGGGAAGCCTGGCAGCCGCCCCTGGCGGGCCACCGCGGTGCACCGTTACGAGATCGTTCCGGCGGGCGAGGGGTGCCGGGTGACCTACACGGAGGACCTGACCAGGCTGACGGGCGCGCCCCGCATCCTGTTCTCCGCACCGATGAGCCGGATCGTGTTCCTGATCGCCGCCAGGTACATGCGCCGGGGCTTCGACAACCTGCTGGCCCTGGCCGAGGAGCGGGCCGGCGAGCCCGCGGAAGGGAGGGTGTGATGGGATCGCTGGCGAGGTTCCCGGTGTACGCGGTGCTCCCCGCCTCGGACTTCGAGCGGGCCAGAGCGTGGTACCGGGAGAAGCTGGAGCTCACGCCATCGGAGGAGCTGCCCGGCAACGCCTGGTACCGCTGCGCCGACTGAACGTGGTTCATCCTCACCCAGACGCCCAACGCCAGAACGGCCAGAACACGGCGGCCGGGTTCACGGTGAAGGAGATCGAGTCGGCGATGGAGGGACTCCGATCGCGGGGCGTGGTGTTCGAGGAGTACGACTTCGGCGAGATGGGCGGGACCGAGAACGGCCTGATGAAGATGGGCTCCACGAAGGCGGCATGGTTCAAGGACAGCGAAGGCAACATCATCGAGCTCAGCCAGACCGGCTAACCTCGGCATCCGGCCGGACCCGAGGTCAGCCCGGGTGGCTACGCTTCGGGTGCCGCGCTCCGCTCGCTGTCGAGCATCGCCATCTGGCGCTCGTCGTAGCGGTCGCCGGCGGCCGCGCCGGGGGGCGCCGCGCGCTCGATCGCCTCGAGGTCTGCATCGGTCAGCTGCAGCTCGAGCGCGGCAAGCGCCTCGGCCAGGCGCGCACGCCGGGTCGTCCCCACGAGCGGGACGATGTCGTCGCCGCGGGTGAGGAGCCATCCGATCGCGATCTGGGCCACCGTCGCGCCCTTCTGGTCGGCGATCGCGCGGAGGGCCTCGACGAGCGCGAGGTTGCGATCCAGGTTCTCCGGCCGGAACCGCGGCATGCGCGCCCGGATGTCGCCGGGCGACAGCGCGCGATCCCTCGACCACGCACCCGCGAGCAGCCCGCGAGCGAGCACGCCGTACGCGGTGACGCCCACGCCCAGCTCGCGGCAGGTCGGAAGGATCTCCGCCTCGATCCCACGCGACAGCAGGGAGTATTCGATCTGCAGATCGGCCACGTGATGCACCGCATTCGCGCGGCGAACCGTCTCGGCCCCCGCCTCCGAGAGGCCGACGTGGCGCACGTGGCCGGCCGCGATCATCTCCGCGATGGCCCCGACCGTGTCCTCGATCGGGACCGCTGGGTCCACCCGTCCGAGGCGATAGATGTCGACGTGGTCGGTGTCCAGCCGCCGAAGGGTGTAGGCGAGGAAGCTCTTCACGGCCACCGGTCGCCCGTCCACGCCGATGAAGGCGCCGTCGGGCGCGCGGAGCGCTCCGAACTTGACGCTGATCGCGACGGCGTCGCGGTCGCGGCCTCGCAGGGCTTCGCGGATCAGGAGCTCGTTGTGACCCATGCCGTAGTAGTCGCCCGTGTCGAGCAGGTCGATCCCGGCGTCAAGCGCCGCATGGATCGTGGCGATGCTCTCCGCCTCGTCGACCGGGCCGTAGGCCCCGGACATCCCCATGCAGCCCAGGCCGATCGCGGAGACGCGAGGACCGGTGGTGCCCAGCCGCAGGGTCTTCAATGGCATCCCCCTCCTTCGAGTCGACGTGTCTTCAATGATCGCCGGAGACCACGGCGAACGCGCCGTAGCCGACGACGCTCCCACGATCGCCGGTCACGTCGCCGGAGGTGCGGAGGTCGAGCGGGGTGATCGCCAGGCCGCGGTGGCGCGCGTGGGCGACGAGGCCGCGCAGGGCGTGAACCCCGCAGGCGGCGTCCGCCGCGATCGCAAAGGCGTCCCGGGCCACCACAGCAGCCGCGGTGCGCCCGTCGATCGCCTGCGCCATACGGTGATCGCGGTAGTGGCTGAGGTCGGTGCTGACCAGGACCAACGCGCCCGCGTCGGCCAGCGCGCCGATCAGCGCGGCGATCTCTCCGGGGTCGGCGTCGCCAACGGCCACCGGGAGCACCCGGAGGGCCGAAGCGAGCACCCGCTGCAGGAACGGTAGCTGGACCTCGAGCGCATGGTCCTGGTCATGCGGCTCTTCGTCCCGGACCGCGCCACAGGCGGCTGCCACCCCGGCGAGCTCCGCGTCCACGTCGACGGTCCCGAGCGGCGTCGCCCAGGCTCGCGCCGCCGATACGGCGGCCCCCCGCAGCGGGACGAAGTGCGCCGGCCCGAGCAGGGCCACGCGGTCCGGCCGCGAGGCCGCTCGGGACAGCAGCGCGTAGGCCGTGGCGGCGACCGGGCCCGAGTAGCGGTAGCCGGCGTGCGGCACGATCAGCCCCAGCGGATCGGGGACGCCCGACGGCGGGAAGGCTTCGGACAGCAGGCGATCGACCTCGGCGGCCAGCGAACGCGGATCGCCGGGGTAGAAGGTGCCCCCCGCCACCGGGCGGCGGACCGGGGGCGTCATCCTCCGCCGAGCAGCACGGGGAGCCGGCGTGGCCCCCACCGGCCGGGCTCGCTCTCGAACACGCCGGCGCACCGGGTTCCGCATGAGGCGCACCGGCCGTCGGCGGTCAGGTGCCAGTCCCCGAGCCGGTACCAGTCGCGTTCGATCAGCATCCGGCCGCAGCCCGTGCAGTACGTGCTCTGTCCCTCCGTGTCATGGGCGTTTCCCGTGTAGGCGTGGCGGAGGCCGTTCGCCATGGCCAGGCGCCGGGCGCGGCTCAGCGTGGCCGGCGGCGTCGGCGGCCGGTCGCGCATCTTCCAGTCCGGGTGGAACGCCGTGAAGTGCATCGGCACGTCGGGCCCGAGGCGCTCGACGGCCCACCGCGTCATGTCGTCGATCTCGTCGTCGGAGTCGTTCAGCCCGGGGATCAGCAGGTTCGTGACCTCCACCCAGACGTCGGTCTCGTGCACCAGGTACTCGAGCGTCTCCTTCACCGGCTCGAGGTGGGCCGCGCAGACGTCGTGGTAGAAGCCGTCGGTGAAGGCCTTCAGGTCGACGTTCGCCGCATCCATGTGGCGGTAGAAGTCGGCCCGCGGATCAGCGCACATGTAGCCGGCGGTCACCGCCACCGCCCGGATGCCCCGCGCCCGGCACGCGTCGGCCACGTCCATGGCGTACTCCATGAAGATCACGGGGTCGTTGTAGGTGAACGCCACGCTGCGGCATCCGAGGCGCTCGGCCGCCGCCGCAAGGTCCTCGGGCGAGGCGGCGTCGGCCAGCGTGTCGATCTCGCGGGACTTGGAGATGTCCCAGTTCTGGCAGAACCGGCAGGCCAGGTTGCACCCGGCGGTACCGAACGACAGCACCGACGTGCCGGGGAGGAAGTGGTTGAGCGGCTTCTTCTCGATCGGATCGACGCAGAACCCGCTGGACCGACCGTAGGTGGTCAGGACGATCCGGTCGTCCTGCCGCATCCGCACGAAGCACAGCCCCCGCTGCCCCTCGTGGAGCCGGCAGGCCCGCGGACAGACGTCGCACTGCACCCGCCCGTCGTCCAGGCGGTGCCAGTGGCGCGTTGGGTACACGTCGGCGGGTTCGGAAAGGCCCGTTTCCACACCTCCATGATGCGCCTAAAACCTGCGGAGGTCAGCCAGATCCCGCGCACCCGAACGGTACGCTGTTCAGCGCGATGGCCCCGCGGGTCGGTGCTTCGTCGGAACCGCCACCCTCGCCCGAGGCGGGGGCGCCCCGCTCGACGCCGGGCGGGGCCCGGCGGTACGTCGCGACCGCGGTGGCGCTGCTCCTGACCGCGGTCGTTGTCGCGACGACCGTGTACCTGGTGGACCGCCGGGAGCTCTCGCGGGTCCGGTCGGACCTGGCGGACGTGCGGCGTGACCTCGAGGGGCTGAACGACCGTGTCGCCGGTCTCACCGACGAGCGAGACCGGTTGCGCGAGCGCGTGGACGCCCTGTCGCGGCTGGCCGGTGATCCACTCGACGACGGCGACTACACCGTTCGGGTGCGCGCCGCGGTGCACGGCCGGCCGGACCGCCTGGGCGTCTCGGTCCTGACCGGCCCCGCGGGCGGGACGGGCTGGCGGCTGCTCGAGGTGGCCGCCGGCGCCGACGTCCGGCTCGCGGCCGTCCCCGGGCTCGACCCGACGGTGATGAATTTCGTGCGGTTCGCGCGGATGTTCAACGGTGGGAGGCCCGAGGACGACGCCCTGCATACCGTGCGCTTCCGGATCGCCCTGGCCGGCGGCCGGGTCACCGCGATCAAGAGCCTCGACGCGGTGGCGCCGGCCGCGCTCGAGCCAGGCGCGACCGGTCCGTTCGTCGAGGCGCTGCAAGAGCGACTCGCCGCGCTGCGGTTCGACGTGGGCCCCAGGGACGGGACGTTCGGCGACGACACCTCCCACGCGGTGGTGGCCTTCCAGAAGGTCAACGGGCTGCCTCGTGACGGGACGGTGACGCGAGCGACCTGGGAGGCCATGGCGCGACCGGTGATCCCGGCCGCACGGAACCGGTCGAGCGGGGAGACCATCGAGGTCGACCTGACCCGGCAGGTCCTGTACCTGGTGCGCGATGGGCGGATCGTGCGCATCGTCGACGCGTCGACGGGCGGGGGGTACGCCTTCACGACGAAGGGCGTCCAGAAGGTCGCGATCACGGTCACCGGCGAGTTCCGGATCTACTGGAAGATCGAGGGCTGGTACCAGAGCAGCCTGGGCCCGATGTACCGGTCGAGCTTCTATTACCGCGGCTTCGCCATCCACGGGTACGGCTCGGTGCCGCCGTACCCCGCGAGCCACGGCTGCGTCCGCGTGACGTTCGCCGCGGTGGACCGCCTGTGGCCGCACCTGTTCGAGGGGATGCCGGTCTCCGTCTACCGGGGCTAGGGCGCCCCGAGGGTCACGGTTTCCTTCGTCCTTCCTATACTCGACCGAACGTCGTCGACATCGTCGGCGACGTTCTGGTTCCTCGGACGCCCGTGCGGAAGGGGGGAAGGCAGGTGAACGAACCGGCGATCGTCGCCGAAGGCCTGGTGAAGCGCTTCGGCGACGTGCGGGCCCTCGACGGCGTCGATCTGGAGGTCGACCAGGGCTCGGTCCTCGGCCTCCTCGGCCCGAACGGGGCCGGCAAGACGACGGCGATCCGGATCCTGTCGACGCTGCTCTCTCCCGACGCCGGGAGCGCCCGGGTTGGCGGCTTCGACGTGGTCCACCAACCGGTCCAGGTCCGCCGCCTGATCGGCCTGACCGGCCAGTACGCCGCCGTGGACGAGCTGCTGTCCGGGCACGAGAACCTCTACATGATCGGCCGGCTGTTGGGACTCTCGAAGCCGGCCGCGCGCCGGCGGGCGAGCGAGCTCCTGGCCAACTTCGAGCTGAGCGAGGCGGCCGTGAAGGTGGTCAAGGCGTACTCCGGCGGTATGCGCCGGCGCCTCGACCTGGCCGCCAGCCTGGTCGGGCGGCCGCGGTTCCTCTACCTGGACGAGCCGACCACCGGCCTCGACCCGCGCAGCCGCCGCCAGCTCTGGAACATGATTCGCGGGCTCGTCCGCGAGGGGGCGACCGTCCTGCTGACGACCCAGTACCTGGACGAGGCCGACAGCCTGGCGCACCGCATCGCGGTGATCGACCACGGGCACGTGATCGCCGTGGGGACCTCGGACGAGCTGAAGGCGAAGACCGGCGGCCTGGTGATCGAGGCGCGGATCGAGGCGAGGTACCTCGACGCGGTGGCGCGGATCCTGGCCGAGATCTCCGGGAACGAGGCGGCCATCGACCGGGAGGCGAACGTGATCACCGTGCCGGTCGGCGACCCGGGCGCGCTGCCGGTCGCACTGCGGCGCGTGGACGAGGCCGGCTGCCTGGTGACCGAGCTGGCGCTGCGCCGGCCGAGCCTCGACGAGGTCTTCTTCGCCCTCACCGGTCACCCCGCGGAGCCGGAATCGTCCGCGGAGGAGCCCGAGCCAGAACCCGAGAGGAGCATCCGATGAGCGTCGCGACCGCCACGATCCCGGCCGGCCGCGTCGGCCTGCGCGAGGCTGTCCGTCACGCGCTCGTGCTGATGCGCCGGAGCCTGCTGCACATCAAGTCCGACCCGGAGCAGCTGGTCGGGATGACCATCCAGCCGCTGATGTTCCTGGTGCTGTTCGTCTACGTGTTCGGCGGGGCGATCGCCGGCTCGAGCCGGGAGTACCTGCAGTTCGCGCTGCCGGGGATCCTGGTGCAAGGCCTCGCGTTCACCGGCTTCAGCACCGCGCTCGGGCTGAACAAGGACTTCCAGCAGGGACTGATCGACCGGTTCCGCTCGCTCCCGATCTCCCGGGCGGCCGTGGTCAGCGGGCGCATCGCCGGGGACGCGGTGCGCGTGCTCTGGAGCGTGGTGCTGATCGTCGGCTTCGGCGTGTTGATCGGGTTCCGCTTCCACGGCGGCTTCGCCGGCGGGATCGGCGGCCTGGCCCTGGCGGCGCTGTTCGGCGTCGTGATGTGCTGGCCGATGGCGTTCATCGGCATCGCGGCGAAGAGCCCGGAGGCGGTGAACACGGGCGGCTTCATGGTGATCCTGCCACTGACGTTCGCCAGCACGGTGTTCGCGCCGGCCGAGTCGATGCCCGGCTGGCTCGCGGCGTTCGTGAAGGTCAATCCGATCACGAAGGTCGTCGACGCCACCCGTGGGCTGCTGCTCGGCGGGGCGGTGGCCCGGCCGCTGTGGCAGGCCCTCGTCTGGCTGGTCGTGATCACCGCGGTGTTCGCGCCGCTGGCGATCCGCCTGTACCGCCGCCGGGTCTGAGCGGTCAGCCCGCGCCGGCGTCCGCCCAGCGCCCGCGGACGCCCGCGAGCGACAGCCGCTCGATCTGGGGCGGGAGGACCGGATCGCTGCGCAGGACGTCGCCGGCGGGCTCCAGGCCGAGCAGCACCCGGAGCAGCAGCAGGGGGGTCCCCGTCGCCCAGGCCTGCGGGCTCGACGCCGTGGGGTACTCGACCGGGAACTCCGTCAGCGAGCGCGGGTAGCCGGCGAACACTTCGGGCAAGCGCCAGTCGAAGTACGTCGCCGCCTCGAGCAGCGCGTACGCGATGCGGGCCGCGTCCTCACGGTAGCCGTACCGCGCCAGCCCGGCCGCGACGAACGCGCTGTCGTGGGGCCACACGGTCCCGTTGTGGTACTCGATCGGGTTGTACCCGACCATCCCTTCGGCCATCGTCCGCACGCCCCAGCCCGAGAACATCCGCTCGCTCATCAGGTGCCGCGCGACCGCCTCGGCCCTGTGGTCGTCGACGATCCCGCTCCACAGCAGGTGGCCGATGTTGGACGTCAGGCTGTCCACCTGGCGCTTCTCCCCGTCGAGGGCGAGCGCGAAGAACTCGCGGTCGGGGATCCAGAAGTCCTCGTTGAACCGGGCCTTCAGCTCGTTCGCGTCCCGGTCCAGCCGCTCGCCGAGCGCCGGATCGTCCCAGACCTCACGGGCCAGCCTGGCGCACCGGCGCTTGGCGTCGTAGACGTACCCCTGCAGCTCGCACGTCGCGCGGGGAAGCGTGGAGTTGCTCCCGTCGGCGTGCAGGATCGAGTTCCAGGAGTCCTTCCAGCACATGTTCTCCAGTCCGGTCTCCTCGTTCCGGCGCTGGTACTCCACGTAGCCGTCGCCGTCGCGGTCCCCGTGCTCGTCGATCCACGCCAGGGCCGCCCGGGCGTTCGGCTCGAGCTCCCGGACCAGCTCGGCGTCGCCCGTCCAGCGCTCGGTCTCCTCCAGCAGGACGAGCCACAGCGGCGTGGCGTCCGCGGTCCCGTAGTAGGGGGAGTGCGGCCGCTCCGCGAAGTGGGTGAGCTCGCCGACGCGGAGCTCGTGCAGGATCTTGCCGGGCTCCTCGTCGCGGAAGTCGTCCACCGTCTGCCCCTGGCGCGCGGCCAGCACGCGCAGCGTGGTCTGCGCGAGCTCGGGCGTGAACGGGAGGCTCTGGAAGCTCGTGATGAGGCTGTCGCGGCCGAACAGCGCCATGAACCAGGGAAGGCCGGCCGCCGGGACCGACGCCCCGGGGAGGATGTCCGGATAGAAGCGGAGCGCGGCGAGGTCCACCAGGCTTCGCCAGTAGATGTGCCCGAGCTTGTCCCAGCTCGACTCCAGCCGGGGCGCACGCTCGATCCATTCGTCCAAACCGAGCTTCATGTTCGGGAGCGGGTGATGGATCGACCCGTGCCCGTGCTTCGGACGCGGCGCCGCCTCCGCTCGCGGGATCACGTCCAGGCACGTCGTCCAGTCCCCGTGGGGTGGGATCTCGACGGAGAAGCGGAGCCCCTCCTCCCCCACCGTGGCCGGCTCGCCCGACGAGATCACGGTCTCCCGAACGAAGTCCTCGCGCCGGTAGCCGAGCACGAGCGACCCGTCGCGCACCTCGCGATACAGGTCCCCCTTCTTCTGCAGCGCGTCCTTCACCTCGAACAGGTCGGCAAAGTCCGCGTCCGCCGCCACGCTCAACCTGACCGTGACCGGGTCGGCGGAGTGGTTCAGCATGTGCACGTCCTCGTGGATGCCGTCGCCGACCGTGCGCTGCCGGATCACCGAGAGCGCGGGGTTCGTGTAGATCGTCCCCGTCGGCGGGTACAGGAAGAACTGCGCCGAGAAGTAGTCCACGTCATCCGTCGAGAGGACCTCGAGCGGCCGGTCTTCGACGGTCAGGATCCAGCGCGAGAGGAAGCGGGTGTCGCGGTAGAACAGCCCGTGCGGCTGATCGGGTCCGGCGTCGATGTCCCCCCGCCGATCGCTCACGACGAAGGTGCTCCCGTCCAGGATGCTGATCGTGTCCCCCGCCATCGGTGCTCCCTTCCGGCCGGCCCATCCCCGCGCTCTCGCCGGTCCTCGCGCTCAGGATAGGGTCAAGCCGATGAAGGCAGCCGTCGAGGACGGTGAACCCCCGCGCAACGCAGGCGGACGACTGATCCACTGCGTTCGGACGGGACGAAGTGGTCGCGGCGAGGAACCGGCAGTACGGATGACCGTTGGCCTCGTGAAGATCGACCGACGGTGGACCGTTATGCACGAGCACCACTCCGAGCCGAGCAGCTGAGCTCCCCGACCAGGCGCTCCCTTCCGAGCGCCGCGTCCTCGGGCTCGGGTTAGGGTGAGGCGGATGAAGGCCGTGGTCGTCGTCCCGGGGCAGGCCGCGAGCGCCCACCTCGGAGACGTCCCGGACCCGTCGCTCGACGACGTCTCCGGAGGCCGGGGCGTCATGGTGCGGATCCTGCGGGTGGGACTGGACGGAACCGACCGCGAGATCAACGCCGGCGAGTACGGGGCGGCCCCCGAGGGGTCGGACTTCCTGGTGCTGGGACACGAGTGCCTGGGCGTCGTCGAGGAGGTCGGTCCCGCGGTGACGGACCTCGCCCCGGGGGACCTGGTGGTCGCCCGCGTGCGGCGGGCCGGCGGCAGCCTCTACGACCGCCTCGGCATGCCGGACATGACGACG